>Ga0316207_10000032_pt1 | contig 306127 bp, 306 predicted proteins | sample 6weekpyrite_MG_FD_204943 | JGI IMG/M metagenome (GOLD analysis project Ga0316207, IMG submission 204943) | Microbial mat bacterial communities from mineral coupon in-situ incubated in ocean water Damariscotta River, Maine, United States -... | ecosystem: Environmental > Aquatic > Marine >... | reverse complement strand
TGCCTATCAAAAACAGAATTGATATGTTGGCGACGGGCATTAAGACCCCAGTGGGTATCAAAGTCGCAGGTCCAGATCTCGAAGTTATCAGCAAGATCGGCCAAGACATTGAATCGGTGATGAAAGACGTGCCTGGAACAGCTTCTGTCTATGCAGAACGCGTAACCGGTGGGCGTTATATCAATGCTGAGATTGATCGCGTAAAAGCGGCCAGATATGGCTTGAATATCGCCGACGTCCAGGATGTCATCAAAACAGCTATCGGCGGCATGGCAGTGACAGAAAGTGTTGAAGGCCTTGAGCGGTATCCTGTTAACCTTCGGTATCCACGCGATTACCGAGATTCGCTTGATCGCCTTCGTTCACTTCCAGTTGTAACACCTCGTGGAGAACAAATTCCGCTGGGCCAGGTTGCCGACATTGGCGTAAGCGGCGGTCCTGGTGTTATTCGCAGCGAAAATGCTCGCCGCAATGGCTGGATTTACATCGATATTGCCGACGTTGATATCGGCAGCTATGTGAGTGAGGCTCAAAAAGTGGTTGCGGACAATATTGATCTGCCTGCAGGCTATTCAATTGCTTGGTCTGGTCAATATGAATATATGGAGCGAGCAAAGGAAAAACTGAGCGTCGTTGTGCCTGTTACCCTGGTTATCATCCTGCTACTTCTATTCATCAACTTCAAAAACATCACTGCCGTACTGATCATCATGGGCACATTACCATTGTCTTTGGTCGGCGGCATTTGGCTACTCTATTTGCTGGACTATAATCTGTCAGTAGCTGTTGGCGTTGGCTTTATCGCTCTTGCCGGTGTTGCGGTTGAGATTGGTGTTCTGATGATTGTTTACCTCAATCAGGCCTGGGAACGCATTTGTGGCAAAGCAAAAGACGAGAATAGAGCGCTTCAAAAGTCTGATCTTGTCCAAGCAGTCATTGATGGTGCGCTTAAACGGGTTCGCCCAATCATGATGACCGTTGCTGTCATTATCGCGGGCCTCCTTCCTATCATGTTGGGTTCCGGCACAGGTTCAGAAGTTATGCGTAGAATTGCAGCCCCAATGGTCGGCGGTATGGTAAGCGCCACGATTTTGACGCTTCTCGTTATTCCTGCGGCTTATCTGCTTTGGAAATCAAAAGATATCGCTACAGATAACGGCGAGCAACCTCGAAAACAGGAGTGAATTATGAAAAACAGGTCAAAAAATGTTCCAGCAATTATAGCAGCAGTAATCACTGTATCTGTGATCTATTTTTTCACTCTGGGGAGCGTTCCTGAAAGTGACACTCAAAGCACTAAAGTTGAAAGCTCATCAGAAAAAGGGGGGCCGAAGGTTGTGAATGCTGCGGGGTCATCAATTCAAAACGCTGAACTGAGAGCCTTTATAGATCAATTCTACTCGGCGCTTCACGGCGATGACTTTGAGACTGTTTCAACCAGTTTTGCAAAAGATGCAATCATCTTTGAAAACGGTATCAGGGAAACATCGCTACCTGTTTATTTAAAACAACACCTGAAACCTGAAATGGCCGTCATGAAATCGGCAAGACGGCGAATACTTGTCCAGGAAGCGATGCCGTTAGGTGATCGTACACTTATCACAACAAGTTCGCTTCTGAGCTTTTCTGTAGAAGGCAAGCAGCTTAACTTTCACAGTGTCGAGACACTGGCGCTTGTGAAAAAAGGCGGGCGCTGGCTTATCCAGCACGCCCATTGGTCATCCCGACCAGTTCAAAACTAAATTCACCCCTAATCTATCAAGGAATAGACAATGAAAACCAAGTTTCTAAATACGCTCGTTGCCACTGTTTTGCTGGGTACACTGGCGCACCCTGTTTTTGCTGATGGCGGTCATAGCACTCACGGCAAAACAGAAAAACAACAAAAGCATCAAGCGGAAATCATGGTGCACGCGAAAATTAATAATGTCGACCAAGCAAAAAGCATCATCAATGTTTCACACGGACCAATCGCAAAACTTGGTTGGCCTGCGATGACCATGGATATGAAAGTTGCCAAGGATGTGGATCTATCTACGGTCAATGCAGGTGAAGAGCTGATGATCGCCCTCAAACAGGGCGGTGACGGTATCTATATGATCAGCAAATTGATGAAGCACTAAAATTTATATAAGTAAACGCATCAGGGGGCGGAGATTTGTAAAGAAGAAATCTCTACCGCCTGGTGGGGTTTGTGACTTTGAGATTTTAAAAAATTCAACTTTAAAAAACAGAGGCACCTGTGAAACTAATCTATTTCGGGAACGACCCACTGGCTTCTTGTGTCGATGCTTTTTTAGATCACGGATGGTCAATTGCTGCTTTCTATATGAGTCCGCTGAATGAAACTGAGAAAGAGATCGAGTCCAAGGCTGCACAACTTTCCGTACCGGTTTTTAATGACAAACCTCAAATCGCAGACATGGAAGAGTATGTGGAAGCCGGTGTGCAATTATTTTTTTCTGCAGAGTATCTGCATAAAATTCCAGTTCCTCCCAAGCTTCAATATTCTGTAAACTTGCATACCAGTTTACTTCCGCTTGGTCGCGGGCCTTCGCCGCTACCCTATGTTTTAGAGCGATACCCAGAGGCATCAGGCCTTACGCTTCACAAACTGTCAGAGGAATTCGATAAGGGAGATATCATTTTGAAGCGGAAAGTTAACGTTTCCCCAACGGACAGTATGAATACGCTTGCGGTAAAGATGTATCTGGAGGCCCCTAAAATAGTACGGCAATTTTTGAGCGCTCATGAAGAACTGTATACGGATGCCCAACCACAATCGGCTGGTGAAGCTTGGTCAATACCTGCGGCTAACGCCAGGACGCTCGACTGGACCCTTTCTGCCGAGCGTCTTAGTCGGCGGATTAAGGCTTTTGGTCATTTTGGTACGATAATCAGGATGGACAATAAATATTGGCGTGTGCTTTTTGCTGAGACAGTTCGTGCGCCACATTCTGTAAATCCCGGAGACCTTATTTTCAAGTCTGATGATCTTATCGCGGTTTCCTGCCTGGACGGGTATGTATGCATACCTCAAAAGGCCATGTTGCAATTGTGACGTTTATAATCTGTAAATGACAGATATGTAATATTCATCAAAAAGAGTAATGAATCTTGATCTTAAAGTAAGTCCCGTTCAAATGGTTCCACCTAACCAAGACTCACTCCAGACCGTATCAAAGCTAATTGGGTGATGTTTTCACTGTGGAGTGAAACATAATCTCCTTTAAAAACAGAGATTATAAAAGCTCAATATACTCAACAAAAAATCATATACCGCTATAAAGCGGTATACCGTTTAGTCTTACAGACAAAAAATAATCGGCCGCCAATATAACTATTTTCGGCGACCGATGCACTTATTTCGAACGTATTATTTTTTGCCAAATTTCTCCCGCATATAGCTCAAAATATCTTTAATATCCTTTTCTACAAGGTCCGGGTTACCACCAAGCGCCGGCATCGCCATATCCGCTTCTGGCCGGTCTACACCGTCCATGATACTTTTAAACAGCTGATCATCTGTTTTTTGTAACGGACCTTTCCTTGAGGTGAAATCAGGGATACCGGGTATTGTAGGTTTGCCATTTTCACCATGACAAGCGACACAAGTTTCCTCGTATTTTAAACGACCATTAGCTAGGTCATGCGGTTCGTTCGCGGCAGATAGGTCACCGCCAAAACCGATGATCGTAATTGAAAGTATTATAGTTTTCATCTTTCAGCCCTATTTGTTACTTGCGCGCAGAAACGCCTCAATATCCCTGGCGACGTCACCAGGAATATTTGCGCGAACACGCATGTGGGTGACATCAACGTGCCATTCCTCGTCAGAGTTGTCCTGAGCACTTTTCATGTTGTGGCACCGTGCGCAGGTTTTGGCCCACGCTTTGGCTCCTCGGGCAAATTGCGCTGGGTCCACTTTGGGTTTTGTGGTCTCTGCCGTCGCCGCACCAAAGCCAAGTGCGCCAACGAGGCCGGCCACCATAAGAAAGGGGATAAACTCGGTTTTCTTTCGCATTTTAATTCTCCACTATTTTTAAAAGCCATATGACAGCTGGAGTTGAAGACGTGTGTCATCTTCACGTTCGGCTGCGTAATAATTTCGGAATTCAAGACCACTTTTCACGACGACAGACGGGCTTACCCAATAATTGAGGCCAACGTTAAACCGTTTTTCGTTTAACTCTTCCTCAAGGTCATGGTCTCCCTCTGCAGTAAACCGTCCATACCGAACAACGGGCTCCAAGCGATTAATGAAATCAGAATCACTCACACCAGACAGTCTGTAGGCGACTTGTGCATACCAGGCTTCCCAAGAAAGCGGTGCTGGTGCTTCATCATGGTCATCATCACCACCAAGACCTTTCAGGTCTGCAGTAAGATATTCTGCGCGAACATCCCAATTGCCCTTTGTGAAAGCCATATCAAAGCCCCAAAGGTTATAGTCACCCTCTGTCGCCTCAACTAATTCCGCGGCAGGCTCATCGTGATCGTCCGTTTCTTCTTCGGCCTCATCATCATGTCCGTCGCCAGCTTCTTCTGCTTCGGGCGCAATTTTTGCTGCTAGGAAAGACCCGCCAATTTCAAGATCATCAAACGGGAAGAACGCGAGACGCCCACTTAACGCCTTGTTACTGTTGTCATCTCTGCCAAACCCTTCCAGTTCTACGCCGTCATGGCCACTTCTGGGACCATTGCCGAGGGCCACTGAGTATGTGAAGAGCTTTTCGCCGAGAGGAATGCCTCCACGTAACATGAGCCCCACTTCACTGATAGGCTGGATGCCTCCGTGGGCAAAGCCCGCTGGTGCATTGGTCATACGGTTGATCCAGCTGGGGTGCAATCTTTCCTGAAACTGTCCCACAGGGCTCAAGAATTTTCCAGCAACCAGGACTGCGTTGTCATGTAACAAAAAGTCTAGCTGACTATATTCTAAGGCTATTTCAGTTTCACCATCGCTAGAAGTTTGAATTTCGAGCTCTGATTCAAAAAGAACAATGTCTTTATATTGGAAGTGAAAAGCCGGATTGAATTTTCCACTGGTAAATGTGTCTGCATTTTCACCATTGCTAAATTCGATACCAACATCCGCATAGCCCGCCAAATGCCAGCTGTTTGGCCGAACAGTATCCACGCTTTTTTCAACTCTATTGGCTTTCGTCGCAGCCTTATTTGCAACTCTATTTGTCACTTCTGCTTGTTTTTTCGTCTCCTGTAGTTGTTGTTTTAGTTCCTGAATTTCACTCTCAAGCAAAATCAGCCGTTCAAGTAATTTTGCTTCGTCTATACCCTGTGCATAGAGCGGAGCGGTGATGTTTGCGCTAGCGACAGCAGTGACCATGCTGGCAGCAACACCCCAGTAAGAAATTGCTCTCATAGCAATTCTCCAAAAAAGAAATGTAATTTGTATGGTAATCTCGCGGTTGAGACTGTGCGCGCCTTTCAACTCCAATAAAACTGGATAGTCGACGGCCTAGGAACTCAACTATGGCCCTTAAGCTTTGGGCGGGTGCGAGGGTACTTCAGGGTGGCGCGATTCCGGTACGGCGCTCAGCGGAAATAGAGCTGTTGTTGACCTATCTTCGTCAATCAAAAAGTCAACTGGGGTACCTTGAAAAAGAGGGACAATATGAAGCATTTCTCCACCGGGCGCACTCGGTGGGTGCTCAGTAGTAACAGCGAAATGACCACAGAATGCTTGTGCAATCTCTGCTCGCTCCGTTTCTGTGCCGGTGGGCTGAATGCTTCTGACTAAGCTCTCGTAACTGACACTGCAGCTCCCTGGAGCCGTTTCGGTATCATATTCTGCCGAATGTAGCACTGACCCTGGCGCAATAGCGAGAGCCACTACAACAAGGGAATATATCATGTGCCTAAACAGGGTCAAAACTTCACCTTTCCTGATTTAATAGAACACCGAAAATGATTCACAACCATTGACTTAGATCAAATGAAGTTGAGAACATAAATTCTGTGTTTCTAATTAGCAACTGTGAAGCATAATCGACCTTTTGAACATTAAAAATTTTGGTTTCCTCACAATGAAGTAAAGGAGGAAAGTGAGGGCAGCAAATTAATTTGATAAACTTTACTTGAGGAACATGGGTTCTTTGGCATGAGGACATGACCCTTCTGCGCTAGGCAGCCTATAATTACCTTAAAGCTCACGTTTTTCAGCCCGTGCAAGATATAGAAGTTATATGATGTGTCCGACAAGCTCTAGTGCCGTTGTGTATTGATTTTATCAATAGCTCTAGCAGGTGACGCACTATTATTACGTCTCTCTTTGGAGCTGCTTCGATTAGCCTGTAAAGGCTTCCATAAGTTCCATATATTTTTCGACACGTTGCAGAACTTTTTTGATTACACATTAGCTGTGACGAGTTTAGTTTTATCGTCTATCTGACTGCAAAAACCACATTTTAAAATTCTCGTATAATTTGAATTGCAAAACTGTTGGTTTAGTCATATTTCTGTCACTTGAGCAAATCAATATCAAATTCTCGCATGTTATTTGTGAGAGACAATAGCAATTTTTAGCACAATTTATGGGGGTCAACCATGCCAATCAATGGAACAATAGGTAATGACAGTATCGACGGTACTGTAGGAAATGACGAGATCAACGGACTTGGGGGTGATGACACCCTGAACGGCCTTGCTGGCAATGATACTATTTTTGGCGGCGCGGGCAACGATCTTATTGACGGCGGTGTCGGTGACGATTTCCTTCTTGGCGGCGCGGGCAATGATATACTTGACCTAGGTCTGTCGGGCGATGGTACGGTCACATTTGATCAGGCACGCGGCGGCACGGGTGATGACCTTCTCATCGGGGGCTCAGAGGGACCGACACTGCTCACCGGCGGTGCTGGCAATGATACGCTGGATGGTTCGCAAGGCACGTCAGATGAGGCTGATTATTTTGATGTTGGCTTTGGCTTGGACGGTGGCCCTGTTCAAGCGGCAGGTGATGTTACCGGTGTGAATGTGAACCTTGCTACAGGCATTGCCAGCGACGACGGTGAAGGAGGCGTTGATACGCTTATTGGTATCGAAATCGTTGGGGGCTCTTTTTACAATGATACACTAACAGGTGATGGCAGCGATAATGAACTGCGTGCAAGAGATGGCGATGACATCCTGAGCGGGGGTGCTGGAAATGACATTCTGGATGGTGGCCTTGGCACCGATTTGGTTGATTATAGTGCCGACATTTCAGGCGTGCAGGTTGACCTTGCCGCGGGTGTTGCCACTGACGGATCGGGCGCGACGGACACACTTTTCGGCATCGAAAACATAATTGGCTCAAACCTTGGTGATGACAGGTTGGCCGGTGACGGAAACAATAACCTGCTAAATGGACAAGGGGGAAACGACACGCTCTTTGGTGCGGGCGGCGATGATACACTCATTGGCGGGGCGGGGAGCGATGAGTTCTCATTTGATGTAAGCCTTGCGGGAAACAGCATTGTCGCTGATTTTGATCCGGCTTCAGACATTATTGATCTATCAGGACTTTCGGGCATTTCCAGCTCGGCTCAGGTGCTGGAATTGGCAAGCCAGGTTGGTGCCGATACGGTCTTTAATTTTGCCGGAAGCAGCATCACCCTCGCAGGTGTCAATCTTGTTGATTTGACCGAAGCACATATCAACGTGCCGCTCATTGGTACTGATGGGGATGATACGCTAAACAATACCGGCGACATTGTTTCCATCGATGTTGGCGCGGGCAATGATACGCTTCTCAATAGTGGCACTATCATTAATCAGTCATCTGATATTCGGGAAATAGCTGTTCGTTCCACGGACGGTGACCTTACCGTTTTGAACAGCGGTTCGATAATTGCTGGCGATGACAGGGGTATTTTTGGTGGTAGTTTTGATCTTAGCGTGGCTATTTCTCATACCAGCAGCGGCACCCTTAACGTAACAAATGGGGCTGGGGGGCTGATTGTTGGTGGCCGTATGGCGGTTGAAACATTGACAACCAGTAGCGGTGCAGCTCCTGGGTTCGCCACCATTATTAATGATGGCGCCATAATATCAGGTGATGATGCGATCAGAGCACGCGGCGGCGTGGATATCCAAAATAGCGGAACAATTACAGGAACCGGTGAGGCATTTCTTGACGGTAGCGGTAACCCCGCGGCCAATGGTTCAGACGGGATAGCGATTTTCGATGCCCCTGCAGGCACGATAGATCCGAATATCGTCTCAACCATTAGCAACAGCTCAACTGGCGTGATCGAAGGGTATCGTGGCGGCATTAATTTTGGCTTGCAAGGGTCGCTAGATAATGCTGGCCACATCGAAGGCGGTGATGCCGCTGTGCTGGTTACTGCTGCTAATGTATCCATAGCAAACAGCGGCACAATTGTGCAGACAAACAGTGGCCCTCAAGGCGGCGGCCTCGGTGGTATTGAGCTCACAGCTGGCATCTATGCAAACACATTCACTAACGTGGACAATAGCGGCACCATTGAAGGTGTTAATCACGGCATTCGCGCGCTGACAGCAGTTAATCTTGATAATAGCGGCACCATCACGGGGAATAGTGACGGCGACGGTACAGGGACAGCGATTACGTCAGCAAGTCTGGATGACTTTTTGGTAACAGCATCTGAAGTTGTTATACCCATTAGTATTGTAGCGAATTTGCTCCCGGCCGACTTCGCGACTGAAAGCGGTAGAGTGCCTGTGCTTTCTCTTTCAAGAGACATCGGGGATGGGACCACCATTATTGTCCCGCTTTTTGAATTGAATGAAGCGACCGGATTTTACGAAATTCAAACCGATGTGAATGGTAACACCCTTTATGAGGACGTCACCACAGGGTCAGGCACTTTCAGCTTTGTATTTGACGCTGAACAAGGTGGGTTTGTTGTCCAGGACGGCGCTGGCGGTGTGGCTTATGCTGTTCCGGTTGGTGTCGACTTTAATGACCAGATAGACAATGAAGGCATTATAAATGGTAATGTATCGCTGGGTCTTGGTGATGATACGATTTTTAATGATGGTGCCATCAATGGTGATGTTTTGCTTGGATCTGGGAACGATTTCTATGAAGCGGAAGATGACGGCACAGCGTTTAGTGTAGATGGCGGTGCTGGCAACGATACGCTGATTGGCGGTGAAGCAGATGACCAGTTTTATGGCGGCACAGGCGCTGACACCTTTGTCGTGAATGGCGATTCGTCTGATTCGATTTTTGACTTTAGCGCAAGCGATGGGGACATTCTCGATCTCTCCGAGGAAGAGCTTTCCTTCTATGGCCTGGATGATGTATTGGCATCCGCAAGTGAAGAAAATGGTGTGACCGTAATTGACCTCGGTGACGGCAACAGCCTTTCGCTGGAGGGCGTTCCCCTTGCTTCCCTTACAGTGGACAATTTTGTGTTCGCCCCCAACAACCCTGAGGACAATGACGAAATTGAAGGAACAAAGGGTGATGATGACCTTGACGGTGGCATAGGCCACGACACGCTCGGTGGTGGTAAAGGCTCAGACAGCCTTGATGGCGGTTCCGGTAATGATCTACTCTTTGGCGATAAGGGCAATGATACGCTGGACGGTGGCAGAGGCAGAGACATGTTGGACGGCGGCAAAGGCAATGACCAAATTAACGGTGGTGCCGGAAATGATGTTCTTGTCGGTGGTAAAGGCCGAGACGAGCTTAATGGCGGCGAAGGCAATGACACCCTAGAAGGTGGCAAAGGTAACGATCTGTTCGTCTTTACCGGCGCCTCTGGCGAAGATGTTGTGACAGATTTCTCAATTCATCACGATACACTTGATATTAGCGGCACATCCACAGACTTTACCGATCTGGCATCGGTTGAGGCGGCTGCTACTGAAACCTCTGTAGGCGGAATTGAGGGGCTGTTGATCGACCTAGGTGCCGGGAACAGTGTGTTTTTGCAAGGCCTTGATATTGATGACCTCAAAGAAGCGGACGTAACATTTTAAGTGGTCGGGCCGATGTCTTTACGGCGTGAACTATCATTTTGATGGTATGCCTCTAGCTCTGTTCACATGCTTCTTCAGAACAACTCCTCAACTTTCATCTTGCGGCGTTTGCAAATTGAAAGTTGAGGTCAAGGAACTCGCATGAATTCCAGATGGAGAAAATTAGAAGAACTAGTTCACATCAGATGGTATTTTGGACAGCCGTCTCTGATATCAAACTTGGTTAGGCGGTGGACGCTCGTTCGAAAAAGGGTTGTAAAACAGACAAGCTGTCGAGTGCCGACTGGTCGGCACCTGCCATGCCGGGGTTCCAGCTGGAAACCGAGCAGCCTACAACATGGCAATTATCTGAAATCCAGGCGATGGATTTAGCCAATTGCTCAGGAGATGGTCCGCCAGCAACTGCGTAATTTTGCGCGGGTACGTGGGCTTTGTCTAAAACATCGGTATCAAGATGAACATAGATGCTGTCGCCCTCAATACCTAACGAAGGCAAATCTTCGATCCGCTTAATTTGTCGAACGGCAGAATTTTGCAGCGCCGTATCTTCGCCTTTGTCCAAGTCGCGGCCATCACAGTGCAGTATTTTTTCCTCAGGAAACGGCCTTGTTCCAATGCCGCGCATTAGGGTCTGTTCGCCTCTTCCCACCAGCTTTGCCAGCGGCATCCCGCCGAGAAAACCACTGGGCGTGGTTTCCTCCGTGTGAAAATCACCGTGGGCATCCAGCCACAAAATCCAATCTGGCCGAATGTTGGCCAGTTGAAGCCCGCGCAAAAACCCGAGTGAACTCACACAGTCTCCGGCTACCGAAAGCGGAAAATGCCCGGCTGATATCTGGTCGCGCACGGCAAGCGATAAAGCCTTGTAGGTTTCAGTGATTGACCTGTCACGGTCCGCCTCAAAAAATTGGGGCTGCACAATATTCCAATCGTAATTGGGCATCAAATCAAGCAGGTGCCGCAATCCCAGCAGTGGCTGCCCAATGAAGATCGGGACAAGAATGGGTTCAAACTTCGGAGTCATTCATCGGGTCCAAAAATCGTTGAGGATGCCGGTGGGGTGTGCTGCGGCGGTCTGCTGAGGGACGATTTTGCGTCGCAGGACCGCCTATGGCTTTGTGTGTTACGGTTTAGTCGGCTGCAAGCGGGTCTTTTTCGCCGCCACCGGGGTGTTTGGATACTTCAGAGCCTGAACCTTCGGCAAATTTTTTCAGCACCAAATCCGGCCCGGCGAGAATTAAAAGCCCCAGCTGCGATGATCCAAGCCATTTCACTTCAGCGGCAAATTCGCCCAGTTCGGCTATTTCCAGCAGCAGGCGTTCCCCCATTTGCAGCTCCGCGTCGCACGAGACAAGTGTGCCAGCCAGCGATATATCGCAAACTTCACAGGGGTAGGAGCGATCGTCTTCGGTGGTAAGCGTGCCCGACCATAAAACCGGAAGCCTGCCGTCCTGCCGTTTGTCCTGCTCGCCCATCGTATCACCTTCACCATATTTTAATGTAGCCAGACCGCTAAACTATCTGATTTTTTGCTTGAGTTAAACCCGGTTAAGGTGGCAAGTGCTTTTTATGGGTCGATATGAATAAAGGCCATGGCCCGAAACCCCCTGTGGACGCAACCATTTTAAGAGAGAGAGCTATAAGCGTATGCAAATTATCAACGCCGTCAGGTCCCTTTTGTTCAATGTGTTGTTCTATAGTTATGGTATCCTGTTTTTGGGGCTGGTTGCCTTGCCGTTTTGCTATATCGGCAGCGAAAAAACAGTGCGCAGAATGGTTGATGTTTTTTGTCGCGGTGCTCGAGGCATGGCGAGATGGGTGATGGGTATTCGGTATGAATACCGCGGGCTGGAACATATCCCTATGGACACAGGCTTTATCTTGGCCGCTGCGCACCAAAGCAACCTTGATCCCATCATGACCTTCCCTATTCGTGACGGTGTGACGGCCCTGGCCAAAAAAGAGCTTTTCAAAACGCCTATCGTTGGCCAAATTTTGCGGGCGATGGGCATTATCCGTATCGACCGGCAATCGAAAAAAGCCCATACAGCGATGGAAGGCGTTGGCAGGCAGGTCAAGGCCAACAAAAACTTGCTCATTATTTACCCGCAAGGCACGCGTGTGCCGGTGGGCGAGACCAAACGGCTTAAGTCTGGTGCATACCATGTGCATGTGGATACCGGGTTGCCGGTGATCCCGGTGGCAACGAATACCGGGCTTTTCTGGACCAAGGGTTTTTTCCATCGCTCTGGGCAGGCGGTTTATGAAATTCATCCGCCGATGGAAGCTGGTCTTACAAAAGAAGCCTTCATGAAAAATCTGGAAGGCATCATCGTTGACAGAAGCCATGAACTCATGGCGGAAGCTGGCTATGGGGATTTGGTGCCGGCGGCCAAAAAAACCGAATAGCCGTTAACGACGAAGCCACGTAAAACCGCCATTTCACGCAAAAAATGCAGCTTGCGATAGCTTTTATCGCGAGAAAGTGAAGATTTTCTCGTGTCCTTCGGGGTTGTAGATGGCCGATTGTTTCCTATTCTGTTATAGATGCAATACGGGAGGCCCTGATGAACGATATGCCTGAAAGCCCATCTAATCTGGATTATATCGCCGACAGGCTGCGACAGCAGCATGCGCGCTACCCACAGCAATCTGGTCTGTCGCTTGGGAAAATTGGTGTTCTCTTAAAAGAGACAATGGCGGTTATGTTTCCTCATTATGCACGCGCTGAGGATGACGGCTTAACGCTTGAAGGCCGCCTCGAAAAACTCGAAGACACATTTTATAAATTGGTAGACCACCTGTGCGACGGCAAGGATGTAGGCTGTGCCCGCTTGCTTGTTCGCAAGTTTTTGGCAGATTTGCCAACCATCAGTGATTATGCCTACAAAGACGCACAAGCTCTGGTGGACGGCGACCCGGCTGCCCATTCACTTGAAGAAGTGGTGCTTGCGTATCCGGGGTTTTTTGCCATTGTTGCATACCGTATTGCGCACAAGCTTTATGAGCGTGAAGTGCCGCTTTTGCCGCGCCTCTTTACCGAATATGCGCATCAGCGTACGGGCATTGATATTCACCCCGGCGCTCAAATCGGCCACAGCTTTTTCATCGACCACGGCACAGGTGTTGTGGTGGGCGAAACCAGCATCATTGGCAATAATGTGAAAATTTATCAGGGTGTAACGCTGGGCGGTTTGCGCGTTGACCGGGACTTGAGAAAAACCAAGCGCCACCCCACCATAGAAGACAATGTGGTGATTTATGCCAGCGCGACAATTCTTGGCGGCGAAACGGTTATTGGCAAAAACTCGGTTATTGGTGGTAATGTTTGGATTACCCGGTCTGTGCCGGCATGGTCGCGGGTGATGTTCAAGCCCGCCGATACCGATGAAATTGTATCCATTCGGTCTAAGCAGGAAGCGCGTTCGGGCCGCTGATCGGAAATTATAAATATAATATTGAGGGGCTATTATGAAAGTTGCGTCGATTTTAGGCACGGTTGGCGGTACGCCGCATGTGCGGCTGTCAAAACTCTTTCCTGACCACGAAGTTTGGATAAAGCTTGAGCGGGCCAACCCTGGTTCATCGATAAAAGATCGTATCGCACTGTCGATGGTTGAAGCAGCTGAAGCTGATGGTTCACTCGGCATAGGCGGTGTTATCATAGAACCCACATCAGGTAATACGGGCATTGGCCTTGCGATGGTTGCTGCGGTGAAAGGATACCGTCTAATTGTGGTGATGCCGGAGAGCATGTCTATTGAACGCCGCCGTGTGATGCTTGCTTACGGCGCCGAGTTTGTACTGACACCAAAAGAACTGGGCATGAAGGGCGCAATGGCAAAGGCAAATGAACTGGTTGAAGAAACCAAAGGAGCCTGGATGCCGTCACAGTTTTCCAACCCGGCGAATGTGCAGGTCCACAAAGATTACACCGCTCCCGAGATTATCGCTGATTTTGAAGATGGTCTCGATTATATGATTACAGGTGTGGGCACGGGTGGTCATATAACGGGCTGTGCTCAGGCTTTGAAGGCAGCATGGCCAGACCTTAAAGTCTGTGCTGTAGAGCCGACACTGTCGCCCGTGCTTTCAGGAGGGGATCCTGGGCCCCATCCCATACAGGGGATTGGTGCAGGCTTTATTCCGGACGTGATGGACACCGACCTGCTTGACGATGTGATCAAGGTGGAACCGGCAGACGCCAAAGCGATGGCAAAGCGTGCTGCACGCGAAGAAGGCATCTTGATGGGCATATCATCCGGAGCCACATTGGCGGCGATTGCGGCCAAGGCTGAAACCTTACCCAAAGGAACACGGATAATCGGGTTCTGCTACGATTCGGGTGAACGCTATCTTTCCGTGCCAGATTTTTTACCTGAAGAATAGCTTTCCCGAAGAATAGCTGGCTCTTCCGTAGCTTCATGCCGTCGGCTTTTGCCAGAGACTAGAATTTAGCCTTGGGAAGTTTAGGGAAATTTGGACAGTAGAGCAGAGGGCGAAGGTTATTCTTCGCCTTCTTCAATTTCAGACCCGCCGGAACCGGTTTCCAACCGTACGATCAGTGCAACATGATCACCGCGAACTGCGAGTTCCTTGTATGACCCACGCGGCAAGGGAATGCCTTGGTCAATACAGTGGTTCAATACAGCCGCACCAATTTCACGACTGGAAAATAATATCGGATCGGCACCGTTTGGCAAAATGATGCTGACGGTGACTTCGCCCTCTTTGTCCAGCACGGAAATTATTTCTTCGACTTCGATGTCTGTTTGCATCCCGCGGCCTTCCATTACCGGGCGCAGGGCTATAAACAGCTCCTCGTCAGAAAATATAATGCTGCGGGATTCGAGTATCATTTGTCGCGAAGTCCTGTGATTTCAGTATGGTTCTTATTAAGGCAGAAAAAAACGCTATTGAAAAGAATTATTCGATTAAGAGCTTGGCGCAGGAGCATTATTTTCAGTGCGTTGCCGCCAGGCCCTGATCACTGCATTTGCAACCGTCGCTAGCGGAATGGCAAAGAACACACCCCAAATACCCCACAGGCCACCAAATACAAGAATGGCGATTATGATCGCGTTTGGGTGCAGCTTCACTACCTCAGAAAACAAGAGCGGTGCCAGCAAATTGCCGTCTAGTGCTTGTATGATGAGATACGCCAGTATGGCACCAAACATTTCCCCGCCCGTACCCCACTGGAAATAGGCTACAAGCGCCACCGGAAACGTAACAACAGCCGCACCAAAATAAGGAATAACCACGCTCAGGCCCGTTGCGACCGCCAACAAGGTGGCATACTGCAGCCCTAAGGCCTGGTAGGTAATGAAGGCGACGCTGCCTACGATAAGAATTTCATAAACCTTGCCGCGGGCATAATCACCGGCGCGTTCTGTGATCTCGCGCCAAACCTCTTCAAGAAGCGGTTTGTCCGTTGGCAAAAAGCCTCCGATCCAGTCGAGGATTTGATCTTTGTCTTTGAGGAAAAAGAAAACCATTACCGGGATCAGCACAGCGTAAACTGCAAAGCTGACGACGCTGGTGACGCCAGTAACCGAATATTGCAAAATACGCGGGCCGAGGTTCGCGATTTCGTTACCAAGTTTGGTGAACCAGCCAGCGACCTGGTCTTCTGAAATCAGCCCAGGGAATTCAGATTGCAAAGACAATAGCGCATTTTGGACGCTGGCCACCATTGCCGGGCTATTCCCCACGAATTCGCCGATCTGTTTGATGAGCGGCGGCAACACAGCGACAATTGCGATGAGCGCAACAAGCAAAAAGCCCATATATACCGATACCATGGCGATCATGGGCCGGGTCCCGCGGCGCTTTAGCCATTCAACAGGGCCGTCCAAGAGGAATGCAATCACGACTGCGCCAATAGCAGGGGCCAGCATGTCGGCGAAAAAAGCACCGAGCAAAAGCGTCACCAATATCACCAGCAGCAATATAACAACCTGGGTATCGGCGAAGGTCTTTTTTAACCAGTCACTGACAAGGTTCACGGGCATTCTCCTGAGGTGCGGCAGCCGAAACGCAGCCGCTGGCCGTTAGTTATTCTATGTGACTGGTTTAATGGTGTTTTTCAAGGATCAGCGCCACATTTAGTAAAATATCATTTGAAACAGTGACATTTTCGCCCCGTAGGGCAGAAATGGTGCTGGCAGAGCTAACCGCTTGATGTGCCACCATCCACAACGACATTGGCGCCGTTCATGTAGCGCGCTTCATCGCTTGCGAGATGCAGCACAGTTTTTGCTACGTCAGCAGGGTCGGCGGGCCCAGCTTTGGGCATGCCGCCAGCGAATTTGCTCATGTCACCGCCGATATCTTCTAGCGCGCGTTCAAACATAGGTGTTTGCATTGGTCCGGGCGACACTGCGTTAATGCGGATATTTTCACCGGCATAATCAAGCGCGGCGCTTTTAGTAAGGCCAATGACCGCGTGTTTGCTGGTGCCGTATGCAGCCATCCACTCAGCGCCAGCTTTGGAAAGGATCGAAGCAATATTGACGATAGAGCCGCCGCCACTTTGCTGCATTGCCAGTATTTCATGGCGCATGGCATACCAAACGCCCATCAGATTGGTTTGCAGCACGTCTGCCGCCATAGTTGGGTCCTGTTCGGCAAAGCGCGCGGCGCTGTGGCTGATGCCCGCATTATTTACGGCAATATCTATTTTCCCGTTTGCGCTGAGTGCGCCTTGGATGAAACCTTCCACACTGTTTTCGCTGCGCACGTCAGCATGGTGGTAAGTTGCAATTCCATCGTGGCGTTCACAGTCCTTTTCAACCCTTAGGCCTTCACCGTCTATTAGGCCGCAGAAATGCACCTGCGCGCCCTCGATAGTAAAGGCTTTCACAATTGCCTCTCCGAAACCGGAGGTGCCGCCTGTCACTATTATTGATTTATCCGAAAAGCGCATGCTGTATCCTTCTTGGCGCACTGCTAGCGTGACCGGACCCATTGAGCAAGAAAAACTGTAAAATTTGTTTCAGGGATGGCTATGGCTGTGACGGTGTGAGGCAAAGCCCGGAAGTAATGCCGAGAAGAACGAACGGGCGCCTGTGTGCACCAATATGACGCTCATAACAATAAGCCACACAGCTAGCAGGAGGTTGCCGTTTTCCGGCGCAGGAATTAACGAAGGAGCCAGTTCCGCCGCTACCGTGACCGCAAGCCAGAAGGCCAGGGTCCAGGGGGTTACCTTCTGGGCAAAACTATATGCATCCTTGAGCCCACCCGCTTTGAGGCGGCCATATGCAGCGGCTCCTAGTATGGCCAGCAGGGAAATCGGTGCCACCAGCCGACCAATGGCGGCCAGCATATCCAGGTCATGATTGTCACCCTGAAGCGGCAGAGGCGCCAACGGGCCCGTCCCGTGCTGCTGATAGTGTGCACCGATAAGCGCAATCACAAACAAAATGCCGAGGGCGGTGCCGATACGGTGGGCAAGCGCGGCTTGAGGGGGCGGTGCTGTTTCGTGGTCCTCCAGAGGGTGCATCACCACATGAAATAGCGATCCGGCGGCGAACGCCTGCCAGTAGCCAATCAGGGGCACGTCGTACCATTCGCCGGCAAAATACACCATGAAATAGCCAACAATTGTCATCACGCCGAGTGCCGCCAGCACTGCCAGTCCGCCAACCGTTGTCAGAACGGGCCGCAATAACCACCAAACCGCAATGGCTACGCCAACCCGGTGCAATATTATGCCCGCCGCCAGGAATGGGCCCTCTGCTGTGGTGTTTGCGAAGGCCAAAATGGCACCGTCGCTACCCGCATGCACTACGAGGGCAAGCGCGGCGACCAGCATCAGGACCCGGTGGGTCATCTCTTCTGATTTTATAAACAAAAATTCTGCAATCCAGGGCAACGTAAACCCAAGGGCAGCAACGATCAGCGCCAATAGTCCGCCTTTGTTTAAAGCTTCAGGCAGCAATGTGATGGTGATAAGTCCAACCACCGTTAGTAGCACGAAGCCGTCCAGCCCGGCTTTGACAGCGGGCATACGACTAACGGTGCGCGCCAACAAGGGTGCCGCGATCAAAACAAGGACGGAAAGTAAAAGCGCGTAATCCACTAAATTCACTTCAACTAGGGTGCTGCCCTGAGGGGCTTATGGCACCGTGATCTCAAATATTGACGTATAGTTATAATATCACACTTAAGAAATCTAGCCAATTCTTCAAGACTAGAGCGAAAGTTAATTGCAGTACCGCTTTGGGTATAGTCACAGATGCGCGAACAGGGTGCCTCACCAAAACCAGCGCATGAGGCGGACAACATGCGCTGGTTCAGGTGTATTCAGGTGATGGTCCAGACAGCTTATTGTCAGCTATCGACCGAGATCAGCTCAACGGTGAAAATTAGTGTTGCAAAGGGTGGGATGTTCCTGCCCGAACCTCGTTCGCCGTATCCCAGGTCGTAAGGGATGAAAAATTCGTATTTTCCGCCTTCTTTCATCAGTTGCACGCCTTCGGTCCAGCCCCTAATGACCTGATTAAGACCAAAGCTGATGGCTTCACCGCGCTTGTAACTGCTGTCAAACTCCTCACCGTTTATCAGAGTACCGGCATAGTGCACCGTTACTTTTGATGTGGCGGTTGGTGATTGGCCTGTGCCCTCGGTGATGACCTTATATTGCAGGCCTGATGCTGTTGTATTCACGCCTTCTTTTTTGCTGTTTTCTTCAAGAAAAGCCGACTGCTCATTCTTGAACCCTTCCATCGCAGCCTCGCGCTCCGCGATAAGGTCAGCCTCGGATTTAATGCCCAAAAGCTCAATATCGAAAATCAGAGTCGCATTTGGCGGAATTACGCCGCCAGCGCCGCGTTCGCCGTAGGCTATGTCGGCGGGGATCGTAAGCTCCCATTTGTCGCCAACCTGCATCAGCAGCAGGGCCTCGGTCCATCCTTTGATCAGACCGCCCGCCGGAAACGTAGCAGGCTCGCCTCGCTTGTAGCTGCTGTCAAATTCTGTCCCGTCGATAAGGCGGCCAGCATAATGCACGGTGACAAAATCGTCTGCTGTTGGTGTCGCACCGCTGCCTTCGGTTACAACACGGTATTGCAGGCCACTTTCCGTTACCTGCATGTCGTCTTTGGCTTTGTTTTTAATAAGATAGTCGGTGTTTGCTTTGGCATCCATCGCTGCTGCCTTTGCGGGTGCTTCCACTTCGGCAATTTCGCTTGCGTCATCTGTCGCTTTCTTGTCGTCGCTATTGTCGCTGCAGGCGGCGAGCGCAAGAACACCGGCTATCGCGGTAAATTTCAATGTGTTTTTCAAGGCTGTCATCCTTTTAACTATCAACCGAAACAAGTTCGACCTTGAAAATCAGGGTCGCGAAGGGAGGGATGCTGCCGCCAGAGCCGCGCTCGCCGTAACCAATGCTGTAAGGGATATAAAGTTCGTAAGTAGAACCTTCTGTCATCAATTGCAGGCCTTCGGTCCAGCCTGGAATGACTTGATTAAGTCCAAACTGAATTGTTTCGCCGCGCTTGTAGCTGCTGTCAAAAATTTCGCCGGTTATCAGCTTGCCTTCATAGTGCACCGTAACCTGTGACGTAGCACTTGGTGTTTTGCCTTCGCCTTCCGTGAGAACCTTATACTGAAGGCCGCTTTCAGTTGCCTGCACACCGTCTTTGGTGGCGTTCTCATCGAGCCAGGAAAATTGTGCATTTTTGAAGTTTTCCATCGCCGCAGTTTTTTCAGCGTGCATTTCCCGGTGAGATTTTGTGTCGAGAAGCTCAACATCAAAAATCAGCGTTGCGCCGCCAGGAATTGTACCGCCAGCGCCAGCATCGCCGTATCCGATCTCGGCAGGAATAGCGAGCTCCCATTTGTCGCCGACGCTCATCAGCATCAGGGCTTCGGTCCAGCCCTTGATCAGCCTACCCGCAGGAAACTGTGCCGGTTCGCCGCGTTTGTAGCTGCTGTCAAACTCGGTGCCGTCAACAAGGCGGCCCGCATAATGTACGGTTACAACATGATCATCTTCCGGCTTTGCCCCATTGCCTGATTTTATAACCAAATATTGAAGGCCACTTTCAGTTACCTGAACGCCGTCTTTGTTTTTGTTTTCGGCGAGATAGGCCTGATCCGGGTTCATTGCTGTATCGCTCATGATGTTATGTTCTTTCTGTATATCTGTTGGTTTTACTGGGCCGATGCGACACGCCTGTTGTATTTTGGTGGAAATATGTCAGCGGCGCGCTATCGTTTGCCCAAATCGTTTGGCGGGACCCTAGCCGCCCGTTGGCTGCGCGGTAAAGTAAAAAGCGTCGGCCCGTGCAATATTGCAGGAGAGATTAGCCATGAGTGTTGCAGACAGTGATATCAGGGCGGAAATTTTGAAGCAGATTGCAGGTAAAGCATCTGTCGCACCGCGGGATGTAGCACAAACGTTAGCGGTGGATGGGCTAGATTGGCGTAAGCTGTTGCCACGCATTCGCCAAATTGCCACTGCGCTGCACGGCGAAGGTTTGCTTGCATTCGTTCGCAAGAAGAAAATAGTGTCGCCTGTGGGGCTCAAAGGCGTTTTTCGTCTCGCCAAACCAGAGCGTGATCTCACTGCAAGCACTTCAGATGCCTGATGAGCTGTCAGTTGAGCTGCCAGTTGAGCTGCTAGTTTTTGATCGGCAAATTTTTGAATGTCTGGTGGCAGACGTTGGTGCCGAGGCCGCTAAAACCTTGGTGAAAAGCCTGAAAGCCGAAATAAAGGCGGCAGACGGGAAAATGCGCTCCTTCATTCTGCGCCGTGATATGAAATCGCTGGAAACATTGGCACACGGTGTAAAAAGTGCGGCGCGCAGTTTTGGTGCGATTCGGCTCGGCAGCATTTGCGCCCTGATTGAAAACGGTGCAAAGGTGGGGCAGGGCAAAAATTTTCTTGAAGATCAGGCGCGTTTATATACCGCAGTTTCTGCAGACACTTTCAAAGCGCTGGACGGCTGTAGATGATTTAAAACTGCGTCAGCTGGGCGATTTCAGCGCGCACCTCAGCTAGCCCCCAGCCTTTTTCACTGCTGGTGGCGAGCACAGTGGGGTGGCAGGCGATAAAAGTCTTTGCGTCCCCTTCGGCTTTTTTCAGGGCCTTATCACGCTCCGCAACTTTCAGTTTGTCGAGCTTTGTCAGCACAATCTGATAATTCACCGCCGCGGTATCGAGCATTTTCATAATCTCGCGGTCGTTTTCTTTCAGCCCGTGCCGACTGTCGATCAAAAGCATAATGCGCCGCAAGTTGGGGCGACCGCGCAGATAATCTTTCACCAGCCGGGTCCAGGCATGGACCTTCTTGCGCTCAATTTTGGCGTAACCATATCCGGGCAGATCAACCAGATAGGACGACTGCTCCATTTCCTTGCCAAAGGTGAAAAAGTTTAGCTCTTGCGTGCGGCCCGGCGTGTTTGATGTACGCGCGAGCGTATTGCGGCCGGTGAGCGCATTCACAAGGCTGGATTTACCCACATTGGAACGTCCGGCAAAGGCAATTTCCGGCCGGTCTGCACCTGGCAGCGTCTCGAGCGACACTGCACCCATCAGAAAATCAACGGGCCCAGCGAACAATAGCCTGCCCCGGTTCAGATCTTCGTCGCTGTAGGGCGCGTCACTCATAGGGCTAGTTCCCAGCGGCTTCCATGCGGGCGTTTTCACGCTTCATGATAAAGCTTTGCTGGGCAATCGACAGAATATTGTTCCATGTCCAGTATAGAACCAGCCCGGCGCTAAACTGGGCCATAATGAAGGTGAACATAATGGGAAGCATGCCCATTATTTTCTGCTGCATTGGGTCCATTGATGTCTGCGGGTTCAGTTTTTGCTGTAACCACATGGATATGCCCATAAGGATCGGCAGCACGCCGATGGCTATAAAGCTTGGCGGGTCCCACGGAATAAGCCCGAACAGGTTCACTGGTGTCAAAGGGTCCGCCGCCGACATGTCGGTGATCCAGCCGAAGAAGGGCTGGTGCCGCATTTCAATGGTTACATAGAGGGTTTTATAGAGCGCAAAGAAGATAAACATCTGCGGGATCATCGGCAGACACCCGGCCATCGGGTTTATTTTCTCAGTTTTATAAAGCCCCATCATTTCCTGCTGCAGCTTTTGCTTGTCGTCTTTATAGCGCTCCTGTAGGGCCTTGATTTTTGGCTGCGCGCGTTTCATGTGTGCCATCGAACGGTAGGATTTGTTCGCGAGCGGGAACAGGCCCAGCTTCAGGATCACTGTCATAATCAGAATAGCAACGCCGTAGTTGCCGGTTGCTTCAAACAGCCAGTGCAGTCCTACAAAAATTGGGCGTGTGAAGAACCACAAATAGCCCCAGTCGATGGCTTTGCCAAAGTCTTTGATTTCATAGACGGCTTCATAGTGATCAAGTTCGCCAACGATTTTTGCGCCCGCATAAAACTTGTTGCTGGTTTCAAATGTTGCACCGGCAGCAACTGTTTCCCATGCCTGAGCATAGTCTGCACCGTAAACATCCCTGCCGCTGGCACCTGAATAGGTGAGGCGAGCACGCTGCAATATTGCATCATTGTTCGGTATTAGTGTGGCCATCCAGAATTTATCGGTAACACCCATCCAGCCGCCGGTAAGGTTTTCGCTTTTATCGGTTTTGCCGATATAGTTTCCATCGTCTTTCAGGTCGTCATAATCCGATTCCTGTAAAATACCGTCGAAAACACCGATCATGCCTTCGTGCAGGATCAGAAGCCCAGATACTGAAGGCGTTCCAGTGCGGCGTATTTCAGCCGAAGGTGCAAGCACCATAGACTGATCGCTTGTATTGATAATGGTTTGGGTGACGGTGAACATAAAGTCTTCGTCCACCTCAATCTTCATCAAATATTTTGCGCCGGCATCGTTGACCCACGATAGAGTAACAGGGTTTTCTGGCGTTAAAGTATCATGGTCGGCGGTCCATGCGGTTGACGCGTCTGGTGCGCTGCCTTTTGCGCCGCGCGGCACGGCCCAGCCAAAACTGGCATAATAGGCGTCGTCGCTGCCGTAGCTGTTCAGCAGCTGCACGTTATCTTCAACTTCTGTTTTATCGGTGTTGTCGGCCTTGTGATTCACCAGCCACAGATCGTCAAACCGGGCGCCGCGCAATGAAAGCGATCCAGAAAGCTCAGGCGTTTCAATGCGCACAACTCCGGCGTCTTGCATAGCAAGCACTGCCGTAGGCTGGTTACTGGTGCCGACAAGTGTGGAGGCGTCAGCGGTTCCTGTGGGCGCGGGGTTGGCCGCCAGCGCGTCTTGCTGCTGTGCCTGTTCGGCGCGCTGTAACTGCAACTTGCGGTCATATTCCGCCTGTCGCGGTCCCGCATAAAACATATTATAGCCAATAAGGATCGCCAGTGAAATCACGGCAAACAAAACGAAATTCTTATTTTCACCCATCAGACAGTACACCCTGAATGTCATGCCGGCTTAAGCCAGCTTTAGTTATTTTTATCCGCGCAGCCACTATGGTGATTGCTCTCATCCGCGGCACTCTCGTGCCCTTTTGTATTTGCGCCGACGCTTTTTGGCACAGGATCATATCCAAATCCACCAAAAGGATGACAGCGGCCCATACGGCGTGCCGCTAACCAGCCACCTTTCAGTGCGCCAAAGCGCTCAATCGCCTCAAGGGCATAGGCGCTGCAGGTCGGCTGATAACGGCACCGAGGCCCGATAATGGGAGACACCCCATATTGGTAAAACCTTACAATCCCAACAAAAACCCAGCCCAAAGGTGAGCGCTTCTTGGTGTTTGCTGTGGGAGGTTGGTCCATGGCTTGCCCCGGTTTCCGTGCGCTAGCGGCGTTTGTTGTTGCCGCCAGCCTTTAAGTCGGCACCGGCTGCCAGTTTTGCAAGGGCCCAGCGCATATCTGCACATAATTTTTCAAACGGGTAGTTGGCGGCGGCCTGCCGGGCGATAAGCACATAGCCCCAACCCGTCGTCCCGTTTTCCGGAAGAACCTGTCGGGCAGCTTCTTTCAATCGGCGGCGGGTGCGGCTTCTTACCACGGCATTGCCTACCTTCTTTGAAGCAGTGAAGCCAACTTTTGGCGGCGAATCGGCCTGGGTTTCGACTTGGGCCGCTTGCGCTTGCAGAATGAAGGCCGGTGTTACCCACTTACGGCGCGTTGCTGCGACGGCTAAATATTCCGGCCGTTTGGTGATCCGCTCTAGCCGCGCTTTTTTACCGGCGGTAATGTTTGTTTCATTTACCAATATCTTGGGTCCTAAAACTCAAAAAGCCGACCGGACTGCTCGCGGTCGACTTTTCAAATGTGGTATCGCGGCGCGTTAAAGGCGCCAGCGGCCTATCAGCCGCCAAAAGCTTTACGCAGAAAGGCGCTTCCGGCCTTTAGAGCGACGTGCAGCCAAAATCTTGCGGCCACCAACAGTTGCTTTGCGCGCACGGAAACCGTGGCGACGTTTGCGAACTAGCACACTTGGTTGAAAGGTCCGTTTCACTTGTTTTACTCCAGATATTCGCTCAGCCAGCTGTTTCGGTGGCGGGGCGGTCAAATTTCGAGCGCGTGTATAACCGTGCCAGCCAACAGAGTCAACCGTTGTAGCGTAGATTTCTGCCGCAAAATATGCGCAAATCAATGCTATGGTGCAAAATCGATTGCAGGATAACAACTTTGTTTACTTGCAATTCCGTTGGGGATGGGATTCAACAGCTCTATGCCTGAGCATTACAGACCAGTTTCATCAAGCCTGCGATCACGGCTTCTGCTCCTAACCTTCACTTTTGTGATGGCGGTGGCTGTTTTTGTCTATCTCCCGTCTATTGCGACCTTCAGGCAGGATTATCTGGAAAAGCGTTTGGAAAATGCTGAGATTGCCGCGCTGGCGCTTGAGGCCGCGCCCAACAATTCAGTGAGCCCGGAACTGGAACAGCGCCTGCTAAGCACGGCCGGAGTTATTACCATCGCCATGCGCCGCGAAGACAAAAGCTATCTGCTTGGTTTTACAGAAATGCCTGAAGAGGTTAACGCCGAGTTTGACCTGCGCCAACCAGCCCTTGGCATGTTGATAGCGGACGCATTTGAGACACTGAATGGTGGCGGTATGCGAATAATTCGCGTGGTTGGCAAAGCGATGACGCCGGGCACCCGGCTTTTTGAGGTCACCATTGATGAAGAGGAGCTTTATGCGGCCCTCACCAGCTATTCTAATAACATCCTTGTTTTATCGCTGGTGATTTCGCTGTTTATTGGCATTCTGGTTTATCTGTCGCTCCACTGGCTTTTGGTGCGCCCCATGCGGCGCGTGAAGGACAGTATTGTCGCGTTCCGCCGCCAGCCCGAAGCTGCGACCAGCATGAAGGTAACCACCGTAAGGCCCGATGAAATAGGCCTTGTTGAGCGTGAATTTTGCCGGATGCAGGAGGAGATTCGCCAGAGTTTGCACCAAAAAACACGACTGGCCTCGCTTGGGGAAGCGGTCGCCAAAATAAACCATGACTTAAGAAACATTCTGACCACCGCACAGTTGGCAACGGACGCACTGCAGCGTGCCAAAGACCCTCATGTACAGAAGGTTTCTCGCCGACTAATGACGGCAGTTAGCCGGGCTGTTGCGCTTTGTGAAAGCACAATGCGGCACGGCAAGGCTGATGATCCGGCACCTGAAAAGGAGCTCTTGGATGTGGCGGCGCTTGGCCGGGATGTGGGTATGTCGCTAGGCTATTTGGATAGTGATGATTTCACTTTCAGCGTCGATGTGCCGGAAGGTATGCAAATTTTCGCCGATGCAGAGCAAATTCACCGGGTTTTCCTGAACCTGTGTCGTAATGCTGGTGAAGCGCAAGCGGGCAAGGGTTCAATTAAAATTTCTGCCGAGCAAGATGCTGACGGCACCTGCCATATTTTGGTGGCTGACACCGGGCCCGGCATTCCTGAAAAGGTACGGCCTAGCCTTTTTAAGGCCTTTTCGTCGGCAAGTGCGGGCGGTATAGGGCTTGGCCTTGCCACCGCGCGGGATATTGTTCTGGCTCATGGTGGCCAAATTGGCCTGGTGTCTACTGGAGACGAAGGCACTATTTTTAAGGTTTGTTTGCCTGGACCAGGCCAATAGGGCGCAGATAAATAAAGGGACTTCATCCGTGACAATCGTAAGCGCAAAATCTGGCCCTACTGACAGCTTTACAGACGTGCAAGGCTTGCGGGTTGGTCATGCACATGACGCGGCCGTGCGTACAGGCGTTACAGTGATAAGGCCTGACGCACCTGTTACTATGGGTGTGGACGTACGCGGTGGCGGGCCCGGCACTCGTGATACTGACGCGCTTGATCCCACTTGCCTTGTGGAAAAGGTTCACGGCCTGGTTTTATCAGGCGGTTCTGTCTTTGGGCTAGCGGCCGCAGACGGGGTTTGTGCCCATTTATCGGAACAGGGCGTTGGCTTGGCCTTTACAGCCCGGGCCATTCCAGTTGTTCCTTCTGCCATCCTTTATGATTTGATGAATGGCGGCGACAAAGACTGGGGCACAGAACCTCCGTACCGGACACTTGGTATTGAGGCGCTGGCGGCATGTGACACTCAATTTGAAGAAGGCCGTGCCGGTGCGGGATACGGTGCGCAGGCCGGAGCCCAAAAGGGCGGTATCGCAAGTGCCAGCCTTGTCGCCGAAGACGGCATTATGGTTTCTGCAATTGTTGCAGTGAATAGCTTTGGCGTCGCAAACGGCGCGCACCAGCACGGTATTGTTGACATGCCAAAGGTTGGCTTTGTTGGTACAAACACAACGATTGGCGCAGTGGCCACGAATGTGGCGCTTGATAAAGCAGGTTGTACCCGGTTGGCTATAATGGCGCAGGATGGATATGCGCGCCGTATTCGCCCTATTCACACACCTTTTGACGGCGACACGGTTTTTGCTATGGCGACAGGTGAAAAAAAGGTCGAAAGTGAGCTCGCGCCGATGCTTGCGCTCATTGGTACGCTTGCGGCTGACTGTATTGTGCGGGCGATAGAAAGAGCTGTTGCCCCTTAGGCGCGGCAGCTTAAGGTTTTAAGGCGGCCAGGCTTTTGCGTTCTTCCACCAAAAAACCATCCTGCTCGTCTTTTAGCGCTGCGGCTTTTTTCCATACAGGCGCATCCCGCAAAGCATCAGCATAGATGATACTATCAAGCCTGCTTGCAGTTTGGCTCAGGCGGGTGAGGGATAGCTGTGCTTCGTTCCAGAGATCAATTTTTGTCTCACCTTCTGCATTCTCCAATTCTTTGGTGATTGCCAGATAGCTGGTTCTTGCATTCTCAAGGCGCGCGCGTGTGCTTTCCAAGAGCTTGAAGGCTGCGGAACGTGTGAGCGGTGTTGTGTTTTCAATAGCGATTGGTTCTGCGGGATAGGCGTGCTCAATCACGCGCTCGCGTTCGCTGGCGTCAGGATAGGGCTCCGCCAGATTCGGCCAGTTTCCAGACAGGCTGCTACAGCCAGTAAGCGCACTGCAAAGAACAGCGAAACACAGGGATTTGGTTGTTTTGGACACTCTAAAAAGCCAGCCTTTATAAGCGGTTGATAGTATTAGGCTATCTGTAAATTATGGCATTAACAAGAAAAAGAGATTTCGCGCTTGCATTCACAAACCAATCTTATTAGTTTCCGCCGCACCGCCAAAGAAAGACCTGCCTGCAGGTTTTGGTGGAATATTTTGATAGATGCGCACCGGTAGCTCAGCTGGATAGAGCACCAGACTACGAATCTGGGGGCCGGGGGTTCGAATCCTCCCCGGTGCGCCACTCAAAAAATCACATTCAAACAAACTGTTATCAGCATCTCTTCTTTACGCAGCCAATTCATATCATCTGTATGAAATAGAGGTGATCTTCTTAAAAGCCGGTCGACCAACTTTGCCCTGAGAAAGAGAAGTGGGCACACCCCGTTAAAGGTGCGCCCACAATTTTTACTCAGCGGGGGTGGTGCTGAGCTTTTTCTGTTTTTGCCGGGCCTTACCCCACAGGCTGTAAAGCACAGGCAAAACAATCAATGTCAGCACCGTTGACGATATGATGCCGCCGATCACCACTGTCGCGAGCGGTCGCTGCACCTCGCTGCCAATGCCCACATTCAGGGCCATTGGTACAAAACCAAGGCTCGCCACCAGGGCGGTCATCAAAACGGGGCGCAGCCGTGAAAGTGCACCCTCTTTGATGGCTTCTTGCAGAGGCTTTCCTGCTGCAACCAGTGATTTGATGAAGGAAATCATCACCACACCATTGAGAACTGCAACGCCAGAGAGAGCGATAAAGCCCACAGCAGCGGAGATGGAAAAGGGAATATCCCTTAGCCACAAGGCGACAACGCCGCCCGTTAACGCCAGCGGTATGCCCGAAGAGACAATCCATACGTCGCGGGCAGAGCCGAACAGAGTGTAGAGAAGCCCGAATATAAGCAGCAGCGCCGCAGGCACGACCAGACGAAGGCGCTCACTCGCAGAAATCAATTGCTCAAACGTGCCGCCATATGAAATCCAGTATCCGGCAGGTACTTCTACATCGTTGCCGACCGTATTTTGAATTTCCTCTACAAAGCTGCCGAGGTCGCGCCCGCGCACATTAGCGGTGACAACAACACGGCGTTTGCCGTTTTCCCGGCTGATTTGATTTGGACCAATTGCCACTTCAATCGTAGCCAACTCAGAAAGCGGGACCGAAGAAAGCGTGTCTTCATCTTCGTCACGCAAGTTGGCAGGCAGTGGCACCGGCAGTCTGCTGATGGCCGTCACATTATCCCGCAATTCATCTGGCAAGCGCACCACAATATCAAAGCGGCGATCGCCTTCGAAAATCTGCCCTGCAACATGCCCACCAACGGACGCAGAAACCACCTCTTGCACATCGGCCATACTGAGACCGAAACGGGCGAGGGCTTCACGGTTTGGCTGCACGGAAAGGACAGGCAGACCAGTGGCCTGTTCAACCTGGATATCCGCAGCACCTTCTATGCCGCCCAGAACAGTTTCAACCTGCTTTGCAACGCCAAGCAGCGTATCCAAATCGTCCCCAAACACTTTGATAGCCAAATCAGCACGAACGCCTGAAATCAGCTCGTTAAAGCGCATTTCTATGGGCTGCGTGAATTCGTATTTGTTGCCGGGGTAGGTCAACATCACAGCTTTGATTTCCTCCACCAATTGTGTTTTGGGCTTTGTTGGATCAGGCCAGTCACCGCGTTCTTTGATGAAGATGAACGTATCAGCCACGTTAGGCGGCATTGGGTCAGTAGCGACATCGGCCGTACCGATTTTACTAACGATCTTGTCGACCTCGGCAAAGCCTCTGAGCCGTTCTTCAAGGATAAGCTGCATATCAATGGCCTGGCTTAGGCTGGTGCCCGGAATACGCAGCGCGTGCATGGCAATATCGCCTTCATCCAGATTGGGAATAAACTCTGTTCCCATGCGAGATGCCATATAACCGCTGCCTGCAAGCAAGCTGAGGGCAAAAGCAAGCACCGCCACACGCCCCCTGAGGAGCATAGATAGAAGAGGCCCGTAAAGCGCCTTTGCTCCGCGCACCACAGGGCTTTCCTTTTCGCTCACACGCCCGGTTACAAAGGTAGCAACCGCCGCAGGAACGAAGGTGATGGAAAGTACAAGCGCACTTAAAATCGCCAGTACAACGGTGAAAGCCATAGGATGGAACATTTTCCCTTCAACACCGGAAAGTGCGAAGATGGGAATATAAACCACAGCGATGATCAAAACACCAAAGAGGCTGGGTTTGATAACTTCGCTCGTAGCAGCTGCCGCCAGTTTCAAACGCTCTTGTTTGTCGAGCAACCTCCCGAGGTGGTGTTGTTCGCCAGCAAACCGTCGGAGACAGTTTTCTACAATGATAACAGCGCCGTCGACGATCAGGCCAAAATCAAGCGCCCCGAGGCTCATCAGATTGCCTGAAATCCGGTTTTCCACCATGCCCGTGATGGTCATCAGCATGGACAGCGGAATGACAAGGGCCGTGATAATGGCCGCCCGGATATTACCAAGCATAAGAAGAAGGATAACGATAACAAGCAGCGCTCCTTCCACCAGGTTTTTGGCAACCGTATCAATGGTTTTATCAACAAGAGTGGTTCTGCTGTATGCGGTGCGTACCACAACGCCTTCCGGCAGTGTTTTATTGATCTCCTGTATCTTGGCGTCGACAGCTTTGGAAACAATGCGGCTGTTTTCACCGATCAGCATAAAGACCGTGCCGAGAACCACCTCGTGCCCGCTCTGTGTGGCAGCACCCGTGCGCAGTTCTTCACCCATCAGGATGTTTGCAACATCTGTGAGCCGAATGGAAACACCGTGCCGCTGGGAAACAATGATGCGCTTCAGGTCGTCCAGTTTTTCCGCCTGGCCAGGAACCCGCACCAGATACTGTTCGCCTGCGCGCTCGATATAGCCCGCACCAACATTGGCGTTGTTGCGTTCGAGAGCGGAAATCACATCACCGAGTGTCAGGTTATAGGCCGCTAATTTGTCGGGCCACGGTGTTATGTGGAACTGCTTTTTGAACCCGCCTACGGTGTTGACCTCCGTCACTCCAGGAACTGTAACCAGCTGGGGCTTAACGACCCAGTCATGCACGGTACGAAGGTCGGTTGGAGACCAGGGATTACCGTCTTCATTCAATGCGCCTTCTTCTGCGTCAACCGTGTACATGTAAATCTCGCCAAGTCCTGTAGCAATGGGGCCGGGCTCAGGTTCAATGCCCGGCGGCAGTTGGCTTTTGACGGTTTGTAGGCGTTCGGCCACTAGCTGGCGGGCAAAATAAATGTCAGTGCCTTCTTTGAAAACCACAGTGACCTGTGACAGACCGTAGCGGGAGATCGAACGGGTATAATCGAGCCTCGGCAAGCCAGAGAGCGCTGTTTCCACTGGAAAGGTGATACGCTGTTCTGCTTCGATGGGTGAATAGCCTGGTGCTTCGGTGTTTATTTGCACTTGAACATTAGTAATGTCTGGCACTGCATCAATAAGCAGGCGCTGGAAATTAAAGGCGCCCAGCGCCGCTACCGCTAGCACGGTGATAAGCACTGTCCAGCGTTTTTCTATCGCAAACGATATTATTTTATCTAACATGATAAGTCCTTCAAACGCTCAATCAGTGGTCATGTGACGCGCCGGATTTTTCAATATCGGCTTTGATGATGAAACTGTTCCCTGTCACGTATGGCTGGCCGGGCTTGATACCTGAAATCACTTCAGTCCATTCCGGTGTCTGGCGTCCAAGATCCAACATTCGAACTTCATAGTCTTCACCCACTTGAGCAAAAACCACAGTGAAGTCTCGGAAACGTTGCAGGGCTTCGGTGCGTACTGCGAGCGGCACTTCGGTTTTATCTGTGATGACTGTGCCTTTGACTGTCATACCGGGTAGCCAAACATTTTCTTTGTTTGGCAGTGGTGCATGAATGATCATGGTTTGCGTGGCACTTTCAGTAGAAGGTAAATATTGTTCGAGTATGGTCTCGGCTGTCGCCGCGCCATTCACTGAATGAACCTGCACTGTTTTTCCAGGACGCACTTTTTCCAGGTCTACCGGGTAGACATGGAAATCCACCCGCAATCGTGTCAGATCACCGATCACAAACAACGGCGTGTCAAAAACAACATCACCCGCATTAGCCTGGCTCTTAACGATGACACCGTCCATTGGTGACCTGATATCGTAAGCTTCCAGGCTTTCATTGCTTTCGATGCGAGCAAGAATTTCGCCCTTTTTAACGCGTTGGCCCTCATATTTGTTCACGTTGAGGATTTTGCCGGGAAACCGTGCCCTCAGTGTTGCCTGCGCGTCTGGCGCAAATTCAACCCGGCCAAGTACATCAAGAGTTTCCTCAATTACGGCTTTGCCGACAGGTTCAACCTTGATGCCAACCTCATTGGCCATTTTTGCACTGATGTTTGTACGGCCTTCGTACGAATCGTATTTCCAGCTGTGGCGGCGACCTTTGTAGGTAGCTTTAACGGCTACATCAAACGAGTGAGGTTCGGTGACAATACCATCGCCGGCCAGATAACCAGATTCAGGGGCAAAAGAGAATTGGTTTGTCTCGCCGTCAAGCCGGCTGAGCGTCACCTCCACTTTTACTTGTTTGGGTGCAATCAGTTCGGCATTTTCATACGCGAACAGACGAAATTGTGGGTCGCGACCTTGCTCAAAAATTGTGATCTCAACCGCGAAGTTTCCATCGGTAAGCAAACGGCCACCGTTGGGGCCTTTTGGGATTTCCATGGTTTCTGTTGCTGTATCATGGGTTGAGCCGTTGGTGCCTGCGGTATTTTCGCCGCAAGCAGCAAGCAATAAGCTGGTAGCTGCAAGCGCCAACAGGTTTTTCATTGTCTTGGTAATATTCATTTTATTTTCCCTCGCCATCATGAGGCATATTGCCGTTGGCGGTGTCGTCACTAAAAATTGTGGCATCAAGCCCGTGTCGGGCGGTCAGGCGGTCAAGTTCAACCTGCGCAAGGTGATATTGCTCAAGCACTTGGAGTAATTGTTCCTGAATGGTCGCCGCTAAGGATTGAGCTGAAAAAACATCAAGATAGCTGGCTGCACCTCGTTTGAGGCGTTCAAGAACCATCTGTTTTGTCTGTTCTGTTTCCGGGATCAGCTCGCTAATTATCTGTTTGGCCTGCACATAAGCTGCAACTCTCTTGTTCTCTTGGATCAAAATGCTGCGTTCCAACTGGCGTTCAGCTTCGGCCAATTCAAATTGGCTTTTTCTGTGGTTTGCTTTGGCTTTTCCAATGTTGCCGCTGTTGGTGTCATGAAAAGCAAAAGGAATTGAAACGCCAGCGATGGCCGCCACGTCTGATGTGCCCTGCAGATAACGCAAGCCGATCTTTACCGTCGGGTCCTGGATTGCATTCGCTTTTTCAAGTGCCACGGTGCTTGCAGATCGGGCTTTTCGCAGTTGCCAGAGCGTTAAGTCAGGACTGGTTGCCGCTTTGCTTGTCTCACTCGCTGCTATGTGCGGGGGAAGCGCAAATAATACACTGCTTTCAACAGAAAACTTTGCGTCTGGCTGCTGCCAAAGGCTTGCCAGAGCTTGTTTTGCGCCGGCCAGCGATTGTTCAGATTGCACCATTTGGTTTTGCGCCTGCAACAGCCGCATCCGGGCGTTTTGAACGGCGAGTTTCGAATCTTTTCCGCGGTCGTTCCGTATCTTAATGGCGCTATGGATGTTTTCGAAAACTTTATGCTGTTCGACTGCATTTTCCAGTTTTGCCTGAGCAACAAGCACGCCGACAAAGGCTTGTTCGGTGCGCCGGATAATATCAAGCCTTTGGATCTGCAATTGGGTAATTGCTATTTGTTTTTCTTTACCCGCAACCTGCATTCTTGACTGGCGTTTGCCGCCTCTTTCGAACCGCTGGTTATAGGTGAAGGTGATTTCACTTCGTCCCAAGCCGGTAAATGGACCCGTGCCCGTGAAGTTTTCCACTTCTGTGGATAATAATGGATTTGGCTTTACGCCGGCTTGCCGCATAGCAGAAGATTGAGCTTTTACGCTCTCTCGCAGAGCGTCCAGGCCCGGAGCGACATCGATAGCGCGGGCAATCGCTATTTCGCGCGTGAGTATAGAACTATCTTCGTCCGCGAAACTTTTTTGCACCGATATATGTGCAAACCCGACAGCAGCAAGTGCCGTCAATAATATATATTTCATGATGGTATACTCTCATCAAAACAATAACACGCACATGCAAGGCATTGTGCATTAAGGAATGTTTTAAAGAGATCAGGCGAGTGGAGGAGGGACCGGCGGCCTTGAATGTCCGCCCGCTATGCCATGCCCAAGGTTGATCCGGTATTTTGCCGCACCGATGATTGGCATTGCTGCCATGATAGAGGGCGCGGAAATATAAACGCTTAGCAACGCATGAAAGCTAACGTGCATTGCTGTGTCGTCCGCTGAGGCATGTTCGCTCGGCTCGTCGACCTCATGATCATGAACCATTTCTGACGCCAATGTTTGAACATGAGGTGTGGAAACATGGTCGTGTTCTGCATCAAATATGGCTAAATCCACCATGCGCAAAAAGATGAGCGCACAAAGTGTCGTAACAACCATAAATTTGTTTAACATGGGATGCATCAGCAAACGGGCTCGACAAATTAATCAATTTCGGTACCGAGCGGACAGTAGAACGTTACCTTGTTTCGTTCAAGAGCATTATGGCAAGTTGGTTGATATGGGGCCACGAGGCCCAAATCTTTATTGAGCAACATAGCCATTTTCCAGAGCTTTTTAGCCGCCCCGGCCGACACCTGTGTAACGCCATTTAAAATGGTCGGTCTTTTGTCGAAAACCTGGAAAGGAAGGCTAGTTATTGTTGCTGGCAACATCTTCCATCATTTTTCGCGTGTTGCGGTCACGTACAACAAACACGGCGTGAGCCGCAAGGATCAGCCACATAACAACGCCGGCTCCGAGAAAAAGCGAAAATACCCAGGCCAAAATCCAGAAAACAAGGCTGATAATCGCCTGAAAGGGTTTGCCGCATAAAAGCAGCCCAAGCGGCGGAATGACAATCGCAACAAGATAAAGCATTTAATTCTCCATGGTGGCTGGTATTAGCCTTCGGGCAAGTCTTCCGCGAGTACGCATATGCTGAGCGAGAAAGAAACTTCGCCCTCTTCTTCGTCCCGGTACGCTACGCCAATAAATTCGTCTGCAATCATCATTTCAACCGAATCGGTTGCATTGGGGCGCTGCATCAGCCTGATTGCATCATTTTCAAACTTTTCCTGCAAGTAGGTTTGCAGTCGCGTAATTTCAGAAAGTTTCACGCTAAACTCCTTGGTCCCGTTAACTGGGCCTGCGATTTGGCCCATTATTCTAATTTCTTCATCTAGTGATGTATCTAATTCATCAGTCGTATTGCAAGCAAAACTATTCTCGGGCGGGCAAGCATTTTATTTTGTCGAAGCCTTTGAAGAGTTATTTCCATATGTTTAATATGCATTAACGATATCTACGCATAGTATGGCGGTTATGAAAGTAAACGAAGAAAAAGAAATCTCATACTCTGACGATGATGACTTGGTTGCCCAGTTTGTGGACTGGACGTCTGAAGCCGTCGTTGAACTACGCCAAATCGTCGACAATTTTGAAGAACCAACTTCTCGTGGCGCTGATGAAGTAAACAGACTTTATGATCTGGTTCACAATATTAAGGGTATGGGAAGCAGCTTTAAGTTTGAGCTGATGACAACAGCAGGGACGGGCCTGTGTGGTTATCTAAAAACACTGGACAGCACACAGCCCGTTAGCAAGCGAATTCTTGAGGCGCATATTCGGGCGTTTGAAGTTGTGCTTGCGCACAGAATTACCGGCAATGGCGGTGAGCAAGGCGAGGCCCTGAAGCAGAGGCTCCAAGCTATTGTACTGGAAGAATCCTAAGCCAGCTCGTTCGCTATTTGTTCTATTTCCTTGATTTGATCGAAAAATAGGGCCAGACTCGCGTCTGGCTGTCTTTGATTCGCACTGCCTGAATGTGGTGTTGAGACAGGTGTGCGGGCGCAGAATTATCGTATCGGCGCGCGGCAGCAGCGGGAGGCGGTTGTGCCATCGACAGATCACGTAACAAAAGGTGCCGAGCGGCTGCTGGTCGATCTTGGCTTTGCGCCGCTGAGGGAAGTGTCTCTTACGAACGGCCGACGAGTTGACCTGATAGGTTTGAATAAAGGCGGAAAAATCGCTGTGGTTGAGGTTAAGTCTGGCCTGGCTGATTTTTGCAGCGATAAAAAATGGCAGCAATATTTGCCTTATTGTCAGACGTTTTATTTTGCTGTGGACAAGGCCTTTCCACTAGAGCGGCTTCAAGCTGCTGAAAGCCTCCCCGAAATCACTGGAATAATTATTGCGGACGCGTATGGCGGGGAAATTTTGCGGCCCGCGAGTGAACGTAAAGTCAATGCTGCTCGTGCGAAAACTCTGGTGCATAAAATGGCCCGCACTGGGGCGATGCGGTTATTGGAAAAAGCTGGCAGACAAACTGATTACCCGCAATAGCGATATTTTATAGGAAACTCAGTAATAAGCCGTCCAGCTTCAAGAGTGCCTGGTCGGCAGTTATTTTTCTTCGACAGGCTTGTCCATATAATGTTTCCAACGCTCACGACCATTCTTGTTTTCCAGTACGCTTTGCAGTGCGGCTACGGAACGCCTTTCATACTTACTGCCAGCGTCAGCCTGCAGGAAATCAGCGGCCTTATCAAAACCAAGGCCGTCCCGGTGAGCCCGCGCAGACACCATACCAACAAACGCGTTGGCGATGGCCAATATGCGCGCGCCGGGCTCTATGGCTTCGCCTGACAATGCATCCGGGTTGCCCGACCCATCCCAATGCTCATGCATTTGGCTCAAAATTGCCGCGACCGGGCCCTTGAATTCAAGACCAGATACGAGCGCGGCACCTTTTTGCATGCTCATTCTAACAAGCTTGAACTCGTCATCTGTTAGTGGTGTTTGCTTTGTCAGTATTTCGATCGGTACAAATATTTTCCCGAGGTTCACCAGCTGGCCTGCGATAGTGATGCTTTCAATGATATTGTCGTCCAGTGCCATTTCGGTGGCCATGGCAGAAGCGACGTCAGCGACACGGGCGCTATGGTGTTTGCTCCATGGGTCGCGGGCATCAATAATTTCTGTCAGGGTGCTAACGAGCTGGCGAAAAAGACTTTCAGACCGGTCTTGGGCGGCAACGAGATCGGAAATATCTTGCATAACAAGAAGAGCGGTCGCGGAATTGTTGCCACCAGCATTCAGCGGCAATGTTTCCAATTGGTAGGTTGATTCAGCGTCGGCTTCGCCTAAAACTACACGGTCTAGCGTTGCTTCACCGCCCGCAGCTGCGGCTACATTGGTGCGCATTTTTTCAGCCAGGTCACCGGAAAAGGCAGTATCAAGCCGTCGGTTCATCAGTTCAGCGCAGCCAATATCTGTAATACGTGCTAGTTTTTGATTGGTAAAACGGACCGTCATATCAGCGTCCAGCGCGGCGATAGCATTTCGTTGGCCATCGCATACAGACTGCACGAACCTATATAGGGATTCTTTTTGTTGCGACAGCGCTGCCTGCTTTTTGTAGGAAAGCTCGAGCTTTCTTGATACACCGTGTCGCCACGCCAAAATCAGCGCCGCGAGAACAAATAAAACTGCCAGTGACAAGGTTAGCATAAGGCTGTTGCGACGGTCAGATATTGCAGCATTGGCTTCACTCGCGGCAATAGTGCGCACCAAAATCCAGTTCACAGGTGCAGTTAGCTCTTTGCCAGTCACAAAGACTTTCGTACCGGCGTAATTGCTGAACGTACCAAAGCCATTGGGCTGGTTCACCGCAAAGCTGGCCGCATCGTCTCGCCGCGCTACACCCATCCGTCCACCTTCCATAAGGGGTGAAATGGCTGTGACAACACCGTCAGATCCCGGCACCACCATATAAGTCTCAGCGGTGGAGCTATTGTCGCCAGGCTGTTTCAGCGCTTCCAGAAAATCACCGTCTAGTGGCCGGGCACCAATTATCCAGGCTCCAGGCGTTTTGATGCCGTCAATCTCTTCTGCCGGTAAAATGCGCGAACCAAAAAGGGCTAGCGGCGTCTTATCGTCCAGCGAGGGACCTAGCGCAATAAAGCTCCCCGAGGCCGAGAAATGTATTTCTTCTGGTCGGAGCAAAGGCATGCCCGGCGACATAACCAGCAGCTGTCCTGTCCCGTCTACTACAGCCAGCCCGGCCCGCTGGGGCCTTTTGACGTTTGCAGCTACGGTATCAATGGCGCGCCGTTCGTGAAAACCAGAGCGGTCTGCTTCTGCGGACAGGAAATTAAAGATATAACCACGCTGCGCATTTACCGAAGATTCGTCATCGTTTATCGCCGTCTGTGTCGCATATAATTGAATAGAAGCATCGGCCGCAAGTTGCTCAACAGTGAGTAAATGGCGGTTAAGCCATGCCGATGCTTCTGATGCCCGGCTATCGGCAATAAGATTGAGGCGCGACTGCCAGTTTTGGATGTCTTGTGCTTCCTGTGATGCAGCGAACCGAAAAATGAGCCAAAGCCCAATGATCAGGACCAGAACAATCCCCACACCAAGCTTCAAAAACCCTGACCCGGCCCGGTTTTCGCTTGTTTCAAAGCTATTTTGATCCTGCATCGGGGTTTCCTTTGTAAATGATCTGGGACGAAGTTTCTTGGTTCACGTTCAATTGACGATTATGTTGGTACAATATTCGCTTGGGCTCAAACAAAAACGTAAACGGGGAAATATGTTGCGAAATAAAGGCTTGCTGTATTTGCTGGGTGGTTGTTTGTTGGCACTAAGCCCAATCTCCATTCTGTCTGTGCCAGGGCTTGCCAGCCAGGGGGCTGTCGAAGCACCAGCAATTGCAAAGAAAATCAAGCTTTTTGGAAGCCGTGAAATTCGCTCGCGCAAAGTGAAGTCTTTTGTGAAATGGAGCCAGATGTGGCGGCGGTATAATTTATCGACAACGCCCGAAGCGCAGCTGGAGACAAAAGCAGCAGTTGTTCCGCGGGATTGCCGTGCTCGCAATAAGCGCGACTGTGCGAGAGAGGCCTGGAATGCGTTTGTGGAAGAGAAGAGGGAATTACCACTTGATCAGCTATTGAAAGAGGTCAACCATTATATGAACCGTTCCGCATATATCGTTGACCCTGTTAATTGGGGAATTCCTGATTATTGGGCAACACCAGATGAGTTTTTCCTCAAAGATGGGGACTGTGAAGATTATGCAATCAGCAAATATGTCACGCTGAAACGGCTCGGTGTTGACATCGACAGTATGCGTTTGGTGGTTTTACAGGATGAAAACCTGCGGGTGGCGCATGCGGTGCTGGCGGTGAAACATGAGGGCAAATATATGATTTTGGACAATCAGGTCAATGCGGTTTTGCCGGATACACAAATTCTTCACTACCGCCCGGTATATTCAATAAATGAAGGTGGTTGGTGGCTGCATCACCGGAAGAAATTTTCGCGCAACTAACGATTTTGTTTCGCCGAGCCGTGATTTATTTGGAATCGATGTTGCATCTTGTATGGCTGGGTTGGTAATGACAGCAAATAGAAAATTAGGCGAAATTCATATGAATGGAAATTTATGTCAAAAGGCATGAAATCTGTTGATGAAATGGTTGACTATGTTCGCCAGTTGAGGTTGCACGCCAAAGGGCGTAGAGCAATTCGGGTAAAACTATCCGGCCTTGAAAAGCATTTTCGGGAAGAACATTATCGCCGTTTTGTTGCAATGACCCTTCGGCCCCTGATTAAAAAATATGATGCCGTCATGTTTGCTTTGCCAACCAATGATGTGGTGTTGATCGCGAAAGATGCCAAAGTTGATCATATTGATCCCTTGTTGCATCACATCAGGCGCAAGTTTCGTGATTCGATCCTGATTCAAAGTTTGGACCCTATGCAAGGCGTGAGCGACGATTTTGTTGAATGGTTTGATATTGGTGCCGACTATCCCGCTTTTAGAAAATATATTGAGCAATTGGCGGAGGCTATTGTTTCGGGTGCAAAGGGGCGTGAAAAATCAGCGAAACAGTTTGTAGATAATATACCGGCGAGGCGTAAGCCCAAGCTGGTCGTCAGCGAAAAGATTTTACAGCCCCCCAGACGCAAAGTCCGCATGGTGCCAATCGAGCCGCCGGAACGAGATCTGGAGCCCCGCGAGTTAGCACCAGAGCTGATTGTTGCGTTAGACAAAGCTCTTGTCACCGCAGATGTCACAAGCATGGTTCGGCGTCAACGCGTTATGGCGATTGCAGGACAACAAGCGCCTGAACCGGTGATGGAGCATAAATTTGTCCCACGATCGGTTGTGCTTGAAAAGCTTTTGCTCGCAGATGTGCAAGGGGAAGACCGGTGGATGGAAGGCTATTTGGAAGAACTGCTGGCGCGACGCCTTTTATTATCCGCACCAGCCATGGCAGGTGTAGATACATTGGCGGCCAGTTTGCATATTAGCTGTGCAGCCGTAGGCGAGGATGGTTTTAAGCAATTTGACAAGTCGCTGGGGGCCCAATCCCGTTCCGCTATTATTCTGGAGTTTAGCGCCGCAGATGTAGTGACAAATTTCGGGGGCTACATGCAGGCCCACACGAAAATCGACCCATTGGGGTACAGGGTGATGATTGGTGATCTTGATCTACGGGCCTTGTTATGGTTGGACTATCGGAATTTTGACGCAGATTTTGTGAAATTAAGCCTTCCCGAAGGAGATGAATACGCGTGGCTCGACAGCGAAATGGAAGATTTCCTGCGGCGCCGAATAAAGGAGATTGGGTTAGCCCGAGTTATCCTTGATGGCTGCGACAGCCAGGGTGACGTCGACCTTGGTAAACGGCTGGGAATAACCCTGTTCCAGGGTGAAGCTGTGTCACCAACAACCTTGTAACGGCCATTTAGCCCCACTTCTGCCCGAAATGACTAGCGGTTTGTAGGCGCCTATTATTGCGGCGAGCGTTTCGAGAGAATGCGCTGAAGAGTGCGGCGATGCATATTTAGGCGGCGCGCTGTTTCTGATACGTTTCTATCACACAGTTCAAAAACACGCTGGATATGCTCCCATTTAACTCTGTCAGCGGACATTGGGTTTTCCGGCGGTGGAGGTGTTGAGCCTTCGAGCGACAGCAAGGTGTTTGCAATTTCATCAGGGTCGGCGGGTTTTGCCAGATAATCAACTGCACCTGCTTTTACAGCAGCAACGGCACTGGCAATATTGCCGTAACCCGTAAGGATAACAATACGCATATCAGGGCGCAGTTGCCTTAGAGTTGGCACCAAATCCAGGCCGTTTCCGTCCTGAAGGCGCATATCGAGAATGGCATATTGAGGTAAATTGTCAGCGGCCAAGACGCCGCCTTCTTCAACGCCTTCAGCGGCAAAAACCGTAAAGCCCTTGCGCTCCATGCTTAACGAGAGGCGCGCGCGGAACGCTTTGTCGTCTTCAACGATAAGCAGTCGCTGCTCACCGCTTTGTGGGGCAGATGCGTTCATTCGTGGGCTTCCTTTTCTGCAGATGCCTTGGTTTCTGTATCAAGCTTAGCACGGTTCCAGCTTATGGTAACTTTTGCGCCGTGCGGCTGTGCATTGCCGAAACTTATGTTTGCTCCAGACCGCTCCAAAAGGGTTTTGGCAATAAAGAGACCAAGGCCCAGCCCGCCATCTTTCCCTGGAATTTGTTGTCGTGTCGTAACATAAGGTTCACCGAGCCGCTTAATAATTTGCGGATCAAAGCCTGGGCCATCATCTTTGATTGCGACGAGAAGATCGTGGTCACTCCACAATATGTCAATGGTTACCCGTGAGTGGGCAAACCCGACAGCGTTCTCGGCGATATTACGAAAGGCATGAATTAACTCTGGAGTTCGCCGAACGGCCTCAGCGCCCAAACCGTGGGTTTGATAATGAATGGCCATGCCGCGTTTATCATGAGGGCCACAAGCCTCTCTAAGGATGGCTTCTATGCTCATAAAGTTTAGGTGGTCGCTTGCGCCCCCGGTACGAGTTTGGCTCAATTCGGAAAGAATGTCACGACAGCGGGTGGTTTGTTCAACAATAAGCTTTAAGTCTTCGTGCGTATCTTTGTCGCCCTCCCAAGTTTCAAGCAATTCTTTGGATGCCAGCAATATGGTGCCCAGGGGCGTGCCAAGCTCGTGGGCAGCGGCAGCAGCCAGTGTGCCGAGTGCAGTTAGCCGCTGTTCTTGTTCCAGAGCGGTTCTTGTCGCAGCCAGCGCCTGCGCACGCTCACGGCCTTCGCGGCCGATCCGTGCCATATATAATGTTAGGAAAACAAGGGTGAAGCAAAGGCTTATCCATATGCTGAGCATTATCAGGCGGTTAATTTCCGGCGGTGGGCCATGCCATGGCAGGGGATAGGGTGTAAAGGCTAGCGCCGTTACGAGTGACAATGAAATCGCCAGCAGAACTTTGGTGCTACGGCTACCAAGAATTGTTGCTGAAACCGTAGCAGGGGCCAGCATCAACACGGCGAAAGGGTTGGCCAAGCCTCCTGTGAAAAAAAGCAGCAAGCTTAAGTGTACCAAATCAAAGGTTAGATGGGCGGCTGACTGTTTTTCTGAAAGCCTTGTGTTGGTATCGACACGGAGTGAAAACCAGAGATTCAAGAGGGCAGAAGCAAGCACGGTGGGTAGGGTTAAAGAGAGGTTTGCATCAAACCTAAGCCCATATTCAACAACCAGGAGAGCAACCAATTGCCCGGCTACCGCCAGCCATCGTATGAGGATGAGCGTACCAAAGCGGACCCCGCCACCGTAAGACATACTTGGATCGGCAATTATTGTTTCGGAATTTATGTGTGGTCGTTTGACCATGTTCTCACCCTGATCCTCCCAATTGGAGAAGCAGTAAAAAAACCATCGCGGCAATCAAAAAATAAAATGCAAGAGCAATAAGCGTCAACAGCCAGATCTGCCGCAGGTTGGCTGGCATAAGCTGTGCCCGCCCGTCCGCTGGACCGATCCAGTGAATGGTCTTGTCAGATATTTTTCTACCGGCTGTTTTTTCTCCTATATCAGCTTCCAGCGAAAGACTTAGGCCTACAGCGGCAACATTTAAAGGGAAATAGCGACTGGCGGGTCCAAATGTCGCACCCGAAAAGAAAACCGGGCGGGGATCAAAAGCCTTCAACACCCATAGATTGGTTCCCGGCAGGAAAAAATGCGCGAGTGCCAGCAACAAAGCACCAATAAAAGCAGGAGGTGCAGTCGAAAATTCATATAGCAGCGCCATAAATGAAAAAAACGGGCTTTCAACATTTCCCGATTTGCGCTTTTCTGCGCTTTCTACAAATGTGGCGAGCAGCATTTGCGGCAACAAGAGCGCAAAACCACCAAGGCAAAACCATAAAGTTCTTGGTAGTAACTTCAGAGCAAACCCCAAAATTGCTACAGCGCCTGCTTGGCGCAGGGGCGCGTGCGGGTCAGGGTCGCGAATAGGGTCGTTTTTTTCCGGTCTCCGACCGGCCTCTACTACGTTCGTTAACGACATTTTTTGCCCGAAAACTGGTATTAGAATAAGAAGTGCTATCAGGGGGGTATAGAGCTGGGTGGTCATCAGATAGTTGGCAAATATACCGGCATAATAGGCCGCGGGAATTAGAATGGCGGCGATAAATATACCACGGAGTCGCAATGCGGTGAGAGTACGCGAAGGACGGTCCAGCTTTTTGGTTATGGCATTGACAAAACGCTGGAACAGCGTGTCGATTGAAGGAAGGTAACGCGCAAAATATTGGCCTGCAACCAGATCAAGCGACACGGCAGTAACTAATAAAACGAGCCAAAGCAGCGCGCTTTCAATAGTGAACAAGCTTGCTGAAAAATCGTTAATAGGTAGCCCCGGCATCCTGCAATAATTTGATGAACCTTCGGCTGCGGCTTAGTTTGGCATAATCAAGCGCGGTGTGGCCGGTTAGGTCCTGTACATTTGGGTCGGAGCCCGCTTCCAACAGAGCCTGGGCGGCTTTAAATTTGCGACCGCGCACAGCCTTCATCAAAGGAGTTTCCTGACCGATATCTGCGCGGTTTGGGTCAGCGCCGTGCGCCAACAGCAATTTTATCATGACGGTATCACCGGCCACAGCGCGGCGCATTAAAGCTGTTTCACCACGAAGCCGATCAGCATAGTTGGCATTTGCACCGTGTTCCAAAAGCAATTTTATAACTTTCAGGCTGCCAAGGTCGGCTGCAATTAAAATAGCGGGCTCGCCATTGCTGCGCCGTCTGGTATCTGGCGATACACCCTTGGCAAGGAGGGACACCAGCGCTTCCATGTCTTGGTCCTGCACTGCTTTCAACAGGTCAAATTGCGGTGTCGCATTAGCGGTACTGTTAAAACCCAGAATCAGCAGGGAGGCTATTGCGAACATATGACGTATTGACAGTTTCATTTAGGATGACTTTCCGGTTTCATAGGTCATTTTGACCCATGGAGTGCATTGGCCGTGACATGGGCTGCCCATATTTCTATAAGTGCCACTGGATCACAAGCTAAAACCTGCTTGTGGTTGCAGTATGGCAATCAATTTTTGGAGATGTTGCATGAAAACGGTCAGGCTTTTTGCGTGGAGCTTTTTGGTTCTCTTGTTGGCATTTTTTGGATACCGACATTTTTCTGCACCGCAGGCCCCCATGGGGGGTGTTAGCACGGTTGCTGACCCGGCATCCCGACCCGGTGGCCCCTTTACTCTGACATCACACAAAGGCGAGAGGCTTTCTGACAGCATCTTCCGCGGCAAATATATGCTGATATATTTTGGCTATAGCTTCTGCCCGGATGTGTGCCGAATAGAGCTTCACAAGCTAAGTACGGCCCTGCAGATGTTGGAAGGCGAGGGGTATGATCTCGCGCCGGTTGCGCCAATTTTTATCACAGTGGACCCTGAGCGTGACACCGTTGAAGAGCTGGCGGATTATATGCTGGACTATCACCCAAGCTTTACCGCGCTTACAGGCACGTTGACGGAAATAGCTGACGTAGCCAAGAAATACAAAATCTATTATGCCAAGCGGGAGCAAGAAGACATCGACGGATATTTGATGGATCACCAATCCTATATATTTGTCATGGATCAGGACGGTATCTATAAACAATTGTTTTCATCGCGCGATACGCCGCAGGATATTGTAAATACTCTTAAGACGGTGCTGGTTAAAAAATAGCTGGTACTTTGACGGCTGGGAACCTTAACGATGCCATTCTGGAAAGAAAAATCGCTGGCGGAAATGAACCGCGAGGAATGGGAGCTGCTTTGTGATGGATGTGGAAAATGCTGCTTGCACAAGCTGGAAGACGAAGATACAGGCGACATTCATCACACCAATGTCTCTTGCCGGTTCCTCGATCCAGACACCATTCGGTGCGGAAAATATCTAACTCGTCAACGGTTTGTGGGTAACTGCGTTGTCATGTCTGCGGACCTGTTGGACCAATTGCCTTGGATGCCCAGTACATGCGCGTACCGTTTGCTTTATGAAGGCAAAGACCTGTTTGATTGGCACCCGCTGGTTAGCGGTGACAAGGACAGCGTTATTAAAGCGGGTCAAACTGTGCGTGGACGTACAATTGACGAGCGGGAAGCCGGTGAGTTTGAAGACCACCTAGTGGAATGGCCGGCATAGTGAATTTAGGGGTGTTAAAGGTTGGGTGAGCAATTTGGCGTTAAATTAGACGGTGAGTTGGTGCCGGTGACGGCACGCCGAAACGCGCAGGCCAAACGGCTGATATTGCGAATAGACCAAACAACAGGCGAGATAAAGCTAACACTTCCCAAACATGTGGGCCGCCGGGCCGCAGAGCGGTTTTTGCAGAAGCAAACGGCATGGATTATGTCGGAGCGGTTGGCTTTGGCCCCGCCGCGCCCACTTGGCCACCAAAGTATGATGCCCTTCCACGGGGAGGCTCACCAGATAGTTTTTACAGATATAGCACCAAGGCGGGTGGCGCGAGAGAGCGGAAAAATCTTGGTGGGCGGACCGGCGGATCTGGCGCCAAAGCGGCTCGAAAACTGGTTGCGCCGGGAGGCCAAAAACATATTGACTGAAAGATCAGCGGCTCACGCGGCTACACTTGATGTCCGCTATAACAGGGTCAGCATCGGTGACATGAGAAGCCGCTGGGGCAGCTGTTCATCACGCGGCACCTTGCGCTACAGCTGGCGACTGTTAATGGCGCCTTATGACGTTTTGGATTATGTGGCAGCGCATGAGGTGGCTCACTTGCTCGAAATGAACCATTCTGACCGGTTTTGGGGCCATGTTGCTCGCTGTGTGCCTGAGCATAAAGAGCGCAGGCAGTGGTTGAAATCAGAGGGAAATATCCTGTTTCAACTACAATTTTAAGCGGGAAAGCCACGCGGCTCTTCAAGAGTGTGAGCATTTACTGTGTCACTTTGTGTTTTGATCGTATGATTTTCTTAAGGAAACCCCCGCTATATTGACGGCAACAGCCGGACAGGCATCACTATGTTGGTGTTGCCAGTTCTGGTCGAAACCAATTTGCCTGGAGCTTTCAAGGTGCTGCGCGCGATCAAGTTACATCATGTTTTGTTTGCGGCTTTTACGCTTATTGCAAGTGTGCCAGTGCTGATATTGAACAATTGGGTACAGCAGTCTGCTCTTGATAAGGAAGTGGCTGATGTGCAGGAAAAACATCTGCTGGCGGCGCGCAACCTAACTGGTGATCTGGCTAGATATGCGACGGATGTTGAAGGTGCTTTTCGATTGATTGCCTACAATCTTTCGCGCGAAAACGAAGTGTTAGGCCTTCCAGATCTTATGCGGTCGCTCAATTTTCGCTATATCCATATAATTGACGCGGAACGAACAGTTTTATCGTCAGTTGGTGCTGGCGATGATGAGGCGCTTGCCAGAGTTTCACCAACATTTACAGACCGTATAAGCCAGATACTGAACCCTATTTTTACGGGTGCAGGGCACAGGCCAAACGACATTATTTTCAGTGATATGGTTCGGGATACAGATGGCGAAACCGCTTTTTTTCTCGTAAAGGCAATTTCAAAGGGCCGTTATGTGGTTGGGTCCATTTCGACACAGCATATAAGAGAAGCGCAAGCTGCCGTTGTTTTTGGTGAACGTGGCCACGCCGCCATAGTTGACAGAACAGGCAAAGCGATTGCCCACCCCAACGCAGATTGGGTAGCGACAATGAAAGACATGAGTTTTTTGCCGCCCGTTGAGAGAATGATGCGCGGTGAAACCGGTGTGTCGCAGTTTTTTACGCCCGCGATGAACGCAGATATGGTGGCAGGTTTTACTGCCGTGCCTAACGTGGGTTGGGGTGTTATGATCCCGCAGCCCTATGAAGAACTGGAGCGCCGTGCAAGTGATGTTCAGAACGTAGCGCTGGCCATCGCAGCGGCGGGCATCGCTTTCGCTGGCCTCATTAGCTGGATGCTGGCTTTAAAGCTTAGTTCGCCCATAAAATCGATAATTGATGCAACCCAGTATCTTCGCAAGGGAACCACACTGGAAAAAGTGAAGGTTGCTTTCAGATTTATTCCGAAAGAGCTCAGCATTTTGGTGGCGTCATTCAACAGGATGGTGTCCGAAATAAAGGAAAAAACCGCCTACCTGGAAGAAACCTCCGCAAGGCTTTCTGAGGCGCAACGCATTGCGCATGTCGGGAATTGGGAATGGGATATCGAAGATGATCAGCTTTGGTGCTCCGACGAATTTTACCGCATTTGTGATATTGGCATCAGCGAGTTCAGTAGCCGGTTCGAAGGATTGTTGGCGCTCGTGCACCCTGACGATCGGCAAAATTTCGCTGACGCCATAAAACAAGCGCAGCGTCAGGGCGCCAGGTTTAGTCTGGATCACCGTTTGCTGTTGCCTGACGGCAGCGAATGTTTTGTTCATCATGAGGGCGAAATGCAACGCGACAGTTTTGGCCAGTACCGCCAAATGGTGGGTGTTGTGCATGATATAACGGAACGCCGACGATATGAGGAAAAGCTTTACCATCAAGCTCATTTTGATGCCTTAACGGATCTGCCGAACCGAACCACTTTGCTGGATCGCATGAAAGACGCCTTCCGCATAGCAAAAGTGGAGGGCCATAAGGTTGGTTTGCTCTCCATAGACCTCGATAATTTCAAGGCCATCAATGATACGCGAGGGCATCTGGTGGGTGACAAATTACTGCAGCAGGCAGCGCGCAGAATATCAGACCAGCTAGGGCCTCAGGATTGCCTTGCTCGGTTGGGCGGTGACGAATTCTGCATTATTTTACCAGCGCTGCAAGGCAACCGGAAATGCGAAGCGGTGGCAGAAAAAATCTTAACTGCACTGCAGCAGTCGTTTGTCATTGACGGATTGGAAGCCTTCGTCGGGGCCAGTATCGGTATAACCAGTTATCCGGACGATGCATCAAGCCCTGTTGCGATGCTCCGAAACGCGGATATTGCTTTATTCCGCGCCAAAGAAGCCGGTCGGAACACATTTCGTTTTTTTGAAGAGGAAATGGATCGGGAAATTACCCGGCGCGTAAATTTGGGCAATGACCTGCGCCGTGCTATCGGCCAGGATGAGCTTGCAGTATTTTACCAGCCAATTGTGTGCTTGAAAACTGGCCAGGTCACCAGCGCCGAAGCTTTGGTGCGGTGGCAACACCCAGACCGTGGCTTTGTCTCGCCGGATGAGTTTATCCCCATCGCAGAAGATACAGGGGTGATTGGGCCTGTGGGATTGTTTGTTTTGAAAACCGCGTGTGAAAATGCGCATGCTTGGTCGAAAATCACAGCAACACCGCCCCGCGTATCGGTAAATCTTTCCATTAAACAACTTCGACTGGGATTGACCACAGAGGCGGTCCGAAGTGTTATCTCGGCCTCTGAATTGCCAGCCAGCCAGCTGACTTTTGAGGTTACGGAAAGCATGATTATATCCAATGTTGCGGAAGCAATTAATTGGATGGAAAGTGTCCGGGCGATGGGGGTGAAGTTCTCCGTCGACGACTTTGGTACTGGCTACTCATCGCTAAATTATCTTCGCCAATTGCCTGTGGATATCCTGAAAATCGACAGGTCTTTTGTTCAGAGCATCACTGAAAATAGTGAAGATTTGTCGCTGGTTAAAACAATACTGGCCATTGGCCACGGTCTTAATTTGAAGGTAGTTGCCGAAGGCGCCGAAGAAGAAGAACAGGTGAACCGTCTGGCTATAATCGGCTGTGATTATGTTCAGGGTTATTATTATGCCAAGCCGTTGTCTGGTTCGGACTTTGTCGATTTTCTCAAAAATTGGAACCCTGATGATATGCTGCCAGATCGCTAGCAGCCAGTTTAATAGCCATTGAGGCATGGCGCTTGGCGAATGCCTGCATCACAAAACCCTAACGGCTGCCACCGAATAATCGTTTGAAAAAGCTTTTCTTTTTCTTTTTGGGCGGCTCCGCCTCTTCTTTTGCTGCAGGCTCATCTATGTCTTGAAACTCGGCTGCTGCCGCGTAAATCCCGGCGTCTGCCAGTAAGGGGCGAACTGGTTGGCCAACGTGCGCCTCCAGCATAAAATCAGCCCATATTCTTGCGGGCATACCGCCACCAGTTACACCGTTCATAGGTGTCCCGTCGTCGTTCCCAACCCAAACGGCAGTTGTCATGTCGCTTGTAAAGCCCGCGAACACAGCATCTCGGCTATCCTGCGATGTGCCTGATTTTCCCGCGGCTGGCCGATCAATGGCCGCGTTTTTTCCAGAACCCCATAATACAACGGACTTCAACATGTCGGTTATGTTTTTGACGGTTGGGTAGGCGAGAACTGGCACAGGCGCCTTCGGCCTACGGCGGTAAATGACTTCGCCTTCCAAGGTCGCGATTTCAACAATTCCGTACGCCGGTGCCAGATGCCCACCGTTTGCGACTGCGGCATAGGCACTGGCCAAATCAATCAGCCGTACTTCCTCTGTGCCAAGGGGCAGGCTTGCGACCGGTTGGATGGGTGTGGTTATGCCCATTCTGCGAGCCATTGCTGCAACGGTGTTGCGCCCGGTTTGTTCCGAAATTCGCACAGCTACAGTGTTGATAGAGCGAGCGAAAGCTTCCTGCGCCGACATTTCGCCATTAAATTTGCCGTTGTAGTTTTTGGGTGACCAGCCATCCACCGTAATTTTTTCGTCAACAAAGCGGTCGGCTTTTTTAAGGCCGGTTTCCAGTGCTGCAAGGTAGCTGAACAGTTTGAAGGCTGATCCAGGCTGGCGTTTTGCCTGTACCGCGCGGTTATATTGGCTCTTGCCGTAATCACCGCCGCCTACCATTGCCCGCACACCGCCGTCATGGTCAATAGCAACAATTGCAGCTTGGCTGGCACCGCGCCTTTGGCCCTCGCCGGCCAGCCCGCGCTCCAACGCCATAGCTGCCGCCCGCTGAATTCCCGGGTCGATCGTTGAATGAATAATCAATGACTTGCCGCTAGCTTTGGGCACCAAAGCCCTGGCCTGTATTTCCAGCCAATCGGTGAAATAACGAACATCGCGCCCTGCGGCGGCCTGTCTGAGGGCTGGTCTCTGGGTCTTGATTTTAGCGAGGGCTTCAGGGGTGATCGCGCCCGTATCGGCCATTGCCCCAAGGACAATTTGCGCCCTTTGCCAGGACCCTTCAGGGTTTATGTGGGGAGCGTAGCGTGACGGCGCTTTGACCAGTCCGGCAATCAGCGCGGCTTCGGCAACCGACAATGTACGGGCGCTATGGCCAAAATATTTTCGCGAGGCGGCATCAATACCGTAGGCGCCGCCACCGAAATACACTCGGTTCAGATATAATGTTATTATCTGCTCTTTGGTGAATTTTTGCTCAAGCCACAAAGCAAGAAGCAGTTCCTGTACTTTGCGTTTAATGGTGCGCCTGTTTGTAAGGAACAGATTTTTTGCCAGCTGTTGGGTCAGCGTGCTGCCTCCCGCGCGCACACCGCCCGCTTTAATATTCGCCAGCAAAGCCCGCGCAAGGCCGCGCGCGTCGACGCCGGAATGGGAGAAAAAGTGCCTGTCTTCGACGGCGAGAAAGGCTTTGACCAAAATTGCTGGCGTTTCGCTAAAATTTATCCAGTCACCGTAGGAGGGCCCTCGGCGCACAAGTGTAGCGCCGTTTGCCGCCTTTACAATAACAGCGGTGTCTGCGGCCCCGGGTTGTGGTGGGTTATCTAGGTCAGGCATATCAAGTGACAGAAGGCCTACACCTATAACACCAATGATCAGTCCCCAGATGCTAGCAACAGCGCCATAATAAAAAATGCGGCGCAACAAAGACCGTTTTGCTTTGTTTTGTGGGGGAGCTTCTTTGGCGGCTTTTTTCTTTCTTGCCGGTTTTGTTTTTGCAGAATTCAAACTTGGTCCTTTATTCAGATTGGCTTTGTCATAGCATGCAGTTTAATTGGGGCAAAGTTAGGATGCTGTTCGAGTAGTAAAAACATGGCTCAAATTATTAATTGACCGAACGTTTGGTAATATATACTCTACATTTAATTTGTTAAGGTCACATCATGCCGCGTATTGCCAAATTATCCAAGCACGCACTCGTTGAAAGACTGTCCACGGTTTTTGAAAATAATGGATATGCCGGGGCCAGTATGGCCATGCTAGCGGATGCGGGTGGGCTTTCAAAAGCCAGCCTTTACCATTTTTTCCCTGGCGGCAAACAGGAAATGGCGGCACAGGTGTTGGGGCAGGCAGGCGCGAGGCTTCAGGCCTTGATACTTGCGCCCTTGGCAAGGGATGGTAGCGCCCAAACCTCTTTGCATGCCAGTCTGGACGGTACAGCCGAATATTACTCTGGCGCAGCGCCGGTTTGCTTGATGAATAGCTTGCTTGTGGGCGGGGGCACGGAATTTTTCGCTGACCAAATCAAACGTGCTGTAGGTGTGTGGCAGAAAGGCCTAAGTAAAGGCTATGAGGAGGCGGGTGCCGATAGCGTGGAAGCACAGGCTTGGGCGGCTTATGCTATAGAGCGCATTCAAGGGGCGCTGATCATTTGCCGGGTGCAAGCCTCGCGTTTGCCGCTTGAAAATTGTCTGGCGGAACTGAAGACCGATGTGGACCTGCTGTCAGAATAGAGCCTGTCACATATAAAACTCGCGAATTTACCAAATTATTCATCCGGTTTTCCTTGACCTTTTTGGTGCAAAGGCCCAAATGATCTCTAAATCAGGAAGGATTTAGTCATGTTTATCGAAACCGAAGTCACACCAAACCCAGACACCCTCAAATTTTTGCCGGGCAAGGTGATTTTGGAAGTTGGAACCGCAAACTTTACCGACCCAGACGGCGCAGGCGCATCCCCTCTTGCAGAGGCTATGTTTGCATTAACCGGTGTGGCTGGCGTGTTTCTGGGCCGAGATTTTGTGACCATATCTAAAAGCCATGAAATAGAGTGGGACGATTTGAAGCCAAATGTTCTGGCAGGTTTGATGCAGTTTTTCACCTCAGGTGCCGAGGTTCTGATAGCTGGCGCCGATGACAATGTAGAATCAATTGACGAAAATGAGGCTGACGCCGACATAATTGATCAAATAAAAACCCTGCTCGACGAGAAAGTGCGCCCGGCAGTGGCGGGTGACGGCGGCGATATTGTTTATCACGGTTTCAAAGAGGGTGTGGTGTATTTGCAGATGCAGGGCGCTTGCGCTGGCTGCCCAAGTTCCACGATTACCCTGAAGCACGGCATTGAAAATCTATTGAAATATTATGTGCCGGAAGTCACGGACGTTCGCGCTGTTGAATAGTCACGCCGCTAGCTATTAATCGAGGCGTCCACCGGGAACCAGATAGAATTGCCCAAACCAATACCAGCGCCCGCCGCCCGCTGGCAGCGTGCAATTGATCCGATTGCGGCCCTTAGGAAAAGGTTTTTGAAACCGCACCTCAAGCCGTCGCGACGTCACAAATTTGAGATCTGCGGCTTTCCCTAAGTGGCTGGGGTAGCAGGCCATGGCCTTCAACCCTCTTATCTGCTCCTGAATAGTAAAACCCAAAAGTGGTGGGTTCGAAGCATCTGCGACTATAGGGCCTGTGGGTATCAAATCGCCGATCGGCAAGGCCATTGTTTGACTGACAAGCTTGAACCTTGTCATGTCACCGTAGCGTTCGTTCACTGGAAAACGAGGCAGGGCAAACTGGTTCTGCCACGGCGCTACAGGACCGGAATACTGAGCAAAGGCCGCCTCAAAGCCCTCGCCCTGCACCATGGCCGCCAATTCCGAACTATATTCCCCGTATGGATAGGCGAAAATCTTAGGTACCGAGCCGAGTTCTGCTTCAAAACGGGCGCTCGCCCGCCGAATGTCGGATAGAGAGGCCTCAAGCCCCGCCGCCACCATATGAAGGTGCGATGCAGTGTGATGGCCAATTTCAACGCCGTCTTGCTCTAGTGCACGGATGTCATTCCAGGTCATGTAGTTGCTGTTGTTTTGGTCAACCGGATCTGTTGAAACAAAAAGTGTCGCCGGTATGCCTGCAGCCTTCAATAATGGCCAGCCCGTGTCGGCAAACGACCTATAGGCGTCGTCTATAGTGATGATGATGGTTCGGGACGGAAATTTTTCATGATTTTTCAGCGCGTCAACAGCGGTTGAAAGTGCCATGAAATGATAGCCGCCTGACTTTAACTGGCTTATTTGATTCCGAAACTGCTCAACACGAATATTGGTGCTTGGATACTTATCCTCGCCAAACCGGTGATACAGCAAAACAACGGCTGAACTGTCTTTGGCTGTTGGGCTCTGCGCCAAGACGTCGTCCAAAGCGAACAAGCTCATTAGGAGAAAACCAAATATTGATAAAAGCCGCATATCCATGTCCGCTATACTTTAGTGCGTTGAGCGCATAGTCTTGCCTTGCTGCGCACAAAATGGCAAGACGACGCTTAAATCGTAAAAACAAGGCGATTATTCGTCAAGGGAAGGCAAGATTATGAAACAGCCGTTTGGTGAAGCGGAGCTCGACCAACTATTTAGGAGCGCACGGACGATCAATGTCTGGTCTGACAAGCAGGTCTCTGACCAGCAACTGCATTCTCTTTATGATCTTTTTAAAATGGCGCCCACCAGCGCTAACTGTAGTCCCGCACGGTTCCATTTTTTAAAAAGCGATGCCGCCAAGGCGAGATTGAAGCCGCTGGTGATGGAAGGAAACGATATCAAGGTGATGCAGGCACCGGTCACCGTAATTATTGGGAACGACTTGGATTTTGCTGAAAAGATGCCGGAATTATTCCCCCATAATCTGGACGCAAAAAACTGGTTCGCTGACCCGGGTGTAGCGGCTGTAACCGCCATGCGTAATGGCACGCTGCAGGGGGCCTATTTAATGATGGCCGCACGAAGCCTGGGGCTGGATTGCGGCCCAATGAGTGGTTTCGATAATGCGGCTGTTGACCGGGAGTTTTTTCCAGGGACCAACATCCAATCGAACTTTATTTGTTCCCTGGGCTACGGCACCGACGAAAACATTTTTCCGCGCAGCCCACGCCTCGCCTTTGATGATGCCGCGGCCATATTATAGAGGCTATTTTACGTGACGGTCCTCGCTATTGACACATCCGAAGTAAACTGTAGCGCCACGCTGTTGATGACCGACGGGCGGACGTTTTATCGTAGTGAGCCCCTCGGCCGGGGACATGCGGAACGCTTGTTGCCGATGGTTGAAGAGCTGCTCGACGAGGCGGGCTCAGTCTATGCCGACATAAGCCGCATTGCTGTTGTAACTGGGCCCGGTACATTCACGGGTTTGAGAATAGGCCTTTCGGTCGCACGTGGATTGGCGCTCTCGTTGGCGGTGCCATGTGTTGGGCTGTCTGGTTTGGCGGTGTTGGCTGGGCAGGCGAAGGTGGCCAGCGGTGTTGTTCACTGCGCCATAACAGGCCGGGGTGGTCAGGTATTTTATCAGCCTTTTGAGAAGGAAGATGGTGTCACTCAGGTGCAGCCTCTGGAACATGCTTTGAACATAGACGCTGACGATGCCCGTGCGGCCATAGAAAGCCGGTCCGGCTATGTTCTTGGTTCAGCGGTGCCTATGGTAATGGGGCGCGAGGTTGGGCCTGAGGATATCATAGATACCACAGTGCTCGCCGCTCTGTCCCTTGCACTTGAGCCCGGTGATTATCCGCCCGAGCCTTATTATCTTCGCGAGGCAGACGCGGTTGTTGCGCGGCCTGTTATCCCAATTGGCGATCAATGAGCAGGGTTTCTTTAAACTCTACTGTCATTCACTCCGACAATCAGGTGGGTTTAGAGTTGTTGGCGGAACTCCATCAAGCCGCCTTTTCACCACAGGATGAGCGGCCTTGGTTGGCGGGTGATTTCCGAGACATTCTGACGACCGCAGGTGCTTCCGCCCGGATATATAGCGCGGGCGACAAACCGGTAGGCTATTTACTTCTCAGAACAATTTTGGATGAAGCGGAATTGATTTCCATTGCAGTTTTGCCCACCTCGCAAGGCCAGGGCTATGCCAAAGAGATGATGCGTGAAGCCATCTCGAGAATAAAACGGTCCGGCGCCGAAAGGTTGTTTTTGGAGGTGCGCGAAGATAACCGCAAGGCACTGAAACTATATTACGCCATGAATTTCGAAAAAATCAGTGAAAGAAAAGACTATTATAGAACATTAAGCGGTTTGAAGCTTAGCGCCGAAGTCTTGTCACTAGATTTGGAATAACATAGAATTTTATTATAATTGTATTCGATTGTTTTCATTACTTCTTTACTAGAATAAAAATGCTCTTTAACAGTGTTGTGTTTGACTGTGTTTGGACAGAATTTTGAAAGGGTGGTTGGGAGTTCGCGTTGGACATTGTATTGGCGCTATTATCAGAGATCTGATGACCCAGTGCTTCTATAGACCGCAACAAAGGTTCGTTGGCAGGGGTGTCCTCGTATAAAATTTCAACAATTGCGCCACCCCTGCACTTGTCCAGAAACAGTCTAGACTTAACAAATGCCATCGGACAGGTGGCATTGGCTAGGTCAAGCAAAGGTATGGTGGGGTCTGGGCGCGATGTGGGAGTTGTGGTCATAGGCTCTTTGTTGTTCGATCAAACTGATAAGTTTGTACTGCAGGTTAAGTTTATTTGCAAAATACGAGCCTTGTATTTTGTCGATTAGAGAAAGCTAATACTGCGCAGAGATGGTGAACTAAAATGGAAAAAACTTTCCAGCCGACGAATGAGCTTTTGGAATTAACCACAGATATTGTGGCAGCACACGTGGCTAATAACACAGTTGCGCCACAAGAATTACCGGAGCTTATCGAAAATGTTTTTGGCACCCTGAATAAGCTACACAGCGACCCAAGCGCAGCGGATGCCGTGCCGACACCTGCAGTACCAGTGAAAAAATCTGTTACACCGGAGTATCTCATTTGCCTGGAAGACGGCAAAAAACTGAAAATGCTGAAGCGGCACCTTCGGTCGCAATATGATATGTCCCCCGACGAATACCGCAAGCGCTGGGGCCTAAGCGCAGATTACCCAATGGTGGCCCCCGATTATGCCGACCAGCGCCGGGTGTTGGCCAAAAAAATTGGTTTGGGACGCGGACGCAAACAAGAATCCTGATAGACTACCATTATTGTCTGAATTTCACTGAAGGTGCCTTGCGGTAACGCGGCGGCTGTGCCATCTATAGGGCCTCAATCCTTGTTCGATGTTTGGCTGTCAGGAGCGCTTTTAACAATGTCCGAGACCATTTCTTCAATTGAAGATTTATGTATGCAGAAGGGCATGCGCATGACCGATCAACGTCGGGTCATTGCGAAAGTGCTGTCAGATGCAAACGACCATCCAGATGTCGAAGAGGTGTACCGCCGGTCTACGGCCGTGGACAGCGGTATCAGTATTGCCACTGTCTACCGGACAGTGCGCCTGTTTGAAGATGCGGGCATTCTGGAACGCCATGATTTCCGCGATGGACGATCTCGCTACGAAACTGTGGCCGAGCAGCATCATGATCATTTGATCAATGTGGAAACTGGCGAAGTTCTGGAGTTTCATAGCGACGAAATAGAAGAACTTCAGGAAAAAATAGCTCAAAAGCTGGGCTTCCGTTTGGTAGATCACCGTATGGAATTATATGGTGTTCCCCTCGAAAAAGGCGATTAAGACCCGCCGGACGGAGAGCATGGCATGGCAGTTGAGTATGGCGGGCTGAAGTCTAACTTCAAGGCCCAAGGCTGGACCCCGTTAGGTGCCCTCCGTATGGGTTGCATTTTTTTTGCATCCGTTCCCATATTGATATTGCAAGCGGGCATGATCAAATTTTCGCGCAAACGCTGGTGGCCTGTCGCTGCTTTCTGGCACAGGACAATGTGCCGCATATTAGGATTGGAAATTCGTGTTCTGGGTGCCATCAAACACCCTGGCCCTATTCTCTATGCAAGCAACCATGTTAGTTGGCTCGATATTATTATCCTCGGCGGACTTCTTGAAAATGCTAGTTTCATTGCAAAGTCCGAAATGGCGCAGTGGGGTTTTCTGGGAACAATGTGCGGTTTGCACAAAACCGTTTTTGTGAACAGAACACGCCGCACCGACGCCAAAAACCAGGCGGATCGGTTGACAGACAGAATAAAGGACGGGGACAGCTTGATCTTGTTTCCGGAAGGAACTTCAACTGACGGCGGCCGGGTTGTCCCGTTTAAGTCGTCTTTGTTTTCTGTTGCTGAGCGGGCAGATGAAGCCAGTGACCATAGGCTGCAAATTCAGCCGCTTACGCTGGCTTTTACGGAAATGAACGGCATTCCCCTTGTCCGCAGCCAACGCCCCCTGGTGGCGTGGCTTGGCGACGTGGAACTGTTTGATCATCTGCGCCAGTTTTTGGCTTTGGCCCGCACGGTTGTAACCATCGAGTATCACAAGCCCATTACCTTTCAGGAGGCAGGTTGCCGAAAAACGCTGGCCACATACTGTGAGCAAGAAGTACGCGGGGGACTGGAGAGGGCAGCGCGCCTGGAAATGCGAATGGGCCGCCGCGCCGAGCGAGCGTCAAGTGCGACTGAAGAAGCCGGATCAGAGCCGGATTCGGGCCGTTTACAGGCCCACCTTGACACCTGAAAATCCGGTGGTAGTCTCCGGCACCTTTTTTGGCTTCGACGCTATGGTTCAACTGGGGTTGAAGCGGGCGCAAAATTTGCCATTAGAATGCAGGCAGGAGCACGACCTTGAGTAAAAAAGTCTTCATTAAAACATACGGTTGTCAGATGAATGTCTATGACAGCAACCGTATGGCTAATGTGCTAAAACCGCACGGTTATGAAGAAGCAATGTCGTCGGACGAAGCTGACCTTGTGATTCTCAACACCTGCCACATTCGTGAAAAGGCAGCGGAAAAAGTATATTCCGAGATTGGCCGGCTCAAGCAGCACAAGGAAGCAAAAGCAGGCGAAGGCAAAGACATGTTCATCGCAGTAGCTGGCTGTGTGGCTCAAGCCGAAGGCGCGGAATTGATGAAGCGTGCGCCTGCCGTTGATTTGGTTCTGGGTCCGCAAACCTACCACCGCTTGCCTGACATGCTGAAGGAGGCAAAAGCACAGCGCGACGCCGGCAGACGCAGTAGTCGTGTGATGGACACAGAGTTTCCTGTCGACACCAAATTTGACCACCTACCTGCGGACGCGGATTTTGATAGCCCGGCCCAGTTTTTGACCATCCAGGAAGGCTGTGACAAATTTTGCGCATTCTGTGTAGTGCCCTATACACGCGGCGCGGAATATAGCCGGTCTGTTGCCGATGTGGTTGACGAAGCAAAGCGCATGGCGGCAAAAGGTGTGGTTGAAATCACTTTGCTGGGCCAAAATGTGAATGCCTACCACGGCGAGTTGGACGGCGAAGAAACCACCAATTTGGCTTCGCTAATTCGCGCGGTCGGCGCGGTTGAGGGCATAAACCGCATTCGTTATACCACGTCGCATCCGCGCGATATGGACGATGATCTGATCGAAGTGCACCGCGATCTTGATGCCTGCATGCCCTATTTGCACTTGCCGGTACAAAGCGGGTCCGACAATATTTTGGCGGCCATGAACCGCCAGCATACCCGCGAGGACTACTTCAAAATCGTTGAAAAACTGCGTGCTGCACGCCCTGATTTGGCGCTGTCAGGTGATTTCATCGTTGGATTCCCGGGGGAAACCGATCAGGATTTTGAAGATACGCTCGACCTGGTTCGCAAGGTGACTTATGCGCAGGCTTACAGCTTTAAATATAGCCCTCGGCCCGGGACGCCGGCCTCCACTAGCACCGAACAAGTTCCGGAAGATGTTAAAGCCGAGCGCCTCGCCCGTCTGCAGGAGCTTCTGGAAGAACAGCAACAAGCCTTTAACGATGGCTCCGTTGGAGCTGAAATGGATATCCTCTTGGAACGGGAGGGTAAGCAAGCCGGCCAGTTGATTGGACGCAGTCCTTATTTGCAGGCAGTACATGTTGACTTTTCCAGTGCGGATAATGGGCTGGACGCGTCGCTGGATAAGCCATACACTGAGTATATGGGCAAGCTGGTGCGCGTAAAAATTGTTGAAGCTGGCCAACGCAGCCTAAAAGGTGAACTTGTTGGCGCCACACCGCAATAACGATAAAGCGGCAATGCGTTAACGCAACAGGAGCCAAAAACCTTATAATATGGATGCCAAAAGCAGCTCTCCGAGCGCAGCGAGGCAAGCGCCTCAAAGCAAAAAATCAAATGAGTATCGCCGCATGGTGATAGAGTTTGAAGACAATCGACTGGCAGCAATCGTCTTTGGTCAGCACGACCATAATCTAGCTCGTATTGAACAAAAACTGGGTGTAACGCTGATAAACCGCGGCAACCGTGTGGCGATTGAGGGCGGCGCTGATGGTTCAGAGATGGCGAAACGGGTTTTGGGTGACCTGTATGAGCTTGCCAAAAAGGGCCATGAAATTGATCTGGGCGACGTGGACGGTGTGCTGCGTATGAATGAGGGAACAGTTTTGTCCGGTGAAGCTACCCCGGAAAATACGCCTCCAGCAGGCAGCAAAGAAAACGGATTTTCCAAAGAGCAGCTGAAGATTACCACGCGAAACTGTGTCATTGTACCGCGCTCGCCGGGGCAAGCTGATTATGTTGCAAAACTTAAAAGCAATTTGATGGTTTTTGGTGTTGGACCCGCGGGTACAGGCAAAACATATCTGGCTGTTGCCATGGCGATTTCGCGGATGTTAGCCGGTGAAGTGGACCGTATTATATTGTCGCGTCCGGCCGTTGAAGCTGGCGAAAGCCTGGGTTTTTTGCCGGGTGACCTTAAGGACAAAGTGGACCCCTATATGCGGCCGCTTTATGACGCGCTCTATGATATGATGCCTGCAGAGCAGATTGAAAAGCGTATCGCCAGCGGCCAAATTGAAATTGCACCATTGGCCTATATGCGCGGCCGTACACTTTCCAATGCATTTATCATATTGGATGAGGCACAAAACACGTCCTCAATGCAGATGAAAATGTTTCTGACCCGATTTGGCGAAAACTCCAGAATGGTTGTGTGCGGTGATCCTAGCCAGGTTGATCTGCCAGGTGGCACAAGGTCGGGGCTTCGGCACGCGCTTGATATTTTGCGGGGTGTAGAAAACATAGCGGTAACACGCTTCAATCACCGTGATGTGGTACGACACCCGCTTGTTGCAAAAATTGTAGACGCATACGGTGATGATGATGGGCGCTAGGGCATGACCATCAACGACGATCCGGCATCAAGTATGCCCGACCAGGGAGCACCTGTGGTGCCTGCTGGTCTTTCTCTTGATATTGATATTGGTGATAATTGCCTTGGTGAGGGCGATTGGCCGCGGGCTATTGAAACTGCAGTGTCTGCAGCTCTTGGCGCGGGCTTGTCTGGCCCTTTGCCTTCTGCAGAACTATATGTTGCGCTGGTATCCAATGAGCAAAGCCAGGAGCTCAACGCTCAGTATCGATCTAAAAACTATGCCACAAATGTGCTTTCTTTCCCGGCGACTGACCCAGATGAACTATCGGCTTCGCTGAAGGTATCCGCGTGCGGCGGGCCGCCACTTATGCTCGGTGATTTGATCATTGCTGACGCCGTTGTGGCCGCAGAGGCCAAAGCCCAGAACAAGTCCTGCGCGGCACATTTAACACATCTTGTGGTGCACGGGGTTTTACATTTGCTTGGTTATGACCATATCAACGATAGTGATGCAGAAGAAATGGAAGCGATGGAGCGAGACGTGCTTGAGGCATTGGGTATAGACGACCCTTACGAGACGAGTGAAGAATGACTGACCACCGGGAAGACGTTCAAATACAACCACCCAAGGGTGGTTTCTGGCGCGCCCTAAAATCCGGGCTCGGTTTCAAACAGGCGGAAGTGAGCCTGCGCGAGAGCCTTGAAGAAGCGCTCGAAGAGCATGATGAAGATAATGATGAACCGGCGCTCGGCGCAGAAGAACGCGAAATGCTGTTCAATGTTCTGGAGTATGGTGTCTTAAAAGTTGATGACGTCATGGTGCCGCGCGGCGACATTGTGGCGGTTCCTGGCGATATTTCCTACGATGAAATGGTAAAGATTTTTGCCGAAGCCGCCCATTCACGCATGCCCGTTTACAGGGGATCCCTAGATGACGTGCAAGGCATGATTCATGTGAAAGATGCTCTCAAGGTATTGGCTGATGGCACTGACACAGGGGCTTTCAACGTGTCTCAAATCCAGCGCCCTGTGCTTTTTGTACCCCCTTCCATGAAAGTTATCGATCTGCTGGCAAAAATGCGCCAGGGACGAACCCATATGGCGATTGTGGTTGATGAATATGGAGGAACCGACGGCATTGTTACCGTTGAGGATATTGTTGAGGAAGTGATCGGCGAAATTGACGACGAGCACGACGAAATTGAAGCGCCTGACATTATAACGCTGCCAAACGGCGGGTTTGACGCAGATGCACGCGCTGAAATTGAAGAATTGGATGCTTTGCTTGGCGTGGATCTGTTGCCTGATGATCAGGATGAAGAGGTGGGAACGCTCGGCGGGCTGGTTTTTTCACTTGCGGGTTGTGTACCGGAAATTGGCGAGGTAATTCTGCATAATAGTGGATATAAATTTGAGGTCGTGGATGCTGATCCGCGCCGTATCCGCAAGGTAAGAATACATCCGCCCGCTAAGGAGTGAACCGCCGATAATGGCCAACTTGCTGAATGATTGGGCTGTTCCAGCTTACGGAGCACGCTTTACTAAATGGCTTGAAGCCAAGGACAAAGTCCGCGTGCCTGCAGCGGCTTTTTTGTTTGGTGCGCTGCTTTCGCGCGCCTTTGCGCCGACCAATTTCTTTCCGGTTCTTTTCATAGCCTTGCCGGCTTTTTTGTTTCTCATCGCAAGTGCCCGAAACGGCAAGGACGCCTTTCGGCGCGGCTGGTGGGCTGGATTCGGCTTTTTTACGCTCGGTCTATATTGGATGGGTCATTCCTTCACCCAGCAAGACCATGTGCCGGTTATTTTGGCACCCTTCGCCACCTTCGCGCTTAGTGCCCTGATGGCGCTTTATACGGCGGCTGTTTTTTGGGTCAGTTGGCGACTGCGGAACCGGGGCATTGCGCGCTCATTGGCTTTTGCAGCCAGCTGGACCTTGATGGAAATAGCACGCGGCACCTGGTTTACGGGCTTTCCCTGGCACTTGATTGGGTCCGCTTGGGCTGACTGGACCTATATGGCGCAGGGTGCCTATTGGTTCAGTGTTTACGGGCTTTCCTTTTTAACCTTGCTGTCTGCTGCACTGATTGGCGGCCTGATTTTGGAGACCAGCGCCCGAAAAGCAGTTGGAGGTGCTATTGGCGGGGTAGCGATAATGCTTGTGCTGCTTGGGCTCGGCTATGGCCGCACGGTGGATGAAACTACCGAATATCACTTGAGCGCCAGCCTGAAAATGGTGCAGGCCAATGTAAAGCAACGGGAAAAATGGTTGTCTCATCTGATAGACGATCACTTTGAAAACCATCTGCGGCTGTCTCGCGGCGCCAGCGCCAAAGCCGAAGGCACCAAGCTTCTGATTTGGCCGGAAACCGCTGTCCAGCGCCAAACCTTTGACCGGAAAGACAGCCTGCACCGCTGGCGGGTTTCTCGTCTCTTGGAGTATAATAGCTATGCCCTAACCGGCGCGCCGCGCTATGAGGTAGACGGTGAAAAAGTGCGCTATTACAACAGCGTTTTTGTAGTGAACTCCAAGGGTGAATTGTTCGCGCGCTATGACAAAAACCATCTTGTACCCTTCGGTGAATATCTGCCGTTTGGCAGACTGTTGGAAGCGCTCGGGTTAAACCAGTTAACCGGCGGAGCGCCCTATAGCGAAGGCGCTGAGCGCGAGATTATCCGCCTGCCGGGCGTGCCGGGATTTGTGCCACTTGTTTGTTATGAAAGCATTTTTCCGGGTGAGATGTTCGGTGGAACCGAGCGGCCAGATTGGCTTTTGAACCTCAGTAATGATGCGTGGTTTGGCGAAACTGATGGCCCCTACCAGCATTTGGCGCTTACGAGACTTCGTGCCATTGAGGAAGGCCTGCCGCTTGTGCGGTCTACCAGCACCGGTATCACTGCAGTGATTGACGGCTACGGGCGTACCGTCACCTCGCTCGGCCTCGGCAAACAGGGGGTTGTGGAAAGCCCACTTCCCAAGGCGCTGGCCCCGCCGCTGCTGCCTACAGGTGTTCGTATCCTCGGGGTTTTGTTCTTGTCCGCCGGAATTATCCTGTTTTATTTGCTGCAATTGATGCGCCGCGAGAAGGCCGCAAACCTGTAAATTAGACGGCAAATTTTAGTGAGCGAGACGCCCTGGCCCACCAGCCGCAGACGTGCGACAAACCCGCGACATTTTCGCCCCCTTGGGCCCCTGGGAAACTACAAAGGCTTGAGCCGCACGCTGCGGTGCGATATAGGGGCGGTTATGACAAAGCCAGCGCAAAATAAATCGGCCCCAAAGGCGCCAGAACATAAGTTTTTTGGCCGACGCAAGGGCAAGGCCTTTTCCGCGCGCCAGCAAGGCCTGATGGACAGTTTGCTGCCTGAAATTTCGGTCAAAATACCGGAAAACGGCAGCTTCCGAAATGCGACACATGATATTTTCGGTTGTGACAAACGCGAAGTGTGGCTTGAAATTGGGTTTGGCAAGGGCGAGCATCTGGCCTGGCAAGCACAGGAAAACCCGGAAATTGGCCTTATTGGTTGCGAACCATATCTGAATGGTGTGGTGGGGTTGTTGGCCCATATTGAGGCGAATAATATCGATAATATCCGCATTTACGGTGACGACGCACGACATGTTATGACAGCGTTGCCAGACGCCAGTCTCGACCGGGTATTTCTGATCCATCCCGACCCATGGCCAAAAAAGCGCCATGCCAAACGGCGGTTCATGAACCCCTGGAACCTGGATGAGATTGCCCGCATTTTAAAAGTTGGCGGTGAATTTCGTGTGGGTACGGATCATCCGGTATACCGGCAGTGGACAGCGCTCCAGATGGCTGGCCGGGACGATTTTAACTGGCTTGCGGAAACCCCTGAAGATTGGCTTGTTCGCCCGGACGATTGGCCAGAGACCCGCTACGAGGTGAAGGCTATTGAAGGCCACGCCACCTACTTCCGTTATCAGCGCATAGCACCCTCTTGAGGCAGGTGCTTTTTTGGCTTTTCGGCACCTCGCTATGTTTTTAGGCTTTTGGCCCCGGCGTTCCTGTGCGACCATATGCAAAACTCGGTGAATAACGGGATTTTGTAGTAGGTCACGACAACATCAATCAGGCTCTAATGACAGAAGACAAAACCATAGAAAAACAAGTGGCCGAAAAGCTCGCTGCTTTTGAGGTCAAAACGCTCTATGTATTGGCGCTTGTTGTTGGCGGCGTATACGCACTGCGCATGGTGGCTTCTTTCATATTCCTGCCACTGCCTGTCGCGACCACTATCGCAGGCTCGCTTTCTGTCAGTACGATACTGTCAGCCGGCATTATATTCGCGCACCGGCGCAAGCGTCTTCAAGTTCAATATGTGCGGCCGCTGTTGATGTTGCTTGGTACACTTGTCACCTTCAATGTGTTCTTCCTGCTTTATGCCACGGGCAATCTTGCGCAGTTTTATTTTTCCACACTGGTTCTGGTGGCTTTTGGTTTGGGTTCGCTTAGTTTTATTATGTGGGTCGTATACACCATCCCCTTTTTGCTGGTGTATCTGGTGTCCCTAAAGGTGCTGGAGGTTCCCGCACCCGCACCTTATATAGCCATTTTGGTGGCTGCCACCGTGCTGTCGTGCGTAGCCTATTTCATCCGGGTGCCGACAATCCGGAAATTGACAGAGTTTGAAGTTAAACACGCCGCCAATGCAAAAAAACTTGCCATTTCCAACAAGGCAAAAGACCTGTTCCTGGCCAACATGACCCATGAATTGCGCACCCCAATGACGGGCGTGATTGGCATGGTTGACCTGCTTTCCGATACGCGTCTCGACGAGGAACAGCGTCACTTTTTGGGTACGGCCAGAAAAAGCGCCAGATATTTGCTCGCGGTTATCAATGATATTCTCGATGTATCGAAGCTGGACGCCGGAAAGCTCACGTTAAAGCAGGAACCCTTTGACGCCGTGCAGCTAACCAGGGATGTTGTGGGCGTATTTGAGATCCGCCTGCGGCAAAAAGGCCTCGCCCTTAAACTCGAACTACCGCTTAAGACAAATGTACGGGTACTTGGGGACCCGGTGCGCATTAGCCAGATACTGCTTAATCTGCTTGAAAACGCGCTTAAATTTACGCCGGAAGGGACAATCACCATAAAGCTTTTCGCGATAGGCGAGGAAGATATTTGTCAGCTGACATGGATGGTGATTGATACGGGCATTGGCATCCCCGCTGACAGGTTACCTCGGCTGTTTGACCGGTTTGAGCAAATTGATAATAGCAATACCCGCACCACGCACGGCACCGGGCTCGGTCTTTCTATCATCCACGACCTGGTGGGCTTGATGGGTGGTACGGTGGGTGTTGAAAGCGAAGAAGGAACGGGCTCCGAATTTCGCTTCAGCGTTGGCTTGCCGGTACTGGAAGAGAGCGCAGAGACCGTGGAAGCAGCGTCTTATTTGCCGTCTCGTCTCTCGCTCGCCACCAAGGCCGAATATACAACCGATCCTGATGACAAAACCTCTGCCGCAGGCACAGACACCGCGGACGACGGCCAGATACGCATCCTCTTCGCCGAAGATAATCCGGTGAGCCAGCAGCTGATAGGTAGGTTGCTCAAGCGTGAAGGCTGGTTCGCAACAGCCGTGACAAACGGCAAGGAGGCCTGGGAAGCCGCGACCAAAAGCGATGCCAATTTTGATGTAATCCTTATGGATATTCAGATGCCGGTGATGGACGGTGTGACAGCCCTGCAGCGCATTCGGGCAGACCGTGAGCACGCGCCGCCAATTATCGCCCTAACAGCCAATACATTGCCCGACGACGTTGCCCGGTATAAGTCAGCGGGATTTGCGGACATTGTAGGCAAGCCCATCGATATGAAGATACTGCGGGCCGCTGTGGAGCGGTTTTCTGGCGCACCCGCAAAACTACCGAGTTAGGTTTAGATAGCGGGTTTTGTGAAACACATAGGGAGCAAATCATGAAAAACTTTATGCTGGTGATGCTGATAGCGCTGGCCACCCAAACTTTCGCAGCCAAGGCTTTTGCCCACGGCGGTGACGAGCATGCCATCAAAGAGATTATCGCCGACATAAAATACGGCTGGGAAAATGGCGACGGTACGCCCTTCAGGAAACATTTTCTGGACTTTAAAGGTGCGCGCTATGTGGAATCGGGCGGGCAAAATGAGGGTCTCGATGATCTGGTGACGCATCATGTGGAACCTGAAAAAGATGCGCTTGAGTATCTGAAGCTCGACTTCTCGAATATTGAGGTAAATTTCGAAGGTGGGTTTGCCTGGGCACTCGCCAATACCCGTGTGAAGGGCAAAGTGCGCAAAAGTGGCCGGACCTTTGATAAGGCCGGACACCAGACCTTTTTGTTCCGCAAAGTGGCGGATAGTTGGAAAGTGGTGCACACCCATTCTTCAAGCCGCGACTATAAGCCCAAAAAGGCCGCCCCCTGACAGAGAGGCACCCGCGCCGTGACCATCAAAGCTTATCCGTGGGGGATGATGCAGTGGATCGAACGAGGGCATAAAAGCCTGGGTGTTTCCTTCGCGAAAATGAGCCTGCGCGCTGGCTGCGAGACCAGCCTGCACTTCCACGGCAATGCGCATGAGCTCCTTTATGTGGAGGAGGGCGAAGTGCTGGTTGAGATGGCCGGAACGTCAAAGGACAATAGCGAGCTGTGGCAAAAAAAGAGACTGAAGGCGGGTGAGAAAATCGCCCTGCAAGCGCGTCGGGCACACAAAATTATTAACGAAGGCGACACCTCTGCCGAGCTGAGCATTGTCTACACTCACCACGACCGAAATTTCACCGAGGTGTGAGGAACCTTGTGTTTTTTAACCCACAATAAAAGGCCGCCCGCGGGCAGCCTTTTGTGGTTTGTTGTTTAGCGCTGGTAGCGGGCGCTAGATCATACCGAAATTGTCGGCGTCGGTAAGAGAGCTTCCGTCCGCAAACAATATCTGGTCGATACCGCCGAAGGCATCGTCGCCGCTGCCGTCCAGCGTGATGGTGGAGCCGGTGCCGGAACCATCATCAATATGCAAATACCATATGTCGGCGTCTTCGGCGTCTTGGCTGAAGCTGACATCGCGCGCGCGAATTCCTTCGCCGAATATCAGAACATCAGTGCCGTCTTCGCCGTCATCGAAGATGGTGTCGTCGCCGTCGTCCTCGCGGTAATAATAGGTGTCGCCGCCGTCTCCGCCCGAAAGGCTGTCATTACCGCGTCCGCCGATGAGAATATCATTCCCAGCACCGCCAACCAATTGCTCGGTATAGCTGTCCCGATTGTTGACACCGATCAGCACGCTATTGTCACCGTCGTCTGGGTCTTCAACGCTGGTGGTCACAACGTCAGCTTCGCCGTCCCAGTCTCCGCCAAAATAAACGTCCGCGAAGCCGTAGTCGTCTTTGTCGAAGAAGGCTTCGTCTTCCTCCTCATCGTCATCATCATCATGGTCGCTGTCGTGGCCATTTGCCTGACCGTTGCCGTTGCCGTGGCCATGTTCGTGGCCTTCGTCATCATCGTCTTCGTCTTCGTCAGACGAGAAGAAGAACAGGCTTTCATGAATACCGACTTCAACATCTTCATCAAGCGGAAGGCCGCTGTCTGTTAGCCCTGTGAGGAACTCATACAGGTTTGCGAGCGGGTCTTCGCCCAGGCCACCAACGGCGTCGAAATTATAAGACACCCAGCCATCGTCATCGACTTCTATATTGACAGAAAAATCATTCAAACCATCGAACAGCACCTGAACCTTGTCTACTTCCACGCCGCTTGCGTCAAAATAGGCTGAGAGATGCCCGGCATTGACCAGAGTATCCGAGATTTGCACCACGTCATCAAGATCGTCGGCGTAATCTACAATTTCCAGCTCGACCACAGCTTCAGTGCGGAACAGGAAGCTCGCCACAACCGGGTCGTGGTCAGACGCAGGGAAGCGGAAGTCCGCGTTTACATGCACATAGTCAATTTGTGCACTGCCCGCCAGCTGGTCACTTGCAAAAATATGGTCGATCACACTGCCAAAACGAATGGTAACATCGTCTGCTGCCTCTACACCGCCTACAAGATTGTTAATCTCGTCGTCGGCCAGATCAATGGCAGGCTGGCTGATCTTGCTGTCGTTCACATCGCCTAGCACAATCAGGTTTGCATCCGGGTTCGCATCCAGAATACTGTCGAGAATGGCATTTAGCTCAAGGGCTTGCTCTTCGCGGTCAGCGGCGTTGCCGTTTGTGTCAGGGTCACGGTCTTTGCTGCCTGACTTGAAGTGAATATCAACGAGCGTGATGGTTTCGCCGTTGAAAGTGAAATCCGCCAATAGCGGGAAACGCGGGAAGCTGGAGCCATATTCAACATCAGTGAGCAGGGTGGCTGAGCCGTCCACATAACCAACCCTATCTGCGTTATAGAGAATGGCATTGCTGATGGCAGTAATGCCGCCGAACGGACCAGCGATGGTAGTTTCCTCGAAAATATAAGAATAGGTCGGCCCGCCTTCTGCCGAAATAGCGGCGACAATTGCATCCAGCTGCTCAACCGTCATGGCGTTTGAAACTTCTTGCAGCGCGATGATATCTGGCGCCCCAAGGTTAAGGGTGATTTGCTCTGCCAGTTCTTCCGCATTGTCTGCCAATTCGCCGGTGCTGAAATTATCTACGCCAGCAATGTTGAAGCTGGCCACAGTGAGGTGTTCGTCGTCGCCGACAATGAGAGTGGTTTCCGGTGTAAGCGGGGCTTCACCACCGCCGTTGCCGCTGCCTTCGATGACCTCAGTGCCATCTGAAGGCGCGCCGTCTGTAACAACAATATCTCTGAGCGCGAATGCCTCAGAGCCACCGTTTGCGGTTGCTGTTAGCCGGACAACCAGCTCCGAGCCGCCCGTTGGGATGTTGTTGAAAAAGGTTTCGAAATCATTGGTCAACGCAGTGTTGGTGCCGTTCACAACCAGCGGGTCGTTCAGGATGGCGAAATTACCATTATCCAGTTCATAGGTCTGGATTGTTGACTGGTTTACACCAATTTCGAAAAGCGTCACAAATGCGCCGCCATCAACCGAAACCTCGATGACGAAATCGTCGCTGCTTTCAAAGTCTCCCATGGCGGCGAGGTCAACCGAAAGATAGGGGTCGGTTGCGCCGGAAATATCGAAGGTCCAGCTGGCTTCAACCGGGCCGTTGTTGTTCGAATTCTGAGTGTCAACTACGCCAAAAAACGGGTCGGTATCGTCGGTGCCGACAATGCCGAGCGAGTCTGGCTCAAATGATCCCGCGCTATCATCTGCGAGCGCGAAGGGTATCGTAGACGACACACCGCGTTCAAAAATATCGAACCCGTCGCCAGCGTTCCAGCCGTCCGTGCTGTCTTGCGTAAAATCTGATAGGTTTATGTCGGTCTCGCCTGTTAAGGCAGATGCGATGATGATGTCGTTGCTTTCGGCATCTTCAGTAGTAATTTCCGGAAATGGCATGATTTTCTCTCCCACCTATGTATGCTTCGCCGGCGGCGAAGTCTCCCCAGGGATGGTTATAAAACTCGCTATGGTTGAAAGCAATGAAATCCTGACCATTCAGTCAATAATCTAAAGTCGCAGATATTTAAGGGTGGAATTGTATTCTTCACCACGGTTCTGAAGTGGAAAAACACAGCAATAATCTTGCTTTAATTGAGCACCAAAATCTATATTTTTCACAAGCGCAGGTCGGTCATTAAACGATGATTTTTTTGGTGCTTCCGAGACGCATTCGAATTGCGCAGAAATACGGTCGGTATGTTGCCCTTGAACTCCATAACCAGTCTGGCTTTTTTGCGCTTGCCCCCACGGCTCCTTGGATGTATATAGAGGCCACTTCTCCTAGAGTATTGGCAATTATTCAGGGGTGAGCGAAAGCTCACAGCCACGCTGGCGTACATCTAATGTACATTTGACTGCCGAACGTGGTTGGCTTAAAGGCTTCAGGAAATTGCTGAATTGCTCGCGTGCTTTGCGGCCAAACATCAGGCTTGCAGCGGGGAAGGCGAGAAAGGATACAGCTGGTGAAGGAAGCCGCTGATCAAATACGGGCCCTTATTGAGGCGACAGTCGAGTCGCTTGGGTTTGAGCTTGTGCGCGTAACTTACGGCGGTGGTCGTAAGCCAACGCTGCAGATCATGGCGGAACGGCCCGACGGCACTATGGGTGTGGAAGACTGTGCGAAGGTTTCACGTGAAGTTTCGCTGCTTCTGGATGTGGAAGACCCGCTCGACGGCGAATATCTCTTGGAGGTAAGTTCGCCGGGCATCGACAGGCCGCTTACGCGTACCAAGGATTTTGAGCGCTGGGTTGGCTTTGATGTGAAGGTTGAGATGAACGAGACCATTGACGATCGCCGCCGATTTAGGGGGCGTATGACAGCGTTTGACGGTGAGACGATAACGCTGAAAATGGACGAAGGCGACAAAGTGCTCGCTTACAAAGATGTATCAAAAGCAAAATTGATACTGACAGACGAATTATTGGCGGCGGTTCAAAAAACCGGCGCTGCGGAGAGTGCGCCAGCAACGAACTAGGTTGGTTGCAACTGGGTGAACGAAATAGCGGATTAAGCCAAAGGGGCCCAAACGCTGGATGATGTGGACCAAAGCCCAAAGGCGAAGGTTCAAACCGAATGGAGTAAGATCAGATGGCATCTGCTATCAGTGCAAACAGGCTGGAACTGCTGCAAATCGCAGAGTTGGTGGCGCGCGAAAAGTCTATCGAGAAAGAAATCGTTCTCGAGGCGATGGAAGAAGCAATTCAGAAAGCTGCCCGTACCAAATACGGCGCAGAAAATGAAATTCGCGCTCAGATCGACAAGAACAATGGCGATATCCGCCTGTTCCGGGTTCTCGAGGTTGTTGAAGAAGTTGAAGAGCCTGCAACGCAGATCAGCGTTGAAGATGCCGCGCGTGACAAGCCTGACGCCGCCGTTGGTGACTATTTGGCCTCGACGCTGCCGCCGATGGATTTTGGCCGTATTGCTGCTCAAACTGCCAAGCAGGTCATCGTTCAAAAGGTGCGCGATGCAGAGCGCGAGCTGCACTATAATGAATATAAAGACCGTGTTGGCGAGATTGTCACCGGCCTCGTGAAGCGCGTTGAATACGGCAATGTGGTAGTTGATCTTGGCCGCGCTGAGGCGATCATGCGCCGGGATCAGGTTATCCCGCGCGAGCATATTCGCCAGAATGAGCGTATCCGCGGTTTTATTTATGATGTACGCCGCGAAAATCGTGGTCCGCAGATTTTCATGTCGCGCACCAAGCCTGATTTCATGGGTGCATTGTTCGCGCAGGAAGTGCCTGAAGTTTACGACCGTATCATTGAAATTCGCTCAGTGGCCCGCGATCCGGGTAGCCGCGCGAAAATCGCGGTATTCTCGAACGACGGTGCAATCGACCCTGTGGGAGCCTGCGTTGGTATGCGCGGGTCTCGCGTGCAAGCTGTTGTGAATGAGCTTCAGGGCGAGAAAATTGACATTATTCCTTGGTCTCCCGATGTGGCGGCTTTCATCGTAAACGCTCTGCAGCCCGCAGAAGTTGCCAAAGTGGTGATGGACGACGAGCGCAGCCGCGTTGAAGTTGTTGTGCCCGATGATCAGCTTTCGCTCGCTATTGGCCGTCGCGGCCAGAATGTGCGTTTGGCGTCCCAGCTTACAGGTTGGACCATCGACATCATGACCGAAGCGGAAGAAAGCGAACGTCGCCAGGAAGAGTTTCTTGCACGCAGTAAAACCTTTGTTGAGGCGCTTGATGTGGACGAAACGCTGGCGCATCTTCTTGCGGCTGAAGGTTTCTCGAGCCTCGAGGAAATCGCTTACTGCGAACCAGAGGAGCTGCTGGCTGTTGAAGGCTTTGACGAAGGGCTTGTTGAAGAGCTGCAGCGCCGGGCCAACGATGTTCTTGAGGCTGCTGCACTAGCCGCTGACGAAAAGCGTATCGAGCTTGGTGTTGAAGACGCGGTTGCAGACGTTGAGGGCCTGACGCCTCAGATGCTTGTGGCGCTTGGTGAAGACGAAGTGAAAACACTCGAAGACTTTGCCGGTTGCGCCGCTGACGAACTGACAAGCAAAGAAGACGGCATTTTGAAAGCCTTCCCGCTTTCGGAAGAAGATGCCAGCAACATGATTATGACCGCGCGGGTTGTGCTCGGTTGGATCACTGCCGAAGAAGCATTTGGTGGCCCGGATACGGAAGAAGCCGCTGAAGAAGGATCGGAAGGCGAAGAGGCTGCTGGCGAAGAGGTTGCTAGCGAAGCGGGTGAAGAAGCTGTTGAGGCGGCTCCTGCGGATGCAGAGGCAGTTCAGGAAGAGGGCGCTGAGGCTTAAGCTGGTAGCGACCATAAGGCGCAGCGGAGCGATTGTGTAATGGCACCAAAGAAAAAGCCTGAACGCACCGGACCGAAGCGTGCCGATCCCGAGCGCCGATGCATATTGTCGGCATCTGTCGAACCAGCTGAAAAAATGGTTCGGCTGGTTTTGGGGCCGGAAGACAAGTTGGTGCCGGACGTGGCGGCTCGATTGCCAGGACGCGGCATTTGGGTTTTGGCTGACGGTGCCAGGCTTGAGAAAGCTTTATTGGACGGTAGTCTTCATAAAGCAGCGGCCCGGTCTTTGAAGACAAAGCTCCCGAGAGGAGCTGTGCCCGAAGGCCTGGTGGCCCAGATAGACAGTATCCTTTCGAGGCGCTGTCTCGACAGGTTGGGGCTCGAACAGCGGGCCGGAAATATGGTGACAGGCTTTGACAAGATCAAAGCTGCACTCAAAAAGGAGGCTAAGGAGCCTTCGCTGATCGTAGCGGCAACTGACGGTGCCGAAGACGGACAGCAAAAGATACAAAGAGCAGTTGGCAAACAGGTGCCAATCGCTAAGTTATTTGACCGGGATGCGCTTTCAAAAGCACTGGGCCGGGATAATGTGGTACATGTGGTGCTGTTTAAAAGCGGCGGCACAGATAAATTAAAGGCTGATATCAGCCGATTGTTGAGCCTGCGGTGTTATGAGCCGCTGACTTGTGAAGCACCGACTATTGATGCGCCGACATGCGACGCGTAAGGGATTGAAGAATAGTATGAGCGACGATAAAAAACTAACGCTGTCAAGTAAGACCCTTGGTGTAGGCAAAGGGTCCGAGACTGGCCAGGTTCGTCAAAACTTCAGCCACGGACGCGGTAAATCGGTGGTCGTTGAACACAAAAAGAAACGCGTGTTCACAAAAACCGGTGCTCCGGGCGCTTCTCGTGACGGCAAACCTGCGCCCAAGGCGCCGCATGCCTATGTACCAAAGCGCACAACAGCTGAAGGATCAGGTTCACTTTCTTCTGCTGAGCAGGAAAACCGGATGAAGGCACTAGAGGGTGCCAAGCAGCGCGCGGAAGAAGATGCAAAAGCGAAAGCTGAGCAAGCTGCACTCCGCGCTGTTGCAGAAGCCGAGCGCGCAAAAGATGCGGCCGTAGAATCGGAAAATGAAGACGCGGAAGAAGCTGCCCGCCACGCAGCTGAAGACGCGGCCAAGAAAAAGGCTGACGAAGACGCGCGCAAAAAAGCGGAATCCGAAGCGGAGAATAAAGCCGCAGAAGATCTGGCTGCGCGTGAAAAAGCCGAAGCCGAAGCGCTTAAGAAAACCGAGCTTGAAGCACGCGCCGTTCAGCTCAAAAAAGCAAGTGAAGCGCGCACAGCGGCAGGAGCGGACACCGCGAGTGAGGCCCGCAAAGGCAAGCCAAAACGCAAAGATCAAAAACGTGGCGACCAACGTGACCAAAAAGGTGGCCGTGGCCGTAACGATGGGGGCCGTAAAACGGGTCGCCTGACTATTTCAAATGCTACTGGTGGCGGTGACCGCCAGCGCTCGCTTGCGTCATATAAGCGCGCGCAGGCCAAAAAACGTGCCGCAGAAATGGGCGGCCCGCATGTTATAGAACGCAAAAGCATTGAGGTGACCATCCCAGAAGCCATTTCTGTGCAGGAACTTGCGCAGCGCATGGCTGAAAAGGGTGTCAGTGTAATTAAAACCCTGATGGGCCTGGATATTGTTGCGACAATTAACGACACCCTGGACCAGGACACCGCTCAGTTGGTGGTGGAAGAATTTGGCCACACAGCCAAGCGTGTAAGCGAAGCAGATGTGGAAATTGGCCTCTTTGGTGACGACGACAAAGACGAAGATATGCAGCCGCGGGCACCCATTGTAACGGTGATGGGCCATGTGGATCACGGCAAGACCTCTCTGCTGGATGCGCTTAGAAAAGCCAATGTGGTTTCCGGCGAAGCGGGCGGTATTACCCAGCATATCGGGGCTTACCAGGTGCGCGATGAAAAGGGTGATAAAATCACCTTCCTCGATACACCAGGCCACGCTGCGTTCACTCAGATGCGCGCGCGGGGTGCCTCTGCTACCGATATTGTTATTCTGGTTGTGGCCGCTGATGACGGTGTGATGCCGCAAACCATTGAAGCGATCAACCATTCCAAGGCTGCGGGTGTGCCAATGATCGTGGCTATCAACAAGATGGACCGCGAAGGCGCTGACCCTGACAGGGTTCGGAACGAACTGCTGCAGCATGAAGTGGTAACCGAAACTTTCTCTGGCGATGTGCAGGAAGTTGAAGTCTCTGCCATTACAGGTGCCGGTCTGGATAAGCTTCGGGAAGCGATTGCCTTGCAGGCTGAAATTCTCGAGTTGAAGGCTAACGCAGGGCGCGCCGCCGAAGGTGTTGTTGTGGAAGCCAAGCTTGATAAAGGCCGCGGCCCGGTTGCGACTGTCCTTGTGCAGCGCGGCACCCTCCGGGTGGGTGACATTTTTGTCGCTGGCGCTGAATGGGGCAAGGTTAAGGCCCTTATCAATGATCAGGGCCAGCAGATTAAAGAGGCCGGACCCAGCCAACCGGTTGAAGTGCTCGGGTCAAATGCGGCTCCTGGTGCGGGTGACGATTTTGCCGTCCTTCCAACAGAAGCGCGTGCGCGTGAAATCGCTGATTACCGACAGGACCAAACTCGCAAGAAACGTCAGGCTGCATTGGCTGCGCCGAAAACGCTGGAAAGCATTTTCACTCAGCTTAAGGAAAGCGGTGAGCAGCAAAACTTTGATGTTGTTATTAAAGCAGATGTTCAAGGCTCGGTTGAGGCTATCACACAGTCGCTGGAAAAAGCTGGCAATGATCTAATTCAGTGCCGGGTTATTCACGGTGCTGTTGGTGGTATTACAGAAACCGATATTGGCCTTGCGCAGGCCTCAAACGCCTTGATGATTGGCTTTAATGTGCGCCCATCGAAGCAAGCGCGAGAGGCTGCTGAAACTGAGGGCGTTACCATTAAATATTACAGCATTATCTATGATCTTATAGACGATGTGAAAGCTGCGCTGATTGGTCAGCTTGGGCCGGAATTCAAAGAAATTTCCATTGGCCGCGCCGACATCAAAGACGCATTCCAGGCCGGGAAATCCGGCAAGGCGGCTGGCTGTATGGTAATAGAAGGCAGCATCAGAAACGATCTGAAAGCCCGCATTCTGCGTGACGATGTCATTATCTATGAAGGCCAAATCGAGAATTTGCGCCGCTTCAAGGATGATGTGAAAAAGGTTGATAGTGGTCAGGAATGTGGTCTGACCTTCGAAAACTTCCATGACTTCAAAGCAGGCGATGTGCTTGAAGTTTACGAGCTTGAGGAGATAGAGCGCACGCTTTAGGCGCGCGTTCTTTCGCCTTCAGCCAGCCCTTCTTTAGGCAGACAGATGAAAAGATCTCGTGATAAACGCGGCGACGGCCCAAGCCTTCGTTTGCTGCGCGTTGGTGAAAATGTACGCCATGCGATAGCGACAATACTGTCGCGCGGTGATATCCAGGACCCCGATCTGGCAAATGTATCCGTTACGGTTTCCGAAGTGCGCATCAGCCGCGATTTGAGAAATGCGACGATTTTTGTTATGCCGCTTGGCGGCGATACCGACCTGAAAGTCACCAAAGCCCTGAACAAGAACAATGCCCATATTCGCGGCGTGCTGTCGGGTATGGTGGATATGAAATTTCTGCCGCGCTTGAAGTTTAAGCTTGATGAAAGCTTCGACGAAGCCAGCCATATCGAAGCGCTGTTACGTGATCCAAAAGTTGCCGCAGATATTGCCGCGCCAGACGACGCAGACGACCCGCAGGAGCGTTGAATGGCCCGGCGGCGCAAAGGCAACAAGGTTGATGGCTGGCTTGTTATCGACAAAGACCTTGGTATTTCGAGCGCCAAAATTGTTGGTGCTGTGAAGCGTATTTACGGTGCCCAGAAGGTTGGTCATGGCGGTACGCTTGATCCGCTGGCCACGGGTATTTTACCTATCGGTCTTGGTGAAGCCACCAAAACAATGCCTTTTGTAGTGGATGCCACAAAGGAATATTCCTTCACTGTTCAGTGGGGCAGTTCAACTGATTCGGACGACTGTGAGGGTGCTATAGTGGCCTCAGGTGGCCGCCTGCCGAGTGAAGATGAAGTGCGCGGCGCGCTCGCGGGCTTTACCGGCAGCATTCAACAAGTGCCGCCTGCATACAGTGCTATCAAGGTAAACGGACAGCGAGCCTATAAGCTGGCGCGGGACGGAGAAACCGTTGAATTGAAGCCAAGAAGTGTTGAAATTCAAACACTTAGCCTTGTATCCCATGCACCGTCCGGTGAAAGCAGCAGTTTTGAAGTGACATGCGGCAAGGGAACCTATGTTCGGTCATTGGGACGCGATATAGCGCTGAAACTTGGCACTTATGGGCATATCACAGCCCTAAGACGCCTGCGGGTTGGGCCCTTCAAATTATCCGATGCGATTTCGCTAGCAAAGCTGGAGGAGTTAGGTCATAGTGCGCGCGCTGCGGAGGCACTGCTTCCTATAACGACAGCGCTGGACGACATCCCGGCGGTTGCCGTTACGGAAGCCGAGGCTCAGGACATCAGGTATGGACGAAGCCTCACCCTCGATGCAGCTAAGCAGGGCACAATTGTGCTGATGGAAGGCGACAGGCCAGTGGCCCTTGCTGAAAATCTTGCGGGCGATGTGCGCCCCCTGCGGGTCTTCAATATGTAACTTTTTTAGGAGAAGATCGATGTCGATCACTGCTGAACGAAAAGAAGAACTGATTAAAGAATATGCGACGAAAGAAGGCGATACCGGCTCCCCTGAGGTTCAGGTTGCCATTCTTACCTCGCGCATCGTAACGCTAACCGACCATTTTAAGGATCACAAAAAGGATAATCATTCCCGTCGTGGTTTGATTAAAATGGTAAACCTGCGTCGCAAGCTTCTTGACTATCTGAAATCCAAAGACGAAGCGCGTTATAAAACGCTCATCGGCAAATTGGGTCTTCGCAAGTAATAACTAATCGGTATGGGCTGGCTCGGGATGAGCCGGCCCAGCTGCTTTCTGGGCATGGGCCGCACGGTGCGGGCTTCCCGGAATATTGTACGAAAAAGACTGGCGCCTAATGAGGGGCCCAGTGAAAAAATGAAAAGCGGGACATATTCACATGGAATATGTCAGGGCTGAGCGGTGATTTAGCGATACCCGACAGCTCGCGAAAGGTAATAGAATGTTTAATATACATCGCAAAGAAATTGAGTGGGGTGGTCGCACCCTTGTTTTGGAAACCGGTCATGTTGCGCGCCAAGCAGGCGGCGCAGTAATGGCAACTTACGGCGATACGACGGTCCTTTGTACTGTTGTTGGTAAACGCTCCGTCAAGCCTGGGCAGGATTTTTTCCCGCTGACGGTTAACTACCAGGAAAAATACTATGCAGCAGGCAAGGTGCCTGGTGGCTTCTTCAAGCGTGAAGCCCGTCCTTCTGAAAAAGAAACGTTGATCTGCCGCTTGATTGACCGTCCGATCCGTCCTTTGTTCCCAAAGGGCTTCAAAAACGAAGTACAGGTTATCTGTAACGTCGTAAGCTACGACATGGAAAACGATAGCGACATCATCGCGATGATCGGCTCGTCGGCCGCACTTACGCTTTCTGGCCTTCCGTTCTTCGGCCCGATCGCAGGTGCGAAAGTTGGCTATAAAGACGGCGAATACATCCTCAACCCAACGCTGGAAGAAGTGAAAGAAAGCGATCTTGAACTTGTTGTAGCGGGCACAAGCGACGCTGTGTTGATGGTAGAATCTGAAGCGAAAGAGCTGTCTGAAGATATTATGCTCGGCGCTGTAACATTCGGCCACGAAGCTTGCCAGCCGGTGATTGACGCAATCATTGAGCTCGCTGAAGCGGCTGCCAAAGAGCCTTGGGAACTTGAAGAGCCCGTTGACACAAGTGACCTTGAGGCTGCTATCGCGGCTGCAGGCGAAGCGGGTGTTCGCGAGGCTTATGAAATCATCACCAAGCAAGACCGTGTTGCCAAACTGAGCGATGTGAAAACAACCATTTCTGAGGCGGTTGCTTCAATGGTTGAAGAAAGCGACGTGTTTACCGAGCAGATGGTCGGGGACCTGACCAAAAAGCTGGAAAGCGATATCGTTCGCGGTAACGTTCTGAAAACTGGCAAACGCATTGATGGCCGTAAGCTTGACGACGTACGGGACGTACGCTCTGAAGCAGGCATATTGCCGCGCACACACGGCTCTGCCCTATTCACACGCGGTGAGACACAGGGTCTTGTTGTCGCGACGCTCGGCACAGGCGAAGACGAGCAGATCATTGATCAGCTCGCTGGTTCATACCGTTCGAAGTTCATGCTGCACTATAATTTCCCGCCATTTTCTGTCGGCGAAGCGGGCCGTGTTGGTTTCACCAGCCGCCGCGAAGTAGGCCACGGCAAGCTCGCGTGGCGCGCTGTGAATGCAGTACTGCCTGACGCTGAAGAATTCCCATACACAATCCGCATTGTGTCAGAGATTACCGAGAGTAATGGTTCGTCTTCTATGGCGTCTGTTTGCGGTGCGTCTCTCGCCATGATGGATGCGGGTGTTCCGATTAGCCGTCCGGTTTCCGGTATTGCCATGGGCCTCATTAAAGACGGTGACGATTTTGCCGTTCTTTCTGACATCCTTGGCGACGAAGACCATCTCGGCGACATGGACTTTAAAGTTGCGGGTACATCTGAAGGTATCACTGCGTTGCAGATGGATATCAAAATCACAGGTATTACCCGTGAGATTATGGAAGTTGCGCTAGAGCAAGCCGGCCGCGGCCGGGCTTATATCCTTGACGAAATGAACAAGGGTCTAAGTGGCGCGCGCACAGAACTTTCTGAGCACGCACCGCGCATTGAAACCATGAAGATCCCAGTGGACAAAATCCGCGAAGTGATTGGTACCGGTGGTAAAGTGATCCGCGGCATTGTTGAAGAAACGGGCGCCAAGGTGAACATCGACGACGATGGCACAATCAAGATCGCGTCATCTGTCGGCTCAGAAATTGAAGCCGCTTTGGCGATGATTAACGATATTGTTGCTGAACCTGAAGTAGGCACAATCTACAAAGGTAAAGTTGTTCGCATCATGGACTTTGGCGCATTCGTGAACTTCATGGGCAGCCGTGATGGTCTCGTGCATATTTCCGAGCTGGTTGAAGACCGTGTCGAAAAAGTGACCGACGTAGTTAAAGAAGGCGACGAAGTATTTGTGAAATGCCTAGAGGTTGATGGTCGCGGAAAGGTACGCTTGTCAATGCGGGTTGTTGACCAGGAAACTGGTGAGGATGACCCAGATGCGGCTCCACCAAAAGCCAGTCCGCAGCGCCGTCCGCGCCGTGACTAAACCAAGCATTAATTGAATTGAAACCGTCGTGAGGTATACTCACGGCGGTTTGTTCTTTCACCGGCAGGTGTGGCCATCCTTGAGGGGGGATTTGTGAAAGGCAGTTTGGGAGAGTTTAATGAGTTTTAGCCTGAATAGTATCCGCTTGGCGGGCAAAGAAGTTTTGCCGCTTATTGAAGGCGGCAAGGGTGTTGCTATTTCCACTGGTGCGAGCACAGGCCCCTGGGCGGCCGCTGGCGGCGTTGGCACAATCTCCGCCGTAATTGCAGACACTTATGACGCGCACGGCAATATTGTGCCTCACGAATATGAGGGCAAAAGTCGTCGTGATCGCCACGAAGAAATGATCGATTATTCCGTCAAAGGCACTATCGATCAGGTCCGTAAAGCCTGGGACCTTTCAAAGGGCGAAGGCCTTATCAATATCAACATGCTTTGGGAACTCGGCGGCGCGCAAAAAATACTGCACGGTGTTTTGGAGAAAACCAAGGGCATGGTGTCGGGAATCACTTGCGGGGCAGGAATGCCGTTCAAACTGGGTGAACTCGCCAGCAAATACGGTGTGCATTATTACCCGATTGTCTCAAGCGGGCGCGCCTTTAACCTGCTGTGGCGCCGGGCATACAAAAATGCTGCTGATCTTTTGGGCGGTGTTGTTTATGAAGACCCGTGGCTCGCGGGCGGCCATAATGGCCTCTCGAACGCAGAAGACCCTACAAAACCGGGTGACCCATATCCTCGGGTTGCGGAGCTCAGGAAAATTATGCGCAAGCTCGGTCTTGACCATGTGCCGATCATCATGGCGGGCGGGGTTTGGAATCTCAAAGAGTGGAAAGACTGGATCGACAACAAGGAACTCGGTCCGATCGTTTTTCAGTTTGGCACGCGGCCGATGCTCACCAAAGAAAGCCCGATTTCCGACAAATGGAAAAAGAAACTGATGGAGCTGAAGTCTGGTGATGTTTTGTTGCAAAATTTCAGTCCGACTGGCTTTTTCTCTTCGGCATTGAAGAACAGCTTCATTGGCGAGCTGGTTGGCCGGGGTGAGCGGCAAATAGACTTCCGCACTGAGAAAGATGAAGAGTTTAATACGGAGCTGGTGGTCGAGCGTAAAAAATATGTTGTGCGCGGCGAGGATTATGCAAAAGCCAGCAATTGGCTGGCGGCGGGTTTTGAAAAAGCTCTTAAAACACCGGACGGCACGCTTATTTTTGTTGGTGCAGAAAAATGCGCCGAAATTCGCAAGGACCAAAAAGACTGCGTTGGCTGTCTGAGCCAATGCCGTTTCTCCAGCTGGGCAGATAACGAAAAAAATTCAACAGGGCGGCTGGCTGATCCCAGAAGTTTCTGTATCCAGAAAACGCTGGACGATGTAGCGCACGAAGGCAGTGTTGAGAAAAACCTTGTATTTGCTGGCCATAATGCCTTCCGCTTTGGCAGTGATCCTTTCTATTCGAATGGCTTCATCCCTACGGTAAAGCAGCTGGTTGACCGGATTGTTTCTGGCGATTAACCAGCATCCGATAATTGAATAATGAAAAGCTCGGCGACCAGCCGGGCTTTTTTTTGGATGTAGGGTGTTGATGGCGTAGTTTTTGCTACCCTATATTCACTTTATTAACGGTAATTCTGCTAATCTATCCGACGGCAAATAAACCTGTTGATTGTACTGTTGGACAGCTAAAGGCTAGGCTTTTGCACTATAAAACTGACAAAACACTGGTCGCGGTATCCACCAAGGCGTTGATGGCGGACATTAGCGCTGTGCTTTTGGAAAAAGGTGTTCAGGATATTTACTGGGTTCATAGCATGTATGAAGCCGTTGATATTATGCTGGAGCACAGTTTCAGCTCTTTTGTAATCGATGGGCAACTGCCAGTTTCAAAAGATAAACACAAGGCACGTATTGCCGGCGTTGATTTTGCCCGATTCATTCGCATGTGCGACGGGCCGGTCTCGGAAGCCGCCATAATTTTCCTGCGCTCGGCAAGTCACGCATTGAATTTATTCGAAGCCGAGGCAGAAATTGCCGAAGCAAAGGATGGCGGTGTGGACTGTATTGTTAGCCAGCCGCTAACCATTAGAAAATTTAATGAGGTTGTTGAGCCAAACCTCGCTCAGAACAGAGCCTTCGTTCGTAATGAAAGCTATATAGGGCCGTGTCGGCGGCGAGACGACACTGTAGTGACAAAGGAGCGGCGGGCTAATCCGTCTGCGGCGCGTAGGCGCAGCGAGACTGCAGAAGACTAAATGATAGCCGGTTAACCAGGCCTTGCGACTTTCCCGCCTATCTCTATGGGTGCCGAAATTTGCTCCAGATGCGCCGCGTCATGCCGCATTTTAAAGCTTGAGCTCCATATAAACCACATCATCTTCCGGATTGAAATTATAGGGCTCTATTTCCTGAAACCCGAGTTTTTTGTAAAGAGCGACCGCCGATTGAAGCCGCCTTAGGCTATCAAGCAACATGGTTTTATAGCCGTGTTTTCTGGCCTCAATGACCAGGGTTTCGCAAAGCGCGCGACCTGCGCCTGTGCCTTGTGCTTCCGGCAAGACATAAAGGCGCTTCATCTCGCAGGTGCGTGCATCATGTTCCTTTAGCCCAACGGCACCTATGGGGGTGTTGCCCTCTTTTGCCAAAAGCAGGATTTCAAAACCGTCGGGGAAATTTGCAAGCTCGGCTTCAACGTTTTGGAAGCCCATATCAATCGGTAGAAATTCGATAAATTTCTGGAAGATGGCCTTTACCGCGGTTTTGTCAGCGCTTGATGTTGCGTTTTCTATTGTTACCCGCTTGTCTGCTGGCGCACCGCGCCATTCCATATAACTGTTGGTGCAAAGGTATTCTGCACCTGACGGGTTATCGGCCAGCTCAAAGCCCAGCTTTTCATATATTGCCATGGCGGGTTTAAGCATGCTGTGGGTTTCAAGGAACAACCGACTGCCATTTTGAGCGATAAAAAAATCGATAACGCGTTCACAAAGCCGTCGGCCATATCCCCTGCCGCCAGCTTTTGGGTCGACCCCAAGTTTGGTCAGCTCAAAAACCCCATCACCGCAGTTTCTTATGGCTACGGTTCCAACGGCTTTGCCGTCTTCGACCGCGAAAAATACGTCACCGCCTGGTTCCAGAATTATGCGTTCCGGGTTTTCGAGCATTTCCGTATGCTGGGGTTCTACCGTAAAATTGGGCGCGAGCCAGGCCATCGTAAGATCGTGAAAGGCCCGCTTGAATTTCGGGTCATAGGATATGATTTTACCGGTCATTCCGCCGCTTCCATTTCCAGCCGGTCTGGTTGCCATTCCATGTAATAGTTGGCCCGCTCATAGGGGCTTGGCGTATCTGGTACAAGCTCTACAAAACCAAGGTCCCAATATAATTTGATCGCCGGTTTTAGCTGGGTATTGGTCTCCAGATACAGCCTCTCGCCGCCTCGCGCCTTGAAACGTTCGATCACCTTTTCACAAAGAGCACGCCCCATGCCGCCCTGCTGCACGGTGGGGTCCACCCCCAGTTTCGTGAGCTCAAAAACGCCGTTGCCTTCGGATTTCAACGCCACAGCGCCCACCGCCAAGCCGTTTTGCACGGCGAAATAAATTTCGCCGCCCTTGTTGAGGATCATATCCTCCGGGTTTGATAGTTGCAGTTCGTCTATTGCTTCAACTTTGAAGTATTTTTCAACCCACCAGATGTTTAGATCATAAAAAGCCTGCCGGTATTTGGTGTCAAAGTTTTCTACATGAAAAACCGGCGCAGCTGGCTTGTCCAGTTTGAGGTTTTCGGTGGTCCTGTCATAAAAACTCGTTTTAGCGAAGCCCACTTCAAGCGCATTTATGCCGGCGAGCAAATCAATACCGCTTTGGCGCGATATGTCCGTGACAGACTGCCCTAATGCCCGCCAATAAGGCTGAACCTCTTTCAGCAGTTGTTTGCCTTCCCGTGTGAGGCCAACGGTTTTTTGCCGGGCATCGCTGGAGGGCGACGTGGTAAAAAGGCCTTTCTGGATCAGCTTTTTTACAATTTGGCTGACAGCCGAATGGCTGAACCCGGCGAGCTTTGCGATGTCGCTGATAGGCATCGGGCCGCGCGTATGAAGAATGTAAAAAGGGTAAAAATAGCTAACGCGAAAATCCAGCCCTCGTTCTTCATAAAGCCGGTCGGCATCAGATGTCATCATTTCAAGCAGGCGCCTGAAACGAGTTCCAATGCCTAGTTCAAAGAAAATTTCGTCCTTCATGAAGGTCTCCAAGTCTGTGTTGATAAATATATAAGTACTTATATAAATACTGTCAAGAACCGGAGTTGAATATGATGGACGTTAGCCGAAAGTGGGCGGCTGATGGTTATCAATTTAGGGAAATTTTGGTTTAAAATTCAGCCAGATATTCGGCAAACCGGCCAGATATTCGGCAAGCTGATAAGGCTAGTCAAACTCTTCGTTTTTATGAACGCCCCACAGGTGGCGGCGTTCCATCCATCCTTTTTTGCCTGCGATAATCATTTGGCACCAAATGTCTTCGCACGCCAGGAGCCGACCGGTGACACCTGCTTCTGCTATGACAAGCGGCGCTGACGCCAGGTCTTTTTCCGCGAATAAATTCCGGGTTTTGCCGCGCACCATGCCGTACCGCGGGCCGATCAGAAGCTGGCGGTGAATCCAGCCCGTTGTGCCGTCCATGTCGCGTACCTTGCGCCACGGCCCGTGCTCGTCGATCACCTCCACAGGCAGGGTCTCCCGGTAATAAACCCAGTCGATGGGATAGTGTGTGCCGGGGCCGGTGCGCATGTGCACTTTTTTGGCCTGCAAAGCCACGAATCTCGGCAATTGCAGCCCGCTCGGGCCAACGGCGGCATTTTGTTGGGCCACTGCATTTTGATTCTGTGATAAACTGGTCACCGCAAGGACAAAAAGGGCTAAAAACGGCTTAATCTTCATGTTCACAGCGTGTCCTTGTCGCTTGAGGTTTGAAACCATTGTCACACTCTGGTACAGAACGCTAAGTTCACTTTGAGCGTTCTTGATCGGGCGAGCATCCGCACGACAGAAAAGGGTATTTTCTCTGATGAGTCAAACAGGAAACAGGGTCCGGCCAAAGGTTATTGTCACGCGCAAATTGCCGGACAGTATCGAAACTCGTATGGCCGAACTTTTTGATGTTACGCTTAACCTCAAGGACAAGCCCTTTACCGCCGCTGAGTTGAAGGATGCTGCCAGCAAAGCCGACGTGCTGGTGCCCACGGTTACTGACACCATCGACGCTGACGTGATCGCGGCGGCAGGCGAAAACCTGAAAATGATCGCCAATTTCGGCGCGGGCGTTGACCATATTGACGTGGAAGCTGCACAGGCGCGCGGCCTTGCCGTCACCAATACACCGGGCGTGCTCACCGAAGATACTGCTGACCTCACGATGGCGCTCTTATTGTCGGTGCCGCGGCGGCTGTTTGAAGGCGAGAAAATTTTGCGTGCCGGTAAATGGACCGGCTGGACCCCAACCTTTCTGATGGGCCACCGTATTGAAGGCAAGCGCCTCGGCATAATCGGCATGGGTCGCATTGGCCAGGCGGTGGCGCGCAGGGCCAAGGCCTTTAACCTGCAGGTTCATTACCACAAGCGCACGCGCCTGCCGGAGCAGAGCGAGGCTGACCTGGAGGCAACATACTGGGATGATTTGGACGAAATGCTGGCGCGCATGGATTTTGTCTCAGTCAATTGCCCGCTCACGGAAGATACGCATCATCTGCTGGATCGGGCACGGCTGAAAAAGCTGCAGCCACACGCGGTGATTATCAATACGGCCCGCGGCGAGATTATTGACGAAGAAGCGCTGGCTGACCTTATCGAGGTGGGCCGCATCGCGGGCGCGGGGCTGGATGTGTTCGAGGAAGAACCGCAGATAAACCCCAAACTGCTGGACTTGGACGGCGTGGTACTGCTGCCGCATATGGGCAGCGCCACCATCGAGGCCCGCGTCGCCATGGGCGAAAAAGTACTGATTAATATCCGCGCCTTTGCGGACGGCCATAGGCCACCGGACAGGGTTATTCCGGGTTAGATTATCCCGCGCGTTCGTGTTCCCGTGCCCTGCCGTAGGCGGGCTTTGAGGTGGGACCCAGAAGACAAAAATGTCTTCGCTTCTAGCGAAGTCTTACCCAAATTCCTGGACCCCGGATCGTATCCGCCGCTAAAGCGCCGGGTCCGGGGTGACGGTCGTGACGCATTCACTTACACCCCACACGCAATAACACACAGCAAGGCCTTTACCTGCCACTGGTTTGCCTGTAAACACGCGCGATGACTGATCTTAAACATATCCGCAATTTTTCAATTGTTGCCCATATCGACCACGGGAAATCCACGCTTGCTGACCGGCTGATCCAGCACACGGGCGCGCTCGAGGACCGCGAGATGAAGCAACAAGTGCTCGACAATATGGATATTGAGCGCGAGCGCGGCATCACTATCAAGGCGCAGACCGTGCGGCTGGAATATAAAGCCCAGGACGGCGAGACCTATGTGCTTAATCTGATGGACACACCGGGCCACGTGGATTTTGCCTATGAAGTGAGCCGCTGTCTCAGCGCGTGCGAAGGCTCGCTGTTGGTGGTGGATGCATCACAGGGCGTGGAGGCGCAAACGCTCGCGAATGTGTATCAGGCGCTGGAAAGCAACCACGAGATTGTGCCGGTCCTCAATAAGATCGACCTGCCCGCCGCCGAGCCAGACCGCGTGCGCACACAGATCGAAGATGTGATCGGGCTTGATGCCTCAGACGCCGTTGAATGCTCGGCGAAATCGGGCATCGGCATTGAAGACGTGCTTGAGAGCATTGTCACGCGCCTGCCGGAGCCCGTGGGCGACCCGGACGCCCCTCTTAAAGCGCTGCTCGTTGACAGTTGGTATGACAGCTATTTGGGGGTGATGGTGCTGGTACGAGTGATCGACGGCAATATCACTAAGGGCCAGAAAATTAAAATGATGGCCGCTGAAAGCGAACATCAGGTTGACCGCGTCGGTGTGTTTACGCCGAAGGGCGTGGAAGTGCCGTCGCTCGGCCCTGGCGAAGTGGGCTATATTACAGCCAGCATCAAAGAAGTGGCCGACACCCATGTGGGCGACACCATTACCGACGTGAAACGTCCGTGCGCTGAGGCATTGCCCGGATTTTTACCCAGTCGGTCAGTGGTATTTTGCGGCCTGTTCCCGGCTGATACGTCCGAATTTGAGCAGCTGAAAGAAGCGCTGACGCGACTAAGGCTCAATGACGCCAGCTTTGAATATGAAACCGAAAGCTCAACGGCGCTTGGCTTTGGGTTTCGCTGCGGCTTTCTTGGCATGTTGCATCTGGAAATTATCCAGGAACGCATCGTGCGCGAATTTGATATTGAGCTTATCACCACCAGCCCCAGCGTGATTTACCAAATTCACATGAATAAGGGCGACATGCTCGAGATGCATAACCCGGCTGATATGCCGGATGTTACCCGCATCGACCATATTGAAGAACCCTGGATCAATGCCACCATATTGGTGCCGGACGAATATCTGGGCACTGTGCTGAAGCTTTGTGAAGACAAACGCGGTATTCAGCAGGACCTCACTTATGCAGGCACGCGGGCGATGCTGAAATACAAGCTGCCGCTAAACGAAGTGGTTTATGATTTTTACGACCGGCTGAAATCAGTAAGCCGCGGCTATGCCAGCTTTGACTATGAAATGTGCGGGTTTGAGGAAAGCGACCTTGTGAAAATGTCGATCCTTGTGAATGCGGAACCCGTGGACGCGCTTTCGATGCTGGTGCACCGCAGTGTGGCTGAAAGCAGGGGCAGGGCACTGTGTGCGCGGCTCAAGGACCTGATCCCGCGCCAACTGTTTAAAATTCCGATCCAGGCGGCCATCGGCGGCAAGGTGATCGCGCGCGAAACCATTTCTGCCATGCGCAAAGACGTAACCGCAAAATGTTACGGCGGCGACGTGACCCGTAAAAAGAAGCTTCTCGAGAAGCAGAAAAAGGGTAAAGCCAAAATGCGCATGTACGGCAAAGTGGAAATTCCCCACAGTGCTTTCATCGCGGCGCTAAAAATGCGCGAGACATAGACTCGGGCGCGCCCTGTGTATGGTTTTCTCTGGTCTTGTGCGCACTCATAAATAGATTGCACACGTTCAAATGGAAACTTGGGGCAAAAACATCTGAAAAAGCGTATTTTTGTCGCCTCTAAGGCGTTGATATTTATTCAGAATTTTCATTTATGACAAAAATGGTCATAGAATCGGTTTTTGTTTACCGCTTGTTAAGGCCCTGCGGGGTATAAAGGCATAGTTGATACAGCCTAATAGCTCCCTTGATCTGACTGTGTCGCGCGGAACCGCATGTCCTCCCCCGATTGCGGTTCCGCTTTTTTATGTGCAAAGCAACAAAATCTCTTTTAAATTAAACACGAGCCCTTTTTTCGAAATGAATTTATGGTTTCGATTGGCTTGTATTTTGCTTTTCAAAAGTAAAATTCTGGAAACCGGTAAGGGGGGACTGTCTGTGTTGCCGCGATACATATTTTTGGTTGTTTTGACGCTTTTTGTGACAAGTGCCAGCTTTGCTCAAAGCCAGGCAGACAGGAACGACCCGCGCCAAATGGCGCTTGATGTTTTCAGCGGTATTGAACGCGGTACCGAACCAGCAACAATTGCCCTAAGCGTGCGGCGCATTGTCGAGCTGTTTCGATATCGTTGCACCCGCGTAACGGACTATCAAGTGTTCGCGCGCCGACCCAACATCACAGACCTGAAAGTGAAATGTAGCGGCGACCCGCTTTACGGCGTTACCGTTGCTTCGAACGGTTTTGTCACCGTTTATGGCGGCAACAGTATATTGGCGGGAATGGACCGCAGGGATGCGGTGATCTACAGCTTTGACGCGGAAGGCACCGTTGACGATACCAGCGGCTTTGACTTTGACAGATTAAGGGAAGAAACCGAACTGCGTGCCACGCTTGGCGGTGAGTATGACTATGTGTATCTCGGCGGCATGCTGATGATATTGCTCGGTTTCGGCTTTTTGATGCTGATGATTTTCATCAGGCTTTGGCGCAAGCGCCAGCGCAGACGGCGCAAACCGCGATCCAGAATGAAGCCCATGCAAAAATTCAAAGTCGGTCTGTCAAGTGAGGTCAAAGAGCGGCTGATTACAGACAGCGAGGAAATTGCAAATTATGTACACCAACATGAAAGCGGCCTTGTGATTGCCGTTGGCAAACGCGGAAAGCGGCGGGTGTATCTGTCGCCGTTCTGGGGAAAAATGTATGCGCGGTACGGCATCAATATGTTTGAAGCCAGCGAAGAAGCGCTTTCACAAATTGACCTGAGTTTGCTTGACGAAGCTGAAATGGTGGCTGAAGGTGAAGAAGTAACGGCACCACGCGGTTAGATGCAAGTGGGCCGATGTCCAGACTAAGACCATGTCTGGGTGTTGCGTGTTATCGACGAAACGGCGATTCCCACTCGATGCCGGTTAGCGTTGAGAACAAGCTGGCGGACAATACAAGAAATACAATAAGCGCACTATATTTATAGTAAATATGCGGTATCAGCGCGACGTCACCGAGTTGCTTTTTTTTCTCGCGCCACGTTGCAAACACCCAAAGCAGAACACACAGCACCATTCCGGTAATTGTTACTTCAAGTGTCATTTAGAAACGGGCCCCGGAGACTAAGTGGCGGCTAGTTTGTGCGCGGCGTGAAATCGGGTTTGCCAAAATAGAAGCCCTGCGCATAATCAACACCTAACGACCTCAAGAAATCGGCCTGAAAACGGTTTTCCACGTGTTCGCTAATGGTTTTAACACCGATATCCGCGCACAGGCGTATGATGGAAAGCAAAAATGTCGGCCGGTACCCCGGTGAGTTCATATCGCGCACATATTGGCCGGCTATTTTCACAAAATCCACATTAAATGCGCGCAGATACTGGTAACCAGCCGCGCCGGCGCCAAAATCGTCCAGGCAAATCTTATAGTTGCAGTCTTTTAGCTCGCTCAACATAGCCTCAACATTTTCAAAGTTTTTAACAGCTGTAGTTTCCGTGAGCTCAAGCAACAGAGAGTGCGCTACGTCCTGGGCATCTTTCAGCGTTTCTACAAGAGCACTGGAATATTTTTCGCTATCGAGCGTGCGGCCCGAAAGGTTTACTCCCAGCTTTAACGGCGTGCCCAGCTTTTTCATCTTGCGCACATAGTCAATCGCCTTGTGGACAAGGGCGATATCAAATTCTTCAATAATGCCTACATCCTCGGCGAATTTGATAATTTCCATTGGCGAACTGTCAACGCCAGTTTCGTCAAACCGGCTCAAGACCTCATTATGATGAATTTCGCCGTTCTGCAGCGACACTACAGGCTGGAAAGCCATCTTGAAATTGCCGGTCTCTATCATGTGGCGCATGTTGGTAACGCGGTGCTGGGTTTTGCTTGCCATGCCTTCGTAGGCGCTCGAAAGCGTGTCAAAATCCACGTCGCCTGGGTTGTTGCAAAATTCATTTAAAATATAGGAAAGCGTACGCAGTATCTGATCTTCTGAAACATCAGCGCCGTCTGCCGACAGCGTAGAATAACTGGTTTTCAGGCTGATATTTTCGTCCACGGCCTGCAATGATTTATTCAGTTCCTCCCCATCGGCTTTAGACCGGTGAAGGAATGCAAAATGTTTTTCGCCGATTTGGCCTGCGGCCTCGCCGTCTACAGAAAGCGTACGCAAATGCGCGGCAACCTGTTTCAGCAGCTGTTTCATGTGCTGAGGCCCGCCTTTTTTGCTGGCTTCTTCAAGGCCGTCCACTTCGACCGCTGTCATATAAAGGCTGCCGCCCTGGGGGTTTTCAGCCATGGTTGCTGCGGCCAACCCCATAAAGGCATCGCGGGACAATAGCCCGGTTTCTTTGTCTGTTGACTGTTCGCTCATGCTGCCACCACCGAGCGGTGCTGCTCTGAGAGAAAGAAACGTCCGGCTGTCCTTTCCGGGCATGCTGAGTGCAAAAACGCGTAGCGCGATACTTCGATTGCCTTCGCTGACAAAGCGCAGGGGCAATGGTCCTATTCGGCCTTTGTGTTCAAGGTGGGAAAACAACGCGCTGAAAATTTCCTGGTCGTCAGGGTCGAGAATGTCTTTTATGTTTTTGCCAGCGAGAGAGCCGTCTTCATTTGTGCCTAGCCGATCTGATGCGCCTCCTTCAAAAAGGATTTTGCCTTTGCTGTCTATTTCCAGAAAGATTTCGGCTGCAGCAAAGGAAAACGCTACAAAACGTTCGCGTTCTTTTTTAATCTCTTCAAGAGTGGCCGACATTCGATTCCCCCAAGACGGTGGTTCCCCAATACTCCGTCTGAGTAACATTTAAAGAAATTCAACTATAACTATAGCGACGGTATAAAATTATAAAAGCCAACGTTGCCATTGGCTATCATTAATACAGAAAAGTAAATAAAACCTGACAGATAAATTTGTACCAACTTTGAAACTGTTTTAGGTTGCTGGTCTGATCATCACGGAGAACAAATATGTCAATATCCCTACGTGCATTCGGCGCCTTTGCTGCGGTGGTTTATTCAGCTTCGGCTGTCTCAGCCCAAGAGGCAGACGATCGCAAAACCGCCTTTTCCAACCAGGACATTTTTAATCTTGAGTTTGCAGCTGGTCCCCGTGTGGCACCGGATGGTCAGTCAGTGGTCTATGAGCGGCGCTCCATGGATATTATGACGGATAGTCAGCGTTCAAATATTTGGCGCGTTGATATGGACGGCACCAATCACCGGCCGCTGCTTTCTGGCAAAGGGCAGTACCGTATGCCCCGTTTTTCTCCGGACGGCAGCCGATTGGCCTATGTTTCAAATGTTGAAGGCAAGACCCAGATTTATGTGCGCTGGCTGGATACGGGCGAAACCGCCCGCGTAACTGACCTGATGTATGCACCTCGTAATTTAAGCTGGTCTCCAGACGGAAAGACCATAGCCTTCAATATGTTTGTGCCCGCAAAAGGAACCTCTCTATTCACGCTTCCAAAAAAGCCAAAAGGTGCCAAATGGGCGGGCAACGCGACAATTGTGGATCGGACGACATACCGGATTGACGGTGTTGGCATGTTGCCATCAGGCTTTAGCCATGTTTTTACCGTTCCAGCAGACGGTGGCACACCGCGACAAATGACGAGCGGCGCCTTTAACCACAATGGTGCAGTGACATGGTCGAAGGACAGCAACCGAATCTTCTTCAGCGCAAACCGTAGTGATAACTGGGAGCTAAATCCGCGCGAAAGCGAGATCTACAGCCTTGGCTTAATTAGCGGGACCTTGACGCAGCTAACAAATAACGTAGGGCCCGATAGTGGCCCGGTTGTATCGCCTGACGGTACCATGATCGCATTTGCGCGCTTTACAGACGAAGGGCTGTCTTACCAAAACCCTAGTGTGATGATTATGGACCTTGATGGCGGCAATGTACGCAACCTCACGCCTGATCTGGACCGGGGCGTTGGCTCTGTCCAGTGGGCCAAAGACAGTAAGGGGCTTTATTACGCCTACAATAACGATGGCAAACGTCTTGTTGCATTTGTGACCCTCAATGCAGGCGGGAGGGTGATAACAAACAAGCTTGGCGGCACCTCGCTTGGGCGGCCTTACGCCAGTGGTGGTTACCGTGCGGCCCCGGACGGCAAAGTCGTTTTCACGCTCGGCCGCGCCGACAGCCCCGCTGATCTGGTGGTTATTGACCGTATCGGCCGCACCACCCAGCTCACTGATCTTAATAGCGATATTTTGGCGGGCAAATACATGTCCCGGGCAGAGGAAATAAAAGTGCAATCGGGTGTTGATAGCCGCCCGATACAGGCGTGGCTTGCAAAGCCGGCAGATTTTGATCCTTCGAAAAAATATCCGCTGATTCTCGAAATTCACGGTGGACCACACGCAGCTTACGGCCCGGCGTTTAGCGCTGAAATTCAGTTGATGGTTGCCAAGGGTTATATGGTGGTTTGGGCCAACCCGCGCGGCAGCACCAGCTATGGTCAGGATTTTGCAAACTTGATCCACCATAATTATCCTAGCCAGGACTATAACGATCTCATGGACACGGTTGACGCCGTGGTGGCACAAGGCAGCGTTGACGAACAGCGGCTTTATGTAACGGGCGGCTCTGGCGGCGGAGTATTAACAGCCTGGATCGTTGGAATGACAAACCGGTTCCGGGCGGCTGTTGTTGCCAAGCCGGTGATCAACTGGAGTAGTTTTGTTCTCACAGCTGATTTTAGCACTCTCTTTACCAAATACTGGTTCCCTAGCATGCCTTGGGAAGACCCTGACCATTATTGGCAGCGATCACCACTATCGCTGGTTGGGAATGTCAATACTCCCACGATGTTGCTCACCGGAGAAAATGACGTGCGCACGCCAATCGCGGAAACCGAGCAATATTATCAGGCGCTGAAACTCAGGGACGTTGATACAGTCATGGTGCGTATTCCTGGGTCAGGGCACGGTATTGCCGCCAAACCCAGCAACCTCGTTCAGAAGGTCGGCAATATCCTCGCGTGGTTTGAGAAATATAAGCCTGAAGCCAACTAGGGCCTATTGGCGTTTGGTTCAGCATTTTGCGGTGCAGATGCAGGAGGTATATTATCTTCTGCTGCACTGTTCGCCTCGTCCTCGTTCAAAGGCTCTGGCTTTTCAAGGGGCTCTGGCTGCCACTGATAGATAATATCGCCTGCAACAATGGTCAGGACCGCATGGCCCTTGGGTATGTCCGTTTCCGGTACGGTCATTAGGTCAATATTAAACGCAGTAAGGTCAGCTTGTTTGCCAACGGCGATGCTGCCAATTTCATTTTCCTGAAACGAGGCGATGGCCGGCCATAATGTGAACAGTTTGAGTGCTTCGGAGCGGGTTAGGGCTTCTTCCGGATGCCAGTTGGCTCCCTGAAACCCTTTTAAGTCCCGGCGGGCAGTTGCCGCGTAAAATTCGATCAACGGATCGCCGCGCTCAACCGGTGCATCCGACCCGCCTACAACACGCGCGCCGCTGCCAATAAGCGTTGACCAGGCATAGGCGCCTGCCAGCCGTTCAGTGCCAAGTCGGGCCTCGGCAAAATGCAAATCGCCGATGGCGTGAGACGGCTGCATTGAAGGGATAATACCTAACTGCTTGTAGCGTAAAATATCGTCCAGGCTGATTATCTGACTATGCTCGTCTCGCCAGCGCGGGTCTTCTATCGCGCGTTCGTTTACGGGTATGTTTGCCATGGATTCTTCAAACCAATCCAGCAACAGCCGGTTCGCTCGGTCACCGATGGCATGCATATTCACCTGGAAGCCGTCTTGTAGGGCCCGGTTTAAGATGGGCATGGTGTTTTCATAAGTTGAGAGCAACAGGCCGTCTGTGTCGGCGTCAGCATAAGGCTCCAGCAGGGCTGCTCCACGTGAACCGAGGGCACCGTCCATATATAGTTTTATGGCTCGGGTGACGATGCGGCGGTTGCTGCTTTCCCGCATGCCGCCTTCAAACAGTTGCTCAGCTGCTTCGGGAACTATGCTGTTATAAACACGAATGCCAATTTCGCCGTCGTCTGCCAATTGTTCCAGCATCTCCACCTGTGCCCAGGGTACCGACATATTATGCATTCCTGTCCAGCCGTAGTGCGCATAAACATCGCTGCCTTTTATCAGCCGTTCCTGGATATCTTCGGTTGACGGAGCCGGTATAATTGGCGACACCAGCGACTGAGCCGTGTCGATAAGTACGCCAGTAGCCTCGCCGAGGGCGTTTTTCAAAATCGCGCCGCCAAATGGTGCTTCGCTAGCCCCCGTAATATTTACCATCTCCAGCGCTATGCTGTTGGCGACAAGGGCATGGCCATCCGCCCGGCCTAGAATAACCGGTATGTCGCTTATTACCTGGTCCAAGTCCCAACGAGATGGGAAACGGCCTTCCGGCCAATGAGTTTCAATCCAACCGCGACCAAGGATGAATTCCGCATCTTCATGAGTGGCGCGCCAACTTTTTATTGAGGCCTTTAGCGCCTCCAGCGAAGCTATGCCTTCCAGGTTCAGGGACAATTCGCGGGCGCCGATACCGGCGAGATGTGCATGTCCATCTACAAAACCGGGATACATGGCTGATCCGTCAAGCGATAGAATAACTGTATTGTCGCCAGCGAATTCCTCAGCGCCTGCTCTGTTACCGACAAAAATGAACCGCCCGTCTTTTACCGCCACAGCATTTACCTGCGGGTTGCTATCATCGGCGGTGTAGATGTTGCCGCCCCAGACAATTAAATCTGCGCCAGTGTCTTCAATCAGGGCCGGCAATTGTGTTTCCTGCTGGCTGTTGCTGGCCGTGTCCTGGGCCAGTCCGGAGATTGACAATAAAATAATAGCAACGGCGGATGCCAATAATGGACGCATGAATTCTCTCCTGATTTGCAGCGTATGCTATGACGCACGCCTGCGGAGTTCAAGCAACAAGGTGAAACGCGTAGCAAAGGATACCTGCGGATAACCAGTTTTGCTTTTCAGATTGCCTTGCGCCGGTTATGTGCTTTAGGCACAATGGTCGAACCGGCCAAGTTGGGCTGGGTTTAAGGTGCGGCTTTTATGCGTGGACTATTTGTAGCATTGCTGGTTCTTGGATGGGTCCCGGTGATTTTGTTCAAACCACAGGTGGGAGTGCTTGTGTGGAGCTGGATGTCCCACATGATTCCGCACTCCTATACATTTAATTTTGCTCGCAGCTTCCCATTTCTTGTGGTGATATTTTTTGTCACCGCCATTGGTATGGTGATTTCAAAGGACAAGAAAAGTCTACCGCTGCACCCTGTTGTTGTGGCTCTTATAGTTTATTGGATATGGGTTCTTTTCACGACCTTGATGGCAATGGAAGAAAGCGCGATCGGCTCCGGCGGCGCATGGAAAAAAATGATCCATGTGTCAAAAGTATATATTTTTGCGTTGATTTCAATTGCCGTTATGCAGTCACCAGTTCGCCTTAAAGCCTTTGTTTGGGTTATGGCTCTGTCGCTCGGCTTTATCGCAATAAAGGGGGGGCTCTTTGTCCTGTTAACCGGCGGCGGCGCACGTGTGCAAGGTGCTGGCGGCATGATGGAAGATAACAATCAGCTGGCAATGGCAATGGCTATGCTCATGCCTATAGCAATTTATTTGGTTCAGCATCCGCCAATGAAGATCATGAAATGGCCACTGGTGGGAGCGGCAATATTGGTGCCGCTTGCGGCGATCGGCACCCAGTCTCGCGGCGGTGCTGTGGCAGTGGCAGCGGTGGTTTTTATGATGCTTATGAAAACCAAATATAAATTCAAGCTGATTTTGGCTGTTTCTGTTTTGGGATTTTCCGCGTGGTCCTTTGCGCCGCAGGAATATAAAGACCGGCTCGCGACCACGCAAAATGCCACAGAGGACGACAGTTTCCGGGGTCGGGTGTCGATGTGGAAATATGCGGTTAATCTGGCAGACGATAATCCGGTAGCGGGCGGCGGCTTTAACGTGTTTTATGTGCGCCGGGCTGCAGAACTTTATATGCCGCCGGGTTTTATACCCCGGGCGCCTCATTCGATCTATTTTGAAGTGATTGCGGAACACGGATATTTAGGATTGATTTTCTTCCTCACGCTATTGTTTGCGGGCTGGTACAGCGGCGGCACGCAAGCGAAGCGATACCGACAATATAAAGAAACTGCATGGATTGGTGATTTATGCGCCACCCTTCAGCTTAGTCTGGTGGGTTTTGCTGTAGGCGGGTTGACGGTGAATATTGCTACGTTCGATGTTTTTTATCATGTACTAGCGATTATAGCGATGTGCTTCATTGTCGGCGAGCGCATGATGGAAGGTACGCTAACCAATGCTCATACTGACGAAAAAATTGACCCAAGTGCGGTGAAAGAAAAATGGACGCCTGGATCTGCGGCGCCGGCCTAATTTCACTTCTGAGACCAACAATAAGTAGAAATTGACCGAACCTGATCGGATCTGGCCCACACTGTATTTAGGTCTAACCGGTTTGGTCTTTGTCGGCTGCTGGAGGGGTATCTCCGGTAAGCGTCGAGAGCGTGCCGTCGTTCCGGCGAGACCATTTGAGAAACGCAACAAGGCCGCCTACAAGGCCGCCCGCCGCTATCACAACAGCAAATATTATGAAGAAGCCTAAAACCCAGGTCCATAGGCTGTGGGTGCTCTCGCACACACCGTCGCATGTGCCGTCATCAATCATGCCGTATTCGAAATAAAAGCCGCCATATATGATGGCACTCAGAAGCATGATCAAAAATATATGCCGGGTGGTCAAAAACAGCTTCCGGCGTGATCGCTGCTGTTTCTTTATGTACTGATTATCTGACATGGCGGCACTATAGCGACGCTGTTCGAAATAGATAATGGTTTTCGTTAAGCCGCTTAATATAAATGTCGGGCTGAAAGAGGCTTGATCCGCGCGGCGCGCATGTTCCCGTCAGGAAATGCCAATATCGTATTTTTTTAAAGCATGGCGTAATTGGTGGTAGCTTAGCCCCAAATGGCGAGCGGTTGCGCGCTGATTAAATTTATGCTGCTCCAGCGCGCCCGCAAGCAGATTTTCTTCAAAGGCACAGACTTCGCTTTTCAAACAGTAAGCCTCTTTTCGGGCTTCCACTCTATTTGTGTCTGGCTTGGCCGTGTCTGTGGGTAACCCTTGATTTACATTGTTGGTGTTATCCCTGGTCACTGGGGCACTTGCCTTGGGCCGGTAGGGGCTTTCAAAAGGGTCAAAGATAATTTCTTTGACCGGCGTTTCTCCGTCCCAGGCGCGGTAGATGGCGCGCTCCACCACGTTTTTGAGCTCCCTGATATTACCAGGCCAGGAATATTCGCGCATGGCTTCGGCCGCATCCGGCGCAAAGCCGGGAAACTGGAGCCATTCCAGCTCCTGGGCCATGATCACACCAAAATGCTCCGCCAAAATTGGGATATCTTCTGCTCGTTCACGCAGGGGCGGCACGCTGATAACATCAAAGGCCAGCCTGTCCAGCAGATCATGCCTGAATTCACCCGCGTCTGCTGCGCTGGGCAAGTCAATGTTGGTGGCGGCGACAACCCGTACATCGACATTGACTGTTTCTGTGCCGCCCACACGTTCGAATTCGCCGTACTCGATGACACGCAGCAGTTTCTCCTGTGCGGCTTGGCTCATGGTTCCAATTTCATCGAGAAAAAGGCTGCCCTTGTCGGCGGCCTCGAACCGTCCGGACCGCGTGTTGCGGGCCCCCGTAAAGGCGCCAGCTTCATAGCCAAACAGCTCACTTTCCAAAAGTGTTGGCGTTAAAGCCGCACAATTCATTTTCTGGAATTTCTCGTTCCAGCGGTTTGACAGAAAATGCAGTCGGGAAGCGATCATTTCCTTGCCGGTGCCGCGTTCGCCAACCACCAGCATTGGGCGGTCGAGCGGCGCTGCGCGGCTGATATGGTCCATTAAATCCAGCAGCGCTGGTGACGATCCAATGATCTGATCTTGTCGTTGTGCCATAATTATCAATAGTTAGTGAATATTATCAATATATAACAATAATTTAATATATGGGTTATGAAATATCAAGGGCAAAATTTTTTTATTATTATATTTCAATGAGTTAACGAAATCACAAAAACTGGCACAGCCTCTGCAATAAAGGGGTCATCATAATAATAAAAACAAGACAGCGAATTTAAAACGAGGGAACTATGACACTGATGCATACATCTACTGCTTTTTTAACAAGAGACCTTAAGGTCCAGAAAAGTACGGCGGGGGGTACAGGCGCTAGTCTGGTGCATAGCGGCGATACACGCCTGCCGGGTGCGAGCCGGCGTTCAAGGCGGGTATTTCGTCGTCGTCGCAGTGCCTGAGTTTTAATCCTGGCCCGGTGTTTTCTTAAATGCCGGGCCGCGCGACCCAAAAATAGAAGCGCAAAGCTCGATAGAGGGTCGCCCACGGAACCAAGTCCTTAAAAAAGTGGCAAAAAGCCCCGGGGGACGAAGCGAGGAAGAGTAAGAAAGGAATAACATAATGGGTATTTTTTCCCGACTGTCAGATATCGTAAATTCAAACATCAACTCTATTCTGGACAAAGCCGAAGATCCGGAAAAAATCATCCGTATGGTTATCCAGGAAATGGAAGATACCCTTGTTGAGGTTCGTTCTAGCGCGGCCAAAGCAATTGCAGACCAAAAAGACGTTGAACGTCGCTTGAAGAAGCTTTCCCATGCGCAAAACGAATGGGAGCGCAAAGCTGAGCTTGCCATTTCCAAAGGACGCGATGACCTTGCCAAAGGCGCTCTGGTTGAAAAAGCCAAGGTTGCCGACATGGTCGCTCATCTAGAGGAAGAAGTAGCGCAGCTTGTTGAAGCTCTGGGTAACAACGAGCAGGATGTTATCAAGCTTGAAGGTAAACTCCGTGAAGCCCGTGCGAAAAAGGCAACGCTTCAGGCGCGTCACAAAACTGCCTCAGCCAAGGTTCGCGTAAAGAAAAACCTTTACGATGGCCGTATTCAGGAAGCCTTTGATCGTTTTGATAAAATCGACCAGCGGCTTGACCGGGTAGAGGCCGAAGCCGAAGCTATGGACCTTGGTAAAGGGCAAACAATAGCGGAAGAAATTGAAGGCTTGGTTGTCGATGAGGCAATCGAAACTGAATTAGAAGCCCTCAAAGCCAAGTCTGCCGCGGCGGCAAACGAGAATAAAAAGCCAGCATCGAAGAAAAAAGCGGCGTCGAAATAATCGACGCCCCTTTTGAAAATTTTGGGAAAACAAGAATAAAAAAGGGAACCTGAAAATGGACGAAACCATTCCGATACTGTTGATCGTGGTTGTTTTGCCTATGTGGCTGGTATTTCACTATATAACCAAGTGGAAACAGATGAAGGGCTTTACGCCCGAAGATGAAGCGTCACTTGGTGACCTTCGTACCTCGGCAGACCGCCTTGAAGACCGCTTGCGTACCATGGAACGCATCATGGACGATGAAGTGCCTGACTGGAGGAGCCGCCATCATGAAAAATTATAGAAGCCGCCCAACTAAACTCTATAAAAACCCCCGCGAAGGTAAAGTTATGGGGGTTTGCGCCGGTATTGCAGATTATCTTGATATCAAGGTCGGTGTTGTGCGCATTTTGACGGCCTTATCCTTCTTTGTAGTCGGGCCATTTATCTTCGTCGCATATATAATCTTAGGTATTGTGCTCGACGCACGCCCAAACGACTTGTATGAGGACGATACAGAGGAAGAATTTTGGAAACAAACCCGCAAAGCGCCTGATTATACAGCTGCGGAGCTTAGAAGCCGTTTCCGCGATATCGAGCGCCGTACCAGCGATATGGAAGCTTATATGACCAGCAAACGTTTCAAACTGGAGCGCGAGCTCAGGTCGCTGGAAGACTGATAAAAGAGGTTACTGCCTTTCGCTTCCTCCCGGAAGAGAAAGACAATCCCGGGGACAGAGGTTTTTGGCCACCTCTGTCCCCTTTTTTTTCTAGGTGGCTGCAGTGGTTAAACTCAGAGCAGTACTGTCGAGGCTTTGTGTTGACAACGAATCCGCAAATTGTCGGGCAACTGTGTCCCACCGGTATTGCAAAGCGAACTGTGCACATTTTTCGCGATCAAGAGTAAGCGCTCCTTTGATGGCCGTAGAGATGTCATCGTTGAGGCAAGCAATTGGCTCTTTCCAGCCGGCAAACGGGCCGCAGCCATCATAGCCCAACACATCCACCGGGCCCTGCACAGGGTATGCAGCAATAGGGGTTCCGCAAGCGAGCGCTTCAATCAAAACCAAGCCAAAAGTGTCTGTTACGCTGGGAAACACAAATACATCAGCCGACGCATAAGCTTTTGCGAGATCTTGCCCGAATAATGGCCCAAGAAAATGTACATCTGGATAGGCGGTTTTCAATTTGCCAAGTGCAGGGCCATCGCCAACAACGATTTTCGTTCCCCCGACATTATTTTCTAGAAATGCTTCAATGTTTTTTTCTACTGCAACTCGACCTACGTAAAGCTGGATTGGTCCTGGATATTTCCAATTAAGGGTGCCGACATGGGCGTGGAACTGGTCGCTATCGACACCACGGGACCAGGGGATGATCTTATTGAAACCCTTGGACTCAAGGAGTTTTCGGACCGTAGGTGTCGCGACAAACACGCCATCCCCAGCTTTATGGAACCAGCACAACAGGGGGTAAAATTTATCCGCCTTAAAGGGCAGGCGTGCTTCCAAATATTCCGGAAATGCTGTGTGATAGGCAGTCGTGAACGGAAATTTATTCTTAAGGCACCAATGCCGTGCGGCCCACCCGAGCGGCCCTTCGGTAGCAATATGGACTGCATGGGCATTCACGCGTTTTAGGATGGCGCCCATTTTCAGTGGCGCGTTCAAGCTCAATCGAATTTCGCCATAGCCCGGACAGGGAAAAGTCATGAAATGCGAAGGGGAAATCACATAGACTCTGTACCCCATGCGACTGAGTTCCCATTTGAGGGCACTTAGAGTTCTGACCACACCATTTACTTGAGGATGCCATGCATCTGTAACAATGGCGATCCGTATGCGATTGCGGTGCTTGTGGTTTTGATCATTCACACTCCACACCACCAGTATGCGCAGCTTGCCTTGCTGCTACTTGTCGCTTCCGTCTACGCCCCTGTATTGGTGTTGCTGCTTTCTGGTCTTTGCGGGCTGCCACTTCGTCTGCCCAGTGCAATATTTCAAAGTGACCTTTTTCGTCTTCCACTAATGCTGTGCAGCTTTCTACCCAGTCGCCATCATTCATATATTCGACGGACCCAAACTGACGTATTTCGGCCTGGTGAATATGCCCACAAATCACTCCATCGACACCCATGCGCTCGGCTTCCCGGGCCACGGCTTCTTCAAACTTGCCAATATATTCAACGGCATTCTTGACCTTGTTTTTCAGGAACGCGGATAAAGACCAATAGTCATAGCCGAAACGTCGCCGCACCCAATTGAGGCTGGTATTGAGCCTGAGCAAAAGTGTATAGGCGTGGTCTCCAAGGTGGGCGAGCCATTTGGCATATTTGACAACGCCATCAAACTTGTCGCCGTGCAACACCCAATATTTCTTGCCGTTTCCGGCTTCATAAATCACTTCATGAGCGAGCTCGACACCGGCCATATTATGGCCTTCGAAACCCCGAAAACCCTCGTCATGATTACCCGGTATATAAATTACCTTTGTTCCATGTTTAGCCATTTTCAATACGCGGCGGATCACGTCATTGTGGGTGGTGTTCCAATACCAGCGGCTTTTCAGCTGCCAGTGATCAATAATGTCGCCAACCAGAAAAAGCTTGTCGCAGCTCACAGATTTCAGAAAATCAAGAAGCAAGTCGACCCGTGCCGAGCGGGTACCAAGGTGGGTGTCAGAAACAAAAACCGCCCTATAGTGGCGGCCTTTTGGTCGTTCAGGGAAAACACACTCGGCACTTTGGCCTGCCTTGGAAGAAGAATCGTTGCCGGAGGGCTTGTGCTCGAATGCGTCAAGGGCATCGGACGGAGTCTCAAAGCCGTTTAGTGCAATTACGGAGGAAAACAGGTTGGTTTCAAATGCCTTCGTCATGGGGGCATGATATGTGCCCCCAATGTGAAACTAATGTTGCCAGAATATAACAGTTTTGTGGCAATCGCAGGTATCGAAGCCTAGGCACCGACTTTTGCCAGACGTGTTTCTTCATCTGTTAGGGCTGCAGCGTAAGCCTTGCGTCCCCACAGGTAAAAACCTGCGCTCAGCGGTGTTGTTATGCAGCCGAGCAACAGCAACGAATAATTGAGCTTCATTTCGTCGCCGAAAATATAATCAGTGAAAAACCCGAGTAAAAACGGTCCGGCACCATACCCAATAAGGCTGGTGCAAAGCACATACATGGCGATAATCTGGCCACGCATCTGGTTTGGCGTGATGAGCTGCAGGGCAGCATAGGCAACGCCAGACGGCGAATTGATAAAGAGGTTAAATATCGCCAGCAACACCCATGCGGTTACAATATCTGTGGTGAAGGGAAAAAATATGCCAGGCAGGAAATAGCCCGCGGGCGCCACAAGAAGCGCTAACATATGGCCGTCTTTGCGCCCATTTCGGAACCAGCGGTCAGCCAGATATCCGCCAAGCAACAAACCCACAGGGCCTGTGACAATTGAAATCGTACCGAAAGTGACCCCTACTTCTGCGGCACCAAGCCCGTGATAGCGCTCAAAAAATATCGCCAGAAAAACAAAGCTGCCAAACCCGAGCGCCGCATTGAGCGAAACCCCCAGACAAATAGCCGCATAGGCTCTCGCCCGCGATTTTACGTGGGCAACCACCTCGGCCACGGGCAAGCTGCCCCCGCCAGATGTTGTGCCTTTACGCTCGGGTTCTTTGAAGGTGCCAAGCAGCGCGGCCAGCGCAACGCCGGGCAAGCCGACCAGTACAAACACCTTTTGCCAGCCGCCAATGGGATCAAGCCCGGGGATAATGATGTCGGGCGTTGTCTCTGAGAGACCTATCACCGACCCGCCAACGATAAAGGCAAGCGCCGAACCAACGGGAATGCCCATGGAATAGACCGACAGTGCCATTGCCAATTTATGTTTTGGAAAGCTGTCGGCCAGCAGGGAATTGGCAGCCGGGGCCAGCGTAGCCTCACCCACACCAACGCCAATGCGAAACAGAAAAAGAGAAGTAAAGTTGCGGGCAAGCGCCGTTAGTGCTGTCATCAAACTCCAAACAACAAGGCCAATCGCGATGAGGCCGCGTCTACTTCGGCTATCGGCGATGCGGGCGCAAAACAAGCCAAACACCGTGTAAAACAGGGCAAAGGCAAAACCTGTGAGCAAGCCAAACTGGGTATCAGAGATGCCAAAATCAGCCTTGATGGCGGAGCCAAGCAAACCCAGAATTTGGCGGTCAATGAAGGAAATTGTGTAAATTACGAGCAGCAAAATAACCATGTACCAGGCTACGGCCGGTTTTGGGTAACCGCTTGGATTATCTGACATTTAAAATGCTCCCTGGCGCTGTCGTGATTGTCTCTAAATTCAGTTTGGACTTTTCTTCTTGAAGCCTATTCTGTAGAGCTCTGTAAATCGTTGTTGCTTGCCGTTTTTACCGGTCGACATAAAGTTGGGTAAAGCGCGGCCTTGTCAAGGTCTAGTGCACTATCGGAATTGGGAATGCCAGAAGAAAAAATCAGCTTTGATGAAATCAAGGAGACCTTTGAGTTTCTGGATGATTGGGAAGACCGGTATAAATATATTATCGACCTTGGCAAGCAGTTGGCTCCGCTTGCTCAGGAAGAAATGAATGATGCCAATAAAGTGCGAGGATGCCAAAGCCAGGTTTGGCTAGTGCCTACGGTTGACGCAGACGGCATTATCCACCTGCGCGGCGATAGCGACGCTTTCATTGTGAAGGGTTTGGTGGCTGTATTGTTGGCTATCTATTCCGGCAAAACTGCTCCTGATGTGCTTGCTGTTGATGCCAAGGCCATATTGGAGAAGTTAGACCTAGCGGCCCATTTGTCGCCAATGCGGGCTAACGGCTTGTTTTCAATGGTTGAGCGCATAAGGACAATTGCTGAGGAAGGCTAGCAGTGTTCGTCAGAAAAAAAAAGGGGCCGCAAAGCCCCTTTTCGAAGTTGAAGCTCGTATTTTGCTTACATTGGGGCGGCGCAAATAACACCCATCAAGTCGCCAAGACCCGTGCAGGCGACGAGGTCTCGCAAGACTGTGTCCCAGATGATGGAAATAAACACAGCACCAATGGCGATCGGACTCACAAAACGAAGCAGGAAATACCAGATTTTAAAGCTTGTGTCTGACATGGTCAGCTCGTCAAGCATCGACTTGCGACTTACGAACCAGCCAACAAAAATGGCGATGAACATACCGCCCAGCGGCATCATGATGTTGTTGGTGATATAGTCCTTGAGCCCCATGATATCGAGGCCAAGAATTTTTATGTCACCAAGAATGTTACCGCTCTGTCCCCAGGCGGATAGGGTGCCCAAGAAAAATGTGGCCCCACCAATATAAATCGCTACTTTCTTGCGATCGATCCCTGTGCGTTCCTCAATATAAGAAACGGCAGGCTCCAGAAGGGAAATGGCGCTGGTTACAGCAGCTACAGCAAGCAGGAAGAAAAATAGCGAGCCAAAGACCACGCCAAACTGCATTTGGCCAAACGCGATGGGCAATGTCGTGAACACAAGACCAACGCTTTGACCAGGGTTCAGGCCGTAAGCAAAGACGATAGGAAATATCGCCAGTCCCGCCATTATGGCGACAGCACTATCGGCACCGGCAATCATGGCGGCGGAACGCGGAATATTCATATCGCGCGTAAGGTATGAGCCATATGTCATGATCGAACCCAGTGCCAGCGACAATGAGAAGAAAGCCAGCCCAAGCGCTTGCAATATGGTGTTCAGGTTCAGTTTGCTAAAGTCTGGATTAAACAGGAAATTTATAGCACCGCGGAAATCAGCGGTCACACCTGAGTAGATCACCAGGACAAGCAACAAAACAAATAGCGCAGGCATTAGAAAAGTCACGGCTTTTTCAAGGCCGCCCTGAACGCCGCGAGCAACAATGCCGATGGTGATGGCCAAAAACACAAAATGGGAAATAACCGGATTTATGGGGTCAGTGATAAACTCACCGAAAGTTGCCGTTGACATGGCAGCGTCATAACCACCAAAGCCGGAAAAGGCCTTAATCAGATATGCTAGAACCCAGCCGCCAACGACCGAATAAAAGCTCAACACAACAAATCCGCCAACAACGCCAGACCAGCCGATAAGGCTCCAGCCTTTGCTTCGGCCTTCATCCTTGGCTATTTTTTCCATTGACCCAATTGGCGACAATTGCCCCCGCCGCCCTATGGACAGCTCGGCAATCAGCACCGGCAGGCCAACGGCAAAAACAAAAGCCAGATAAACCAATACGAAAGCACCGCCGCCACTTTCACCAGCTTCGTATGGAAATTTCCATATGTTGCCGAGCCCGACAGCGCTACCGACAGCCGCCAGCAAAAATGTCCAGCGCGATGACCAATGTGCATGTTGCACTGCTCCAGCCATGATCCCATTCTCCCCTTAGAAACAATTACATTAGGTATAATTTAGGTGCCAGCCCAGCCCTGAGCGGCACCAATTGCGGGCCATCATAGGGGGCCAAGCCGCCTTGATCCAGTGGGAAATTCGTTGAGGGCGTCGCTTGGATTGCTGCAGAAGCAGCAGAGTCTAATTTGAAGTGTCCATTACGGCACAGTATTCGCCTTGGCTTTTCACAGCAGCGCAAAGACTGTTTGCTTCTGCCCGGTCGGCGAGCCGAACTCCGAGCCTGATGGCCAGGCCGCCGGCCTCAACCTCCCACTGGTCTATAATCCCAGCGAAAGACGGGTATTTTGCTTCAAGCACGCTGCGGTTTTTTGTGGCAGCGTCAATGGTGCGGTATGAAACCAGATGTAAAAACCATTGCCCAAAGGGTGACTGGCTTCCGGGCTTGTCTACAGCACGGGGTGGGCCCGCTGGGCCGCTGGCACCGGCGTTTCCAGTGCTTGATGTGAGCATCGAAGAAGGCAAACCTTCATGCAGCGGAACGGATGGCCGCAGGTTCGCGTCCATCACTGCGAGGTCGCGGGCTACAGCCGCCAACCTTTTAGCAGCTTCCCCGCTAACTGTTCCGTCCGCCAGGATACGCCGACCGCAGCGAACGTTTACTTTGTCTGTCGACCCTGATTGCATCAGCCGCGCATATTGCATGCGTGCCCGTGACGGGTGACCGGCCTCTTCTGTGGCGATAGCAATGAAAAACCTGTCTGCGTCAGACATCAGCGGTTCGGATGTCATAATGGCGATGGCATCTTCGGCATGCCCTTCACAAACGGCACCCAGTACATCTGGCTGCATGCGAGCGGTGCCGCCGTTTGAGCCTGTTGGGGCACTGCCACCACTGAAAAACCCGCCGCTGGAACAAGCAGCCAGCAGGCTGAATGAAACCATCAAGATGGTGGCACGGCCAAAATGCAGCCGGTTGCCTATGAATGCCAAACGTTTGTTATTGAGGGCGCGCATCAAGAATAATCCTGTTGTTGCGGGCTTGAACAGGGCGAGCATTTTCACCGCTTACAACGCCTTTAAGCAAAGATATCTGCACTTTTGAAAGCTGGATCGGTTGTTTCAATACATACCAGTGCACACCTTCTGAGCATGGCGGTGTGGTGAGAGAACCCATATAGCGGTAATAGGATTTGTCTGTTGGCATCAAGTCCCGTGCATTGACGAATATTTTGCCGTTTTTTGCGTTTTGGCCAGGTTCAAGCGGGATGTTTGATAAAAACTCTCGCGCAGCAATATTTTCGCGGCCTTCTTCAACTAATGTTTCTATGATCGCCCGCGTGCCGCCGGGACCCGTGTGCATAAACTGTATTGATAAAGGATAACGCTTGCCGGAAACGGTGTGTTCAGCAGGCGCATGAAAGCTCAAGCTCTGAAGCGTGAACATTTTGGCGCCGACCCGCAGCAAACTGCCGCCGCCGTAGGTCATGCTGACAGTGTGCTGATTGTTTTTCATGTTGATGGGTGTGACTTTATAGTCTGTCACCAATCGGTGCATGATAACCGGGTCTGTGCCTTCGATGTTAATGGGGCTTTGGCGCTGGCCGGCCCGGCACAGTGCGTTCGCCGGTGATAGTTGGTGCCAAGCTTGTGGCCCATTGCCGCCAGAGTAGCTCCAGTTGTCTTGCGCGGATACGCCGCCAAGCGCAACGAGCGTTGATAATACACCAGCCTGAAGGGCAGCTGAATATTTTCCCACCATATGTTCCTCCCAGAAGTCACCCAAAGCCTTTGCGGGGACTCGCCGCAAACAGGCTACAACGGGGTGACGACGATTAAAAGCCTGATTCTGAACGCATAATATGCGCCAACTTTGTTAAAGCTTTGGAAATTTCGTCTGGAGGGAAATTTGCAAAACCAAGAAGCAAGCCTTGCTGCGCTTTTGCGGTTCTGAAGGTTTTTGAGAGCGGCAATGCGCTCAGTCCCGCTTTTTGTACGGCTTTGGTCCACTCTACGTCCGTGTTTGAAGGTGTTTTTTGCAGGTTCCTTGTCGGATAGGCCACCATGTCGAGGCCCGCAGGGGACGGCATAAGATCAAAATATTTCGATAGTTTCGCCACAAACAGTGTTGAAAAATTCGCCTGACGAGCGGCATGGATTTTCCTCAAGCGCCTGATATGCCGGGCAAAATGTCCCTCCCTGATAAATTTAGCCAGAGTTAGTTGGCTCATGATCGACGGGAAGCTATCGGTCGCTGTGCGGTGCCTGAGTACAGGCTCTATCAGGTGCGGCGGCAAGACAAGATAGCCCAGCCGAAGTGCAGGGAAAATCGTTTTGGAAAAGGTGCCGCCATAAATGACATGGGCCCCCTCTGACATGCCCTGAAGCGAGTTTAGCGGGCGGCCTTCATAACGAAATTCGCTGTCATAATCGTCTTCCAATATCAGGCTCGATGTGGCGCGCGCCCATTTAATCAGTTCAATGCGTCTGGTGGTTGGCATGGTGATGCCAAGCGGGTATTGGTGCGACGGGCTGACAACCAGCAGGCTGTTTCGCTTCTTGATCGTTGGTACCGAAGCGCCAGAGCCGTCTACGGATGTATAAGAGAGCTTTGCCCTGCAGGCCTGCGCTGTACGCAGCAAGCCGCCGTATCCGGGGTCTTCGAGGATGATCGTATCATTCTCGGTCATCAGGCTTTCTGCGACCAGGGTCATGCCTTGCCGTAGGCCTGAGATGATGATGATCTGGTCCGCGGTTGCGGTTACGCTTCTGGCGTTTGCGAGATACGAGGCTATGGCCTCCCTCAAAGGCTTGTATCCCATGGGGTCGGCGTGGTGTAAAAGCGAAGGGTCTGCGCTGCGCCAGGCGCTGCTGTTCAGCCGTGCCCAAACATCCATAGGGAAGGCATCCATAGCTGGCAGCCCGGTGTTCTGCGGGCGATATTCCGGCCGTTTTATAGCCGCTGAAGACCGGTGGCTCGTAGGATTTTTCTTCGGTTTGACCTTGGTGAAATCGTCGGGCAGGTCTGGCGCGACAAAAGTGCCAGCTCCGCGGCGCGTTTCCAAATAGCCTTCGGCGATCAGCTGGTCGTAGGCCGCAAGCACGGTGTTGCGGGAAACCCCTTGTTGCCGGGCAAAAGCCCTGCTGGCCGGGAGTTTGGTGCCCGCTGCAAGCGTGCCTTTCAATATGGCAGACCGCAACTGGGCGTGTATCTGCTGCTGCAATGTGCCGGGCCCCTGATTGCCTACCGTAAGGGTTGTCTCGGCCAGTTTTTCAAAAATTGGTACCATATTTATACTCAAATTGGACCTTTTATTGGTATCACCTTGAGTCGATAATCTCAATTGATTACGCTGATAAAGAGAGTATTTCACTATGTCTGAGGCAAACGATCAAAAGCCATTCGAAAAGAATGACAGAAACCGGGTACGCCGCGGTCACCAACGGGCACAGTACGACAGAAAAACGGTTTACGGCATTCTGGATAGCCATTTTTTATGCCATGTTGGCTTCGCGGTTAACGGCCAGCCGCAGGTGATCCCCACCAGCCATTGGCGCGAAGGCAATAAGCTCTATTGGCACGGCGCCAGCAAAAGCAAAATGATAAGCCACCTGGCAGAGGGCAATCCGGCATGCGTTACAGTAACCCAGTTGGACGGTCTGGTGCTGGCGCGTTCGGCCTTCTCAACCAGCGTGAACTATAGGTCAGCCGTGTGTTACGGCAGGCCAAAGCTGGTGACCGATGAGGCGGAATTTGACCGGCAAATGGAGCTGTTTTTCGAACAGATTGCGCCGGGCCGGTGGGACCAATTGAGAGAAATGACCGTGCAGGAACGCAAGGCGACGGGCATGCTGGAGATGGAAATTGACGATGCGGCGGCTAAAGTTCGGGCAGCGCCGCCCGGTGACGATGCTGAAAGTGACTTTCCCGTTTGGGCGGGTATTATCCCCGTGAGGACCGTCCAGGATGCGCCAATTGCGGCGCCAGAAGGCGCGAAAGCAGCGCTCAACCATACGGCCATGACCCGCTACGGCTGGAAAAAAGCGTAAAGGAAACAATATGTTGGCGCTGAAACCAAATTGCGAAAATTGTGACAGGGACCTGCCTGCCGACAGCCCCGACGCCTGCATTTGCAGTTATGAATGCACCTTTTGTCGCACCTGTGTCGACCATGTGCTCAAAAATGTGTGCCCAAACTGCGGCGGCGGCTTTGTGAGCAGGCCTTTCAGACCCAAACAGGCGTGGCGCGACGGCGTGTCACTTTTGTATCAGCCAGCAGCGGGCGAACGCACGCTCAAACCGGTGGATGCCCTTGAACATAAAGCCTTTTCTGAAAAAATTGTCACGCTTTCACCGGAATCCAGATGAGACACCAATTTCGGGACACATGTGACATGAAAAATGAACAAAATCTCGCTGGCTGGACAGCCCGCCCCAGACCCGGCCAATCGATCATCGCGGGGCAATATGTTGTTTGCGAACCCTACACAAAAGACATTCACGCCAGCGAACTGTATAGAGCAATTTGCGGCACCCAAAATGATGACCTGTGGACCTATATGCCGGTGGGGCCATTTGCCGACCAAACAGCAATGGAAGAAATGCTCGGCCGTGCAAATCCGGCGAAGCCAACAGAGAGCAGTTGGCAAACCATGGTGATCCGTTCGGCCGCAAATTCGCAAACGCTAGGCATGGCCAGCTATATGCGGATCAGGGAAGCATACGGCAGTGCAGAAGTAGGCGCGGTAACTTTCAGCCACACATTACAGCGAACCCCGGCAGCAACAGAGGCCATGTACCTGATGGCGCGCCATGTATTCATGGACCTTGCCTATCGGCGCTATGAATGGAAATGCGACAATGCCAATGACGCCTCAAAAAGCGCAGCGCTTCGGTTGGGCTTCCAGTTTGAAGGTGTGTTCAGAAACGATATGGTCGTGAAGGGCAAAAACCGCGATACGGCCTGGTTTGCTATGACAGACGATGACTGGCCAACGCTGCACGCGGGCTTTGATGCCTGGCTAAATCCTGTGAATTTTGACGCAGACGGCAATCAGAAAACACGGCTTTCAGAATTGCGCGAAGGCGAGCACCGATAGCTATTTTGCGGCTTTTGGCGTGAGGAACATTGCGGTGGCAATGCCGGCAATAATCGCCAGCAGGCCGATGGCTTCGATCTTTGTTGGAACCTCTGAAAGCACCAGAAACGCGAGTATGGTCGACAGGACCGGGATGATAGCGTTAGTCACGGTGGCGCGTGCCGGTCCCATGAAGGCAACAGCCCGATTAAAGCAAATAATGGCAATGGTTGAAGATATGATGCCCTGCCATACGCCCTGCAGCAAAAGCATGTCTGTCGGCACGTTTGAAAGGTCAGTGCCCGCCTTAAACGGATGCAGCATGGCCATGCCCAAGAGCGAAACGAACGCCACCCGCGCCGTAACAACGATCGGGTCCATCGGCCACACCCGCAAAAGCAGCGTATAGCAAGCCCACAAGCAACCCCCTGCTAAGAACATCAGGTCACCGGTAACGCTTGAGGGCGCGCCTTCTATTTGCGGTGTGCCGGCCGCGAGCAATATAAGCCCGGCGGTGATACTGAGCGCGCCGAGGAAGCGGTATCGGTTCATCCTGTCCCGTAAGAAAATATGGCTGGCAATCAAGCTTATTAGCATGATCGAACCCGGCAAAATCACCCCGCCGTGGGTCGCGCTTGAATATTCAAAACCGCTAGACACCACATAGCTGTACGGTGCGCCCGCAAACACCGAAAGCAACAGTATTTTTGCCCAGCCCTTGAAGCTGTGCGGGCCCTTCAGCGCCCACGGCAATAGTATGGGCCCGGAGATAAAAATCCTGAGCATAACAATTTGGTAGGGTGTTAGGTTGGCTTCCACCCCGAGCGCGGTGACAACCGGCCACGCGCCCCAAACAAGCGCCGCCGCGCCGCCGAACATCATGCCCAGTTTCAGGTCTTCCGGCGGTAATATATTAGCGTGGCTCATGGGGTATGGGGCTCTGTGCTGCTGCAACCAAAACCTTATGTAGGGCAATCGGAACCAAAGGCCGCCAAATATTTTCTAATGCGAGCGAAAGACTTTGATCATAGACGCATGAGCCCATCATGGCCGTTGCCCGGGATATTAAAATCGACCCAGCAAGCCGCTTGGCCTGCTGCTTTTAAAAGTGTTTTTGAACACCGCCAAATTCTATGTCCCATCAGTGTGGTGTGGATTTATAGCGGGAAATTTTTCAAAAAGCTTTTGATTCAATTCTTTTCTCCGAAGCCAGAGTGACCGGTACCAATTAAGGCGGTGTTGGATATGGCTATCGAGCATGCGCTCGCTTTCTACATAATTGAAAGCCGCTTTCATTACCTGCGACCTATAGGCTGCACTTTCTATCAGCTTTACTAAATGTTTGGACCATTCTTGCGGTGATCTGGCAACAAGGCCTGTTTGACCATGTCGGATAGTGTGCTGGTAAACAGTGGGAGAGGCGACTACGGCAGTCCTTGCGCCAGCCGCTTCTACAAACTTAATGTCGCTTTTGAAGGAGTTAAATTTCGATGCATTGAGCGGTAGTAGCGCTATATCACAATCGGACAGCAGTTTCATATAATCGGCGTAACACTGCACTGGATAAAAGACCTTTTTCGAACATGTTAGAGCATCAAAAAAATCACGGTCCTGCACCACAACAACATGAAGTTTTGGGTGCTGATTAAGCACCTTGTTTATGTCTGCAATGATTGGCTGCCATGCCTCCCTTCTGTTGAGAGCTCCAAAGAATATTTTCAGTGGTCCTTCCCCGGAAGGCCTCTCTTGCGGCAATTTAAAAAGCTGGTTGGGAAACATGCCAACTTCGTCATTTCGTTTTAAGAACTCATTTGCCAGCGGCGGGGTACTTGTCTGCACAGCGTGGCACATTTCAAACGTTTTCCAGCCCAATGAGCGCTGCCAATATCCGTTTTTTACGGATAACTCAGTTTTTGGGAAGTCATCGCATTCATGGATAAGTAGCCAATCATTTTCCAAAAACCGCTTCACTGTCGCAGGCCATCCCTTTGCTTCAGGGAGCCCGCGCTGGATAATGGCAATCTTTGCTTCACCGGGAGCGCAATTTCTTATCGTACCCAGCTTTTTCTCGAAATATCTCACGTTCGCACCTGCGCTGCGCAATGCGTGAATAGGTTGGCTAACTCTCACGTCCATATGTTCGTGTGCAAAAGCACAAAACGCTATATTCACGTGCATCAGGGCGTCTTGGGATTTCGCCGCAGTTTGTTGGTTTTTTGTCAATGAAATTGCATTCTATTCTTGGTATAAGAGGGCAGTATATGAATAACAGCCTGTACCGGAAGTTTTGTTTTAAATTTTTTACCGTCCCAAAGTACAAACCCAAAAGCTCTGAATTCGAATCGACGCGCATGTTTTGGGTTTTCTGAACCGCGTTTAGTGTTCCGAAACCTATGTCTTTACGGTCAAATGTTGCATCAATACTGGCGTTTTTTCCGTGATTGGCTAAAGTTGCCTTATCGACTGTAAACCACAAGTATCTTTCGCCGTTTGCGCGCTGGATTTTATGGCTGGAGCCCCATGAAGCAATTTGCCAAGACCCTTCTTGAAGCCCTGCGCGATCTGGCACCAATCATCATTGTTATTTTGTTTTTCCAGCTTGTCGTGCTGCAGCAGCCATTCCCAACACCCGGGCGTATATTGTTTGGGCTTTTTGCCGTCGTTCTCGGCCTTGCGCTCTTCATTCAGGGCCTTGAGCTGAGCCTGTTTCCCATCGGTGAAACCATGGCCGGGGCGTTCGTACGGCGCGGCAGTATATTCTGGCTTTTGTTGTTCGCCTTTGCGCTCGGGTTTGGCACAACAGTGGCCGAACCGGCTCTGATAGCTGTGTCTCAGGAGGCCGCGCGGATTACGGCTGTTGCCGGCATGATAGAAAATACCGAGGCGGCGCAAGGCAGCTATGCTTTTGGCCTGCGCTCTACGGTTGCCTTTTCTGTGGGGCTGTCGCTGGTGGTAGGGGTGCTGCGTATTTTGAAGGGATGGCCCATTCACTATATCATTATCGGCGGTTACCTGATCATCGTTGCGCTGACACAGTTTGCGCCAAAAGAAATCATTGGCGTGGCCTATGATAGCGGCGGTGTCACCACGTCCACAATTACGGTGCCGCTTGTTGCGGCGCTCGGCATCGGGCTGTCGACAGTGATCAAAGGGCGTAACCCGATGATAGACGGCTTTGGTCTTATCGCCTTTGCCAGCCTTTTCCCGGTGGCGTTTGTGCTGATGTACGGGATGGTGATTTAAGCGGTGCAGGAAGTTTTCACACATATGGCCCTTACGCTTTTTGCGACAATTCGTGACGTGTTGCCGATTGGTATTATTTTGGCCTTCTTTCAGTTTGCGGTGCTGCGTGAAGCTATCCCGAACCTTAAACGAACCCTTGTGGGGTTTGTCTATGTCATTGTCGGGTTGGCGCTGTTCCTGATCGGGCTGGAGGAAGCTTTGTTTCCCCTCGGTGAGATCATGGCCACACAGTTAACCGACCCGGCCTTCCTTGCCCCAGACAGTGACCCCAATACCCCGATCGCCTGGTGGCAGTATTATTGGGTGTTTATTTTCGCAGCCGCCATCGGGTTTTCCACCACAATTGCCGAGCCTTCCCTGATCGCTGTGGCCTTGAAGGCCAGCGAGGCCTCTGGCGGTGCCATGACGCCCTGGGGGCTCAGGATTGCGGTGGCGATCGGTGTTGCTGTGAGCATCGCGCTTGGAGCGTTCCGCATTGTCACTGGCACGCCGCTCGCCTTTTATATGATTGCGGGCTATCTGCTGGTGGTTATTCAGACCATGTTTGCCCCTCGTATGATTGTACCTCTGGCTTACGACAGCGGCGGCGTTACCACATCAACCGTTACCGTGCCGCTGGTGACAGCTTTGGGGCTGGGGCTTGCGTCTACAGTGCCGGGGCGCAGCGTTTTGATTGACGGCTTTGGCCTGATTGCGCTGGCCAGCCTGTTCCCGATGATCACGGTGATGGGCTACGCCCAGCTGTCACAGTTCAGGGGCAAAAAAAGAAATGATGACAATGAGAACTAGAAGGCTATCTTTTGCTATAAGGAAACCGACATGAAATTTAAATTGATCATTGCTTTGGTGGCCGACGAGCGTACCGAAAAGGTGATAGAGGCCGCCCGTAAAATGGGTGCCACAGGTGCGACTGTTATTAAAAGTGCCCGTGGCGAAGGCCTGATGCCGCCGAAAACTTTCCTCGGGCTAACGCTGGAGGGGCAGGTTGATGTTATCCTGTTCATTGTTGAACACCATATGAGCAGGCCAATTTTGGAGCGCATTGCAGATGTGGGCCAATTTGGCGACAAGAGCGGTGCCGGTGTCGCATTTCAAGTGCCGATTGAAGACGTGATTGGACTGGGTTCACAACTTGACGCGATAAAAGACGAAATTGAGGAACAATTATGAGCGCGAAGGATTATGTGGCCGTTAGGGCCATAATGACAACTGAAATAGAGATGATCGACGGCCTTGCGACCGTCGCCGATGCACTAGACCGATTGCGCGCGAAACAGATAAGCTCGCTGATCGTCAAACGGCGCGAGGTAGGTGATGAATTTGGGCTGTTGACTGTCCATGATATCGCGCGTGAAGTGTTGGTTCCTGATTTGGCACCGGAACGGGTCAATGCCTATGAAATTATGCAAAAGCCCATCCTCACGGTAGATGCTGATATGAATATTCGCTATGCGGTTCGCCTGCTGACGCGTTTTTCAGTGTCGCGCGCGCTTGTGCTTGACCAGCGCGAGGCCGTTGGCATCGTTACCATGCGTGACCTTGTTTTGCGCTGCGCGGAATTTCAGTAGCGGTTCTGGGGCCTATAGATAACGAGTTGAATTAGGTGCCCGGAAGATAGCGCATTATTTCACGGTAATTTGCGCGCGCCCAGTGCTCACATTGAAAGCACAGCAATTGATTTTCGGATATCTATATTTGGTAGATATTCCGTAACAAATGGCCGATTGTATAGGCAATTATTGCAGCCGCGCCTCCGATGAGAAAAGTCTCAATCCCTGAGCGCCACCAACTGGTCGTTGCCCACTTGCTCTTCACCGCACCAATCGAGAAAAACACGGCAGCGGTCATGCCCGCCGAAACCAGAAACGCCGACTTCATATTTAACAAGAAAGGCAATAACGGAATCGCGCCGCAAATAAGAAACGCGCTGAAAGTGGTAAGACCTGCTGTGAGCGGAGAAGGTTGATTAAGGGATAAACCATATTCTTCAACCAGCATGAAATCGATCCATGTTTTTTTGTCCGATGTGATCGATGCAACAGCCTCATCAAGGGTTTCACCCTTCAGGCTTTTTTGTGCAAGAATTTGCCGCACTTCCTCGGCCTCACCGGCCGGATCAAGTTCCGTATGCCGGTCCTCAACCTTTCGCAGCCGAGCCAGATCATCAAGCCTGGCTTTTGTACCGCTATAGTTGCTCGCCGCCATGGAAAAGCCATCGGCCAACAAGTTGGCAAGTCCAAGGATCAGAATAACATTGGAAGATAGCGCGGCACCAACTACACCAGCAACAATGGCAAAGGTTGTGATCGAACCATCGATCCCACCATAAATAAAATCGCTCAGATAAAAAGGCTTGTGCCCGGCGGCAAAGCGTTTTGCAATCGCAGCCTTTCCGTGATCATGTTCGAGTTTCATATTTTAGGCCTCACTGGATTTGGAACCTGCAGGCTCCACAAATTGGTGGGTCTTATCTTCATGTTTCATACGCGCACATGGTCTGCTGGACCTTAGTTCAGATATCCTAAACGCCTCTCCGGGATAGGGGAAATTCAAAATTTGTGCGAACCAGGATATTTGAGAAAAAATCAGTAATTATAAATAAAAACAATAAACGAGGAGGATACAATGTGGGGAATTTACATCTAAAACTATACGAGTTTTATTTTCTAGCTCGGGCATCTGCGCCTGTGGACAGCTTATAATTAATGTGGTGAGCAGGCTGCCTTGGTCGGCCGCTATGGCGTTTGTTCGCGTAAGAGGTCGTAAGCGGTTTGAATTTGGTGAAAGCGCTCTGCGGCTTCGGGGTCGCCGCGGTTGGCGTCCGGGTGGAACATCTTCGCGAGCTTGCGGTACTGGCGTTTGATCGCCGCCTGGTCAGCGCCAATCTCAAGCTCCAGCGCGTCAAAGGCTGACTGTTCCCCGGCGGTAAAACCGCTTTCGTCGGTCGCGCCGCCCCATTCAAAAGTGCGCGCACCGGCAAAGGCACCCGAGGATTCGCTCTGGTCTTCTTTGTGGCGACGTGCTTCTTCGTCGCTCATGCCCTCAAAAAAGTTCCAGTTGCGGTTATATTCACCAGCATGGCTTTGGCAAAAATGCCAGCGCTCTTTCGAGCCCGGCGCCTTGGGTGCCGGATGGTCGCCGGTTTCCGAGCATCCCACATAATCGCACATCCTTAGCGCAGTGGTATCCTGATCGCGGCCATATTCGCCCCAGCGGGGAAACCCAAAACTTTTAATATGATCGTTTGCCATTATTATAGTCTAAACCAATTACCCTGGTGATGTGAATTGACAACCGGTAAAAAATTGCGGGATTTTTTACAAATACGGTTGGTGCCGGGCAGGCTGTTTAGCGGAATCTGTTGCTAACGTCCAGCGCCGCCAGAAAAAGAGAAGGAAATATTCGTGCGTTCATTTGATGAACTGGCAGAGCTGGCTGTTGGATTTCGTGGCAGCCGGGAGGCTGTGGAAGCCGAGATGCCCGCTGTGAAAACCCCGGCTGAGATTAAAAAAACCGGCGATGACCGCATTCTGTCGTTGATGGCTCGCGGGGTGTTTCAGGCAGGGTTCAGCTGGAAGGTAATCGCCAAAAAATGGCCTGGCTTTGAAGAGGCGTTTGAGGGCTTTGTCCCTGTTCGCTGGAAATTTATGTCAGATGATGATCTGGAAAGCCTGCTGAAAGATACCCGCATTGTGCGCCACGGGCAGAAGATCCTGTCTGTGCGCGATAATGCGATCATGCTTTGTGATCTGGATGATGAACACGGCTCGGCGGCAAACTGTTTTGCCGATTGGCCGCAGGATGACCTGATCGGCCTTTTGGATATGATGAAAAAGCGCGGCGGGCGGCTTGGCGGCGGCACCGGCCAATATTTCCTGCGCCAGTTGGGTAAAGACAGCTGGGTGATGTCCCGCGATGTGGTGGCTGCGCTGGTGCGCGAGGGTGTGGTCGACAAAGCACCCACAGGCAAGGGCGCGCAGCGGGCAGTGCAGCAGGCGTTTTGTGATTGGTCGGCGGAAAGCGGCAGGCCGTTCGCGCATATTTCGCGCATGCTGGCGATGAGCGTGGGCCCAAACATATAGGCCTATGGCGGTTCTTTGCGATCTTGATTTTGACGCCGTACATAGTGCAGAATGCGTTTAGGGGTGGGTGCGCTCTGAAGGGCGGTTACGCTCTGAAGGGCGGTTACGCTCTGGGGAAAGGCGTTTAAGCACTTGGTTCAGTTTATACAGACAGTTTTGGCTCGGTTTATGGCTCGGTTTATGGCTCTGTTTACGGGGCTGTTGCTGCTGCTTTTTTCAGGTGCTGCGCTAGGGCAAGCTGTGATCGCCGCCGATGCTGCCGCTGATGCCTCTGCTGCGAACGGAACCGACCTAAGCAACTGGGCCTTTGAGGCAGACGGAGCCTTTCAGCTCCAAAATAATTGGGTGGTTTACCGTGATCAGTTGATGTCGCCTGCCCGTTTTTCAGCGCAGTCTTGCTTGGCAGCGCCAGCTTCGGGCACCGCGGCAGGCCCTGAGGCTGTTAGCCTGCCTGACATATGGGGGCCTGGTTTTACGGCCACCGTTACGTCGGGGCACGGCACCGCAACCTATTGCCAGGCGGTGGCACTGCCAAACGACGGTAACTTTTATTCGCTGCGCATGGGTACGCTGCGGTCAGTATCGCAAATTTATGCGGTTTATCTGGACAGCCACGGCGAGAAAAAAACTATCTTGCTGCATAAAAACGGCGCCTTCGAAAATACCGGCGAACAACTGGTGAATAATCCTGCTCTGCCCACGCTGGCGCTACCGTACGGCGTTAGCAAATTCGCGTTGATTATTCAGCTTAGCAACCGAATCCACAAACAGGGCGGCATCATTGAGGCCCCCACCATTGACCTGAAATGGCGCTTGGACGCCGCAGGGAACAGAGCGACGGGGCTGCCGAGCGCGCTTGTTATTGTGCTGCTGTTTGTCTCCGTGGGGGCGTTTTTGTTTGGCATGCGCACCCACGACAGTACGGACCACCGTATGTTCAGTTTTTTGGCGTTCGCGACAGCCATGCGAGCGGCATTTGTTAGCGACCTGATCTGGGATTATTTGCCAGCTTTCAGCCTGGCGCGGAAATATGACCTTGAATATTTGTCACTGTTTGTGGTGGCCGTGGCTTATTATGCTTTTGTGAACCGGCTGCTGCGGCCTGGAAAAATCCTGAAAATCGACTATGCCATTTACGGCTTGACCGGAGCGCTCATTATATTCGCGCTTTTTTTGGCGCCATTTTTTGCGCCCGGCACCATTACACTCACCCGCGAACCCATCCAGATCATTTGGGGCATGATCGTATTGATGGTGCTTTATTCGGTTATCAAGGCCTCGATTTTGTCGTCTGAGCGCGCTAAGGAAGCCATGGTAGTGGGCTTTGCCGGCTTTATTTATGCAGCTTATGAAATACTATCCAGCTTTGGCATAATCACTTCATCCATGGAGTGGTCACAATTCATTGTGTTTGTCGTAGTGATGGTGCATGCGCAGGTGTTTGTTACCAAAGCGAGGCAAACCGAGCATGAACGCGATGCGCTGACCGAGCGGCTGCAGGACGCTAACAGAAAACTGCAAAACCGGGCGCTGGCGCTTGATTTTGCCTTGAAACGTGCCGAGGAAGCCTCAAAAGCAAAAAGCAATTTTCTCGCAACTTTCAGTCATGAGCTTAGAACGCCGCTCAATGCGATCATCGGGTTTTCGGAATTGATGGTGCGCGAGGTTTTCGGTGCCGTTGGTAGCCCGCATTATAAAGAATATGCCAATGATATAAATTCGTCAGGCACTCATTTGCTGGCGCTGGTCGATGATATTCTGGCGCTTTCCAGCACCGAAGCCGGTGCGTCTGATCTGACGGAACAGTCGGTTGATGTATGTGTGCTTGCGGAAGAAACATTGAGCCTGCTGAAAATTCAGGCGGCCAAGAAAAAAATCACCATGAGTATGGAAAAGGCGCTCGATGTGCCGCACCTACTGGGTGACGAGCGCAAAATCAGACAGGTGCTGATCAACCTTGTGACCAACGCGATCAAATTCAACAAAGAAAAAGGTACCATCAAGGTTGTCATTCATGCGGATGAAACCGGGCTTTATATTGATGTGGTTGATACCGGGATCGGTATCGCTGAGGAAGATATTCCGCTGGTGCTTTCGAGGTTTGGGCAGGCGGATAGTTCGTCAAAGCAAACCGACGGCACAGGTGTGGGTATTGGCCTGCCGCTAAGCGAGGTGATTGTGCGCCAGCATGGCGGAACCCTCAAGGTTACCAGCAGGCTGGGTGAAGGCACCTGTGTTGCTATCTGGTTCCCGGCCGAGCGCATGGAGCGCCTGCAGGAACTGGCGCTGAGCTAAGGCGGGCTCAGGGTCCTTTCGTGGGCATTTTTAGGTATTGTTTTCACCGTTTTCCTGGGTGCATTTGCGCGGGGCTTTTTGGCGCGCTTCTTCAATATCCACCTGTTTAGGGTCCAGAAGTTTGGCAAAACCAAACATCACTGCCACCATCAGCGTGCTGCCGGTTTTCTTGATTTTTGCCGTTTTCACGCGCCGCGCCATCGCCCAGATCATGAGCGTGAGCAACAAAAGCAAGATGATGGAAATTTCAAATTCAGACATGTGCGCCGCCGTTTTTGCTACAGGCTTATGTGGGTGTTCACATCAGTTTTGGCAATGACCAAAAAAAACGAGGCCAAGAGGCCCCGTTTTTAACCGGTTCATATGTCGGCCTCGCTTAAGCAGCCGTGGGGGCTGCGGCGTTGACGCTATCGTCTACATGGTCGGAGAAATCGGCGAAATTTTCGATGAATAGCCCAACGAGATATTTTGCCTTGGCGTCATAGGCCGCCTTATCTGCCCAAGTGTCGCGCGGATTGAGGATCAAAGTGTCCACACCCGCAACTGCCGTAGGGACTTCGAAACCAAAGTTTTCGTCAGTGCGCATGGCAGCGTCTTCCAAATCACCATTGAGGGCTGCGTTGAGTAGGGCCCGTGTGGCTTTGATCGGCATCCTATTGCCGGTACCGTATTCGCCGCCGGTCCAACCCGTGTTCACGAGCCAGCAGTTTACGCCGGTTTCAGCGATTTTCTTCCTGAGAAGATCACCGTAAACGCTTGGGTGGCGCGGCATGAAGGGCGCGCCAAAGCATGTCGAAAAGGTCGCCTGCGGTTCCTTGACGCCTATTTCGGTGCCTGCAACCTTGGCCGTGTAGCCACTAAGAAAGTGATACATGGCTTGCTCGGGCGTGAGGCGGGATATGGGGGGCAATACACCAAAGGCATCAGCTGTCAGCATGATGATGTTTTTCGGTTTGCCGCCGCGGTTATGCTCGCTTGTATTTGGGATGAACTCGATCGGATAAGCCGCACGCGTATTTTCCGCGAGAGTATTGTCGTCGAGATCAAGCGTGCGGGTTTCCGCGTCCATCACCACATTTTCCACCACTGTGCCAAAGCGCTTGGTGGTGGCGTAAATCTCGGGCTCGGCCTCGGGGTCAAGCCGGATAAGCTTGGCGTAACAGCCGCCTTCAAAGTTAAACACACTGTCGTCTGACCAGCCGTGCTCGTCATCGCCGATCAATGTGCGGCTACTGTCTGCAGACAAGGTGGTTTTACCGGTGCCCGACAGGCCGAAGAAAATCGCCACATCACCTTCGTCGCCAATATTGGCCGAGCAGTGCATAGGCATAATGCCTTTTTCGGGCAGCAGGTAATTGAGGATCGAGAAAACCGATTTTTTGTTTTCGCCTGCGTAAGCCGTGCCGCCGATCAGCACCAGCCCTTTTTTAAAGTTCACCGCGACAACGGTTTCGCTGTTGGTGCCCATTGTGGCGGGGTCGGCTTTAAAGCTTGGCAGATTAATCACCGTGAACTGGGGGTTCATGCCGCCAGCTTCTTCGTCTGACGGGCGCACAAGCATGGTGCGGCAGAAAAGGCTGTGCCAGGCGAGCTCACCCACGGTGCGTACCGCGACTCTGTGCTCTGGGTCAGACCCGCCCCACAAGTCTTGCACAAACAGGTCTTTGCCTTTCATATGTGAGAGGAAAGCCTGATGCACCAGGTCAAATTGCTCTGGTGTCATGGGGCGGTTTACCTTGCCCCAATCAACTGTGTTTTCGGTGGTTTCGTCGCGAACGGTAAATTTGTCATTTGCTGAACGACCGGTGTGCTTGCCGGTAGTAACAACGAGCGGACCGTCGGCTGCCAGTTGCCCTTCCTCGCGGCGAAGGCTTTCTTCATAAAGCTGGGCTGTGCCCAAATTCCAATATTGATTACCAGTGTCGGTGATTCCCTGGCCATCTAGGCCAAGTGTGCTTGAGGGCGCGCCAAAGACTTGCAACGTCTTTCCTTCCAGAGCTTGTGGCGTGTTCTGCCTTGGGGGTCAAAACACAGTTGTGAAGCCCACTTTTTCATGGGGTGAACTTCAACATTATTAACAAGAATCCGATCTGTGCCGGAGTGCCGGTAAACTTGCGGAAATGGCCGCCGGAATCAAGCCAAAACTGAATACTTGAGTATTTTGAAAGCATTGTGCCGCAGCGTGGCCCCAACTCGGCCACGTTTTTGTCGCAAATGAGGCTTACGCCGGTTATTGTTTCTGGGCTAGACTGCATCGGCGGGCCGGGAAATTTACGGGTACGCCGAACACTTGAGGGGACAATAATGACCAGTACGATCGCGCTTGTTGATGATGATCGCAACATCCTGACATCCGTTACAATGGCACTGGAAGCCGAAGGCTTTATGGTGCGCACCTATCCCGACGGCCAAAAGGCATGGGATGCGCTTTCGAAAAAACCGGCGGACCTCGCAATTCTCGATGTGAAAATGCCGCGCATGGACGGGGTGGAGCTTTTGCGTCGCCTGCGTGAAGTTACCGACATGCCGATTATCCTGCTCACGTCAAAAGATGAAGAAATTGATCAGTTGCTGGGCCTTAGGATGGGGGCGGACGACTATATTGGAAAACCTTTTTCCCAACGGTTGCTGATAGAGCGTATCCGTGCGCTTTTGCGGCGCTCGGAAATGCGAAACGCGACACCAGCCGAGACCGCCCCGGAAGAAGAAACCGTTATGGAACGCGGCAAACTGGTGCTCGATAGCCTTCGCCATAGTGTAACTTGGGACGGTAAAGACGTGACCCTCACTGTGACGGAGTTTCTAATTTTGCAGACACTGGCTGAACATCCGGGCCATGTAAAAAGCCGTGACCAGCTGATGGATGCCGCTTATTCTGACGATGTTTATGTAGACGACCGTACAATTGACAGCCACATTAAACGCTTGCGCCGCAAGTTCCGCGCTGCCGCCAATGATTTTGCCTCTATTGAAACCCTCTACGGCGTCGGTTACCGTTACCGCGACAGTTAAGGCAAGAGGAGGGCATGTCGCAGGCGGGCCCATTTAAAAACGACGACTTTAGCCGAGCAAGCCATCCGCGCCATTATACGCGGGGGCTTTCCCCCTTGATGCTGCGCATTATGGCGGTGAATGCGATTATTTTGCTTATCCTTGTCGGCGGTGTTCTATATCTGAACCAATTTCGGCAAAACCTGATTGATGCCCGCATTCAAAGCCTTACTATTCAAGCCAATATCATTGCGGGCGCTTTGGGCGAATCGGCGGCGACTGGTCCGGAAGCAGTTGATATAGATCTGGCACCCGCAAGGCGCATTATCACAAGGCTCGTGGGCCCCACCGATCACCGTGCCCGTATCTTTGGCGTTTCGGGTGCTCTTGTGGCCGACAGCCGGTTTCTCGCCGGTGATAAAAAGCTGGTTGAGGAGCCCTTGCCGGGCATCAATTATGAACCGGACCTGAGGCAGAAACTTCGTGAGGCTTTGCACCAGTTTTTGGAAGGCTTTACCCAGCGAATTGAGGCGCCGCCCGCGATCGATTATCCGGGCATGCGTGCGCCAGATTTCTCTGAGGTAACAGCAGCCCTTGAAGGCAGGCAAACTGTTCAATTGCGTACCCGCGCGGATAACCAGTTGGCCATCAATATTGCCGTCCCAGTGCAGCGGTTTCGCCGTGTGCTAGGGGCCATCCTGTTAACCGCACAAACCGGGGATATTGACCTGATCGTGCGGGCCGAGCAGATGCTGATCGTGAAGGTATTTATCGGAGCGTTCATTTTCACGGTTCTGCTGTCTTTTTTCCTGGGGCGTACGCTGGTGCGGCCAATCCGGGTATTGGCGCGTGCTGCCGAGCGGGTGCGCCGGGGGCGCGGTCGGGAGGAACGCATTCCGGAGTTTGCCGAGCGCCTTGATGAAATTGGCGATCTCTCGCGGTCGCTGTCTGATATGACCCGGGCGCTTTACACGCAAATTGACGCGGTGGAACGTTTTGCCGCTGATGTTGCCCATGAATTGAAAAATCCGCTGACGTCCATGCGCAGTGCACTGGAAACCATTCAGCTTACCGATAACCCTGCTGCCAAGGTCAAACTTCTGGGCGTTCTGGAAGAAGACGTTAAGCGCATGGACCGGTTGATCCGCGATATATCTGATGCCTCCCGGCTTGATGCTGAGCTTACGCGCGGCAAAATGGAGCGCTTTGACATGGGCGTCATGATTGGTTTGCTGGTGGAAACCTACCGTACGACGCGCCTGCCTGATACTGTGACGCTCGAGTTTCAGGCGCCGGAAGCGGGTGTCTTTATGGTGCGCGGTATCGAAGCCAGGCTTGGCCAGGTGTGGCGTAACCTGCTGGATAATGCCCTCAGCTTCAGCCCGGAGGGTAGCAGCGTGTATCTGGGGCTGCGTATCAAAGACCGCTTTGTTGTACTGACCGTTGAAGACAGCGGCCCTGGCGTACCAGAAGACGCGGGTGCGAAAATTTTCAAACGCTTTTATTCTGAACGACCGGACAACGAAGGCTTTGGAAATCACTCCGGTTTGGGGCTTTCCATCTGCAAACAGGTTATAGAGGCGCATGGCGGCAGAATTTCGGTTGAAAACCGCGTCGACGATGATAATGCTGTGCAAGGTGCCTGCTTCACCGTGCAGTTGCCGCTAGACTCATCCGAATGACGATCCGGGACGAAAGAATGGAACGCCTGCATGCTACCGCTGTTGATATCGCAGGACGGGGCGTTTTGCTGTATGGCCCTTCGGGCTCCGGAAAATCTGACCTTGCGCTCAGGCTTATTGATCGCGGGGCGTCTTTTATAAGTGACGATCAGGTAGAATTGACCGAGCGCCGCAGGGGTATTTATGCTTCGGCACCCAAAACCATACGCGGATATATGGAGATACGCGGCCTAGGCCTTACGTCACTGCCTGTGGCCGGGGGCACGTTTGTTTCCCTGGTTGTTGACTTGGTGGCCTCTGGTGAAGTGCCCAGGCTGCCAGAAGCCCTGTCGCGCACCCTTCTGGGTAAGAAAATTCCACTATTGCGGCTGAATGCATTTGAAATATCAACACCAATTAAAATAGAGTTGGCAGCAGAGGGTTTGTCGCGGATAGGCAGCTTGGGTCCGGATGCGAAAAACAAGGGCGCTAGTTAGAGGCGCAAAATAATAGGGGCACAAAATTGGCTGGTGAGAGCGGGGCTGACGACAAAACAACGGATATGACGAGACGCCAACTGGTTGTTGTTACCGGGCTTTCTGGCGCAGGGAAGTCGGCGGCACTACATTCCTTTGAGGATATTGGCTATCAAGCCGTTGATAATCTTCCGCTCAATATGCTGGAACAATTGCTTGATGAAGCGGCGCAAGGCGGGGGCCAGGTGCCTATCGCGGTAGGTATCGATTCGCGCACACTGCATTTTTCACCCATCCATTTTGCACAAACCATGGAACAGGTTCGCAGCCGTGCCGAAATTCAGCTGCATGTGCTGTTTATGGATGCGTCAGACGATATTTTGATGAAACGCTTTTCTGAAACGCGCCGACCTCACCCCCTCGGCGAAGGACAGCTACTGCGCGCGGCCATCAAACAAGAGCGGGAGGTGATGTCGGTTGTTCGCGAACATATTGACGGCATCCTCGATACCAGCGCCCGGACCAGTGCGGAGACGCGGAAAATAGTACGCCGCAGATTCGCTGGCGGCCACACGCCGCAATTGATTGTTACCTTTATGTCTTTTGGTTTTGCCCATGGGGTCCCGCGTGACGCAGATATGGTGCTGGACGTGCGGTTCTTGCGGAACCCCCACTATATTGATGGCCTGAAAGAAAAAACCGGGCGTGAAGAAGATGTTGCAAATTATGTAAGGGCTGATGCAGGATTCGATAAATTTGTAGCCATGGTTGAAGACCTGCTCGTGTTTTTGTTGCCCCGCTACCGTGACGAGGGTAAGTCTTATCTTACGATAGCATTTGGCTGTACCGGGGGGCAGCACCGCTCGGTAGCCATTGCAGAAGCAATCGCTGGCAATACGGCGGTGGACGGCATGGCGGTAAATCTTTATCACCGGGAACTGGCCGGGAAAATTGAGTGAGAGCCTGGGTGATGTGGGTAGAACTGAAGGATAAAATATGATCGGGATGGTGTTGGTAACGCACGGACGCCTGGCGGACGAGTTTGTTGCAGCAACAGAGCATGTTGTTGGCGCGCAGGAACAAATGCGCGCTGTCTGCATCGGCCCTGACGATGATATGGAACGTCGCCGCCAGGATATTATGGACGCGGTGAAAGATGTAGACACAGGGGGCGGTGTGGTGCTCCTAACCGATATGTTTGGCGGCACACCTTCGAATTTGGCCATTTCCCTTTTGGAAAAAGATAAAACCGAAGTGATAGCCGGAATCAATTTGCCAATGCTGATCAAACTCGCCAGCGTTCGGCGCGGCTCGTCACTGCAAGAAGCCGTTGATGCGGCTAAAGAAGCCGGACTTAAATATATTAACGTTGCCAGCCAGGTTCTGGGGAGCTGAACTTTTGTCATCTGCCCCAGAAACAGCATCACGCGATCTGTTGATAGACAATTGCCGCGGGTTACATGCCCGTGCTTCGGCAAAATTTGCGAAAATGTCAGGCGGTTTTGAAGCAACTATCAATGTTTGCAAGGACGATATCTGTGTTGTTGGCACGTCAATCATGGGGCTGATGATGCTGGGTGCGGCAAAAGGCGAATATATCAATATAGCGGCCTCAGGTTCAGACGCCGTGGCTGCCATTGACCAACTTTCCGCTCTTGTTGAAGACAAGTTTGGCGAAGCAGAATAATCTGCCCCGCCGCACCTCTCGGCAAATATCGCCGTTCAGGCTCTGTTTCATAATAAAATTGCTCAAATTTACGAAATTTTAAGCGCGGGGGTGGATCGTACTTGCACTCGTGATTTAAATATCAATGAATTTTTATATAAAGAAATCTTTATCTTCATGCGACCAGCTGATATAAGCAGCCCCTGAAGATATGTAATAAGCGAACAGGAACCATCATGACCGATTATAAAGTTGCAGATATTTCAGGGGCCGAATGGGGCCGCAAAGAAATCAATATCGCCGAAACAGAAATGCCGGGTTTGATGGCTATTCGCGAAGAATATGGAAGCAGTCAGCCGCTTAAGGGCGCGCGCATTGCAGGCTGTTTGCATATGACAATTCAAACGGCTGTGTTGATTGAAACGCTCACGCATCTGGGCGCTGAAGTGCGTTGGTCGAGCTGTAACATTTTCTCAACGCAGGACCATGCAGCTGCAGCCATGGCGGCTTCGGGCATCCCTGTTTTTGCCTGGAAGGGCGAAACCGAAGAAGAAGCCGAATGGTGTATTCACCAAACCATTAAAGGCCCGAACGGCTGGGTGCCGAACATGATCCTTGATGATGGCGGCGACCTCACCATTATGATGCATGATGATTATCCTGAACTGATGGACGGTGTTAAGGGTGTTTCTGAAGAAACAACAACCGGCGTTATGCGGCTCTATGAAATGGCCAAAGAAGGCCGTTTGAAAGTACCGGCGATTAACGTGAACGACAGTGTAACAAAATCCAAATTTGACAATCTGTATGGTTGCCGTGAAAGCCTGGTGGACGGTGTAAAGCGCGCTACCGATGTGATGATTGCAGGCAAGGTCGCTGTTGTGTGCGGATACGGCGACGTGGGCAAGGGTTCGGCTGAATCGCTCAGAAGCCAGGGTGCTCGCGTTCTAGTAACGGAAATTGACCCCATCTGCGCGTTGCAGGCTGCGATGCAGGGTTATGAAGTGGTTACCATGAACGAGGCCGCGCCGCTCGGCGAGATTTTTGTAACCGCAACAGGCAATAAGGATGTCATCACCCTTGACCATATGCGGGCTATGAAAGACCGCGCTATTGTTTGCAATATTGGCCATTTTGATAGCGAAATCCAAATTGCAGCGCTTGAGAATATGAAGTGGGAAGAAGTGAAGCCTCAGGTGGATGAGGTTGTGTTCCCAGACGGTAAGCGCCTGATTGTTCTCGCAAAAGGCCGCCTTGTTAATTTGGGCTGCGCGACGGGCCATCCCAGCTTTGTAATGTCTGCAAGCTTTACCAACCAGGTGTTGGCGCAGATCGAACTGTGGAACAATGCCGATAAATACGGCCTTGATGTTTATGTTCTGCCGAAGCATCTCGACGAAAAAGTGGCCACATTGCATCTCGCGAAACTGAGTGCCAGCCTTACGACCCTAAGCCAGGATCAGGCTGATTATCTTGGATTGAATGTTGCGGGGCCGTTTAAGCCAGAGCATTACCGCTACTAATATTTTCAATATTGTACCGATAAAAAACTAGCTGCCGAAGAAAGGCTGGGAAACCAAAGATGAGTGACTATCTTTTTACAAGCGAATCTGTGTCTGAGGGACACCCTGATAAAGTTGCAGACCGTATTTCTGATGAAATCGTCGACCTTTATCTGGGCGCACAACCGGACGCACGCGTCGCTGCGGAAACCATGGTGACAACAAACCGTATTATTGTTGCCGGAGAGGTACGTGGCCCTGAGAGCATTCGTTCCAGCGATGTGGAAGAAGTGACGCGCAATGCTGTGAAAGATATTGGCTACGAGCAAGACGGTTTTCATTGGAAAACGGCTTCTTTTGAAAATCATCTGCACGAACAGTCAGCAGACATTGCCATGGGCGTGGACGCAGCAGGCAACAAGGATGAAGGCGCTGGCGACCAGGGCATTATGTTTGGTTATGCATGCGACGAAACCAAGAGCCTGATGCCGGCACCCATTGATTTCTCACACCGTATTTTGAAGTCTCTCGCCGCAGCGCGCCACTCTGGCGAGGCATCAGCCCTGGAGCCGGACAGCAAAAGCCAGGTCACGCTCAGGTATGTTGACGGCAGGCCCGTGGGTTGCACCAGCGTTGTTGTTTCAACACAGCATAAGGAAGGCGCAACACAGGAAGAGCTGCGCTCTTTGGTTCGCGGCCACGTGCAACAGGTTTTGCCGGAAGGCTGGATGTGCCCCGAGGACGAGTTTTATGTAAACCCGACGGGCAATTTTGTAATTGGCGGCCCGGACGGTGATACAGGTCTTACAGGCCGCAAAATTATTGTTGATACATATGGCGGCGCGGCGCCTCACGGTGGCGGTGCTTTCTCCGGTAAGGACCCAACCAAGGTGGACCGCTCGGCAGCTTATGCGTCGCGTTATTTGGCGAAAAACGTTGTTGCAGCCGGTTTGGCCAGCAATTGCACCATCCAGCTCGCCTATGCGATTGGTGTCTCGAAGCCACTTTCTGTGTATGTGGATCTTTGGGGAGGGGAACACAATATTGACGTAAAACGGCTTGCAACTGTGTTGCAGCAAATGGTTGACTTAAGCCCGCGTGGTATCCGCGAGCATTTGGGGCTTAGCCGCGCAATATATGCGCGCACAGCAGCTTATGGGCATTTTGGCCGCAAGCCAGCAGAAGATGGTGGTTTCTCTTGGGAACGTACCGACCTCGCAAGCGCGCTCAAGTCAGAGTTTGGCCTCTAGGCCAAAATCCTTCCCAGGTTTATCAGCCAAAACGCTATCCCCTTAAGGCCTTGTCCTTAAGGGGTAGTTGGCGCTACTCTTCTTCATGAATTCCGGTGTGCCAGCGGCGCGGTGCTGGAGGGCAGAAGGACACACAACTTAATGGAAGCAGTAAATTGGTCATCGGCGGGCCTCTGGGCCCTGATTGCGACTGCTCTTTTTATCTGGTCAGCGTTAAGCCTTTATGCCTTTTGGCGCGCGGGGCGCATGACAGACCGGGCCCGGTCCTTACAGGATTTAGCGGACTTTCTGGATTCAATGATAAAAACGGATCACAGGTTCCCTATTTGGGTATGGCCTGACGGACGGCTGCAGGCAGATGCAGGGGCGCTGGCGCTTATCGGTTTGCCCGATAGTGTTACCAACATTTCCGAATTGGCTCGCAGTGACGGGAGCGGGTTGCCGCCTGAAACCATTACTGCAATCAGGACAGGGCTGAATGAGCCGGAGCATGTAAATACCCCCCTGATTGTGGACCGCGGACAAAAAATCCCTCGCTTGATTATCGATATGCAGTGGCTACCATCTGGTGATCCGCGCTGGCCCCACGGAATTATGTGGCTGGAAGAAACGCTGGATCAACCAGGGGCCTCGGAAAAGTCAAGTGTACGAGCCCTTGAATTGCGGACACGAGACCTGGTGCAGGCCTTCAATAGCTTGCCTTATCCAGTATGGGTTCGTGCCCCTGATGACCGCCTGGCCGAGATCAATAACGCCTATATTGAGGCGGTTGACGCCAACAGCGCCGTAACGGTTATCGCAAACAGTAAAGAACTTTTTGGTGGCGGTGTGTTGAACGCGGTGCATCAGGCGCGTAAAACAGGTGTTCCTGTGCGGGAACGCCGCTTCGGTGTTATCGAAGGCCAGCGACGGGCTTTTTCTGTAACGCACTCGCCCTTGGATGAAGCAGGCAATGTGCTGGCTATCGCTGTTGATGTTACCGGCGAGGAAGAGGCTCTTTCTGAGCTCGCTCGCGTTTTAGAGAGCCAATCAGAAACCCTGAACCGTCTGCGCAGCCCGGTAGCTATTTTTGGGCCGGGACAAACCCTCAGGTTCCACAATAGTGCGTTTGCGCGCTTGTCGCATATTGCAGAAGATACGCTATCTGCCGGGCTTTCACACAGTGAATTGCTTGACCTGATGCGTACCCGCCGGCGTTTGCCGGAACAGGCCAATTTCCCGCTGTGGAAATCTGGTATTCTGAAGCAATATACCGAACTTCTGGAGCCGTTTGAAGAAATGTGGCACCTGCCGGACGGCACTGCACACCGGGTGGTAACCCAGCCGCACCCGCTTGGCGGTTTGCTCATATTGTTTGAAGATGTGACCGATAAACTGGCGCTTGAGCGTTCTTATAATACGCTTATCGCCGTGCAGCAGGAAACGCTCGACAATATGAACGATGGTATAGCCGTGTTTGGCACCAACGGCCGCTTGCAGCTTTCCAACCCGGCGTTCAAGGAAATATGGAGCTTTTCCGACGCGGAGGTTTCCGGACGGCCGCACCTTACGGATTTTGTAACCTTGATCAGTGAGCGAAACGATCTGGTTGCTGAAGAAGACCGTTTTATCTCTGATCTGGCGGCATGGGTGGCAGAACGAAAACATAAAACCGGCCGGCTGCGGCACAAGGACGGCCGCATCGTTGACTGTGCGATTGTACCCTTGCCGGATGGCGGGATGATGCTAACGCAAAGCGACATTACCGATACCTTCAAGGTGGAGCAGGCGCTCAGAGAACGGTCAAATGCTCTAGAGGCCGCGGACCGGCTCAAAAGTGAATTTATCACCAATATGTCTTACGAGCTCAGGACACCGCTTAACTCAATCGTTGGTTTTGCCGAGCTAATGAGCCAGCGGATCGCTGGCGACTTGAATGAAAAACAGTCCAGTTATTTGCGCGATATTTTGACGGCCTCAAGTGAGCTGCGGGATCTTATTTCTGATGTGCTGGATTTGGCTGTAATTGATGCAGGAGAAGTTATTTTGCAGAATAGTGATTGCAAGGTATCTGACGCACTTAAAGAAGGCGCTAAGTTGGCACAAGAGCTGGCGCGGAAAGTAGAAATTTCCATATCGCTGGACGGCGTGAAAGACGTGGGCACCATCACTGCAGACGAGCGCCGCATTAAACAGGCGTTTTACAATATGGTGTCGTCCATATTGAATTTCGCCCGCTACGGCGGTGAGCTGGAGATAAAGCTTGAGGGCGATGATGACCAAATTGCAGTGGCCTTTACAAACGAAGAAAGCGGGTTGGCGCCGCGCGAACGTGACCGTCTGATTTCCGCTGTTGATATGGGGGCGTCACCGGGTGGGCGCAGGGCAACCGGGCTCGATCTATCGCTAGCACGCAGTATTATCAGTCTTCATGGTGGCACCATTGCGCTGGCACCCTATAAAGAGGAAGGGCTGACGCTAAGCTGCAGTTTGCCGCGAACCCAGCCCGAAAAGGCCCCAATTTATTAATTTCGTAAGGACCGTTGCGCTGGAACTACTTTGTCAAAACCAAGCTGAAGTAGAAGCCGTTGCTGCGGCGGTGGCGCGGCGCGCGGCTGCGGGTGACCTTTTTGCCCTTTCGGGGGATTTGGGAGCCGGGAAAAGCACCTTTGCTCGCGCTTTCATTCGTGCGGCGGTTAAGGACCCTGAAGCTGAGGTGCCTAGCCCCACGTTTACTTTGGTGCAGACATACAGTGCCGGTGAATACGACATATATCATGCTGACCTTTACCGTCTTGAGAGCCCTGACGACGTGGAAGATTTGGGTCTGGATGAAGAGCGGGATGAGGCAGTTTTGTTGGTGGAGTGGCCTGACCGAATGCCTGCCCCATGGTGGCAGCATGCACTTGAAATTAAGCTCGCACGGGAAGGCGCAGTAACTGCGGCAGGCGACGAAGCGCGGCGGTTAACTTTTTCTGGCGACAGGGCGCGATGGCAAAAGCTGCTAGAGGGAATAGTGTTTTGATCGGGGACCATGGGATGATTCTTGCCGCGGGCCTTGGCACCCGTATGGGCGGACTGTCGGATCATACGCCGAAAGCCCTGACCAAAGTGAACGGCATTTCCTTGCTGGACAGATTACGCCGCCATACGGCAGGCGCGGGTGTTCGGACCTTGGTCGTGAATGTTCATCATCTTGCCGATCAGATAGAAAACCACCTTAAGGCAGATATTGAAACTGGTGGCGTGGTGATCTCAGACGAACGGGACGGCCTTTTAGAGACCGGCGGGGGCGTGAAAAAGGCTTTGCCACATTTGGGCTCAGATCCATTTTTTGTTTTGAACAGCGATGCCCTGTGGGTGGACGCCGGTGCCAGCAATTTAACCCGCCTGAAAAGGGCGTGGAACGCCGAAGTTATGGACGCCCTATTGTTGCTGGTGCCCACAAACCAAGCGCTGGGTTACGAAGGTGTTGGCGATTTTTTTGCCGAGCCGGGCGGTGCTCAGCCAATTCGCTTTCGAGATAACGCCGAGACCGCGCCTTTTATGTTTGGGGGCGTGCAAATGCTAACGCCGGGTCTCTATAAAGGTGCGCCTGATGGTGCCTTTTCAAACAGGGAAATATACCGCAAGGCGGCGTCTCTAGGCCGGCTGTATGGATTGCCAATCGAAGGTCACTGGATGCATGTCGGCACTGAGCCAGCGATTGCTGATGCGGAAGCAAAGCTAGTGTCGATAGGGGCAGACTGAATGGCACAGTCCCCATCACTTTTTACCATCGACCCCGCCGTATCATTTGTTGATGCGCTTGCCGAGGGGTTGATAAGTGAAGCGGCCGATGATCCGTTAGCCCTCAGCCGCATGACTATATTGGTGCCAAACCGACGCGCCCAGCGATCACTAAGGGAAGCGTTTCTGCGTAAACTGGAACAGCGCACCAGCCTGCTCCCTGTAATGCGTCCCATTGGTGACGTGGACGAAGATGAAATTATGTTCCTGGGCGCAGGGTTAGGCCTTGATCCGTCTGAGCTCGCGCCGGCCATATCTCCCATGCGACGGCAGGTGATGCTGATGCGCCAGGTTTCTGCGTGGGGTGGGCTCAGCGAATCGCTGGCGCCCGCGCAAGCATGGCGTTTGGCTGCGGAGCTCGCTCGCTTTATGGACCAGGCTGATACGGCGGGTGTCTCTTATGATGGATTGGCTGATTTGGTGCCGGAGGATCTAGCGCATCACTGGAGCATTACGCTCGATTTTCTCAATATCGTAACACAGGCCTGGCCCGAAATATTGGCGGCCGAAGGTGCTGAAAACCCGGCAGTGAGGCGAGACAGAATGCTGCGTATGATGGCAGCGGCGTGGCAAGCCAATCCACCTGCCGGTGATATTATTGCGGCAGGGTCAACCGGATCAATTCCGGCAAGCGCCGAATTATTGTCTGTTGTTGCCCGCCTGCCGCAGGGCCGGGTGGTGCTGCCGGGCTTCGATTCGACCATGGATGACGTTTCCTGGGCGCAGCTTGATACCGACCGCCCGCAAACTTTTACCCATCCGCAAGCAGCGATGAAAAACCTCATTGAGACCATGGGTGCCAGTCGGCACGAGGTTGAAAATTGGCCTTATGCAAAGCCCACCAAATATGCCGGGCGCAGCCAGTTTTTGCGCGCGGCTTTGCTGCCGTCTGCATTGACTAGTGGTTGGCGCGATACAGACTATAAAGACATGTCAGACGATGACCTGTTCTGCGATTTTGAGGCGATTGTTGCTCCGACGCGGCGTGAGGAAGCAGACGCAATCGCCGTGTTAATGCGCGAAACGCTGGAAACACCCGGCAAAACCGCTGCGCTTGTCACGCCCGACCGGCAACTGGCTCGGCACGTGCGCGCCAGCCTTACGCGCTGGTCAATAGATATTGACGATTCTGGCGGCGACCGCGCGCTTAATACTATGCCGGGCCGCTTTTTGGGCCTTATCGCACAAGCCGTATCCGACAGTCTCGCACCTGTAAGCCTGCTCGCGTTGCTGCAGCACCCTCTGGTCGCTGTGGGTATGGAGCGCGCTGCCTATTTGGAATTTGTCAGGCGACTGGACAAGTTTCTGTTGCGCGGTGTTAGGCCTGCGGGCGGGGCTGAGGGTTTGCTGGCGCGCGCGGCCATTGTTGCTTCTGACAGCAAAAATGCCTTTAACCAAGACGATATACATATCCTGGAGAGAGCTTTGGGCGCGCTATCGCCTTTGCTAGCCGCTTTCGAAAATGAAGCGTCGCTACAGGATGTGCTGAGAGCGCATGTTGGTGCCGCAGAGAGCTTGGCTGCCACTGCAGACCATCCAAATGGCGAAATCATTTGGCAGGGGGAAGCCGGGCGGGCACTGGCAGACGGTCTTGCTGATCTGGTAGCAGAAACCAATTTGCTGCCAGACATAACGCGAGAGGGCTATGGCGCTTTGTTTGCGGAAATGCTGGCTTCAGTGACGGTGCGCCCCGTTTGGCGCCGCCATCCGCGTCTCAGCATATGGGGGCCCCTTGAGGCGCGCTTGCAGCGGGCCGACGTGATGATTGTTGGCGGCCTTAATGAGGGTATTTGGCCCGGTGATATAGCCAGCGACCCGTGGATGAACCGTCCAATGCGCGCCGAATACGGCTTGCCGCCGCTCGAACAGCGTACAGGGCAATCCGCCCATGATTTTTTGCAGGCGGCTTCTGGTGGCCGGGTTTTTATCACCCGCGCCGAGAAGGTTGACGGCTCTCCTACGGTACCCAGTCGCTGGTGGTTCCGCATTGAAGCGCTGGCCGGACGCCAAGTACCGCGCGCCCATCACTATAGTGATTGGGCCAACGCCCTAACAGCTGCGAAACGGACACCAGCGCTTGAACCGCCTGCGCCGACACCACCCGTGGCCGCGCGGCCAAAACAGCTTTCTGTCACCCAAGTTGAAACCTGGATGCGGGACCCATACGGGCTATATGCCAACAAAATTCTTGGCCTTCGAACCCTCGACCCAATAGACGACAGACCTTCAGCGGCCACCAAGGGAACCCTTTTGCATGAAGCACTGGAGCTGTTCCTTAGGGAAGACGGCCCAAAATATGAAGCCGAGGGGCTGGCCCGCTTGATTGCAGTTGGCAGGCGGGTTTTTGAGCCGGTGCTGACGCAACCCACTGTTTACGCTTTCTGGTGGCCGCGGTTCGAGCATATCGCTCGCTGGTTTGTTGAAAATGAAAAACGCCGCGCGGAGGGTTACGAGGTCGCTGCTGTTGAGCGCCGTGCCAAAGCAGTGGTGCCCGGTACGGAATTCGCGCTGGTTGCCAAAGCCGACCGTATCGACCGCAAACGCGATACGGGCAGGCTTGAGGTGATTGACTATAAAACCGGTAATATACCAACAGCCAAACGCGTTGCGGCAGGCTTTGCACCGCAGTTGCCGCTTGAGGCGTGGCTCGCCGAAGTAGGCGGTTTCACGGGCCTTGCGGCGGCGGCAGTTGACGACCTTATCTACTGGGAGCTGAAAGGCGGCGAGCCTATACAGCGGCAGGTCAAACCAGTGAAAGATGTTCCGCATACGGTAGCGGAGGCGCTTGAAGGTTTGCAAAGCCTGGTGGAGGTTTTTGCCAATCCGGGCACGCCTTATCTTTCAAACCCGCGGCCGAGCGAAGCCGGGTACGGCGACTATGATCATCTGGCGCGCGTGAAAGAATGGCGCGGTGGCCAGAACCCCTTCAGCGGTGAGGATAAATAGTGGCCGAGCACCGAATGACATCCAGTCAGGCTCGTGCCACAGAACCAGGGCTCACCGCATGGGTTGGTGCGTCAGCGGGCACTGGAAAAACCCATGTGTTGACCGCACGTGTATTGCGGCTGATGCTTACGGGAACGCGGCCTGAAAATATCATTTGCCTGACCTTCACCAAAGCCGCCGCCGCGGAAATGACCAACCGTATTTTCGCTGAGCTTGGCCGCTGGGCCTTGATGGATGACGCCCTATTGGCGACGGAGATTAACCGCCGCACGGAAGAATATGCGGACGAAACCATGCTGGTGCGCGCCCGGCAATTATTTGCCGAAGTGCTTGATTTATCACCGGGACTGCAAATCCAAACATTTCACAGTTTTTGCCAGTCCCTGTTGGGTCGGTTTCCGCTGGAAGCCGAAATGGCCCCGGGTTTCGAAGCCGTTGATGATGCTGAAAAAAATGAGCTGATGGCGTCTGCCAAGGACGAAATGCTGGCCAGCACACGAAAACCCGGCAATCAGGATTTAGCCGATGCGCTCGGCGACGTGGCGCAGCTGGTCACGGAAAATACATTCGACGAAGTGATTGACCGGCTTGCCTATGAAGCCCCCGCCCTTGCGCGCGCCGAAAAGGCATACGGCGGCATTGATGGGCTGGAGGCACAATTATACAGGGCTCTTGGCCTTACGCCGGGGGATAGTATTTCGCGGCTGAAAACCGGTGCCGTTCAGGATAGTGCTTTCAGTGCGGGCGATATAAGGCGGCTCGGCGAGGCGCTGCTGAACGGAACGGCCAAAGAGGCCAAAGCCGGTGCAAAATTGGTGGCGTTCACGAGCGCGAATGAGGTTGACCGTGCAGCGCTATATGATGATTATTCTTTGGTGTTTTTAACCGCCAAGAGTGAAGCCCGTAAAACGGTGGCGAACAAAGCTACACTGGAATCTGACGGGTCGCTTGCCGACATCATCCAAAAAGAACAAACCCGACTGGTGCATCTGGCAGATAAAGCCTTGCGCATCAAAGCGGCGGCCGCCACGGCTTCGTTGCTGCGGCTTGGTCTAACGCAGCTCACGGGGTATCGGCGGCTGAAATCGGCGCGCGGCCTTGTTGATTTTGATGATATGATCCAGCGCACCGTAACCCTGTTTCATCAGGTGGATGTTGCGCCCTGGATTTTGTTTAAGCTCGATGCGGCGGTGGAGCATATTCTTGTGGACGAAGCGCAGGATACCAACCGTGACCAGTGGCGAGTTGTTGAGGCTTTGTCAGCAGAATTTTTTGCTGGCGAAGGCGCGTCTGAGAAAGACCGCACACTGTTTGCCGTCGGCGATGCAAAACAGTCGATTTTTTCTTTCCAGCGCGCCGACCCGAAGGAATTTATTCTGGCGCGGGACCGTGTTTTCCAGCGCGCCCTGGATGCCGATAAGCCCACCGAAGAGGTGCCGCTGAATTTGTCCTTCAGGTCCGGTCAGGCGGTGCTTGCGCTTGTTGATGCCGTTTTTGACGATGAGGCCCGCACCGTGATTGGCCTGTCACCTTCCAGCGAAACCGTGACCCATGAATTTGTGCGCAAGGGGCATGCGGGGCTGGTGGAATATTGGCCACTGGAAGCGCCAAAGGATAAATCCGGTGACGATACACCAAATTGGGCGTTGCCCTTGGTGCAGGAAAGTGTGGACGATGCGCAGCAACGAACTGCGTGGCGCACCGCGCGGCATATAAGCAAAATGATCCGATCCGCTGAGTTGTTGGTATCGCAAAACAGGCCCGTCCGCGCCGGTGATATCCTAGTGCTGGTACGTCGCCGCACGGCCTATGTTGACCATCTGGTGCGCGCGCTCAAAAGCCTGGGTGTCCCTGTAGCGGGTCGTGACCGAATGGTGCTGACCGACGAACTGGCTGTGATGGATTTGCTGGTGCTGGCGCATTTTGCCTTGCAGCCAACTGATGACCTGAGCCTTGCCACGGTGCTGAAAGGGCCTTTTGTCGGGCTCGGCGATGACGCGCTTTTTAAGCTGGCGCACGGCCGGACGGGTAGCCTATGGCAGGCGCTATTGCGGCAGAAATCAGCGGCTGAATTTGAAGGCATCGCAGAAATGCTGAAGCGGCTTCTTGATATTGTTGATGTGAAAACACCCTTTGAATTTTTCAACCATATTTTGACTGAACTGCACGGGCGCAGGAAGCTGGTGTCGCGGCTCGGAGATGAAATCCATGACCCGGTTGATGAATTGCTCGAAGAAGCGCTGCGCTTTGAGTTGACCACATCTGCCGCCATGCAGGCTTTTGTGCACAGCGTGGAACAGAGCGGTACCCAAATTAAGCGCGATATGGAAGCGGCGGGCGACAATGTGCGTATCATGACCGTGCATAGCGCCAAAGGCCTGCAGGCACCCATTGTATTTTTATCTGATCTGGTAGGATTGCCCAACTCCGTCCGAGATAGCCAGATTTTGCCCTTGGAAAGCGGCATAGACGGCGCGCCGCCGATGCCATTCTGGACATCACCCGGCAAAGGCCTAGCCCGGATTGATGCCATGAAAGATGCAGTGAAAGTGCGACAGCTGGCGGAATACCGACGGCTTTTGTATGTAGCCTTAACCCGCGCAGAGGACAGGCTATATATCGCCGGTTGGCAAGCCAAAGGTGATCCAAGTGAAGATTGTTGGGCAACTGCCATTGAGGAAGGGTTTGCACGGCTCGAAACAACATCTGTTGAGCTGGGTGATGGGCTCACGGCCATGCGTTATGAAGTGAAGCAAACAATAGAAGCAAAGCCTGCTGCCAAGACGAGACTGTCTCGGCCCAAAACCGACGCGCCTGCTTGGCTTTTTGCACCTATGCCAGAGGAACCGTTACCAGCACGGCCGCTCGCCCCGTCCCGTCCTGAAGAAGAGCCTCCGGTTTCCAGTCCGCTTGTACGGGCCGACAGCGCACGCTTTCAGCGGGGGCGTTATATTCACGCGCTGCTTGAATGGCTGCCAGACACCGCTCCCGACCAGCGTGAAAAATCAGCTCTAAGATACCTGGCAAAATCGGCGCCTGACCTAAGCACCAGTCAGCGACAGGCTGTGTGGCAGGAAGTGAATGCAATTATTTCCGGCACTGATTTCAAGGCCCTTTTTGCGCCGGGCAACCAGGCAGAAGTTCCTATTGCCGGGCTCGTCTCTGGGCGCGCTATCAGTGGGCAGGTTGACCGCCTGGTAGTAACAGCAGATGAAGTACTGGTCGTTGACTATAAGACGAATCGCCCGCCGCCCAAGGATGCTGGGGCGGTGGCAGCGATTTACCTTAGGCAGATGGGGCTATATCGGCGTGCGCTTCAAGGTATATATCCGGGCAAAGAAATACGCGCCGCCCTGTTGTGGACTGATGCTGCTAAATTGATGGAATTGCCAAAAACCTTGATGGAAGAAGCACTTACCAAGTCTGGCCTTTAGTCTATATCTGGGGGTATATCACTGGTTTGTTACTAAACCTTGACGCTTGATAGTGCCGTACCTATTTTAAGCAACCAAAGGGGATATGGTCCCGTAAACGCCTGCCAGAGGCGCAGCAATTGAAAGAGTAATGCTATGGCAACAATCGACGTAACAGACGCAACCTTTGAGGAATTGGTGCTGAAATCAGACAAGCCAGTTGTGGTGGATTTCTGGGCCCAGTGGTGCGGACCGTGTAAAATGATTGGCCCTATTCTTGAGGAAATTTCAGACGACCGTGATGATATTACCATTGTGAAAATGGACATTGACGAAAACCCCGAAGTACCAACAAATTTTGGTGTACGGTCGATCCCGACAATTCTTGTGTTTAAAGGTGGTGAGGCGGTCGCGACAGCAATGGGTGCCAAGCCAAAGGCCCAACTTACGGCCTGGATCGACGGCGCTGTTTAAACGCCGACGTTCGCATGGTTTCATGAAGGGTGCCTTTGAGCACCCTTTTTTGATCCACGGCTAGCTTGAGAGAAAATCGATTATGATTTGTTACTGACTTCTTCGGCTGAATTTGTCGTGGGTCCAGTCATATATTGTAGCTTACCAAAATTAAATCGACGTGCGATTAATCCTATTATGAGCCCACCCAAAAATAGCAAAACGGCGCCAAGGACGGCAAAAATAGCACTGATCATCAAGCCAACAATTAGTCCGCTGAAACCTGTTACATAGGTCCCGTTCCAGTGAACGGTTTCAAAACCAGCTAAAGCCATGCCGCCAACCAAAAGACCAAAGACACCCCAAAGGCCAAGGTTGCACAAAAACCCAATTTTAAAAATGGTACCTGATGGTAGCTGAGTTAAGTTTATCTCATTCAGTTGAAAGTGATTCATGGTTCCCCCCAATTTAAAACGTCACTTTTATACATTGGTATGACTTTTCAACAAATGGCAGTTGTTTACAATAGGGTCTCTTGCCTTTTATACAAAAAGGTATGCTCGATTTTGCGGGTTTTGGTATGGGACATCCTATGAAGACCTGGATCGTACTTTTTCGTGGCATCAATGTTAGCGGCACCAATATTGTGCCAATGGCTGAGCTCCGTGCTTTGATGGTGGATATTGGTTATGGGGGTGCGCAAACCTATATCCAGAGCGGGAACCTTTTGTTCTCTACCGACCATGACGCGGATATGATCAGGGCCGACGTGGCGTCCGCTGTTGAAGGGAAGTTTGGGTTTGAGCCTCGTTTGATGCTCTTTTCGCTCAGTGATTTTGAGGCCGCCTTGAAGGCAAACCCGTTTGCGGAAGCTGCGGCAGACGCCAAATCGGTCCATCTTTTTTTCATGGAAAAGGCGCCTGTCGAGCCAGACACGGCGCAAATGAACAGCTTGAAAGCTGCCAGCGAGGGCTTTGAGCTTTTGGATAATATCTTTTATCTGCATGCGCCCGACGGCATTGGGCGTTCGAAGCTTGCTGCCCGTGCGGAGCGTTTGCTTGGGGTCCCGGCAACGGGGCGAAACTGGCGTTCAGCGATGAAAATTCTGGAACTGGCGCAGGGGCTTTAGGTCGTACCCGGATTAATTATTCGGGCAGCATGCCAGTTTCGCGCAAAACCTGCCCGGCCAGATACAGGCTGCCACCAATAAGCACAAACGGTGGGCGTTCAGGGTTGGCCTTTTCGGCCACCGTCTTCAGCGCCGAGCGCACGTCTTTTGCCATCACACCGCTGATGCCCAAATCAGTTGCAGCACCCGCAAGAAAAGCAGCACTCGCGCTGCCCTCTTCACCGGGGATATTCACCGCGATCACCTGGTCAAGAAGCCCGGCGAGCGGTTTTAAAAACCCAGCGGCATCTTTGTTGCCCATCATGCCCAGCACCAGGATGATCGACCGTTCTACCGGGTCGATGGTCCGGAGGTAGGTGCGCATTACGCGCGCTGCGGCCGGGTTGTGGCCACCATCAAGCCAAAGATTGGCACCTTCACCGAGCAGGGCATGGAGGTTTGAGCCCTGTAAATTCTGAAGGCGGGCAGACCAGCGCACCCAGCCAAGGCCTGCCTTGATCGCTGCGTCCGGAATGTTCACCGCTTTTTGCGCGTGGGCAATTGCGATTGCCATGCTGGCGTTCAGCACCTGATGATCGCCAATAAGATTGGGGGATGGCAAGTCAAGCACGGTTTTCCAGTCTTCAAAGAGAAATCCACCACCCGCTTTTGTTTCCGTGTGCCATGCGTCACCGTAGTAATAAGGCGTTACCTCTGCTTTCTCAGCGGCAGCCTTTATGCTGGCTAAGGCGTCTTTGGGCTGGAAACCAACAACACACGGTACGCCCGGCTTGATAATCGCCGCTTTTTCTGCGGCAATTTCTTCGATGGTATCGCCGAGGAACTGCTGGTGATCAACACTGATGGGCGTAATAGCCACAGCAGCTGGATTGTCGACAACATTTGTGGCGTCCAGACGGCCGCCAAGCCCGACTTCCAGAATGCAGAGATCTGCTGGTGCTTCAGCAAAGGCAAGAAGCGCGGCGGCGGTGGTGATTTCAAAAAAGGTGATCGGTTGACCCATTGCCGCTTTTTCACAGCGCTCCAGAAGGCTTGTGAGATGATCTTCCTCAATGATTTTGCCAGCAATTCGGATGCGTTCGGCAAAACGGACCAGATGGGGCGATGTGTAGACATGGACCCTGTGCCCCGCGGCTTCGGCAATTGCTCGCAAAGTTGCGGTTGTTGATCCTTTGCCGTTAGTGCCGGCAATATGAATAACCGGAGGCAGTTTTCTTTCCGGATTGCCGAGCACCTTCAGTATTCGGTGCATGCGCTCTAGCGACAGGTCAATCTTCTTTGGGTGCAGTGCCATCAAGCGGGCAAGCACAGCGTCACTTTTTGTGGTGTCGATCTTTTTTGGACCAGGGGTCATAAACCAGCGTTTATTCAGCGGCGGCTTTGTGGGCCCTGCCGTCCATCAAAAGCGACATAACGGTTGCAAGTTTTTCGCGCATTTCGTGCCGGTGCACCACCATGTCTACCATGCCGTGGTCCTTAAGGTATTCAGCTCGCTGAAAGCCTTCCGGTAGTTTTTCGCGGATGGTTTGCTCAATCACCCGAGCGCCAGAAAATGCGATCATCGAACCAGGTTCTGCGATGTGTACATCACCAAGCATTGCATATGACGCTGAAACACCGCCTGTGGTTGGGTCCGTAAGTACAACAATATAAGGCAGGCCCGCATCCCGCAGCATTTGCAGAGCAACCGTTGTGCGCGGCATCTGCATCAGCGAGAGTATGCCTTCCTGCATGCGTGCGCCGCCAGACGCCGTATGCATAACAAATGGCACGCCGCGCTTCAGCGCTTCTTTCGCGCCGGTGACGATAGCTGCGCCCAGCGCCATGCCCATCGACCCGCCCATGAAGAAGAAGCTTTGCACCGCCACTACACATTCGTTGCCGCCGATTTCGCCAATACCAATTTTAATGGCGTCTTCGTCGCCTGTCGCCGTCCGCGCTGCTTTCAATCGGTCAGTATATTTTTTGGTGTCCTTGAACTTTAAGGGGTCAGTGTTGACCTCAGGCAGATCAAGCAGATCATAGCGCTGGTTATCGAACAGGCCGTCAAGGCGCGCTGTTGGCGGCATACGGTCATGAAATTCGCAGTGAGCGCAAACATATTGGTTGGCGATAAACTCTTTTTGGAAAATCATTTGTCCGCAGCTTTTGCATTTGTGCCAAAGATTGTCCGGCGTGGACTTTGGGTTTAGCACTTTCTGCAGCTTTGGTTTGACGTAATTGGTGAGCCAACTCATGGGTATTCACCCCTTTTCTGTTCGTCACGAAAATCGAAACTAGCGTCTTGCGGCCCTAATAGCATCGGCCAGTTCGCGGGTAAAGTCCAGAACGTCTTCAGTAGGGTCGCTAATAGGTTTACTGTCATCGGCTACGGCATGCGCAATTTTTTCCACAATTGCTGTCCCGACCACCGCACCGTCTGCACGCAGGGCCACCGCTGCCGCCTGTTTTGGTGTGCGAATACCAAAACCCACTGCCACAGGCAGATCCGTATGCTTTTTAATGCCTGCGACCGCTTCGCCTATATCGTCTGCGGTTGCGGATTTGCCGCCAGTGATACCGGCAACTGCAACATAATAGATAAAGCCGCTCGCACCGTCGAGCACCGCAGGCAAGCGCGCCGCGTCTGTTGTTGGCGTGGCGAGGCGGATCACATCAATGCCTGCCTTGTTCGCTGGCCCACGCAGTTCTGCGTCTTCTTCGGGCGGCAGGTCGACAATGATAAGGCCGTCGACGCCTGCGGCAGCTGCATCTCGGCAAAAGGTGTCTACGCCGTAATGATGTACCGGGTTAAAATATCCCATCAAAACGATTGGGGTCTCGTCGTCGGTTGCGCGAAATTCCCGCACCATCTCAAATGTTTGTTTGGTGCTTGCGCCGGCCTTTAGCGCGCGCTGGGCGGCTTGGTCAATCGCCGGGCCATCAGCGGCTGGGTCGGTGAAGGGCATGCCGAGCTCGATAATGTCGGCACCGGCACCTGGGAGGCCAGCAAGAATATTCGCCGAGACTTCACGGCTCGGGTCGCCTGCCTGAATATAGGTGACGAACGCCGCACGACCTTCGGCTTTCAGCGCATCAAAGCGGGCTTTCAGTCTGCTCATGTTATATTTCCTCGCCCGTCATATTTCTTCACCCAGAGCGTCCGCGACAGTGAAGATGTCCTTGTCGCCGCGTCCTGAAAGATTGAGCACAATAATGTGGTCCTTCGGCAGTTTGGGCGCCATTTTCATCACTTCGGCAATGGCATGGCTGGATTCCAGCGCCGGGATAATGCCTTCGGTTTGTGTGCAAAGCTGGAATGCTTCAAGCGCCTCGGCGTCGGTGGCAGACACATAATTCACCCTGCCTTCTTCGTGAAGCCAGCTGTGTTCTGGCCCTATGCCGGGATAATCAAGCCCCGCTGAAATTGAGTGTGCCTCAAGAATTTGGCCATCATCATCCTGCAAAAGATACGTGCGGTTGCCGTGCAAAACGCCAGGCGAACCACTGGCGATAGACGCCGCTGATTTATCCGTATCCACGCCGTGGCCAGCTGCCTCTACAGCAACCATTTTTACGTCACCGTCATCTAGGAACGGGTGAAACAGCCCGATGGCGTTCGAGCCACCTCCAATACAGGCGACAAGCGTGTCTGGGAGCCTATCCTCGGCTTCCATAATCTGGGTGCGGGTTTCTCGGCCGATAATACTTTGGAAGTCGCGCACCATCATGGGGTAGGGGTGGGGGCCTGCCACGGTGCCAATAATATAAAATGTATCATGCACATTAGTGACCCAGTCTCGGAGCGCGTCATTCATCGCGTCCTTGAGTGTTGCAGAACCTGATGTGACCGGTTTCACCTCGGCACCCAGAAGTTTCATCCTGAACACGTTCGGCTTTTGCCGTTCCATATCCACTGTGCCCATAAAAATGGTGCATTTGAGGCCAAAGCGAGCAGCTACAGTCGCTGTGGCAACGCCGTGCTGGCCTGCGCCTGTCTCGGCGATAACGCGGGTTTTGCCCATGCGTTTGGCAAGCAGCACCTGCCCGATGGCGTGGTTGATTTTGTGCGCGCCAGTGTGATTGAGCTCTTCGCGTTTGAAATATATCTTTGCACCGCCCAGATGCTCAGTGAGCCGTTCGGCAAAATAAAGGGGGCTGGGACGCCCTATATAGTTGCGGTTCAGATCATCAAGTTCAGCCAGAAAATCCGGGTCTTTGATAGCCTTTTCATATTCTTTTTCAACAGCGAGCACCAGCGGCATGAGTGTCTCGGAAACGTAGCGGCCACCGAAGATACCAAAATGGCCCTTATCATCGGGGCCGTTTTTTAAACTGTTGCGCGTCATGGGCTATCTGTTTCCAAAAAGGCGTTAAATCGAACCGGGCCCTATTTAGCGGCTTTTGCAGCACTTAGGAAGGCCTGGATTAACACTGAGGATTTTTTACCGGGCGCTGTTTCAACGCCGGACGAGACATCGAGCGCTCCGGCACGGCTTTGGGTAATGGCCTCTCGTACGTTTTCGGGCGTCAGGCCGCCCGCGAGCATCCATTTGTAGGGCAATTTTTTGCCCGCCAGAATGTGCCAGGGGAAAGACACTGCGTTGCCGCCTGGCAGCACCGCCCCTTCGGGCGGTTTGGCGTCAAAGAGGATGCGATCCACATTGGGAATGTATGGTTCTGCTTTTTCAAGGTCGGCCTCAGTGCTAACGGTAACCGCCTTGATGATACGCACGCCGAGCATGCCTTTTATGCGGGCTGCATCCTCTGGTGTCTCGTGTCCGTGCAGTTGCACCGCGTTGAGCGACAGGGCTGTGGTCGCACTTTCAAGAAGTGCATCTGGCGCATCAACAAATACACCAACACGTTTTGGTCCCGCTGGCAGCTGCTGCGCCAGCTTTCTGGCGGCTTCTACTGTGAGGTTGCGAGGTGACTTGGGGAAAAAGACAAAACCCAGCCAGCGTGCGCCGTACATGGCCGCCGCATGGGCGTGCGCCGCTTCGCTTATGCCGCAAATTTTGACATCAATTGGCATTGGTTTTACGAGGCCTTTTTCAAGGGGTCATGCCGCCAAATCCTTAGCGGACGACCTTTGCCGTCGGCGAACATGCCAAAAAGAATAAGGATTGTGTCAATAATCCATCCAAAAGAAGCCAAGCCCAAGGTGAAAAGATAAAGCAACCCTGTGAACGGCCGTCCAACGTAGAATCTGTGAATACCGAAAATCCCTAAAACCGGGAGGCAAAGCATCAATGCAATGAACCTGCTTTTAGGTGAACTAACGGCGACCAGCGCTTCGGCGCGGCTGCTGTAGGGCTGGCCAGTGTCTGGATTTCTCACACTAAGCGAAGGCTTGAGTTGGTTCGCCACCGCGTCAGCCACCTTTTTCGCTATATTTTCCTGAATGGCCATTAGATCGTCGCCTGCTGAATTATAGCGGTCTGACCACAAAACAGTGCCTGTTGGGTCAATCAGCTGGGCGCTAACCCTGATTTTGTCGTCCTGTCGGCGAATGCTAGTGGCAAGCACATGCTTTACGCCCATGTCTCTGGCAACAGTGGCAGCATCGGCACCAGACAGCACCAGACGCGTGACGGTGGCCATGTCCGGGGTGGCGAACGAGGCTTGTTGCAGATCAGCCACCAGATCATCTGCGAGTCCAGCAGCGAAATGGTCACTGTGATCGCCGCGTTCGGTGGGCGGTAAAATGGCAATTGGCATCTTGTCGCCGTAATTGGGTGGACGCGTGGGTGTGCCAGCAAGAGCAACCGCACCGCCGTTTCCGCCATTGGCGACCGGGACTGTAATTGTGTTTGCAGCGAAAGGAGTGTCAGCCCCAATTGGGCCGCCTCGCATTCGCTGAAGAATGATCTTGCCATTGGTTAAGACCATGGTGAGCATGGCAAAAAGGAAACCGATTGTGCCGAGTACGTCGCCGTTATCTTTGGCCCAGATATAGAAGGTATCCAGCATTTCTAGTCATCGCTTTCCAACAGCTCATCAAAAGTGACGGTTTCACGTGTGATCGCGGCCGTTGCCGCTTTTATCAGGTCTTCACCCAACAATTGGCCGCTGTTCCAGGCGGCAACATATTCGAGCCCGTCTCTCACACTGTGATCCCGCGAGTGATTGAGGATAGCCTTTGTGCCTGAGACTGCAAGCGGGCTTTTGCTGGCGATATCGTGCGCCATTTTTAGCGCGGCGTCTATTGCGGCTTCGCGGGTTTCTTCCACAGCATTTACAAAACCGTATTTGCTGGCCTCGTCGGCCTTAAACTTGCGCCCTGTCATGGCGAGTTCACGCAGGATACCTTGCGGCAGCAGGTAAGGCGCTCGCTGCAGTGTGCCGACGTCGGCCACTATCGCCACATTGATTTCCTGAATGGAAAACCAGGTATCCTCAGACGCAATGCGCATATCGCAGGCTGATATCAAATCAATGCCTCCACCGAGGCATGCACCGTGGATGGCAGCGATCACCGGCGCGCGGCACTCCTCTAATGCCGTGAAACAGTCTTGCAAATAAAGGATATGCCGCCTGAGTTTTTCGCGTATGCGGGCAGGGTCGCCTTCTTGCCCGCCGAGTACGGCGCCGCTTTCCTTCAGATCAAGCCCCGCGGTGAAATGTTTGCCGTTTGCCGAGAGTACAATGGCGCGCACGCCGTCCTTTTCACCAAGCCAGCGAAAGGCTTCGCCAATTTCGCGGAACATCGCGGGGTTCATGGCATTGAGTTTGTCAGGCCGGTTTAAAGCCACATGGGCAACGGGCCCGTCGAACGAGATATCTAGAGTGGTAAAATCCATTGCCAAATTCCTTATTAAAGCATGCTAGCGATATCGTTTCACAAGATCTGCAAAGCTTTTTGCTTTGGCCATATCTTTGCCTGCCTTGTTGCTGGAGAACCAGTTTTTCGCGAATTTTTTCGCCTTTTTGTTTTTTAAATTGTCTTTCAAAAACTCAGCAACTGTTTCCATGTCGGCATAGCCATTACTTAATGAAGTGCGTAGTCCCCGTACTAATTTAAAGAATGCATCCTGGCCAAGGATGTCGCGTAGCACCATAAAACCAAGCGCGCTTATTTCGTCGCTTTCCGCGGCCAAACCTTCAATCACATAATCAGTAAGCGCTGTTTTGCCGAGTAGTTTGTTCGCGCCAAAAAGCTGTTTTGTGGTCTCAAATTGCATCATTTGAAATTCTGGAAGCATGTCGGGGTTTGCCAGCAGTATATCGATCAATCGATCAAGGCCGTTTGACCAGTTGCCAGCATTTCCCGCGTTATTGGATTTCCATAAGTCGCTTATCGCTTTTTTGATGTCAGGCGTGATAGTGGGCGCGCTGAAAAAGCTGCCTTCCCGGAATATCGCGCCTGCGGTCGTGCTGTTCCCAAAGCCAGCGGGGACCTCAATAATGTTGAGCCTGGCACCGCCTGTTGGCGCTCCAAGCAAGCTTTCGGTAGCTGAGACTTGAGCGGCGGCGGCCTTAAGTGTTGTTTGAGCACCAGCGTCGTTGTCGCCGAGATGTGAAACCGTCACAGGCCCCGACGCGCTGCTCTGAAACGGCCCGATCGCGAGCGCCATTGGTGAAGAGGGACGCTTGCTTTTGAGCGTAGTTTTTGTCCCGGTGCCGACGACCGTTTTTTCCGCGACAGAAAGCGCGCCTACAATTTCATTTGCGCCCGGTATGGTTATATCGGCGAACTGCAAAAACCTTTGATTCGTCCAGGCTTTCCTTATTGATTTTATGTCAGCGTCTGCAAACACCGGGTATGCAAAAGCCTGTGCGCGAAGCATGGTGAACTCGGGGCTCAAAATTTCCTTAACGCCGTCCAGCCCTGTCCAGGAGAGCTCCTCTAAATAGCCGCGGAAATGAATAGCTATATCCATACGTTTGGTTCCGGAAAGGGTGCGTCCCAAGTTGATTTTGACGGCGTTCAACTCCAGCATGTCCATGCCTGCGACCGGTGTGATGGCCGATGTCGCTGCGAGCCGGGCCTTGCCTGCGTCGGCCTTTATGAATTCCAGACCCGGATTAAGCAGAACCGTGACGCTATTGACCGAATGGCCTGTTTTTGGTCGAAAGCTCATCACATAGGCGCCGACCATTTGCCCGTCTTTCGCCACATCCGCGAGATGCAGCTTGGCAATGAGGTTGGCATCCAATAGCTGAATATTGTCGTTGGTAGCGGCTGCTGCCGGCGCGAAAAAAATTGCCAGAAGCAGGAAAAATCCAGTGAAACGCATAATGTACTCCCCAAAAAACTACCTGTTTTCTACCGAGTAACCGCCTGCGCCTGCAAGTTTATTCATCAATGGCACAAAATCTTGTGATGAGAGTGTCGGCAATTTCAGAGGCTGCCTCAACATGGGCCACATCCATATTGAGGCCGTAAAGCACGAATTTTAGGTTGCTTGTGGTTTCTCTAACAGCTGTGCGGGCGCTGTCGGAAAACGGCGTGCCGAAGGCACCGTCTTCATCGGCAAGGAGAGGCAGGCATTCAAGGTTTATATCGCCTTTGCCAATGCCTTCATAGGTTTCGCCTGGGGCCCCTGCGCGCAGAGTGATCTCTTGCCCCTTCAGCCTCGCCGCGTCATAGCACCCCACTGGCACGCCGGTCATCAGAGATACCAAGTTCCCACAGTCGACCACATTATTGACCTGATAGAGCGGTTTGCCCGCAAGCACACGGCGAGTGAGGGCCTCAGACGACGGCCGGTAGCGGCTTGGGTCTTTGCCGAGGGTTTTAAAGGCCGTGCGCACGCCAGAGATAACAGGATCAGAAGATGCCGCCTCGCCGAGAAGCTCTTGCATGCGGATTTCGGCTCCGTCTTCAAGGGCTGTAGCAAGAGCAGGAGGCGCGCTGTTCACGGCGACTTTATAATCCATAATCCCGATGTGAACTTCCATCGCATGGCGAGGGAAAATCTTGTCGATAATTAATTGCATATGACTATTTCTTAAAGATGGTTCTGACCGCACGGAAATAATGTAGCAGGTAGGAGAGTTTACTGACGTTAAAGGAACGTCAACATATTTATAATAGATTTTTTGAGCGAATGTTTTACTAATTCATAGTGTCTGTCGGGGTCGAGAATTAGGAAGGCTGGATTTTCAATGAATCTAACCACTGATCTCGGTGCCAAGGAGCTTATCACCGACTTTTCTGAGTGTAACGTTAGCTGGCCTGGCGGCAAGGCTCTCTATGCCTGGTGGGACGAGGCGCGGGCTGCAAGAAAATTTCCGGCACGGGAAGCGTTTTCTCCGCTCGTTATGCCAAGCTATCTGTCAACAATCATTCTCTACGGGATTGCAGACGGCGCACAAAAATATTCTGTGCAACTGGCTGGGTCCGCAATTGCTGACTTGATGGGGTATGACCCGACAGGCGTCCTTATTGGCGATTTGCCCGGGACAGAAAACCAGTGCGCGCGTTTTGATTGGCTAGTGGAAAAGAAGGCCCCTTACATGTGCGCCGATATTCCAGCTGTCTGGGCCAACAAAGGTTTCAGGACATATTCTACACTTGTTATGCCACTAGGCCCGGACGATAAAAACGTAACAATGATGATTGCCAGCGTTTATTTCGCGAGGCCTGACGACCAGCATAAATAGACAGGAAATTCGCCGGATGTTGGGTGCTTCAGGTGTGGCCCCAATTGTTGGGATCGTCTTCGGCGCCCGGTTTGGCGGTGGGGGAAAGGCCGATGATGTCACCCTTTGTGGTGACGCCTAAACCAAGCACAGTGCGATTGGCATAGGCGAAATAGGCAACCACTTGATTTACCTCCAGAATTTCACCGTCCTCAAGGCCAGCCATGCGCAGTTCGTCAAGCGACAATAGTGTGACTTTTTCGGGAGCGATCGTGAGCATTTTGCCGTAGTTTAGCGCCGCGATATCTCGATCAGACAAATGATCAGATGCCAGCGCTGGTGTGCCTTTCTCAAGGGCATCCCGTATCGCTGTTGCCTTTTTTTCGTCGCTGAGCAACCGGTTTAGCCCGGCCTGGTGATGCGACACGCAGTAGTCACACTTGTTGAGCAGGCTGACATAAACCCCCAGCGCCTCAAGAAGCCATTTGGGCAGCGTATTGCCCGGATGGTGCAGCACATATTTATAGAGCGTCATATGGCCTTCGAGTGTGTGCGGCCTGAGGCTGTGGGCCATCAATATATTATCAACATTATTGTCCGGGCCCTTGACCCGGTCATAGAGGGATTTGAGCTTGCCAACAGCATCATCGTAGCTGACAGTTTTGATCCAGGCCATGTGGTTCTCCCCAGCGTTTGAGGGTTGAGCCTAGCGGCAAGATGAACAGCTTGTAAAGCCCGGTTCAAATCGCGGTTTTGGTTTTGCGCCGGAAGAAAAACCATGCGAGCCATAGGGTGCCGGAAATGCCAATAGCGGCAAAAATTGCGGGCTTGGGGTTTTCGAGCGAACTTACCGATCCGGCATATGCGCCGATTAGCACATAGGGGACCGTGCAAAGGGTCCAGGCAGTGACGAAACGGGCGAAAGGCATGCGGGTAAATCCGGCAAGGCAGGCGCTTATTTCAGGCACAATAGGTGCCGCCCGGGAGATTAAAATCATAACAAAACCGTGGGCATGAAATGTGGTTTTTATCTGCTGAATTTTGGTTGGGTCCTTGCTTATTATTTTCATAACGCTCTCGCCAAATCTAAAGCTTATTGCGTACCCAATTACGCCCGCCATCATGGTACCAACGAGCGCGGCAATTGTGCCTGCGGGGAAGCCAAGGAAATAACCGGCGAGGATGGTAACAGTGAGTGTCGGCACTGCAACGAACAGGTCGGCGAACAAGAGAGCGGCGACAATTGAGCCAACATAAACAGGCGAGAGTTGTTGTGCACTGTTTAGCCAGCCTTCAATTTGCTCGACGCTAAAAAGCCCTGTGGACTTCGCAATCATAAAGGATGTCGCAAAAAACAGAGCCAGGCCTAGGGATAATTTCAAAAGTGGTTTCATGATTTTTTCTTCTTGCTGTAGCGCAGGTCTATTTCAACAAGAGTGCTGAAACCTTCCCGCATAATTTTTGATTTTCTATAGGAGGGCGCACCGGTCATTTTCAAACGCTGCCCCTGCGAAAAGCCGAGACCTTCGGCAGGGTATATGCCGGTCCAGTTTTTGGTAACCTTGCCGTTGCCGTCTTCATCGTGATGTACCTTGATGGCCACATCGTCCCGGTCGGTCGTGAAGGTAAAATCCATCTCGGTTTTGTCGGCGGGAACCTTCTGTTTCTCGATCGCTTTGGCGTGTTTTTTCGGGTAACCGTCCTTAGCAAACAGCATCACATACAGGGTGCCGCCGCGGGCTGGTTCAATGCCGGAAACATGGATTTTAATGTCGTCTGCATAGGCGGTGGCAGCAGCCATAACTATACTCCAGAGCATAAAGGTCAGTTTCATCAAGCGCATGATTTTCACCTCTTGTTCATCAGGGAGCTTGCAAGTTGGGGCCAGATTTTATGGAGCGCACGCAGTATTTTAACCACGCCAATATCATGGTCTTCAACAAGGCGTTCCACGCCGCGGATGGCGCGTTTTGCCGCCTCTTCAGCGGTGATTTTTCCACTTCCACGACCTTCGGTCATGGGCGTGTCCACCATCGGCATAAAGGCCTGCAATACACTTATATTGGTGTCCTTCAGTTGATGCCTCAGGGACTGACTGAAAATATTCAGCCCGCCTTTGCTGCCGCAATAAATTGCGGAGCTTTTTTTTGGCACAATGCCAAGCCCTGAATTTACGTTCAGGATCGCGGAAGGGGTGTCTTTCGTCAGTGCTGGCAATAATAGTGATATCAAGAGCGCCGGGCTTGTCAGGTTCACGGCAATCTCGCGGGCAATAAGCTCGGGTTTGAAGGATTTTTCTGTAAATAGAGGCGTATATTGAACGGCGGCATTATTGATCAGCACGTCAATATGGGGGAAGTGTTCGGTAATCCGGTCCGCAATCACCTCGAGGCTGGTCGGTACTGCGAGGTCGGCGCGGTAGACGCTGACGGTGGGGTATTCAGTTTTGAGCGTGTCAAGCTTCGCCGCACTTCTGCCTATCACAATCAACTGGTTTTGACTGTGCAGCTGGTCCACCAGGGCACGGCCAATACCGGACGTGCCGCCGGTGATAACAACGGTTTTATTTTTTAGTGGGAACACCATATATTTCCTACTCAGATACTTTAGGCTAGAATGCTTTTGGTGGTCCGACTGTAGGCACAAGTATCTGCGCCGTAATTAACCCGGGTTAAGACGCATGGATTTTGAAGACTATCTCGACAAAAAAGGTACTGAGCTCATCCTGGCGAAGGGCGAGCATTTGTTTCGCCAAGGCGACAGGGATAGCGACCTTTATTATATCCGGCGCGGCATTCTGAAGGCCTATTATTTGACCGAAGAAGGCCGCGAACAGGTAAAGTCTCTCGTCGGCGAAGGCACTATCATGGGCAGCCTAACGGCGGCCTACTCGGGCGGTATGAATTCTTTCAGTCTTGTCACACTGGAAGATGCCACTTTGGTACGCTTTGCCTTTGCTGATATGCGTACGCTTGCGCGTGAAAATCCGGACGTTTCAGAACGTATGACCGAACTGCTTTTTTCGTTGGCGATGAAAAAGGAGCGTCGGGAGTATGAGTTTTTATGTTTGTCGGCGGAAGAGCGATACCGGCTTTTTTGTGAACGTTCGCCTGAGCTTGTCGAGCGTGTGACCCAGCAGGATATTGCGCTTTATCTGGGCGTAACGCCCGTGGCGCTTAGCCGTATCAAGAAACGCATCAACAGCTAAAACGTATCACCGCCCTTGAAAACCATCGCGCGTTTCACATATAACAAAGAACTTTGTTTTGCAAAGTATATAAGAATATAAACAAGCGACACGAGAGGCAGGGGATGATCGAATTCATAAGTGCAAGCAAACGTTTCGGCGACAAGCTGGCGGTAGATGGGCTTGACCTGAAGGTAGAGCGCGGCAAATTAACCGCACTGCTCGGGGAAAACGGGGCGGGTAAATCCACCAGCATTTCCATGGCGCTTGGGCTATTAAAACCTTCTGACGGCAGTGTGTCGGTGGCGGGTGCAGTAGCGGGAAGCTACCATGCGCGCCGTAGCATTGGTGCCATGCTACAATCAGCGGAGTTGCCGGAACAGTTAACAACAGCCGAACATATTCGTCTGTTTCAAACCTATTATCCTAAGCCAGCCCCGTTTGACACGCTTGCAGAAAAGCTTGGCCTTGGGCCCATCCTCAACCAGCGATACGGCACTATGTCTGGCGGACAAAAGCGCCGGGTGCAACTGGCGCTCGCGCTGTGCGGCAATGCCGACTTTATTTTATTGGACGAACCCACGGTTGGGCTCGATATTGAGGCTCGCCATACATTCTGGCAGGTGATCCGCGAATTGGTCGACGAAGGTCGCGGTGTTGTGCTCACGACGCATTATCTTGAGGAGGCGGATGCACTGGCGAACCGCATTTTGGTGATGGCGGAAGGCCGTATCGTAGCAGATGGCAGCCCGGCTGACATCAAGGCGCTGGCAGGCGGCAAAATCATTGAGTGCAGAACAAACGCGACTGAGGCTGACCTGATGGCGCTCGCGGCCGTTGAAAGTGTCTCGCCAGTGGGGGACCGCATGCGGATAACCAGTACAGCGGCGGAAGAAACCCTCAAGGCCCTGTTTGCAGGGGGATACTCTGTGGAAGACATCAGTGTTGAGCGAGCGGGGCTGGAGGCAGCCTTTCTTGGCCTGACAGGCAACAAAAACCGGATAGGAGAGGTGGCATGAGCGCCGCAACATTAGGAATATTGAACGCCGAATGCCGGACCGAGATGTTAAAGGCCTGGCGCATGCCAAGCTTCGCCATTCCAACGCTGGTTTTCCCTTTGGTGTTTTACGCCATGTTTGGGGTGGTGCTGGGCGGTGCAAATGTCGACCGTGCCACCTATATGCTGGCTACCTACGGTATTTTTGCGGCCCTCGGCCCCAGCCTGTTCTCGTTCGGGGTCGCTATCGCCACCGAGCGTGACCGAGGCTGGCTTGAGGTTAAGCGCGCGTCCCCCATGCCTATCAGTGTACTGATTGCGGCGCGCATGGTCATGGCCATGGTATTCACCATGCTTGTAACGCTTGCGCTGTTTGCGATCGCTTTTTTTGCGGCTGATGTGCGCCTTGCGCCGGCCACTTGGGCATCGCTCATGGCGCTTAATATGTTCACGGCTGTGCCATTTTCCTTGCTAGGCCTTGCCATTGGCTTGCGGGTGAAAGCGCAAGCGGCGGCCGCCATTACCAACCTGTTCTTTTTTGGCTTTTCACTGCTCGGTGGCCTGTGGGTGCCGATCACCGTTATGCCCAAAATCATGGGGCAGATTGCGCTGGTGATGCCGAGCTTTCATTTTGGCGAGATGGCGCTGTGGGCCATCGGCGCAAAAGAGGGCGGTTCACCCATGCTGAATATCAGCGCGGCGCTTGGTTTTAGCATCCTCTTCGCATTCCTCGCCGCCCGCGCCTGGGGCCATATGGACAAGGATAGATAGGGAGTAGACTATAAGTGAAAAACGGTGAGCCATTTTCCCCGACCGACACTGAAGCTGGCTTCACTTTGCAAGTAATCAGCAACTGCCCGAAAATGGCCAGCGCCGTATAGAATGGAAGTGACCGATCGTTGTGTGCCGATTTGTTCTAGGTGCAGAGCTAAGCTCTGTAACAGATGGTCATCTCTCCAGTCTAAAATAACAGATCGCTGCGCGGCCATTCCCTGCAGCGACTTCCCTACTAATTCTCGACGGCTAGGCAAGTCTTCCATTGCCAGATTCTTGGCAAGTTTTTTACGGGTCATTGTGCAGCTGAAATACAGAATCGCCGCGGCATGCAGTCCCCACAACCAAACCCGATGTTTCAAGGGTATTTCCGTCCACTTTTGATTGAAATCAAACACAAAAACATCTGCACTTATGGCTTTGGATTTGAAAGGCTTCATGTCCAAAGCCGCTTTCTGACGAACCAACCCAAGTCGCCAAGCGGCTACCCAAAATAAAGCACGCAATGTACCGCGTCTGCGCATTTTGGCGGGGCTCTCATCAGCTTTTTGTATCCCTTCAACAAGTATATGGTCGCTTGCTGCTAGCTCTTCAGCGACGTCGCTGTAAAATTGATCGCTGCCAATATGAACCATGGGGATTAATCGTACAGTTTGTTTGGTTTTTTGGTTTGTAAAAGTGTGAACTGCTGAGCGCAATCCAAGTGCGCTACTTTCCAAAATTTGCATAGGCCCCCCAATCCCGTTCGTTGACACGCTAACAAAAAAAGGGCCGCTGCTGCGACCCTTTTCTCGGCACTGGGTTCTTTAGTCCGGTTTGCTGCCGAACTGGAACACCTCTGTGATTGGTGCACCCAGTGCTTCTGCGATCATAAAGGCAGCCTCAAGGGAGGGTGAGTAGCGGCCTTGCTCGATCGCGATAATGGTTTGCCGTGTCATGCCGATTTTTTCTGCCAGCATCGCTTGGCTCATCTCGCCCGCCTTGAACCTGAGCGTGCGAATATCGTTTGTGATGCGGGTTGGTTTCACCATGTTATGCGCGCCTCCGGTAATGGAACAGCCGCAGACCAAACCCAACAAGGGTCGAAAAAACCATCACGCCGAGGATACTGTTGGCGAGAGCGAACGCGCTATAGTCCATCATCACCATGACGAGAATACCAAACAAGCCAAAACCTTGTGCGTAGCTGGCGATGCGCTCTGAGCGCATGTCGATAATATTGTCGCGCTCGTCGTAGGTTTCCTTGTTTTTATCCTTGTCAAATATAGCAACAAGGATGGTGCCGACAATGATGGCAACAACATAAATGCCCATCGCCCACCACAAATAGGCGCTGAAATCCTCAATGGCCGTTGTGCTATTTGCCGCGAAGGCGATAGCCGCGTCAGCATACCATGCCGCGACTATGATGGTTAATATTATGATGCTCCAATATAGTTTTTCATTAAAGCCCACAGGAATTCTCCTTCGGTAAATTTGCTGTCGTGCCCGGGCGAAATCAATCTTTCCAAGCGTTAATTATTTTATACAATATGTTAATTATTATTTACATAATGAAGCATCGGCATATTGTCAAAGATTTTTTACATGAAACAGGATGCACCCCACAAATAATCGTCATCCCGTGCCCTGCCAATGGCAGGTTGCGACATGGGACCCAGGAGACATAGAGTGTCTTCACCTTTGGTGAAGCCTTATTTGAAATTCTGGACCCCGGATCATATCCGCCGCTAAAGTGTTGGGTCCGGGGTGACACCCACAGTGGGCGCTTTCATTCGTAGGACGTTTTGTTTCGGGCCACAAAAAAAGGCCACCTGACAATGTGTCAGACAGCCTCTTTGATTTGGTATGTTGGTACGCTTATGCGGCTTTGGCGATGCGGCCGCGAGTGTCGCCTTTGGCGTAGAAGTTTTCGCCGGATGCGGCCATGTCCCGCAGCATCTGGGGCGGGGTGAAGCGGGGGCCGTAGGCTTGCGCCAAACGATCGGCTTCAGCGACAAACGCCGCTACACCGTAAGTGTCGATAAAGCTGAACGGACCTCCGGTGAAGGGCGCGAAGCCCCAGCCGAAAATCGCGCCGATATCGCCTGAAGATGCATCAATAAGCACACCTTCTTCAAAGCAGCGCGCTGCTTCTACGGCCTGCCGGATCATGAAGCGGCTTTGCACTTCCGCCAAGTCTGGCTGCTCGTCCGCTAGTGGAAAATGCTCCTGAAGGCCGGGCCACAGGTATTTTTTGGACCCGTCGTCCGGATAGACATAGTTGCCTTTTTTGTTTTTTCGGCCAAAACGCTCAAGCTCAACAACCATTTTTTCAACAAAGCCGTCAGCCGGGCTCTCAACATATTTGTCGCCGAGCGCTTTACGTGTTGCCATGCCGACCTTGTAAGAAAGATCGAGCGCCACTTCGTCACCCACAGCCAGCGGGCCAACGGGCATGCCCGCCATCTTGCCAGCGTTTTCAATCAGCGCGGGGTTTACGCCTTCTTTGACCATGGCGTAGCCTTCTTGCACATAGGTGCCGAAGCAGCGGCTGGTATAAAAGCCCCGGCTGTCGTTCACTACAATCGGGGTTTTCCTGATTTGGCTTACGTAATCGAGCGCAAGCGCTGTAGTGGCATCATCGGTTTCTGCGCCGAGGATAATTTCCACGAGCGGCATTTTGTCAACCGGCGAGAAGAAATGAATGCCGATAAACTGGTGCGGACGGGTGAAGTTTTTCGCCAGCCCTGTGATCGGCAGTGTTGAGGTGTTGGAGGCAAATACAATGTCTTTGCCAATCACGGCCTCGGTGGCTTCGGTAACGGACTTCTTAATGTCTTCGGCTTCGAACACCGCTTCGATAATCAGGTCACAGTCCTTGAGGTCGGCATAGTCACTTGTTGTTGTGATGCGCTCGAGTAAGGCCTCGCCTTTTTCCTTTGAAACCTTGCCGCGGCTCACGCCTTTTTCAACAAGTTTGCGCGAGTAATCTTTGCCTTTTTCAGCCGCCGCTTCGTCGCGGTCGAGCAGAACTACGTCCATGCCCGCTTTGGCCGAAACATAGGCCACGCCCGCGCCCATAAGGCCAGCGCCCAGCATGCCGAGGCGTTTGATTTTCTTGCGCTCATGTCCTTCAGGGCGAAGTGAGCCTTTTTCAACCGCTTGCTTGTTGATGAACAGGCTGCGGATCATGTTGCCCGCTACTGGGTCCGCCAGCAGGGTCATGAAATATTTGCTTTCAATACGGATGGCCGTATCAAAATCAACCACGCCGCCCTCGAACAGGCACGACAGGATCGCCTGCACGGCCGGGTAATTATGGTTGGTTTGCTTTTGCGCTATGGCGTTCGCACCGATGAAGGTTTGCACGCTGCCGGGGTGCATAGCGCCTGCGCCGCCAGGGTATTTAAAGCCCTTTTTGTCCCAAGGTGCGAGGGCCGAAGAGGTTTTGTTGACCCATGCTTTTGCTTTTTCAACAACGTCAGCTGCGGGTGCCATTTCCTGTGCGATGCCAAGGCCAACAGCGATTTGCGCGTTATAAGGCTTGCCTGTGGTGATGGCTTGCGCCGCTGCCTGAATGCCGGTTAGGCGCGGCAGGCGCTGTGTGCCGCCAGCACCCGGAAGCAGACCGACCTGTACTTCTGGGAAACCTAGTTGCATTTTTGGGTCGTCAGCGATGACGCGGTAGTGGCACGCGAGCACAAGCTCAAAGCCGCCGCCAAGGGCGAGGCCGTTCACGGCAGCCGCGAAAGGCTTGGTGCCTTCTTTCGCCAACACCTTGCGGTTTTTGTCGCCAGTTTCCATCTTGCGCAGGATTTTATTGAGCTGGAAAGCGCCGTCAAAGGCTTCCTCAGGCGTCATTTTCGCGCCAGCGCGGTCTCCCAGCATATTGAGGTCAGCGCCCGCGAGGAATGCGGGCTTGCCGGATGTTATCACTGCGCCTTTCACAGCGTCGTCCGCAAGCACCTTATCAATGCATGTGTCCAGATCAGCAATAAGCTGGGCATTGAAAACATTCATGCCGGTATTTGGAAGGTCGATGGTCAGAAGCGCGATACCGTCGCTGTCCACGTCATACTTTATTGTCTCAGTCATTTTCTTAAAACTCCGAAGATCAGCGCTTAGACGCGTTCAATGATGGTTGCAGTGCCCATGCCGGCACCGATGCAAAGGGTGGCGAGCGCAGTTTCTTTGCCCGAGCGCTCGAGCTCGTCGAGCACTGTACCGAGGATCATAGCGCCTGTTGCGCCGAGCGGATGGCCCATCGCGATGGCGCCTCCGTTCACGTTGATGTCCTTGTGGTCAATGTCGAGCGCTTCCATGAAACGCAGCACCACAGAAGCAAAGGCTTCATTCAGCTCCCACACGTCAACGTCTGATTTGCTCATGCCAGCGCGGCGAAGCGCTTTTTCAGCGGCAAAAGAAGGCCCGGTGAGCATGATCGTTGGCTCACTGCCGATAGACGCCATTGACTTGATGCGCGCGCGTGCCTTGAGGCCGAGTTTTTCGCCGATCTCTTTAGTGCCAACCAGAATGGCGGCGGAGCCGTCAACAATGCCGGACGAATTACCCGCATGGTGCACATGATTGATCTTTTCGATCTCAGGGTATTTCTGGATCGCAACATTATCGAAACCAAACGCCCCCATATCCACGAAGGAAGGCTTTAGTGCACCGAGTGACTGCATGGTGGTTTCAGGGCGCATGAACTCGTCATGGTCCAGCACTGGCGCGCCGACAACGTCTTTCACTGGCACGATTGATTTTGCGAAACGCTTTTCGTCCCAAGCGGCTTTTGCGCGCTTCTGGCTCTCAACGGCGTAGGCGTCTACGTCGTCGCGGCTGTGGCCGTATTTGGTGGCGATCAGGTCAGCCGACACGCCTTGCGGCACGAAATAGCTGTTGAAGGCAACCGCAGGGTCCATCGGCCATGCGCCGCCGTCACTGCCCATAGGGATACGGCTCATGCTTTCAACACCGCCGCCAATGGCCATGTCGGTCTCGCCTGACATCACTTTTGCTGCGGCAATATTGGTGGCTTCCAGCCCTGAGGCGCAGAAACGGTTCACTTGGATGCCAGCAGTTGTTTCAGCGTAGCCTGCGGTTATGGCGGCGACACGTGCGATGTCTGCGCCCTGTTCGCCAACCGGCGCCACACAACCGAGGATCACATCCTCCACATAGGACGTGTCAAGATCGTTGCGGTCGCGCACGGCTTCCAGCATCTGGGCAGCCAGCTGCATGGGGGTTATTTCGTGCAAAGACCCGTCTTTGCGGCCACGGCCGCGCGGTGTCCTGACAGCGTCATAAATATAGGCTTCGGTCATGTTATGTCCTTTCAGACAGAAAAATAGCTTCTAAAAACTTGCGGCGTCGAGCGCCATAACTTCGTCTGCGCCGGCTTCCAGTTCAGCGCGCTGAGCGGCGGTTTCCGGCAGGCGGCGCTTCATATAATATCGGCCGGTGATTAGTTTGTTCTCGTAGAAGGTAGGGTCGCTTGTGCCCGCGTCCAGCTGATCGAGCGAAATTTTTGCCATTTGTGCCCACTGGAACCCGAGAAGCACATGCCCCATCATATGCATATAAGGCGTAGAGCCCGCGCCAGCATTGTCTGGGTTGGCCATGCCGTTTTGCATCAGCCACATGGTTGACGCCTGCAAATCAGCCAGCGCTTTTGAAAGCGGGCCGGTGAAATCAGCCATTTTTTCATTGTCTTTATTGCCAGAGATAAACTTGCCGATAAGTTTGAACAGTGCCTGTATGCCGCGTCCTCCGTTGGCAGGAAGCTTGCGGCCCACCAGATCAAGCGCCTGAATGCCGTTGGCTCCTTCGTAAATTTGGCAAATGCGAGCGTCGCGCACATATTGGCCCATGCCGTGCTCGCTAATATAGCCGTGGCCGCCAAAAACCTGCTGGTTGCTAGTGGCATATTCATAGCCGCGGTCAGTGAACACGCCTTTCATCACAGGCGTTAACAAGCCAACAATATCGTCTGCCCACTGGCGTTCTTCCTCAGTCTCGGCGTCTTCTGAAAGGTCAATCAACAGCGCGCACCACAACGATGCGGCGCGTGCGGCTTCGTTGAAAGACTTGGAGTTCATCAACATGCGGCGAATATCGGGGTGTACCATCAGGGTATCAGCGGCTTTGTCCGGGTCTTTGGCGCCGGTCAAGGCTCGGCCCTGAATGCGGTCATTGGCGTAAGCCGCGGCGTTTTGGTATGACACTTCGGATTGGGCGTAGCCCTGAACGCCAACACCGGTGCGTGCATGGTTCATCATTGTGAACATGGCGCGCAGACCCTTGTGTTCGGTGCCAACCAGATACCCGGTAGCGCCATCATAATTCAATGTGCAGGTCGAATTGGCGTGGATACCCATTTTTTCTTCGATCGAACCACAGATCATTTGGTTATGTGCACCGAGACTGCCATCCTCATTGACCAGATATTTGGGTACAATGAATAGTGAAATACCTTTCACGCCCTTTGGTGCGTCTGGCAAGCGCGCGAGCACAAGGTGGATGATGTTTTCCGCCATGTCGTGCTCACCGGCAGAGATGAATATTTTAGTGCCGGTAACGGCAAAACTACCGTCGTCTTTTGGCTCTGCTTTGGTGCGCAGCAAACCCAGATCAGTGCCGCAATGGGGCTCGGTCAGGTTCATGGTTCCAGTCCATTCGCCAGTGATCATCTTCGGCAAATACTGCTGCTTTAGCTCATCGCTGGCATCAAGCGCTATTGAAGCCATTGCGCCCGCAGATAACCCTGGATACATGGTAAACGCCATATTGGCAGAGGACATCATTTCCTGCATGCAAAAACCGAGCACATGCGGCAGCCCCTGGCCACCGTATTTAGGGTCTTGCGTCAGCCCAGACCAACCTGCTTCGGTGAAGGTTTTGTAAGCCTCCTTGAAGCCTTTCGGTGTGGTTACCGAACCGTCGCTGTGGCGCACGCAGCCTTCGGTATCGCCGCTTAGGTTCAAAGGCGCCAATTCATTCTCACACACTTTGGCACCTTCCTCCAGGATCGCAGAAATCATATCAGGTGTTGCGTCTTCGTAACCCGGCAGGCTGGTGTATTTGCTGAGATCAAGCATCTCATTCAGCACAAAGGTCATGTCTTTTACGGGGGCGTTATAGATTGGCATGGAATTTCCTCGGGTGATTTTTTAGGGCTTGTTAAGCGGGCTTGCGTTTTGTGCAGCTGTTATGTCGGAATATACAATTGAAGGGGTTCACCAGTGTCCGCGTGAACCCATGCACCGTCATCGGAGCGCTTCAGGTTTGTAAGCATGTCACAAAATTCTGTAAGCTCATCAATGGTGGCGTTGATATCGTCGCGCTGGGCCTCAAGTGCCTCGATGCGGTTCCTGCAGCGGTCTACTGTGACGGACTGCTGGGTCTTGCGTTGGTCGCCGACATCATACAAATCCAGCATTTCCCCGATTTCCGTCAGTGAAAAACCTACACGCTTTCCTCGCAGTATCCAGGCGAGGCGGGCACGGTCTTCACTATGGTAAACTCTGTTCTGGCCTTGCCGTTCCGGGGATATAAGGCCCTGATCTTCATAGTGCCTAAGCGTGCGCGGTGTGACACCAAAGTCGCAGGATAATTCGTTAATACTGTAGGTTTGGTCGGCTTTTTTCAGCATGAAAGGCTTTCCTTTAATGTGCCCCATTAAGTAGTTGACGTTAACGTAAACGTCAATACATGAATCATGACAATTGCTAGCACGCTGGATTCGCACTATAATTTAACGGCGGGGTATTGATTTTTGATGAACAAAAATGTGTGACAGGGGCATATTTTAGCCGAATCGCACACGCTTAGCGCGCTTATACACGCACAACACGGAACCGGGAGGAGAGCAATCATGGCACCCAAGTTTGAAACTTTTGCGGAGTTTTTTCCTTATTATTTGGCCGAGCATTCTTTGCCAGTGTGCAGGGCACTGCATTATGCGGGTACCATCCTTGCCTCGGCTTCGGTGGTTTATGCTCTCTATAGCCAGACCTGGTGGATGCTCTTGCTGTTTCCGGTCATTGGTTATGGCTTCGCATGGACCGGTCATTTTGTGTTTGAAAAGAACCGACCAGCCACGTTCGACTATGCTAAATGGTCGTTGATGGGTGACTATAAAATGCTTGGTTTGTGGCTGACGGGGAAGATAGGCCCGGCTATGGAAGATGCCCTTGAAAAGCATGGCCGTAGGAACAGCCGCGGTACGTCGGAAGCTACATAAAATTTCATTGATTCCGCCAAAGTATGGCCCGGTACAACAATCGCACGGGTGTGATTGCTTTATTAACCAATTTTAGGTAGGACAGGGTGTTGCGGCTTTTTGCTGCCCGAATTTTCTGTCTGCCTATTTTGGATCAGCCCCAGATGCCACTTTATTTGCCTATAGCCGAGCTTTCGATGGACGTATTCCTCGTGATCGGAATGGGCGCTGTTGTTGGTTTTCTATCTGGGATGTTTGGTGTTGGCGGCGGATTTTTAATGACGCCTATCCTGATATTTGCAGGTGTGCCGCCGGCTGTTGCTGTGGCCACCGAATCAAACGAAATTACAGCCGCGTCGGTTTCTGGCGCGTTGGCGCACTGGCGAAGGCAGGGCATTGATATCAAAATGGGCTCGGTGCTTATTGTCGGCGGTGCTATTGGCTCATTTTTTGGCGCCCAGGTGTTCACCTACCTGAAATCTCTTGGCCAGGTGGATCTGATGATCTCGCTGGCGTATGTGATTTTTCTGGGCTCGGTCGGCGGCCTGATGTTTTGGGAAAGCGTACGTGCCATTTTACGGCAACGCAGCGGTTATGTACCGCCTAAAATAAGCCGCGAAGACAGGCACAAAAAATGGGTGCATGCGTTGCCGTTTAAAATGCGCTTCCGCAAATCAAAGCTATATATCTCAGCGCTGTTGCCTCTTTTTATCGGCATGCTTGTCGGGGTGCTGGCGGCGATCATGGGGGTTGGCGGTGGTTTTGTAATGGTGCCCGCAATGATTTATATTTTGGGCATGCCTACCAATGTTGTGGTGGGTACATCGCTGTTTCAAATCATATTCGTAACAGCGCTTACAACTATTTTTCATTCGGTGAATACTCAGACTGTTGATATTTTCCTCGCGGTATTGCTGCTGGTTGGTGCCGTGATCGGGGCGCAGGTCGGTGCCCGGGTGGGTTTTAAGCTGCAAGGGGAACATTTGCGGGCCTTGCTTGCGTTGATGGTGCTTGCCGTTTGTACCATCATGGGGTTGGGCCTGGTGCTGGAGCCAGCCGAGCTCTATAGCGCCACTGAGGTTGTCGTATCTGGAGCAGGCCAATGATCCGCGCCCTTGCCATATTGCTAATGGGTGCGGCTCTTTTCGCCGCCAGTGCCCCAGCTGGCGGACTGGTGACGGATCTCTCGAACAAGCGAATTGAGATTCGCTATAGTTTTGAAGGGGCACAGCTGATTTTGTTTGGTGCCGTTGGTTCTTCTGCCGTCGATCCGGTGAATGATTTGTTTGATGTTGTTGTGGTGGTGCGGGGCCCGGAAGCTGAAACGGTAGTGCGCCGCAAAGACAGAGTGGGTGGTATCTGGATTAATAATGCAGACCTGGTTTTTCCGGCAGTCCCTGGGTATTATGCAGTAGCAGCGTCCCGCGCGCTGGCCGACATTGCCCACCCGACCGTTTTTGCAAGCTACGGAATTGGCTTTGATAATTTGCCTTTGGTGGCGCGGTCTGAGCGCGGATTGCTGGCCCCGGACCCCAAGTTTAAAACAGCCCTTTACCGGCTCCGTGCAGGGGAAAACCTTTACCGGCAGGAAATTGACAGTGTTTCCTTGGTCGCAGAAGGCTTGTTCCGTACCGATGTGCATCTGCCTGCCAATGTTCCAGTGGGTGAGTTTCTGGTCGAGACCTTCGTTTTTCAGGAAGGCAGCTTAAAAGCGCGCAACCGCATTCGTTTGAGTGTGGACAAAGAGGGCTTTGAACGTGCGGCCTATGACTTTGCCCACCAATATCCGCTGCTTTATGGCCTGATAGCTGTATTTGTAGCATTGGGGGCCGGCTGGATGGCTGGCGTACTCGGCAAAAAATAATATCGCTTCACAGGGCAGGAATAGCCTTGTAGCGAAGGTCATTCTATTTGGGGGGTTTGCCGTATAGGGTCTGCAACAATATCGTCATCCGGGCGACCAAGACCTTTTTCGATTTCGAACAGAAAAATACCGTTCTTCACGTGGGCCATCTGCAAGCGGTTCCCAGACATTTTGCAGAATGCGGGCATGTCTTGCACTGAAGCCGGGTCTGATGCTTTGACAAGCAGCAGTTCACCCGCCTGCATCTCGTCAAGCATACGGCGCGTGCGCAATACCGGCATTGGGCACAAGAGCCCGGTAGCATCCAATTCTTTGGCGTAAGGTTTCGAGCTATCGGTCATGGTTGGAGTGGCCCCGTCTTCTGATGTTTTATTCAGATACGCATAAACATATTGTGAGTGTGAGACTAAAAGAAAAATCTCAATAGCCCGTTAACAGCTGGAATATGAAATGAAAAAGACCCGCCCTGGGTAGGGGCGGGTCTTGGACCGGATTTGGGTATGATCCGGTCACGGACGGGATGCTTTGGTGCCGGGTGCTGAGAGAAGCCCCGTCCGGTGGTTAGTTTCTAGTGCAATACTGCATTTGCCGGCCGCTCATCCAATGTGGCTTTGACCGTCAATTGCTCATGGATATTGAGCCAGATGTCGAAACCCTCATCGTCGCCAAGAGCTTTCATTTTAGAGAGAGCTTCCCCTGCGTAGACAATTGCTTTGGCACCAAGGTTCTTCAACAGATTATCGGCAACCAGACCAAAATAATAATTTGGATCAAAAGGCATTCGTTCTTGCATGGCTCTACTCCGACGCTAGGGATTATACTTGCCGCTAGAACTAGCAACAGACGTGCCAATTTTAAGTTTGTGGTTTTTCAAGGGTTTGCGCAGAGGTAAGTCACTTTCTGCCCAGTCTGTGCGAAAATTTACCCGGCAAAGACAGCCTTTCCTGTTCGGAGATGCCACTCGCGAAATACCTTGACTTCATGCGCCCTTGCCGTGATTTTGCAGGCCACTGAATAGCTGAGTGTTGCTCCCCCCAACTCCATTTGTGACTTGCTAAGCGAAGGAATGATCCGCCCCATGAATATTTCCACTGATATAAGTGCTATGCCTGAAGAAGCAGACGTTCCTAAGGGCACGGGTGTGCCGGTCCGCCGGGATTGGTCTCAGGAAGAAATATCAGCGCTGTTTGATATGCCGTTTATGGATTTGATTTTTGAGGCGCAAGGCGTGCACCGGCAGTATCACGATGCGAATAAAGTGCAATTGTCGCAATTGATTTCGATAAAAACGGGTGGATGCGCTGAAGACTGTGGCTATTGCTCGCAGGCTTCCAAATATAAAGAAGGCACTGGCCTTGATGCATCGAAACTGATGGAACTGGACCGGGTGATTGATGCAGCCAAAAAAGCAAAAGCGGGTGGGGCTAGCCGCTACTGTATGGGGGCTGCCTGGACCAGCCCCAAAGACCGTGACATGGAAACGCTTACGGCGATGGTAAAAGGGGTGAAGGCGCTGGGTCTCGAAACATGCATGACCCTGGGCATGTTGTCTGACAAGCAAACCAAAGACCTGGCAGACGCTGGCCTGGATTATTACAATCATAATATAGATACGTCTGAAGAGTTTTATGGCGAGGTCATAACGACGCGCAGTTATCAGGACCGGCTGGACACGCTGGAGCGGGTTAGGGCCGAAGGGATTAATGTTTGCTCAGGCGGAATTGTTGGCATGGGCGAGGCGCGCAGTGACCGTGCCGGCATGCTCAAAACCCTCGCCAACTTGCCCCAGCACCCTGAAAGTGTGCCTATCAATATGCTGGTTGCCGTGCCGGGTACGCCGCTTGGGAATGTGGATAAGCTGGATCCTATTGAGTTTGTACGTACCGTGGCTGTTGCACGTATTTTGATGCCTACATCAGAGGTGCGCCTTTCAGCGGGCCGGGGCGAGATGTCAGAAGAAATGCAGGCGCTTTGTTTTCTGGCGGGTGCCAGCAGCATATTTTACGGCGAACAGCTGCTAACCACACCCAACCCGGAAAATAATAAGGATATGGCGCTTTTTGAAAAGCTCGGACTTACCCCTGCTTAACCTTTATTATCTTTCTTGCTGATTTTCTCCACACCGGTTTTACCGCCGCGGCGGGCAAGCTTGGCTTGGCGATCTTTCAATAGGTCCTGAACATGTTCGGGTAGGGCGGACTTAAGGCTATTGCCAGTAGCATCCGTTACTGTGCCCGCGTATACCGCAGCTGTATCACCCATTTGGCCGTTATACAGATCGGCAATATGCCAATCATCAATATCGACAACAAATGATGTTGTTTTTTCCATGCGGCGCTCAAATTTGTCGGCGGCATATTGTTTTATGTGCGCCATCACGTCGGCCTGAAAGTTGGGAAATTGCACGGCGCTGGCCTGATAATAGGTGGATACCCTCAGCTTTTTGTCCCAAATTTGCGTGCCGCGCACGCTGTTTACAAACTCTTCGGCATTGTCTTTGAGCGCCGCTGCCACGGTTGCACCTGTGTAGGCGCTATTGCGAATGTTGGGTGTGCCAATTGCACCAAAATAGAACCCGTAGATCACGATAGGGTCGTTCCAATTAGCAAGCACGTGGTTGCGGATGTCGGCCAGGGAAATCATTTGCCCATCCCAGGCATAGTCTCGGGCGAAATATTCGCTGTTTGTTGCCAGTGGCGAGAAAACCTTCTCGATATCGGTGATTGGATAAAGCTCGGCAATTTTCGCAAGCACTGTGATGTTATGCAGGTTCAGCCAATAGGCCAGCTGCTCATTTTTGCTGAGCTTTTCGATAGGTAGCTGCGCGGGTATTGCCAATAAATCGTCTCTTACAGCCGCTACACCTTCAATTTGTGCTTTCTCGTATTTGTGCAGCATCACCCGGTTCCCCTCAAGGCGAGACGGATAGGAATTGCCGAGACGGATGTTTGAGGCGGTGCTTTTGGTAGGTTTGGGGGCCCGCTTGTGGGTTGAACGCCCCATTTCAAGAACAGAGCCGCGCAGCACACCTTCAAGATCACTATAGTCGAGCCGATATTTTGCCGAGGCAGCGTGCGCGGCGGGCAGCGACACTGTGTCCCGGCTCTCGGTTGCCGACAATGCACTGATGGGTGCCGCACCGGTCATGCATATTAAGGCAATTGCTATTTTTTTTATCATGATCACATCCTCTTTTTGTCGCTATCACAAGGCAGAAACCCGCCACCAGTTTGAACTGGAATTACCGGCCAGATATATCGCGGCTCTCTTTTGTGGTTGACCCACCGTTTGTTTTGACGCTTCCGCTGGCCGCCATTTTTTCATCGCGGGTTTTGTTGCGCCGCTGAATGTCGGCCAATAAGCGCCGGGCATGGAGCGGCACAGCATCATTTCGCTTTCTCGACCGTGGGTCGTTGCGAACGACATTGCCTGCGCCTGTCGGGTCTTTGAGGTGGCCGTTATATAGGTCTGCAATATTCCAGTCGTTTAAATTGGCCTTTACTTTCTTTATTTTGCCCAGACGCTGCAGATAATCGTCTTCAGCGAATTCGCGAATATGGGCTAGAATGTCAGCCTCAAAGCGCGGGAAAAATTTCGGGAAAAATTGATAATATTCTGAAACGCTGAGGGATTTCCCCGATTTTTTGCGTGACCCACGAACGCTGTGAATAAAATCGACAGCATTTTCGTGCAGCGCTTGCCATACATTGCTGGCGTCAAAGGCTCCGCCGCGTACATTGGGGGTTCCTACGGCTCCTAAATAAAAGCCATAAATAACAAGTGGGTCGTCCCAGTTGGCAACAATATGGTCGCGGATGTCATTTAAAGACACCATTTGCCCAGCCAAATTGTAGCTTTGATTGCAGTAGATGGAGGTTTGATCGGAGCAGCTGGCGACAAGCGGTTCTAGGTCGGTTACCGGGTAGCGTGCGGCGAGCTCGTGATAAACAATGATATTATGAAGGTTGAGCCAAAAGGCCAATTGCTCATCTTTGGAGAGCTTCGCAAAATTCACCTTGCTTGCAATGTCGAGCATTGTATCCCGGAGCGCGCCTGATACCCGTGCTAGTTCCTCTGTTTGCTGGTGAAAAAGGACGCGGTTGCCTTCGAGGCGCGAGGGCTTTGTATTATCATAAGCGACACGTGTACCGGTAATGGCGGCGGGTTTGCGTGCCACTTTATGATCGGACCGACCTGTTAGCAGCACTGTTTGCTTTAAGAACAGGTCAAGGTCGTCATATTTTAATTTGTGGGTCGCTGATTTCTTGTGTGCGGTCGGGAATGCTGGCTTATCGCCTGCCGCAGACATGGCGGCTGGGGCCACCAAAAGCAGAACCATGCCGATGAAGCATGCTTTTAAAAAAGCAGACATCTCTATCCTCCAAAACGAAACTCATACCGGCCCGCAGGTGTTGGCGGGTCCCGAGTTTCTGTTGCTGTCGTTTTTGATGTCACCGTCGATGCGGCGACATTCATTATTTTTCTGTGCGTCGAACTATCAGCGACGCATAACTTAAACTAAGCCGCAATCACGTATATGTGAATATAGACATTGGTTTGCAATGTTTAATCATAAAGTTGTAAAAAATCACCCCTTAGAAGCATTTGGAGTCAGCCAAGCAATTGGAGCTTTTGGCCTATTTTTTGCCGATACGGCTGCCTTCCTCGCGGACAAATTCTTCAACGGTGACGTTGCCGTCCCTGCGGCGGGCATTGTCCCGTTTTTTAAGCCCCCGCAGAAGTGCCGACACATGGGGAGCCAAGCCCTGTTCGGCCAATTTGTTTAGGGTCGGATCCTGCGCCGCCGAGTTATATATCACTGTGGGGGCCGGTTGGTTGCCGAGCCCATCTGCGGGTAACTCGCCGCTTTCTATAAAATAAACCAATGCTCCAGGGTTGGTATTATAACTGCTGCCACTATAACTTTCGCCGTTTTTCAGGTCAGCGATGCTCCAGTCATAGTTTTTGATCTGAAACTTTTCTATACCGACAATGGAACGCCGTGTTTTGCCGCGAGCGTAGGTTAGCAGGTGGTGCTTTATGTCCTTGTGGAAATCCGGGAAATATTTATCTTTTCCCATTTTATAATGGTCCGAAACACGGCCTTTGCCGCTCCACAGCCGAATGCCGCGCAAGCTGTTTACAAAGTCAAACGCATTCGATTCCAGCTGTTTATTGATGGTTTTGCTGGTGTAGGCCTCTGTGCGTATATTTGGTCCGCCGATCGCGCCCATGTAAAATCCGTACAGCACTAAAGGGCTATTCCAGTTGGAAACAACATGCTCTTCAATGTCTCGGATTGATGTGGGAACGCCGCCAATCGACATGGTCTTTTTTGCCCAAACGTCCCTCTTGCCTTTTGAAATGCGCTTAATGCTTTTAACCGGATAATTTTCGGAAACCGCAAGCATAACGGCCACATTATGCAGGTTAAACCAGTAGGCCAGCTGCTCGTTTTTCGAGAAATTTTCGAGCGGCATATGGTCAGGCACGGCTTCAAGGTCTTGCCGAATAGCCAGTAACAAGGCGCGGTGGCTGTCAGTAAATTCGTGGAATAAGACACGGTTGCCTTCCAGCGCGGTGGCTTTGGAATTTCCGTGCTTGATCCGGGTAGATGTGTTTTTATTTGCCGCCCGGCTTGCGACCTGCCTGTTGGACCGACCGGTATCCAACACCGAGTTCTTTAGAACATAACTCAGATCGTCATATTTGATCTGAAACTGTGACGCCGGAGTATTTTTGGTGGGTAGGTCAGCGGCGTAGCCCTTTGTCGGGAAAGGTGCAGCAAATGTGAGGGCCGTCGCTAGAAAGCCCGTCATAATGAAAGAAGCGATATGTTTCATGGGAATCCCTTTCATTCGCCTAAACCAGTGGTGGCCATAATTTAAAACGGATACTCGGAAAACTACGGATGACTGTATCATTAAAGCGACAAGGTTCAACTCAAACCAAAGTGACAGACCAGTGGCGGCGAAAAAGGAAAATTTTAGGCATGTATCACCCGCTCTATGGTTCTACGGAAACCCTGCTGCCTGCTCCTTCTAAGAATTCTTCTATAGTTACTGTAACTTTGTGTCGTCGGCGTTCGCTACGTTTCTTGAGACCCGTGAATAGTGCAGCGACATGATGGGGAATACCATCACCGATATAGCCCATGAAATCTGGATTGGTTGTTATGCCGGTAGAAAGGTAAGGCGCCGCGTATGTATTGGGATCATAGATAAAATATGCCAGTGCGCCCGGGTTGGTGTTGTAACTACTACCACTATAACTGTCGCCGTTTTTTAAATCAGCGATACCCCAGTCGTAAGATTTTGCCTTGAAAGTCTTTGCCTCAGTCAGCCTTCTTGCCAATTTAGCGTCCGCAAACCGGATCATATGGTTTTGCAGGTCCTTCTCGAAATCAGGGAAGTATCGGGCACCTAAATTATAGTGCGAAGATACATGAGCTTTATCACCCCAAAACCTCACACCGCGCAGGCTGTTTACAAACTCTGTGGCATTTTCTGTGAGTTGTTCCGTGAGCGTATCGGCGGTATAGGCTGTTGACCTTATGTTTGGCCCGCCAACGGCTCCCATATAAAACCCATACAGAACCAAAGGGTTGTTCCAGTTGGCAGTCACATGATCTTCGATGTCCGCTATCGACATGGGCCTGTCGCCCACAACCATATTTTGTTGGCTCCATATATTGTTTTTTCCGGCCGCAATACGCTTAATGCTCCGCACAGGATACTGCTTTGAGACCTCCAGCATAACAGCGACATTGTGCAAATTTAACCAATAGGCGAGCTGTTCGGTTCGGTTGAATTCACGCAGTGGCAGGGTGTCTGGCACAGCTTCGAGGTCTTTGCGGATGGCCAGCAAAAGCGCTCGGTGCCCGTCATCAAACTCATGGAACAATACCCGGTTACCTTCCAGACCAGTAGCTTTCTTGTTACCGTGTTTAATACGTGTTGATGTGTTTTTGAGCCTAGCTTTGCTGGCCGGGCGCCTGTCGGACTTGCCAGTTTTCAAAACCGTGTTTGCCAATACATAGTTCCAGTCGTCATAGTTGATCGTATAGGAAGAACCGGGCGTATGACTTGCAGGCTGTTTGGATGTAGCTGCATATGCGGACTGCGCGCCAAAGAAACAGAGCGAAATGCCTGCGAATAATGCCAAGACTGGTTTGAAAAAAAGTGCCATATCGAAAACCCCCAAAGTTCTTGTTGAGGGCAACTTACTATAAATCGGCTGATTTTGAAAGTTTTGCTGCCATTTGGCTAAGGTATGACCAACTTAAGCCGGGGGTGAGCCGTGATACTTTATATATAAAAAAAGCCCGGCAGGTGGTTCACCAACCGGACTTTTTTGTTTTATTGGTTCAGCTTCTATTCGCGGTTACCGAGGAACTGCAACAGGAACATGAACAGATTCACGAAGTCCAGATACAGGTTCACAGCGCCCATAATCGCACCTTTGGCGAGCGCCTCTCCGCTTGCCATCATGGCATAGCTTTCTTTGATGCGCTGGGTATCGTAGGCGGTGAGACCCGCGAAGATCAGCACACCAGCAATTGAAATTACAAACTGCATCATCGGTGACTGGAGGAAGAAATTAACCACCATGGCAATGATAATGCCGATAAGGCCCATAAACAGGAATGTGCCCCAACCGGAAAGTGATTTCTTTGTGGTGTAGCCATATAGGCTGAGCGCGCCAAAACTGGCGGCGGTGATAAAGAACGTCCGGGCGATGCTTTCGCCTGTATAGGCAACAAATATCCAGGACATGGACAAGCCCATAACAGCCGCAAACGACCAGAAAATCATCTGAAGTGTGCTGGATTTCATTTTGTGGGCGCCAAAGCTCATAACCAGGATGAACGCTAGTGGTGCGAGTGCGACAAGCCAGTGCAAGCCACTATTGAAAATGGCATTCAAAATGGCAGGACTGTTGCCAACATAGGTGGCAACAAGGCCAGTAAGTGCTATACCAGAGGCCATATAATTATAGACCTTCAGCATATAGGCGCGCAGGCCTTCGTCATATTCTGCGGTCTGGGTATTGGTGCCAGCCCGGTAGGCGGTATTGTATCGGTCCATTATGGAACTCCCCACGGAATTTAAACATAGTTACTTATAATATGGGCATTCGAAGGCGATCTTGCAACCGCCTTCGGTATTTCGCGGCTATTCGGTCCGTAAAACCTCATTGGGCTTGACGGAAAGCGCCCTGAAGCTAGAGCCGATGCCAAATATTATAGTGACAAGTAGGCTGCCCCCGACGGTGATAAGCATCGGCACAGGCAGGAAGACGAATTCCATCTCCATCTGTATCGCTACCACCAGATAGCCCACCAGGCTGCCCAGCCCCAGCGCAATGGTGCCTGTAATAAGGCCAATAAGCGCATACTCAAGTAGATAGGCCTTGAGGATTTGTATGCGCACAGCGCCTACGACTTTTAAAATCACGCTTTCATAAACCCGTTGGCGGAACCCCGCTGCGATGGCGCCAGCTAGCACAAGAATGCCGGCCACAATCGATACGATCGCTGTGGCACTCACGGCTGTGGTGATTTGCTCCATCATTTTATTCACAGACGAAAGCACTTCTTTCATGCGAATTGCGGTCACATTCGGGTATTTTTCCGTCAGCGCCTTGTGCGCCGCCGCTTCGCCTTCGGGTGAAGACTTCATTGTCGCCATAAAGGTATGCGGTGCGTTTTTGAGCGTGTTCGGGTCAAACATAATCACGAAATTAAAGCCAAAAGTACCCCAGTTGATCTCGCGCAGTGAACGGACCGTAGCGGTTATTTCACGACCCAAAACAGCAACAGTTATGGTGTCACCAACCTTTAGGCCCAGCCCGTCGGCTTGCTCTTTACCGAGGCTTATTTCTGGCGGGCCTGCGTATTCAGCAGGCCACCAATCGCCGTCAACAATGGTGCTACCTCTATTCAGCTCCTGCACATAGGTCAGGCCCCGGTCGCCGCGCAACACCCAGCGCACTTCGGGATGCACTTCAACATCCTGTGCTGGCACACCGTTCAGTTTGGTAACGCGCCCGCGCAAGTTAGGAATGATGTCAATTTCCTCGACGCCCGCGAGCGATTTGCCTGTTTCTACAAATTCGTCCGCCTGATAACCTTGGATATCAAGGAAGAAGAACGCTGGCGCTTCGCCAGGCACTTGGCTTTGAAGCTGCCTTCCCATATTGCCTTCAACTAGCGCAAGGCCCGCGAAAAGTGTGAGGCCAAGCCCGAGCGAGATTACAACGGCACCTGTTGCCGCTCCCGGACGGTGCAGGTTCGCTACAGCGAGACGTGCCAGCGCATTTCTGGGGCGCGGCGCGTTCGCAGCGGTTTTTTCAATGAGCCAGCTCAATAGTCGCAATATGCCAAGCGTAACAGCAGAACCGGCGATAAAGGCCCCGGCGAGCACCCTGTTGTCAGATAAGCCTACAGCCAGCAGCACAACAACAAGAGCGGCCCCCATGATGGCTGCGAGATATATAAAACGCGGCCACTTGCGCTCGGGTGTCACGATGTCGCGGAACAGATGCACAGCTGGCAGGTCACGAGCTTTGCCAAGCGGCCATACTGTGAAGGCCACTGTTATCATCAGTCCGTACAAGGCAGCGAGCGTTAGTGCCACTGGGTAGATGCCGCCTCCAGCTTGTACGGGAAGTGTGTCCGGCAGGAAAGCAGCGAGCACGCCCGGTAAAAAGGCGCCAGCCACAAGTCCAACTGCAATGGCAAATAGCCCGATCAGGATCACCTGGAAAAAATAAACCTGAAAAACCACGCTGCCGTGCGCTCCAAGTATCTTCAGTGTGGCGATGGTTTTTGTTTTGCGGTCCATATAGCCGCGCACTGCGTTGCCAACGCCCACACCGCCAACAACAAGTGCTGATACGCCCACGAGGGTCAGAAACATGCCCATCTGTTCAATGAAACGCCTCAGTCCGGGCGCAGAGGTGCCTCGGTCCCGCACACGCCAAGTGGCGTCAGGGAAGGTTTCCTTGAGGTTTTCGCGCAGGCTATTGATATTGGCGTCGGCTGGAGTGCGCACTTTGTAAATGAAACTGATGAAAGAACCTGTTGTGACCAGTCCGGTTTCTTCAAGGGCATCTAGATGCAAAAACGCCGATGGCCCGAGCTGAAAACCAAGGTTCGCTTTGTCGGGCTCGTTCTCTATATAAGCTCGAATGTCGGCTTTCACGGCTCCAAATTTTAAGACGTCGCCAATTGTTACTCCCAGTTTGTCTGCAAGGAGGGGATCAATAGCGGTGCCCCATAGATCCCCGCGTTTCTCCAGAAGGGCGCCGGTTTCAAGCGTGGGTTTTGTTTTAAAATCGCCGTAAAGCGGGTAAAGACTGTCAACAGCTCGAAGCTCAACAAGCGTCGACTTTGCGACCCCGTCAACCCGGCCCATGGTGCGAAAACGCGCTGAACGGGACAGTGTGCCTTGCTCATCCGCCCAGGCAAGAAGCTCAGCTGGTGCGGCTTTCTGGAATTGGTTTATTTCCATGTCGCCGCCGAGGATGGACTGGCCTTCGCGTTCCATACCGTCCTGAATGGCGCGGGTGAGCGAGCCGATAGCGGCAATGGCGGCAACACCCAAAATCAAGCAAGCCATGAAAATTTTGAAACCGCCAAGGCCGCCGCGCAGTTCCCTGAGTGCCAGCTTTAGCGCCACTGGCGTGGACGCATGTCGGGTCATCATTTGCCGGCCACTTTCGAAATAACGTCGGCATCGCCGCCCACTGAACGTGTGTCGCCGGTGTCATCGACAATACGGCCGTCCATCATGGAAATTACCCTGTCGCAGCGGTCGGCAAGCGCAGGGTCGTGCGTGACAAGGATGAGTGTGGACCGGCGCTTGTACGCCAGATCAAATATCAGGTCGATTACCGCGCGGCCGGTTTTACCGTCCAGGTTGCCGGTTGGTTCATCACCAAACAAAATGTGGGGCTGGGGAGCAAGTGCGCGAGCGAGCGCCACCCGCTGTTGTTCGCCGCCCGAAAGCTGGGCCGGGTAATGTTCCACACGCTGGGCTAGGCCCACGAGTTCCAGCTCTTTTGCAGCCAGATCAAACGCATCGTTTACACCTGCGAGCTCTAAAGGCACCGCGACATTTTCAAGCGCTGTCATAGTGGGGATCAGGTGAAATGCCTGCATCACGATGCCTACATGCTTCAGCCGGTGCAGAGCTAGCGCGTCTTCGCTCGCGCCAGTGAAATCGAGCCCGCCCACCTCTATGGTGCCGGTGGTGGCTTGCTCAAGCCCGGTCATCAAGCTCATCAGTGAGGATTTGCCTGACCCAGACGGCCCGACTATGCCCACGCTTTGCCCGGATTCGACCGAGAAATTTATGGATTTCAGAATGTTTACAGGTCCCGCGCCGCTCTCAAGCGTCAGCGAAACATTTGATAATTTGATAACTTTAGTATCTTTGGCCATTGTATTTTTTATCCTCTGCTGCCAGTTATTTTATTATCACCCCTAACTCCACCCTCGCGTGGCGGTTAACCGTAGGAGCGGACCATGACGGCCATCGGCCCATTTAAGATATTATTTTTTGCTGCAATTACCAGTGTTCTCTCGGTTTTTGCGACAAATAGTGACGCACTTGCGGCGGATGGACATGGAAGCAGTGCTCCAATTGAGATACTAGCCTTCGGCGATAGCTTGACCGCCGGCTACGGCTTACCCGCTGGTGACGGTTTCACTGATCAGCTTGAGGTGTGGCTCAACGAAAAATCGGACAGGCCGGTTAAAGTGATAAATGGCGGCGTTTCTGGTGATACTTCATCCGGTGGCCGGTCGCGGCTCGATTGGGGTCTGGCGCCGATAAAGGGCGGCAAGCCTGACCTTGTAATTTTGGAATTGGGCGCAAACGATGCCATGCGCGGCGTAGCCCCTGAAATCACACGTGAAAACATTGACGCGATTGTGAAACTTCTCACCGAGCGGGGCATTCCGACTTTGATCGCAGGTATGCTTGCTACGCCTAGCTGGGGGCCTGAATATGCCGACGCCTTTGACGGAATTTTCCCCGATGTTGCACAAAAATATGATGTGCCGATCTATCCATTTTTCCTTGAAGACGTTGCCGCGGTTGAAGCCTTAAATCAGGCTGATGGTCTTCACCCGACAAAAGAGGGTGTCGCGATTATCGTCGATAAAATAGGCCCCTATATTCTCACCGCGCTTTCCCAATAAGCGCTTTTGGGTTAGATTAAAGCCTGTCGGCAGCGGGGGAGCATATATGATGCGGCTATTTGTTGGACTTGAACTGTCCCCTGAAATTACTCATGCACTGGGCCTTGCGCGCGGCGGCGTTGAAAGCGCTCGCTGGCAATCGGATGAACAATTTCATTTAACGCTGGCGTTTATCGGTGATGTGCCGCGCTCAACACTGCGCCTGATAGAAGGGGCATTGGCGAGCATAGAGTTTGATCCCTTTGATTTGGCGTTTTCGGGTGTGGATATGTTTGGTACACGACACCAGCCAAAAAGTCTGTGGGCAGGCGTGGCAGATGAAGCGCCGCTTAAACATCTTCACGAGAAAATACTCAACGCCCTTGAACGAGTGGGCTTGGAAACTGACCGAAGGCGCTATAAACCCCACGCCACACTGGCACGATTTTCGCGGGGGACAACGGCTCGTATCGGTGACTGGCTTACGGTCAACAGCGTTCTCAATACACCCACCCAGCGGGTTGGATATTTCAGCCTGTTTTCGAGCCAGCTCAACAGCGACGGTGCCAGCTATGTAGTGGAAGCCCGCTTTGGTGAAGGCGTGGAATTTGACGATAGCTTTGAAACTGTCGAACCGGCAGAAATGGAAATAGGCTAATCGGTGAAATCTAGGGCGCTGTTTGCAGATGAGCTGCTTGCGGTGGTTCTTTTAGCAGCCGAACGATCTTTCCAACCGCTTCCAGAATTTCCTCATTTTTGTTCCACTGCAAGAAGTGGTTCATGCCTTCGAGTTTGGCTACTGCCAAGTGTTTACTGCTAGTAAATTCGCGCTCCATATAAGCTACGTTGGCATAGGGAACCAATTTGTCCGCCGTGCCGTGTACTATGATTATTGGCTGTTTCACATGGGCGAGTTTCGGTTGCAACAGCCGCAATTCACCTTCAAGCGCAATAAGCTCGCGGTTTGAATTTCGAAGTGTTTTATCCAGAAGCCAGCTAATGGGCGGCACATTGCCCACATGCTGGATAAAGAGGACCTCTTCAAGGTCGGGATCAAGCGCGCCTGCGGCCACGACAATACCAGCGACTTTATGAGGGTAGGTCGCTGCGGCTGCCGCGATGATGGGCCCGCCTAGTGAATGGCCGACCAGAATGGTTCCTTTTCCTCCGCGTGTGACCAGCAGAGGCGCTATTGCTGCGGCCTGACCGTCAAGTGATGTCACCGCATCGCGCGGTCTGGTTTTGCCAAATCCCGGGCGATCAACAGCGATAAATTCGTACCCTTCAGGCACCATTTTTAACATATTGACCCAGTTGCCGCCCGCATCACCTGGCGTACCGTGCAGGAAAATAACGCGCTGGCCACCCGCGTCTCCTGACCGAATGTAGCTAAGTGAAATATCACCAGCCTGCACTGTTTCACGTGAAATGGTTTCGTCGCTGACAAAATTGCTGTCAAACTCAATGAAAAGGCTGGAACATCCGACGAGCAGCATCGGTGCGAGCAAAAGCGTCAGCCAGAATTTCCAGGATTTAATCGTCTTAAGTATCCACACCGCCGTCACCTCTGCTTTTAACTCAAGATAGGTGCGCGCGATGTCTGGCGCAAGGTCGCCAGATCACACTTGAGTGAACTGCTAAGCGAAGATTAGAGTGCAAAAGCCTGCGAGAGCGCCTAAACTCGTTTACAGCGACAAGGGGAGGGTACATTGGCAAAAATATCACGTCGACAAATGCTGGGCGCTGCAAGCCTTTTGGGTATGGCGGCATTTTCGAAGCCATTGTTGTCAGCAACACCCTGGATAACCGGCAAAGCCAAGTTTATTGATTATCCTTTCAAGCTTGGCGTTGCGTCTGGCGATCCGATTCCTACAGGTTTTGTGCTTTGGACCCGGCTTGCTCCCTCTCCGCTCGATAGTCGTGCGACAGGCAATGCCCCTATCCCGGTTGGCTACGAAATTGCCGCGGACGAAAATTTTAAAAGACCGGTCCAGCGCGGGCATGTAGTGGCCTACCCGGAAAATGGCCATGCGGTGCATGTGGATGTTGTGGGCCTTATGCCTGGCAGGCCTTATTGGTACCGTTTTAAAGCGGGGGACGAGATCAGCCCAGTGGGCCGGGCAATGACAACACCAGCGCTTGGGTCTGTACTCGACGAATTCAAGTTTGCTTTTGCTTCCTGCCAAAACTTTGAAACCGGTTACTTCAAAGCTTACCGCGATATGGTGGCGCAGGACACTGACCTGATCGTACATCTAGGTGACTATGTTTACGAATATACGCAAGGCCGGGGGCCGCGCCGTGTACCTGTTCAGGAAGCCCGAACGCTTGATGACTACCGCCGGCTTCATGCTACTTACAAGCTCGATAGCGATTTGCAGGCAGCACATCAGCATACAAGCTGGTTGTTCACGTGGGATGACCATGAAGTGGCAAATGATTATGCCGCCGAATTTGACGCCAAGTATGAACCCGTAGATATGTTTCTTAAACGTCGGGCCGCCGCCTATAAAGCTTATTATGAGCATCTGCCGATAAGACAGGCGGCAAGACCTTCTGGCCCTGACATGCCGCTTTACCAGCGTGCGATATTTGGCGACCTATTAGAGATAAATATGCTCGATACACGCCAGTACCGCAGCGACCATCCGTGCCAGACACCAGAGGACGGAGGATGGCGTCTAATAGACAATAGCTGTGCAGAACGAAATGATCCGGCGCGTTCCATACTCGGCAGCAGACAGGAACGTTGGCTACTCGGCGGTATGGGCCGTGCGCGGGCCAAATATAATGTGATGGCGCAGGGCATGCTGTTTTCAAAGCATGATTTTAAATCGGGTGATGGCCAGGAATTTGGCAGCGAATATTGGGACGGATACACAGCCTCGCGAGACCGGGTGCTTTCCACCATTGAGCGCCGCAACATTTCCAATCCGGTCATAATCGGCGGTGATGTTCACGCCACATATGTGTGCGATGTAAAAAAAGACTTTGATGACCCGACATCAAAAACACTGGCCAGCGAATTTGTTGGCACGTCGATCACCAGCAGTAATTACTATCATGCCCGCAATATGGAGAGCATGCCTGATAACCCTCACATCAAGCTATATGAAGGCCGACATCGGGGCTATTCGCTCTGTAAATTGAACCGCAAAACATGGACCACAGACCTGCGTATTGTGGACGATGTGCGAAAGCCTGAGTTGAAAGCTTCGACGCTGAAATCTTATGTTGTTGAAGACGGTGCGCCGGGACCGCAAGAGGCCTAGGGGGCAATTTGAGCGTGGGAAACCGCCTTCGGCCCAAACTTTACGTTCGCTCATTTCACGCCAAGAGCGGACATCAACCGAATTGCGTTGCTTTCGTTCCTGCGAGAAAAGCCCGCCTGAGCATCACTGTGCAGCAAGTAGAGAATTGAATGATTAAAATTATTTCTAAAACCGTAATTGGATGCACTGCAATTGGAATGGCTATGGCGCTGGTCATAAACCTTATTGCAAACCCAACCGTTTTTCCCGAGATCAAGGCTTTGCTCAAAGTAGGGATATGGTTTGGTGGTCTCGCATTTTAGTTTTAATAGTATTTTTGGGTTATGAAGAAGTTAGAGATTACTTAGCGAAAAGAAAAATGGAAAAATTTCTAGTTTTAATGGAAAAATTTCCAATATTGGTGATGACGATAGTTCTATATCTCGCCTCGGCAGTAGGTCTGCTCGTGGGTGCCTTTATGATGTACGCGGCATATAGAGACAGCGATTTTAAGTTATCTTTACTTGCGCTTTTGGTGTTTGTTGGCTCCATACTTATCTTGAATACAGCTAGAAAAAAATAACTAGGTAGGGGAGCCAGATGTGCGGGAGCTCCCTAGTTCGAGGCTTTGACGAAGGACCGGTTTAATGGCCGGTTTGGGTCAGAAGCTGCTGATCAAGCTAGATTTGGTCAGCTTTAACTCCAGTGGAAGGCTGCCGTGTGGCAGCTAACAACCAAAACGCGAGAGAATGTCAGCCACTTGTCGCACATAGCCGCCGCCAAAAAGGCGCGAATGTACCAGAAGCGGCCAAAGCTGGTAAATTGCTTTGCGCTCTTCTTCAAAGCCTGATTCGATTGGGTAGTGCGCGTTGTAAGCTTCAAAGAAGCACGGGTTCAGCCCGCCCATCAAGTCAATAAATGCCAAGTCCATTTCCCGGTGGCCGTATGATATGGCCGGGTCTATGAAGGCTGCTGCTTTGTCTCCGTCGATTAACATATTGCCTGCCCACAGATCACCGTGCAGCAAGCTGCTTTCGGGCTTTGCGGGAAGTATATCAGAGAGTTTTGCTGCCAGCGCTTCGGTGCGCGCCATCAGACCCGCATCAATTTTGCTGGTGTTCAGGCAGGACTTGGCCATCGCCAGCAGCCTGTTCTCCGCAAAAAAGTCTACCCAATTGTCGCTTTCCCGGTTGATCTGCGGCAAGGGGCCGATGAAGGTATCCTTTGCAAGACCGAAGCGCGGCTGTTTGCTTTTTGGCCTGGTTTTGTGGAGCGCAGCAATATGTGCCGCCACATCCTCGGCTGCGGCAGTTGCATCACTGATGCCGCGGTGCGGCACATAGTCAATAACCAGAATACCAGAGGCCTGAAACAATACTTTGGGAACCGGTAGAGAAGAGTTTTTCGCTAAATGCTTCAGCATCCAGGCTTCCACAGCTGTGGTGTCTGGCCGGTCTGCGCGCGGGCGTTTCGCTACGGCTTTGGTGTGGTTTTCCAAGCTTAAAAGCGACACGTCAGCGATATCGCCGCCAGGCAAGGGCTTGGAGCCTATCACGCGGGCGTTTAGTGCTGCATTCAGTTTATTGATCAGGGGTGACGCCATGGCTTAAAAATGCTCGCCTTTGATTTTGGCTAGCAGACCGTCAGCGGCGTCTATGGCTGCACTGTAGCACATATCAAAATCGTTGCGGTGGCCCCCGTACGGGTCTGGCATTTCGTCAATGGGCAAGTGAGGGGTGTGGCTCAGGAACATGCTAATGCGCGATTTATAGTCTTCCGGGCACTGAGCTGTCACATCGTTCAAATTATCAAAATCCATCACCAATATATAGTCGTATGTTTCAAAGTCGCTCGCGGTGAGCTTGCGGCTACGCTGCCCGGAAATATCAATGCCCTGTTTGCGGGCTGCGTCTTGGGCGCGCGGGTCGGGTGGTGATCCGGCGTGATATCCAATTGTGCCAGCGCTATCGATATTCACCCGTTCTGAGATGCCGGCTTTTTCGGCGGCATCCCTAAAGGCTCCTTCTGCCATCGGGGATCGACATATATTGCCCATGCAAACAAACAGAACGCCAATCAAGGGCCATCTCCTACTTGATATTTTAAATCTAGCCAGTAGCCTACCGCGCGGGGGCGAAAAAAGGATAGCTTTTTTGAGTACCGTTTTAAATTCGACCTTTGAAAATATTGTTATTTTAACCGGGGCGGGAATATCAGCAGAATCTGGCGTGCGCACATTCAGAGATAATGGCGGGCTTTGGGAAGAGCACCGGTTGGAAGATGTGGCAACACCGGAAGCTTTTGCGCGAGACCCGGACCTAGTGCAGAGATTTTACAATGAGCGACGGGCACAACTGCAAAAAGTTGCGCCTAACGACGCGCATAAGGCGCTTGCCCAATTGCAGCAAAACTATGCTGGGTCCGTTAGTATAGTGACACAAAATGTGGACGACTTGCATGAACGCGGCGGGGCTGGTGATGTGATCCACATGCACGGCGAGCTTAGGAAAGTTCGATGCCGCGCTTGTGCTTCGGTATTTGACTGGGAAAAGGACTGCACTCAAACTACTGAGTGCCCAAATTGTAGTCGTACACCAGCCCTTAGGCCGCATATTGTATGGTTTGGCGAAATGCCATTTCATATGGAGCAGATCGCCGATAAACTGGATGCATGTGACTTGTTTATTTCAGTGGGGACAAGCGGCAATGTGTATCCGGCGGCGGGGTTTGTTGCGAACGTGCAGGCTAGGGGCCGAGCACATACGCTTGAAGTAAACCTCGAAGCCAGTGAAGGCGCGTCGCTGTTTGCTGAATGTAGGCACGGCAAAGCGGGCGAATTATTGCCCAAACTTGTTGATGAACTTCTGAATTAAGGAATCAAACCATGAGCGACCGGCCAATAAAATTATCAGAATCAGCGCTCAAAGGTGCTTTGGCGTCAGCTATAGGTTGGCACTATGATGCGGATGGTGCCGCTATTACCAAAACATTTCAATTCAAGGATTTCAGCGAAGCATGGGGGTTTATGAACCGTGCGGCACTGCTTGCGGAAAAAATGGACCATCACCCTGAATGGTTTAACGTTTATAATCGTGTTGAGGTGAAAATGACCACGCACGATGCTGGCGGTGTCACAAGCTGGGATTTTGATATGGCGGCAGCGATGGACAGCTTTGTCGCCGGCTGAAATTTGCAGTTGGCAGGAACTTATAGGCCCGGTGTCGGATCTGGTGTCCGGTTTTCACCGAATATAAAATTGCTCACCAGAAATATTTTGTTCACATTCTGATGGTCATCAGCAAGAGGCAAAAACAGCAAAGTTGTTTTCATGAAGCTTTTGTTCGGACCAACGTAAGGGACTTGTTCAAATTGCGGCTGCTTGTTTTCCTTTGCGACATAGAGCAGCCCCCAGATCACGCTGCCGGGTCCTTTACCTTCCATCTCGCGCAGGGTTTTGCCGGTATAGTCACCAAAGGTATTTTCCCGCACACGTGTACCTACCAGCCGATATTTGAAATCCAGCGGATCATCGAGCACATCAAAAACAACGACATTGGAAAAATGGAGCTGGTTTTCTCGTGTGTCCATGTCGCGACGTGAAGGAAGTTGCCCGGCATTCTCTTTTTGCCAGTTCGTCCAGAACGACCTTAATGTTTCTTGGCCTTCCGACAGTTCCATGCCTAAACCTCCTGCTGGCCCCCAGTAGCTTTTCTTATCAGAAAAGCAGGGCGGGAAGCCAGTAATAGTTATAGGGCTACGCATAGGAAATTATGTCGCAGGGTTATGTCGCTGGCTGGGCTATACTCGCGGTGGCAAAGCAAATCCCGGGCGCGGGATGCGTACCCAAATCGGCATATGATCGCTCACAGAATGTTCAAACTTTTTGCCGAGCGCTTTTTTCTCATTCTTGTCGAGACGCGTATAGGCCTCTCCGTTTAAAGCGCGCGCAAACAAATCAGCAAAGTTAAACACGCCGTAACTGAAGCCGTCCGGTTCGTCCGCAGCTGCCAGTGCTCGCCATTTGTCGTTGGGTAGGCGTTTTTCGCTACTGCCGAGGAAAAAGGCGATCTGGTCAAAGGTTTGATTTTGCCGGGCATTGGTTCGGATCGCTTTTCCGCTTTTCGCTTCGCCGTCTATAAGCGGGAAATAAATGCGCCGTTCGTCGGCATCGCCAAACGCTTCGCTATTCAATAGCCGTATTCGTTTTTCGATGCGCTCTCGGTCTTTAGTTGGTTTGTCGAAGTTTAAATTAAGGTCGCCTAGCAGAATGAAATTATCAACGGTCATACGCGATTCCGACTTCAGCCGGTGTGCGAGCCATTTGATCAGCGCTTCAAACTCGGCGTCTCGCTCTTTTTGCTTGCCGTAAATCAGGTGGGCATTCACCGCAGCAAAAGTTATTGGTTCTTCATCGTTTGCGGCAGGGATTTCAAAAGCCGTGACATGCGGTGAGCGGATGAATGTAATGAATGTCGGCACGGCGTAAACAGGCTTTGTGGCTCGCTCGCCCGCGTCAAATTCTTCCATCTTTTTATCGAACGCTTTGCGGGTTTTGACGATGAGCTTATGATTGTCGAAGAAATGCTGCATCACGGTGGAGCGGTCGATATTCAGGTCAGATGCCATGTCCATGCGCTTCACACGGTGCTTGCGGTAAATGAAGGCTAGCCGTTCGGCCATGCCGGTTTCACCTGGTACTTCACCGTTGATATCTGAAACGATTAGGCCAAATTCGCCCTGGCCAGCCACCTTGGCTTCCATGCGGTCTTTCAGTTGCCTTAACCCATCAAGATTATCCTGCACTTCCTGTATTGCCAGCAAATCGCAGCGCGCGCAAAAGCGGGCAAGAAAATCAATCTCCCGCTCCCGGTGCAGCACCTTGCCCAGCTTGCGGATATTGAAGGAGGCAAAAACCAGCGAAGCTTCTCGTCCGCCTTCAGGCATGCCGTAAGTTGAGGGATCCACCTCCAGTTCATGAATGATTTTTTGCCACTCTGCGTCTGTGAAATGCCCGGCCATACCGTCCCCCTATGACAAATTGATGCATGAGGCATTAGCGCATAGATAGGCAAAAAAAGATATGACGGACGACACAGGGCGACCGTGGGCTGCAAACGGGGAAAGAAAATTATTCCGCGAGCCAAGCCTCTATCAGATTGGACGCAATAGCAAAGCGCGGCGGTACAAGCCGGTATTGATGCTCACCGCGTTCGCTCATGCGCACATCCTCTTTGCTAATCCAGATAGCGTCTTCGATCTCCGTATGGTCGATCAACAGCTCGCCCTCATCCACCCATGCTTCAGCACCAATCATTAGGGTGGAGGGCCACGGCCACGGCTGGCTGGCTTTGTAGCTCACTTTGCTGGCCTTGAGGCCCACTTCTTCAAATATCTCGCGCGCGACAGCTTCTTCGATGCTTTCGCCGGGTTCAAGAAAACCTGCGAGCGCTGAATAGTGTCCTTCAGGCCAACCATGCCCGCGCCCCACCAGCGCCTTGTCTCCACGCCGTACAAGCATAATCACCACCGGGTCGGTGCGCGGAAAATGGTGCGCGCCGCAAGCATTGCACTCGCGTTCATACCCTGCTTTTATGAGCGCACTTTCCTCGCCGCATTTGGCGCAGTACCGGTGGCTTTCGTGCCACAAAAGCATGCTTTTTGCCTGGGCGATGATGCCAAGCGACGGATGCGGGCCACCAAGCTTGAACGCAATACCGCGCCCATCGCGAAACTTGCTGCCTTCCGCTTCAAACATATCTGCGAAATCATCCGCACTGCCATCCAGCATGGCGGCGTAACGCGGCGCGTCGCCTTCAAGCCCCAGAAATATGGTGGTGCTAACCGGCAAAAAACGCAGCTTTGAACATGCTTGCCAAGCGATATCGCCAACGGTGTTTGTAAGGATGCGGGCTTCTGAAGCCAAACTGACGCGTATTTGACCGTCCGGCTGTTTGCTTTCGCCCGCAAGCAGAACGACTCGGGCGTCCTCTCGCTGCATAATTTCACCAAAAATTTCAGGATCGGTTCGCATTTGGTCCGCCCGATTAAGGGGATTGCCGGAAAAGCACGTCTGAATGTCGGCCAGCGCCATAAATTGTCTCCTGTTCTACAGGGAATTAACTAGGGCGAGGCTATTTCACTTGCAAGTCGTTTCAACAATCGCCATATAAGCCCCGGGAGAGCGGCGGACGTGCTGCTCGCCAATCCGGTCAGGACCGAAAGGTAGCAGCCGTAACGAGTTTTGTGCGGGTCGTTTGTTCTCCCACCCTTTCTCCCGAATTTTTATGGATAAATTTGTTGGCTTTTTTAGGCCAATAGCCTCTTTCGCGTACGCGCGCTTCCTGCTAGGTCTATGGACGACGATTTCGTCGCCGTGTAAGCAACCTTTCGGAATGAGCATCCCACTATGAGTGAAGAAGCAGATCAGGCGTACCGGGTTCTTGCCCGAAAGTATCGCCCCGCTGATTTTGAAACATTGATTGGCCAGGAAGCCATGGTGAAAACCCTGTCGAATGCTATCGACAGTGGCAGGCTGGCTCATGCTTTCATTATGACAGGGGTGCGCGGGGTGGGTAAAACCACCACGGCACGCATCATTGCCAAGGCTCTGAACTGCACGGCCCATGATGGCCCAACCATCAACCCCTGCGGTGTGTGCGAAAACTGTAAGTCGATCGCGGCGTCCCGGCATGTTGATGTGCTGGAAATGGATGCGGCGTCGCGCACCGGCGTTGACGATATCCGCGAAATCATTGAAAGCGTGCGCTATGCGCCTATCAGTGCACGCTTTAAAATTTATATTATCGACGAAGTGCACATGCTGTCGAAAAATGCATTTAACGCGCTTCTTAAAACGCTCGAGGAACCGCCCGAGCATGTGAAATTTATTTTTGCCACAACCGAAATACGCAAGCTGCCGGTTACGGTGCTTTCCCGCTGTCAGCGTTTCGATTTGAAGCGGGTGGAATCAGACGTGCTGGTGAAGCATCTCGCTAAAATTACGGAGACCGAAGGCTGCAAAGCCGAAGACGGCGCCTTGAAGCTCATCGCGCGCGCTGCCGAAGGGTCAGTGCGGGATAGCCTCTCGCTTTTGGACCAGGCCATTGCGCACGGCGCAGGGGATGTTTCCGAAGACCAGGCACGGGAAATGCTGGGCCTTGCAGACCGTGCGCAGGTGCTAGACCTGTTTGAACTATTGATGAAAGGCGAGATAGCAGACGCGCTTTCGACGCTTAGAAACCAGTATAACGGCGGCGCGGACCCGCAGGTGGTGCTGAATGACCTTTTGGAGGTTGCGCACTGGCTTACGCGCCTGAAGGTAACACCGGATACAGGCACAGACGCACTGGTTTCAGAGGCCGAAAAAACGCAAGGGTCTGCAATGGCAGAGGCGCTCTCGATGCCGCATTTGACCCGTGCTTGGCAGATGCTTTTGAAGGGCCTTGGCGAAGTGAAGACAGCGCCAAGTCCCATAGCTGCGGCCGAGATGGTTTTGGTGCGGCTTGCTTATGCGGCAAATATGCCTGCGCCCGCTGATTTGGTGAAAAAGCTGACGAGCCAGCCTGCGGGCGCTGCGGCTGGCGCACCGGGTGCCGTACCGGCAACTGGCGGCAGCGCAACAGCGATAGCCAGCGGGCAAGTTCAGGCGGCGAGCGGCAGCGGCACTACAACTGCACAGCGGTCGGCTCAGGTAGTGGCTCTGCATCCTGCTGAGGCAGGCGGAGCAGACGGCCACGCGCCGCACGCAATGCCTATAAGCTTTGAAAAGCTTGTAACTTTGTTTGAGAGCCAAAAAGAAGCGCAGCTTGCCGTTTTGCTGAAGGACTATGTTCGTGTGGTTAGCTTCAAGCCCGGCGCGATGGAACTCAATATCACCCGGCAAACACCGCCAGATTTTTTGATGCGGGTTAAAGGGTGCCTGAAGCTGTGGACAGGCAATGACTGGACAATAGCGCTGGCGAGCGAAGGCGGAGCGGAAACTGTGCGCAGCGTGGAAGTGGCGCGGGACAAAAAACGCCGCGACGAAGCGCTGGAAGAACCTATTGTGAAATCACTGCTGGCAAGCTTTCCGGGTGCGAAGCTGTTGGCGGTGCGCGACAGTCGCGACGAAGGCGAGATGGCCGCGGGCGCTGGCGGCGATATGCCAACCGACCCGGACGCGGGTGTTAGCGATGATGAGGACAGTGGTTTCGATTTTTAGTGCAACCACATGTGTGGGGACAAAATGGAGACCGGGGTCTGCGCCCCGGTATGACAAACGAGGGTTTGTAGACAAGATGCGCATAACCATCAGCCCGGAAATATGCGAATGTCACCCCGGTACTTGATGCCGGGGTCCATCTTTGTTGAATTCACGAAACATGCTGAAACTACAACACAGAAAACGAGTTTAATACGATGAAAAACCTTACAGAAATGCTGAAAAAAGCGCAGGAAATGCAGTCAAAAATGGGTGACATGCAGGCTGAACTTGCTGACGTTGAAGTGGAAGGCAGCGCTGCCGCGGGCATGGTGAGCGTGACCCTGAATGCGCAGGGCGACATGAAAAAATTGTCGATCGATCCCAGCTTGTTTTCTGCGGAAGAAAAAGAGGTGGTTGAAGACCTGATCATCGCCGCCCACACACAGGCCAAGGCCAAAGCGGCCGACGCCGCAGCTGAAAAAATGAAGGGCCTTACCGGCGGCATGGAGCTGCCCGCTGGCTTCAAAATGCCTTTTTGATTTTGCAGATTATGGTACGGTTCATTAACTTTATTTTCTCTGGATTGTGTGCAGTTGCTTATGCGCTTTCTTTGAATTTGCCATCTTTTCTCTTCCCACCTAAGGACGAACTTCCAGCATACTCTGGCGCTGTTGAAACAGTGTATGGGCATACGGTTTTAGCGTCGGGGTGGTGGGGAATGTTCACCGGAAATTTCGCGTAGTGGGCCAATATTACATTCGCACTGGCAATTATGTTAGTTGCGCTAAAAGAATATAAGTTCGCGACTTGGATTAGTGGTGTTGGAGCTATATTGTCGCTCCAATCTTTTTGGGCGAAAGAGTGGTATTTCAATGAAGCTACAGGGACGCCTATATTGGCCTTGGGTAGCGGAGCTTGGCTATGGATAATTGTTATGTGGTCACTTTTCATTTTTGCTTGGGCGCTAAAAAATCAGATTTTTCACAGAAAGTTATGATGGTGGACGTAGAACCTTAGCCCTACAGACTGAATAGCTTCGCAAGGAAACCTAATGCCCCGATCCCACGGTAGTGACATTGATGTTCTTATTCAGCTTTTGGCAAAATTGCCTGGGCTTGGGCCTCGCTCGGCCAAGCGCTCCACGTTGCAGCTGTTGAAAAAGCGCGACAGTGTGATGGTGCCGCTGGCGGATGCGCTGATGGCGGTCGCTGACAAAATCCAGATTTGCGATGTGTGCAGCAATATCGATACCCACAATCCTTGTCATGTATGTGAAGATGCGCGCCGTGACCGCACTACCATATGTGTGGTTGAGGATGTGGCTGACCTGTGGGCGCTTGACCGGTCAGAGACCTACAAAGGGCTCTATCATGTACTGGGCGGTACGCTTTCAGCTCTCGACGGCGTCGGGCCTGAAGACCTCGCCATAGATAGTCTGATGGCCCGCGCGGAAGGCGGCGATGTGAAAGAAGTGATCCTTGCACTGAACGCGACGCTTGATGGCCAGACAACCAGCCACTATTTGGCAGAACGTCTGGCGGGGGCAGGTGTGCAGGTTACTGCCATAGCGCACGGTGTGCCGGTGGGCGGCGAACTGGATTATCTGGACGACGGCACACTTGCTGCGGCCTTGAAGGCACGGGGGACAGTAGATTGATGACAAAACAGATAACACATACAGGTGGCTGCCACTGCGGCGCGGTGCGCTTTGAAGTGTTGGCACCAGCGGTGCTCGACGCCACCAGCTGCAATTGCAGCATTTGCAACAAAACCGGTTTTTTACATCTGATTGTGACGGCTGATGATTTCCGTGTTACCGCTGGCGAAGATAATCTAACTGATTACCGGTTCAATACGGGCACCGCAAAACATCTTTTTTGTAAAACTTGCGGTGTGAAGGCTTTTTACCGGCCGCGCAGCCATCCAGACGGCTGGTCGGTAAATGTGCACTGTATAGATAAAGATACGGTCCTTGGGGTCGAGGTTACGGAATTTGACGGTGACAATTGGGAAGAGAATATCGCGTCTATTACCTAAGCTACCGCCGAAACATTTTCGGAAGCATCCTGTTCAGCCTTTTGCTCTTCCTCAGCAATTATTTGACGCCCTGTTCGGGTGCAAAACTCCAGCACGGCGCTGATGGAGCCAAAAACAACCGTGTTTGTTTCCGGTATGAAATTGATAAAGCAAAATTCTCCGCGAAAGGTTGATTTGGCGCCCTTGAATTCCATCATGGCCTTGTTGCGGTAGGCGGCGCTGTGAAATAGGAAGGCTTCCTTCTGGCGATCAGAATTTTGCAGCTTGCCTGCGCCGATCAACAGCCCTTCGTTGTAGCGATTGTGGGTGACATGCTTCTCAGCCATCTGACCGAGGCAGTCTTTGCTGCCGTCCTTGTGAACAACATAGACTTCATAGAAATTTTGCATTGAGAGCCCCCAATTTTGTTGATTAGGCAAGTGGTGATCAGCAAATAACTTTCACGTCTCCGACCGAACGGAAAACTGCCCGGTTGGATTGTGGGTCAAAGAAATACAGGCAGAAGTTCCCCAGGAAGGTTCGTGTATCGTTTGATATGGAAAGTTTGAGCGTGTCGCCATGGGTCGACGCAGTTTTTAGGTAAATCTGCTTATCTTCCGGCGAAAAGTGTAATTCGCCTTCTACGCTAATTGGGCGCTTTGTATCTGTTGTGCAGCGGATGCTGTCTTGACCTACAGAACCAAGTCTGGATTTTCGAGCCCGGCGATCGATAAGATCAATACGATAGGACTGTCCCATCGCTTTCTCCTTCAATTTGCCCCTGGCTCGCCCCAATCGCGAACCATACTATAACGGTAAAAACCTTTACAAAAAATTTACAAGCTTCAAAATTCATCGATATTATCAAACTTTCATGCGCGTTCTAAATAAGGCACTGTAACGGTTTCATGGGATTTTCGTTTAGTGAGACAGTGGAAAAATCACCTATGTGCCGAATTTCTGAAGAACCTTAAATTGCCTCACCATATAAAGGTATGCAGTATTGGACCCTTCGAAATATTTACGAACTTTCCGCTTTGTCTGTGTAGATTTCACATGAAATCAATCGTTTATCTTTTTTGCCGCTTGGGAATTACGCACTATTATTTTTATAAAGCCGAAAAAGCTAGATTATTTATGGCTCGTCCTATGATTGTAAAAACAACAAAAACCTAAATACACGCATTGCGAGAAATAGGCAAGCGTTTTACACGTAAAGGCCGCGAAGGCCACAATTAGCACATTGAGGAAATCTGTTATAATTTTGGCGTGAGGCCACCAAAAGTGACAATGAAACACCTGTTTTCCGACAGGCTCCGCCGATATTATTGGCGTTGTCCGACGAGCGATTCGATAATGTCGAGATAAACATTACTGAGCATTTCAATGTCGGCGACAGCTACATGCTCGTCAATTTTATGCATTGTTGCGCCGACCAGGCCAAATTCAACAACGGGGCACATTGTTTTGATGAAGCGCGCGTCAGATGTGCCGCCAGTGGTGGAAAGTTCAGGTGTCTTACCGGTGTGGGTTTTCACAGCGTTAACGACCGCTTCGGAAAGGCTGCATTTTGGTGTGACGAAGCTGTCACCGGACAGCCACCAGTCAATTTCATATTGTACATTCGCGCGCTGCATGCGCCGGGTTAATTCAGCCTTTAAATTGTCTGGCGTAAATTCATCATTGAAGCGCACATTGAACCGGGCTTTGGCCTCGGCCGGAATTACATTATGGCTTTCGTTGCCCACATGAATATCGATGATTTCAAGGTTGGACGGCTGAAAATTATCGTTCCCGTCGTCGAGTGGCGCAGCTTCCAGTTCAGCCAAAAGCTTAACCAAATCCGGGATGGGGTTGTGGCTCAAGTGCGGATAAGCGACGTGCCCCTGAGTGCCCTGAACGGTGACAACACCGTGCAAGCTGCCCCGGCGGCCTATTTTGATCATCTGGCCAAATTCATGCGGGTTTGTTGGTTCCCCGACAAGGCAGAGATCAATTTTTTCGCCGCGTTCCACGAGCCAATCCAGCACTTTTTTTGTACCATTTATCGCCGGCCCCTCTTCGTCGCCGGTTATCAGTAGCGATAGGGAGCCCGAAAGTTTACTGTCATAGTTGCCAAGAAACCGGGAAACTGCTGCGATAAATGCCGCAATCGCTGATTTCATATCGGCGGCCCCGCGCCCCCATAGTTTGCCGTCTGACAGAGTTCCCTCAAAGGGCGCAACCGACCATTTGTCGGAAGCGCCAACAGGAACTACGTCTGTATGTCCGGCGAAGCAAAAGTTGGGTGCTCCGTCGCCAAGCCGGGCGTAAAGGTTGGGAACCGGTTCGCTTCCCTCTTCGTCAAAGACAAGTTTGTGGCAGGTGAACCCCATCGCTTCTAGCTGCACGGACAGGATATCGAGCGCATCGCCATTATCTGGTGTGACGCTTTCGCAGCGGATCAAAGCTTGCGATAAAGAAACAGGGTCTAAAGCCGAGACCTTCATTAATTTCTCAGCAGCTCGTTAACAGAAGTTTTCGCACGGGTCTGTGCATCCACGCGTTTCACAATTACGGCGCAGGCGAGCCCTGGTCCTGGCGATCCGTCAGGCAAGGGCTTTCCGGGTAGGCTGCCTGGTACAACGACGCTGTAAGCAGGGACACGACCGATGAATATTTCGCCGGTGTTGCGGTCGATAATCTTAGAGGATGCGCTGATGAATACGCCCATGGCAAGCACGGCCCCTTCTTCTACGATTACGCCTTCCACCACTTCAGACCGCGCGCCGATAAAGCAATTGTCTTCAATTATTACCGGGCCCGCTTGAAGTGGTTCGAGTACGCCGCCGATGCCTGCCCCGGCAGAGACATGTACATTCTGCCCAACCTGCGCACAGCTGCCAACACTCGCCCATGTGTCTACCAGCGTACCTGCGCCTACATGGGCTCCCAGATTAACGAAAGACGGCATAAGAATCGCGTCCTTACCAATGAAGGCGGAATGGCGAACGATGGAACCCGGAACAGCGCGGAAGCCTGCTTCCCGGAACTGGTCGGCGCTCCAGCCACTGAATTTGCTCGGTACCTTGTCCCACCAATTGCTGTTGCCACCCGGCCCACCTTTGATGATGGCCATGTCGTTTAGCCGGAAGGAAAGCAACACAGCTTTTTTAAGCCACTGATGAACCGTCCATTTACCATTTGTTTTGCTGGCTACGCGCAGGGTGCCACTGTCCAACAAGTTTAATGCAGTTCCCACTGCATCGCGAACGGACGCATCAGCATCCGGGCCAATAGTGTCCCGCGCTTCAAAAGCCTGATCAATAGTGGCTTCAAGATCAGCATAGCTCATGGACATGTCCTTCTTGTATCGTCTGGTGGTTAGTCAGTTCCGAAATTTCCTGCACCATAGCGAGAGATGCGCGCAAGTCAATCAGGGCCTCAGTTTTGGGCTTTAGAATTACTTGTTGCTGAAGCAATATTTTGGAGCAGCTTTTGATTTTGGTGGTGCAGGCCGACTAATTCATCGGCTGTGGGCAAAATCATAAAGCCAGTTGTTTAATTTTGGTGTTTCCTCGTGGACATAGTCGGCGTGGTAATCGGCTTCGCCCCACACGCTGCCAGTGTTAACCCACACAGTGCCCATGCCGAGGGCGTGGGCAGGTCTCAAATTGCGTACCATGTCTTCGAACATCACAGCTTTATCCGGATCAATATCAAATTTTTTGATGAATTGATCATATACAGACATCATTGGCTTTGGCTGCAATTTGGCGGAAACAATATCAAAAATCCCGTCGAATAATTCAAGCACACCCAGCCGCCTCATAATTTCCGTGGCGTAGGGTCTATCGGCGTTGGTGAAAACCAGCTTCCGACCGGTCAGGGCTTTGATACCCGCACACAGCTTTTCGTCATGGGTTATTGGCGTAAAATCGACAGCATGTACATCTGCCAAATAATGGCCCGGGTCCACCTTGTGATTTTCCATCAGGCCAGCCAGCGTTGTGCCATATTTCAGCAAATAACTTTTTTGAACTTTACGGGCTTCTTCAGCGTCGATTTCGAGCGTGGATTGCACATATGCGCCGATTTTTTCGTCGATCTGATCAAAAAGAGAGCATTCCGCAGCATACAGAGTGTTATCCAGGTCAAAAACCCAGGTGTCACGGTCTTCATGTAGGGCGTCATGATATTCTGTCGCAGGCTTCGAGATGATAAATACCTTATTTTCTTGATACGTTTTCTTAAATCTACATTAATATTGTTAACAGTATTGTTTCAAAGCACGATTTATTTTGCTTCCTATGTGTTTTGGCCCATAGCTGGCTGTATTCAGGCAAATGGATAGAGATTATACAAATGCGGTGTCAATGAAGAATTCCAGCTCATCAGCCATATTGGTAGCAGCCGATAATAGCATTACCGAACAGACAGAAACAGCCGATGCGCTTGCGCTCTTGTGGCGACAGCAGCATGCGCCGCTTATACAGGCCGTGGAAGATACGCGTAATTCCGCTACGCTAGGCGAGTTTCATATTGACGATGGCACTGGCGCAAAAATCTGGATTACAGCGATACAGCAAGGATCAGCAACCTTGCTTGTTGCACGAGACACGGAAATCGTTGAAAAAATGGCCGAAGCGCTGGTTGAAAGCCGGACATTACTAAAAACTCTGTTGGACGGCGCTGTTGATCTGTCGTTTGAGGTTGATACAGCGGGGCGCTTAGGTTTTGTTTCGCCTGCTGACGCGTTTGGACAGCAAGCCGACGCGTGGCGCGGTAATTTCGCAGCGGATATTTTTTGGCCAAAAGGCAATGCCCCCGCTCGCAACCCCTTCATGGCAAAAAACAAAACCCAGTTTGATTCAGTTCGAATTGAAATTGAAGGGGACAGAAAAAGGCACGTTACCTTCAACGTAGAACCATCTTTTGCCAGAGACGGCTCTGTATCAGGGGTGCGAGGTACCTGCCGTGACATAACCAACCGTATCGAAGACGAAAAAACCAAACGTCAAGACCATCTCCGTGTGGCGGTGCAGCAGCGAATTACAAGAATTTTGAATGCGTCCGAGAATGCGCAAGAGCTGCTGGAGCACGCCTCTCGTGAACTGATGGACGTTATGCGCGCTGACCTTGTATGGTCGGTGATGAAATATAAAAACGGCTTGGTTCCTGTATCTTTATGTGGTGACCGTGATGAGATGCTGGATCTGGAAAGCATCTGGCGCGATTTGGCGATGTCCGAGCTGTGTGTGCATGAAATCAAGGGCGACGGCCGCAATCATCTGGCGCTTCGCCTCGAACGAAGCGGCAAGGGTATTGGCATGGTTGTGATCAGCCGCAATACAGATGTTAGCCCTTGGTCAAAGCAGGAATTCCAGCTTTTGGATGATATTGGTGATGTTCTCACGGCCGCGTTTGGAAAAGCCGAATTGATAGACCGGCTGTACCGGCTTTCGGGCAAAGATGAATTGACTGACCTGTTGAACCGCAGGGCCTTTAAAGAGGTGGTTGAACGCAGGTTGAAACATCAATGCCGGACAGGGCATGCAGGTTGCCTCGTATTTATCGATCTGGACCACTTTAAGGAAGTTAATGATACGCTTGGCCACAAAGCAGGCGACGAGGCGATTATTTTAGTTGGAGACAAGTTGCAAAATATTATCCGGGCAAGTGATTATGCTGGTCGTTTTGGCGGTGATGAGTTTACCCTGTGGCTGGAAGATGCTGACGAGGAAACCGCGGCACGAAAGGCCCAACAGCTGCTGGACTATATGCCGGATGTACGTGCGAAAATAGGAAATCCTGAATTGCGCCTGGGTGCCTCTGTTGGTATTTGTCGGTCTGCGCCGGGCAGGGATCTAGCCCTGGACGCTTTGTCCGAACGGGCGGACGCGGCCTTATATGAAGTGAAGAAAAGCGGTAAAAATGCGATAGCGTTTGCGCCGCCACTGGCCGCCGAAGGGGGAGATAGTTGATGCTCAAAAAGCTGAAGGCCCTTTTGGGCAGGGATAAAACACTGCCAGAAAACCTGAGCGCGGAAGACGAGCAGGAAATTCTTGAAGCGGGTACAGACAACGAGAGAAAGCAACTGGCGGCTCGCCAGGATGTGCGCCCGGAAGTTCTGTATTTTTTGGCGGATGATAGCTCGGCTGAGGTGCGCAAGCAGATCGCCAAAAATCCAAACACTCCACCACAAGCTGACGAAAAACTCAAAGTAGATGAAGACCAGGACGTGCGGGCGGAACTGGCTCGCAAGATTGGCAGGTTGGTCCCTGGGCTTGAAAAAGACGAACGTTCTGCCTTGCGGGACAAGGCCGTTGCAACCCTTGAAACTCTTGCACAAGACCAGTTGCCAAAAGTGCGTGCGGTCATCGCCGAAGCAATCAAATCTTCAGACAAAGTGCCGAAACGCATCGTTGACCAATTGGCTCGCGACGTTGAAGCAATAGTTTGTGGGCCGATACTGCAATATAGCCCGCTTTTAAATGACGATGATTTGCGGGAAATTATAGCTGCGGGCGCTACCGGCACCGCGCTTGAAGCGATTGCCAACCGGCCGCTGGTGTCGGAAGACTTGTCGGCGGATATTGCGGCTAGTTTGGAAATTCCGGCGATCGCGGCTCTGCTTACGAACGAGAATGCGCAAATTCGCGAAGACACGCTCGACCAGATTATCACACAGGCGGAGAAGGTCGAAAACCTTCATAAACCTGTGGCGCTGCGCCCTCATCTTTCGATCAGAGCCATGAAGCGTGTTGCGGGCTTTGTGGCTTCGGCGCTTGTTCACGCGATGATGGACCAGGCAGGACTGGAAGAAGAACAAGCTGAAGATATCCTCGAACGTGTTCGTGACCGCTTGGCTGCGGAAAAGGTTGGTGAAGACGAGGAAGTCAAGCTGGCGAAAACGGCGCTCGATTATTTCCAGCGTGGTATGCTGGATGACAAGTTCGTAACGGAGCAAATTGAGGAAAACCGGCGAGAGCTATTGGTTCAGTGTCTTGCTGTTATGGGTGATTTGCCTGCAGATATTGTACGCCAGATTACTCATTCCAAAAGTGGCCGCGCCGTTGCAGCGCTGGCATGGAAATGTGGTTTGGAAATGCGAACTGCATATGAACTGCAAACCAAGTTTGCCCTGGTGCCCTCCGCACAGCTATTGGTGGGGAAAGACGGCAATAAATATCCGATCGACCCTAACGAGCTTGAGTGGCATCTTAGTTATTTTCTGGATCAGGATTAAATTGGGATCTCCCTAGGATAGCGACCCTAGTCAGGCTCGGATCAGTGTACCCGCACCGCGCTCGGTAAATATCTCCAGAAGCACCGCATGTTTCACACGGCCGTCAAGAATTACGGCCCCCTTTACGCCTTGCTCGGCGGCCTTGAGGCATGTCTCCACCTTTGGCAGCATGCCGCCAGAAATTGTGCCACTATCAATAAGCGCTGTGATTTCCGCCTGGCCCAGTTCAGTAAGCATTTCGCCTTCGTCATTTAGGACGCCGGCCACATCCGTTAACAGGAAAAACCGCCGAGCGCCGAGAGCGCCGGCTATAGCACCAGCCATTGTATCTGCATTGATATTATAAGTGTGCCCGTCTGTTCCCGCGGCAATTGGCGAAATCACGGGAATGACACCCGCATCAATGGTTTGGTGCAACAGTTCCGGGTTAACGGTGCTCGGGTCACCAACATAACCGAGGTCAATTACCTTTTCGATATTCGAATCAGGGTCAGCTTTTTCCCGGTTCATTTTGGTGGCTGTGACCAGCCCATCGTCTTTGCCGGAAAGGCCAATGGCGCGTCCGCCTGCGTCCTGAATATCGGCGACAATTGATTTGCAAATGTTGCCGCAAAGGACCATCTCCGCAACTTCGACGGTTGCTTTGCTGGTAACGCGTAGGCCGTCGATAAATTCGGATTTTATATCCAGACGTTCCAGCATGCTGCCGATTTGCGGCCCACCACCATGAACAATGACCGGATGAATGCCTACTTGCTTCAGCAATGTAATGTCTTCGGCGAACTGGAGTGCCAGCTCAGGGTCCCCCATTGCGTGGCCGCCATATTTGATAACGAATATGTCGCCAGCGTATTTTTTTAAATAAGGGAGCGCTTCAACAAGTGTAGCAGCTTTTTTCTGGAGCTTTTTTTTATCCCGATCAACCACGATCATGACCTTTGTACTTTCAAAATGTTGGAGCCCTTAATGGGGCCAACGGAAGCATTAGTCAAATCGGTAACCGCCGTAGTTTGTCGGTCTTTCATCTGCGAGGATCACGCCAAGCACCATAAGCAGCTGCGCTAGGTAATAAGTGGCCCATATTATATAGCCCGCAAAATCAGGTACTGTTGCAAACAGCTGTGCTCCGAGCACCGCATCTGAAATCACAAACAATAGGGCACCAAAGCCTGTGAGTTTCACGGCAAATTTGCTGAAGAGAGCCGTGGTTGCCATTGCGGCTAGCACGACAGAATAGGTTACTACGGGCATCGCCATTTCCCCCAGTTGGGGATAAAGAAAATATGCCGCAACTGCAGCAAGGGCCCACATAAGAGCCGCCAGTCTTACGCGAAATGCGGTTATATCCTCCACAAACATCCGGTTTTTTACATAGAGGATGATGAAAAACACATGTGCGGCAAGGAAGGATGTTAACCCACGGGTGAGGCTGTTTTCTCCTGGTAATTCAAGCAGTATATCGCCGCCCACCGAAGCCGCTAACGCGAAAAACAACAAGAGATGATTGATGCTTTGCGTGCCAACCAATACAAAAACTGCAAGCAAGCCTACGGCGCTTCCCTTTATAATCAAGGGCCAAAGCCAATCAGTAGGGTACCATCCACCGCCATAGACAACAGCCACTATAAAAGAAGCCAGCAACAAGAATTGCCCTACTGCCTCCTGCACAGGTCTTTTGCGATTGTTAAAAAGCGAGCTCATGCAATCTCCCTAATGTTCGACCACTATAATCAACAGCAGGGCAGAGGCTCAAGTCTTTGATTCAAATGAATCTATTTTGGCACTGCCACAGTGTGAGAAGACCCGGTGCCAGTATGGCTATGTAAGGGGTGTATTGGTTGCAATAACAGCGAACAATGTCTGAGACATTGCTATTCGGCCGGTTTTTTTTGGTGAGCCAGCTCATGCATTGCTTGCCGGATGATAGTAACCGAGCCCCACAGAAAAAGACTGGCCATGAAAGCAGCCACTATAAGGTCCGGCCAACCAGTGCCTGTTGCCCAAACGCCGGAAGCTGCCAGCATCACCAGAACATTGCCGAGCGCGTCATTCCGGCTACAAATCCAAACCGACCTTACGTTGGCGTCCCCGTCTTTGAAACGTATCAGCAGCACCACACTTAGCAGATTGGCGACGAGCGCCGCAAAGCCGACCCACCCCATAATAATTGCCGTCGGCTGTTGCAGATAAAAAACCGAATAGATCGTCGAAATCAACACCCAACCGCCCATTATCAACAGGCTAAACCCTTTAAACAGGGCCACTTTACTGCGCAGAGAGGCAGCTTTTCCGATAACCAAAAGAGAGATGGCATAAGTGAAAGTGTCGCCGAGAAAATCAAGCGCGTCAGCCTTCAATGCCTGTGATTGCCCGATAAAACCCATTGGCATTTCAACGAGAAACATAAGGGCATTGATTGCGATCACGACAATAAGTGCGCGCTTGTAAGCCGGGTCAAGGCCGTCAAATTTTATTTCATGATTGCAACTTGCGCTCATATTATCCTCATTGGGCTAGGGTCTATTAGGCATCACCATGAGCGGCGGTGCAACATGAAAATCGGCATTTATTATCATCGCCCAACATAAATATGCAGTGACTTGCGAATTTCAATGTGAGCACAATGACGAACGTTGAGGTCATGCGAGTTGAGGGGCGAGCAGAAATGTGCAGGCAGGGTTACCGAATAATATGTTGTTTGCTTGCGGTGTTATTGGCGCCAAACTCATTTCAAGCCATGGCCGTAGCATTGCTGCCGGGGCAGGCTGATGGTCATTCGCCAACTGGCGAATTTATTGCGGGTGTGCCGGTCATTGACGCTTTGGACGCTGTCGCTCTTCCTGCAGGCAAACATAAATTTTATTTCCGCGCCGGAATACCCAAAGGCAATCAACCGTTTGATATACCCATACTGGTTGTACGGGGCGCACACCCCGGCAAGCAGTTGATGATAACGGCGGCGTTGCACGGAGACGAGCTAAACGGCATTGCAGTGATCCATAAGCTCTTCGCAGAGGTCGATCCTGAAAAACTCTCGGGAACACTGATAGCCGTGCCGGGCGTAAACCAGACAGGGCTGACCGATAAGCGGCGGGAATTCCGGAGTGGAAGAAGAATGCCGCTGACTGACCTGAACAGAATTTTTCCGGGCCAGCAGGACGGGCGCGATAGCGCGAAGCGTTTTGTTGGAGCACTGTGGCATCGGGTTTTGAAAAACAATGCCGACCTGGCGGTGGATATTCATACGCAGACCACGGGGCTTTCATACCCGCTGTTTGTCTTTGCTGATTTCAGAAGCAAAGACGCTAAAGCAATGGCCTTCACTTTGATGCCAGATCTAATAAAAATTGATCGGGGCCAAAAAGGGTCGCTGGAGACAACCTATATGATGACACGCATACCAGCGGTGACATTTGAAGTTGGCGCACCGGGAAAGTTTGAGGCAGCCTTGGTTAGTCGCGCGGTCGCGGGGCTGAGGAACCTAATGCGACAACAAAAAATGCTGGAGGGCCCGGTGTTGCCACCCAGCGATAAGCTGTATGTCGGGAAAAAGCATTTCAATGTTTTGGCTAAGGAAGCGGGTATAGCGCATATTCGTGTGAAGCTTCTGGACACAGTAGCAAAGGGCCAGTTGATAGCGACAACGTCAGACGCCTTCGGTCGGGAGACAGGCCGCTATTATGCGCCGCACTCCGGCAGGATATTGTCGCTGGCGACCAGCCCCTTATGTGAGAAAGGCTCTACTCTTGTCAGGATTTTGCACTGAGAGGCCCGTTATAGCTCGCTGCATTTTTTGGGTCCTAAATCGGTCTGGCAAGCGAAGCCAGTTTGCTTTAAAAAGACGGAGCGCGTAACAGTGCTTGCGACCAAACATTCCACAGAGGGCATGATGAATGCCAAAGAGGGCATGACGGATGAAAGTGTTCCAAAAATCTGCAAACGAGAATTTTGATGGTAATTGAGCGCTCTGTCATATCTTCAAATCAGAAAAACGATAAGCTGGGTATCCTGTTGCTTTCTTTGGGCACGCCGGATGGGCCCGGTTATTTTCCGGTTCGGCGCTTTTTGAAGGAATTCTTGTCAGACCCCAGAGTGATAGAGACACCGCGCTTGTTGTGGTTGCCCTTATTATGGGGCCCCATACTAACGCTGCGACCGTTAAAGTCAGCGCGGGTTTATGCCAAAATATGGGACCATGAGCGCGGCGAATCGCCCTTAAGAACCTATAGCCGTAGTCAGGCTGAGAAGCTGCGCAGCAGGGTTGGCGAAGACATAGAGGTAGCGTGGGCGTTTCGGTACGGTTCACCGTCTACCAAAGCTGGCATTGAAGAATTGCAGGCAAAGGGGTGCAATAAAATCCTGTTGCTGGCGCTTTACCCGCAATATAGCGCCACTACGGTTGCCTCGGCTTATGATCATGCCTTTGATATATTGAAAACCATACGTTGGCAGCCAGCGGTCAGAACTGCGCCTGCCTACTCTGATGAGCCGGTTTATGTGAAGGCGCTGGCCTCTTCGGTTGAACGGTCGCTTGCCACCCTTGACTGGAAACCCGAAAAACTGTTGGCGTCCTATCACTCCATTCCGCAGTCATATTGTGACAAAGGTGATCCTTATTATAACCAGTGCCTGTCAACGAGTGCGCATCTATGTGATGCACTAGGTGTAGACAGTGGTTACTTGCAAACCAGTTTTCAGTCGCGTGTAGGGGCAACCCAGTGGCTGGGGCCCTATACGGATGAGACTGTAAAGAAACTGGCTGAGCAAGGTGTTAAACGGCTTGCTGTTGTCGCGCCCGCATTTAGTGCCGATTGTCTTGAGACGCTCGAAGAAATTAACATGGAACTGCGGGAAATTTTTCTGGGTGCAGGCGGGACGCATTTCCACTATGTCCCGTGCCTCAATGACAGTGAAGTCGGTATGCAAGTCATAGAAGCCGTATGCCAGCGCGAGCTCGCGGGCTGGCTATGAGGTATGTACCGGGGCCTTAGCCGGGGCCGCCGATCCCTGTGACTTCAACGGTAATCGTCACCGCACCGGCATGCTCAAATGAAAGTGAGAGCGGGAATATATCACCGCGTTTCAGCGGTGCCACTAGGCGCATCAACATAATATGATAGCTACCGGGCCTCAGGTTAACGGTTGCACCGGCCGGGATAGCGAGCATTGGCACATGGTCCATCTGCATAATGCCGTCGACCTCTTTGCTTTGATGCAAGGTCGCGGATCCGGCCGCAGGGGTTTCAACGCCGGTTAACGTGTCTTGCTCTGAACCATTGTTGGTGATGGTAAAATAGATGGCGGCCGAATGGGTTCTTTTCCCTGTGTGCGGAGCCCAGGCACCTTCAATTGTCAGCGTTTGTCCGTGGTTTTCTTCTTCATGGGCATAGGTTGGCATGCCGAGAAAAAAGATAAATAGTAGCGCGGCAAAATTGCCGGTTTGTCGAAAGAAAATAGCGCGTAAAGGAGTATTTTGCATTTATATGGCGTCCGTTGCACAGATGAGTTCATGTTGAATGGCGGGCTCGAAAGCCGAATGCCCTGCCACGGGTACGATCCGTAATTTGGCCCATGGCATGGCGCGAGAAAGCTCGAACGCGGATGTTGGCGGGCAAATACTGTCATAGCGACCCTGGATCAGGGTGGTAGGAATATGCATTAGCTTGCCCGCGTCTCGCAGGATTTGATTGTCTGATGTCAAGAAGCCGCCATTAATGAAATAATGCGCTTCAATGCGGGCAAAAGCGGTGGCAAAAACTGGGTCTACAGACTGGGCGCGCTGCTCACTGTCGGGGACCAGTGTTACTGTGCTGCCCTCCCACAGGCTCCATTCCTTGGCGAATCTCAGACGATCATTTTCAAACTCCGGTTCTGTGAGGCGCTTATAATATGCGGCAACCAGGTCACCGCGCTCGGCTTCCGGAATACTGTTTGAAAACCGCGACCAGGCTTCCGGGAAAATCGCGCTCGTGCCCTTCTTGTAGAACCACTCCACTTCCCGGCGGCGCATCAGAAAGATACCGCGCAGGACAAGGTTGTTCACATATTCCGGGTGTTTCTCTGCATACAAAAGGGAAAGCGTGCTACCCCACGAACCGCCAAACAAGGCCCATTTATTAATTTGCAGATGCTTTCGAATAACCTCCATGTCGGATACCAGGTCCCAGGTGGTGTTATTCTCAAGTGACGCATGGGGCCTGCATTTGCCGCAGCCGCGCTGATCGAACAATATAATGCGAAATTTGCTGGGGTTGAAAAAGCGTCGCTGGATTGCGCTGGTGCCGCCGCCGGGGCCTCCATGTACAAAAAGCACAGGTAGGCCTTCCGGGTTGCCGGATTGCTCCACGTATATTTCGTGCCCGCCACCAACCGGCAGATGTTCGCGGCTGTATGGCTCTATCGGCGGATAAAGCGTTCTAAACGTACTTGTGCTGTCTGCGCGCACTTGGACCGTCCCTTCGTTTCTTTTTTTCGAGAATACCGGCCGATGCAGGCACTGGCAAGACCATCCTGTGTGTGCGTCGTTATGCCGTCCCCGGTTTGATTTTGGTGCCCGCAACTAGTGTGCTGACAATTATTTCCCGGTCCCTTGTTGACGTGGTGTCGAGCATCCATATGCTTACAGGTTGCAGGAGCTTTGATACGCCATGGCAGAAGTTGTCTATCATACCGATTTTATCTGTGTTGAAGAAGGTTCGCCTAGCTCGCTGGTGCGCTTTCTCGGCTGCTGGACGATAGAAAATGCGCAGGCGATTGACAATGCCATGGCCGCGACAATAAACGCAGTGGGGCGAGGCGCCATATTGGATTGCACCGGGATTGCCGGGCTTGACACAACCGGAGCGGTGTTAATCCGCCGGTTTGCCGCCAACATAGATGAAGCTGGTGCCGCGGTGCTCACCGGTGTTTCTTCAGAATATAAAGAATTGCTTGCGCTAATATCCTCAAAGCCACCACCCGTGGCGACAGAACCTGAACAACACCCGTGGCATATTAAACCGGTGCTGGAGCTGGGTGAGGCGTTTTTGCGGGCGACAGCATCACTTGCTAGACTTTTAAGCTTTTTGGGCCTGGTATTGACGCGGCTGTTTGGAACCTTGTTGTCGCCAGGTCGTATCCGACTTACGCCGATGGTGCACCAAATGGAGGCTGTTGGCCTGAAGGCGATGGGCATTGTCGGACTGATTTCGTTTTTGATCGGTGCAGTGATGGTAAATCAGGGTTCTATCCAACTTTCCAAGTTTGGCGCCGATGTGTTTGTCATTGACTTGCTCGGTATTACGCAGCTCCGCGAAATGGGTGTTTTGCTGACGGCAATTATCGTTGCCGGGCGGTCTGGTAGCGCCTTCACGGCGCAGATTGGCTCGATGAAGTTGCACGAAGAAATTGACGCCATGAAAACGCTGGGTATGAACCCCATTGATGTTTTGGTGTTGCCCCGCTTGCTTGCCTTAATGATTTGTCTGCCGCTGCTCACGTTTTATGCCGACATCATGGGAATGGCGGGCGGTATGGCGATGGCTTGGGGGCAGCTTGATATTACACCAGCTAATTTCCTGATTTATTTTCGCGAAGTGATTTCGTTTGATCACTATGCCGTAGGCATCATAAAAGCACCGTTTTTTGCGGCGGTTATTGTTTCATGCGGTTGTTATCAAGGGCTCCGCGTTGAGCATAGCGCTGATGTGCTCGGTATGCGCACCACAATGAGTGTGGTGCAGTCGATATTTCTGGTGATTGTACTCGACGCTTTGTTCGCCATGTTTTTCACTGCTGTTGATCTTTAGGAGCACCGATGGACGGTACGCAAATCAATGATATTGTGATCCGGGTTCGCGGTCTTGTGACCAGTTTTGGCGATAATGTTGTCCATGACGGGCTGAACCTTGACGTAAGGCGCGGCGAGATATTGGGCGTTGTCGGTGGGTCCGGATCAGGCAAATCCGTATTGCTGCGGGCGATCATTGGGCTTCTTAAACCCAAGGCCGGAACCATTGAGATTAATGGTCGGGACCAGACAACCCTCACGGGTGAAGAGAGCCAGCAAGCCCGGCGTGAGTGGGGGGTACTGTTTCAGGATGGCGCGCTTTTCAGCTCGCTAACGGTTGCCCAAAATATCAAGGTGCCGCTAAGGGAACATTTCCATATGTCGAATGACCTGATGGATGATTTGGCCCGCAGTAAAGTGTCGATGGCGGGCTTGCCCCTTGATGCGGCCTGCAAATTTCCGTCTGATCTTTCAGGTGGTATGCGCAAGCGTGCGGCGCTTGCCCGGTCGTTGGCGCTTGACCCCAAAATACTGTTTCTCGATGAGCCCACTGCAGGGCTTGACCCCATCGGCGCTGCGGGGTTTGATGGCCTTATTCGCGAGCTAACCAAATCACTCGGTATCACGGTGTTTCTGGTAACACATGATCTCGACACGCTTTACAGAGTGTGCGACCGTGTGGCGGTGCTCGGCGATAAAAAATTGCTGGTGACAGCACCACTTGATGAAGTTGTAACGTTTGACCACCCTTGGGTGAAAGAATATTTTGGTGGGCCCAGAGCCCGTGCAGCGGGAATAAACTAGCCCGTGCAGCGGGAATAAACTAGCCTGTGCAGCGGGAATAAACTAGCCCGCGCCGCAGGCATAACGTAAGGAACGATCTGGCATGGAAACCCGCGCTTCCCATATTCTAGTTGGCAGTTTTGTTCTGGCGTTTCTCGCCGGGCTCGTGGCTTTTGCCATCTGGATTGCCAAAGTAGATTTGGATGCCGAGTATCAGGATTACGACATCTATTTCGACGGTTCTGTATCCGGGCTTTATAAACGCAGCATTGTCTATTATTCGGGTATCCCCGTCGGCGACGTGCGCGATATTACTCTTGCCCCTCACGATGCACAGAAAGTCAGGGTCTGGGTGAGGCTGCGGGCGGAAGTGCCCGTTACCGAAGGGGCCAAGGCCCGGCTTGAGTTTCAGGGGCTAACAGGGGTTGCCTATATCGAACTTAAAGGTGGCCCGCCAGGTGGCGCCGCTATTGTGGTCATAGGGGATCAGGAACGCCCAGTGATTGGAGCCGAAGCTTCAGCGTTTCAGGCGGTATTTGAAGGGGCGCCTAATCTGATAAATCAGGCGATCGTCGCCGTGGTTCAAATCCAGAAACTCTTGAGCGATGAAAATATTCAGTCAGTATCAAACACGCTCAAAAATGCGGACCAATTATCTGGCAATTTGGCGCGGGGCACCGATGATATTGAAACCATTGTAGCGGATGCGCGCGCGGTTCTGAAGGCAGCTACGGCGGCGGCTGACAATATTTCCAAGCTTGCGGCATCTGGCAATGAATTGGTGGAGAAAGACGGCGAACGCCTGGTGAATGAAGCAGTTGCCACACTGAGTGCGGCGACCGAAATGATAAACCGGATCGACGGTTTGGTTGCCGCCAATGAAGAGAGCATTACCCAGTTTGTGGGCGGTAGTTTGCCTGAAGTTTCGCGTATGATTATTGACTTGCGCTCAACAGCGCAAAGCCTGTCGCGACTGATGAAACGGCTGGAGCAGGACCCGGCGGAAATAATTTTCGGCAACAAAAAAGCGGAATATGATCTGAAAACGCGACGTGCCAAGGATGGTGAAAAATGACCCGGACTTTCACAGGAAAATTGAAATTGTCATGTGTGCTGGCAGGCTCGTTTTTGTTGGCATCCTGCGGCCCTTTGATATCATTTGGCAATGATGGCCCGGCGGACGATGTTTATACATTGCATTACCCCGGAGCCTTGAAAAACGAAAGCCCCATGGGGCCGATTGTCTATGTGGACAGCCCGCAAATGGTTGAAGGCCTTGATGGGCAGGACATTACCGTGCGCATTGAAGAAAACCGCCGGACGACGCTAGCGGGCTCTAGCTGGTCGGCGCATCTTTCTGATTTGGTTCGGGACTATGTAACGCTGGCGCTTGGCGCGACGTCCGACGCCAATCTCGTTGGTGGTGGCGGGCTCGACATCAAGGCTGGTTGTAGGCTTGGCACAAAGGTTTGGGCGATGGACTATGTTCCGGGAGCCAGCGCCGGGGAAGATAAGGTTGAGCTGGCGATCCAGTTTTCACTGGTGCGGCTGTCTGACAGCAAGCTTTTGAGCCACCCAAGCTTCACGGAAACAGTGGAGGTTTCAGCGTCCGGCGGTCGCGGCATCGTCGCCGCATTTGAAACCGCGATGGAAAATGCTGCCCGTGATTATGGCCGCTGGTTCAGCGCCGAAAGCAAGGCCTGCGGGTAAAAAAACAGGGGTTTTGCCGGAGCGACACATGAACGGCGAAAGTGCGACATTTCAAACCATGATATTCGCGCCTATTTCGGCGAAAGCCGTTGCTGAGCAACTGCTGGGCGGCCCATCTGTCGCACTCTCTAAATGCGACAGCGATTTGTCGCACTCGGCCGGGCCGAAATTTACTTCGCGCGGAGGGCAATCTGGTGCAGCCTGATGTCCTAACAATTCACCGGTTTTACCAGTCTCCCCTCGGCAAGCAAACCGCACAAATTCTTGCGGACCGGATCAATGGATTTTTCCCGCCGCAGGCTGGCGCGATTACGGTTGGGCTGGGGTACGGCTTACCCTATCTGAACCGCCTGGAGGAAAATGAACCACCAAACAGCAGCGCCCGATTTTTGGCGTTCATGCCTGCAGGGCAGGGTGTTTGCCATTGGCCCACCACCCGCGATAGTCGCACGGCGCTGGTGGACCCTTACCATCTGCCGCTCGGCGATGCGTCGGTCGAGCGGCTCTTGTTCACCCATGCTATTGAACATACCAGTCGTCCGGCAAACCTGTTGAGGGAAGCTTGGCGGGTGCTGGCACCGGGCGGCCAGCTGGTGGTGGTGGCCCCAAACCGCATGCGGACATGGTCGGCGGCCGAAGCCACCCCGTTTGGCCACGGCAGACCCTACAGCAAGCATCAGCTCTACCGCGTGCTGGACGACCAGATGTTAACACCCGAAGCATGGGAAACTGGCCTGATGCAACCGCCTTTCACCTGGCCCGGTGCCACGAAATTGATGCGCACCAGTGAACGGCTGATTGGCGGTGTGGCGAAAGCGCTCGGCGGCGCACTTCTGGTATCAGCGCGCAAACAGGTCTACGGCGCCATCCCTAAAGGCACCGCTAAGGCGCGAACGGTGCCGGTGTTTACAAGGTCGCCGTAAGGGGCGTTTTAAAAAGAAAAGATCATTCAATATTGGCGGCGACCGAAGTGCCCGATGTGGGCTCTAAAGCGCTTGAAATTCCGGTACTTAGCAAATTATTTCTGGCTTTGCGCCGTTCAGGTTCTAGCCTCAGGCTTAGCACTGTTGGCATCCAGCTTCGCCCTTCGGCCCGTTCGCTTAAAGGAAGCTGTGCGGCAAAAAGCCGCAGAAAATAAGCGATTTTCTGTGAGGCCTCACGCAATTATACGCTATACAGGCACCGTTGACGGTGGGGCTCGTCGATTAAATCTAACGAGGTCTATCGTGGAAAACCTTGATAATGTTCGTGGGCGCGTTGTTCGCCTTCTTCTTCTTTTCCTATGGGCACATGTGCCTGCCGCTTTGGTTCACGGTTGGTGGGCTGGCAGTGAAAACGTATTTCCCATCACTGGGTTGATTACCCTGATGGCAATAATAGCGACGCTAGCTGTTCGTTTCATGTCGCCGCCCCGGGTCGGTCGGATAATCTTGGCAGTTGCGATGACCCTCACTGCTGGGGCCTTGGTGGCCCTTTATGACGGACACCCCTGGCAAAAAGATGCGCATCTCTATTTTGCCACGATTATTGCGCTTTTATCTTCCACATTCTGCTGGCGGACTTTAACAACAGCGTCTGTGACAACGGCCTTATATTTCCTAATTGTCAATGCAGCGGCTCCTCAATATCTGTATGGCACAAAAGCAAACTTGCTTGAGGTTGGTTTTGAGTTTTTGGCCTTTTTAGTTCTAAGTGCGGGTCTTTTGTGGGTCAGCCAAAATGTGCAAGAGCTCTTTAGTCAAGTGCAAAGCCAGCACAAGCTAGCCGTTGATGAAACCGAAAAAGCAAGGGAAGCAACGTCGGCGGCAGAGATATCTGCCAAACAAGCAAAGGTAGCGGCCGAGGCTGCGACTTTGGCACAAAATGAAGCGGATGAATTGCGAGCCGAGCAACGAGAGCAGGAGGCCTTGGCAGCCGCTCAAAAGCAAACAATGCTTGATGAGTTGGCTGGAAGTTTTGAAAATTCTGTACAGTCAATAGTCAAAGAAGTTGCCTCTTTGGCTTGCGAGATGAAAACAACCGCCAGCGGTTTACAGGATCAAGCTAAAGCCGGCCGGAATAGTGCTGAACGAATTGCTGCTGCCACAGAAGGCGCTTCGCAAAATGTAGATTCCGTCACTGGTGCAACGGCAGAACTTTCAAATTCGACGTCGGAAATTGCGCAGCAAATCGACCAGACAAATGCCCTGACAAATGAAGCTGTAGCGCAAGCCTCGACGGTTAAAGGGAACATTGAAGATTTATCTAATCGAGCAGGAGAAATCGGGTCGGTGGTTGCGTTGATCACAGAAATTGCCGAGCAAACAAACTTGCTCGCGCTGAACGCGACCATTGAGGCAGCTCGCGCCGGGGAAGTGGGCAAGGGCTTTGCCGTTGTTGCGGCAGAAGTTAAGGGTCTCGCGGCTGAGTCTGCTCAGGCGGCTGAAGGCATTCATGAACGGATCGACGCCGTGCAAAAAGCTACTGAGGTGGCTGTCCCTGCCATGAATTCGATCAATGATATGATTTCGAACATCAACCTGGGTGCCACAGCAATTGCTGCCGCAGTAGAAGAACAAGATGCCGCTACGCGCGATATTGCGGGATCGGTTCAGCGGGCTTCAACGAGCACGCGGGCCGCTGCAGATGATGCGCTGGCTGTCGAAGACCAATCGCGAAAATCTGAGAATGCAACCCTGTCAGTGTTGGCCGCAACGCAGCAGCTAGAACGTCTGGCCGCTGCGCTCGGTGAAGAAACCAATGGTTTTCTTCAAAAAGTACGCATGAGCGCCTAAGAAATGGCAGGCCGGTACTTCGTCGATACAAAGGGGTTTGCGGCGCGCGTCGGGTCTTTAAGCTCCGTCGCAAGATATCTGGAAATGGAATTGTTGCATTTTACTCGCGTTGGTGTTTTTCGCCTGCGCATAGGGTGCATGTTTTCGGTGCCAGAGCCAAATGCCTTAACGCTATCTTCACAATGTGCATGCAAAAAAGCTTTTGATACCCAAGCGATTGGCCTTGAATTATTATTGCGTAAACTTTAACGTTTACGATATAAAATTATTCAACACCCTTTCTTTTACCCCAGTGACCGGAGACCAAGCTAATGAACGACGGCCCTAAAAACGATGCCCCCAACAGTTCGATGGAAGAAAGCCAGGAAATGGCGATCCGTCAGGTAGCAAATGCTTTGCACCGTTTGAACGATGCGGTTATTGGCGCGGTGGGCAAAGGCGTTACCGTTGAGCTGATGCGGGCGTCTCGCTACCATGACGAAGCAGGCGCGTGGGGCGATATGCTGGTGCCAATTATCCACAAGCAATCTGACTAGAGCTGTTTCTGCTCGAAGTCGACTTCAGGGGGCCATGATTTGACAGACCTGCCAACACCCAAACTGGCGACAGCAGATGTATGCGATGCGGTTGGCGAAGCGGCGGCAGTTCTCAATGTTGACTTCAGAAATTATGGCGGACGCCCGGATTTTGCCGGGCCGGCCGTAACCGTACACACGCTTGATGACAATTCGAAAGTGAAAGCGCTCTTGGCAACCGCAGGCGAAGGCCGGGTGCTTGTTGTCGATGGCGGAGGCAGTGACCGCGCAGCTTTGATGGGTGGAAATTTGGCGGCAGACGCGGCGAAAAACGGCTGGGCCGGTGTGGTGATTTATGGCCGCGTGCGCGACCAGCATGAAATGGCGCGCGAAGATGTGGGCATTATGGCCGTTGGGTCGTGCCCCAGAAAACCGCAGCAAAAAGACGGCGGTGAGGTTAATGGGGAGTTGGCCATCAGCGGGGTTACCATTCATCCCGGTGACTGGATTATTGCTGACGCTGACGGTGTTGTGGTTACCCGCGAACTACCCTCACTTTAGAGTGCCAAAAAGGTTGGCCACCATATTCCAGTTTTAAACTTCAGAACGACTTAGCGAAAAAAGGTCAGTACCGACCGGGGCAGAAAATTGCCCAGTGGCAAAGTGCCGGTTTTTTGTTTATTTTGCAGGGATTTTAATTCAGAGGCTTCGCTCGGCGGATCGTCATCCGCAGCTGCTATTTTTGCTTCCATAAGAGCTTCGGCAGCTTCATGGACCGAAAGTCCAGGGGCAAAGTTTGTGCCGGAGCCCCTGGACGATGGCCTTGCTTGATCTGAATTTAGCGACCCCCGTCTGCAATCCTGATCACCCCGTTGCTCGAGCCCTTCGAGCGTAGCAAAGGCAATTGGCTTTGTAGGTTTATCCAACGACATTTTCTATGCCTTCCGAATTTTTCAGCGCTTCTTTCTGAAGTGCTTTTTGAACTGAGTAACTTATGCAGCAGTTTATCAAAATATTCGGCCTGGCGTCTCGTCACTCCATCCCAAAAAGCAACCATTCTGTGTCAGAACACAGGATTTTGTAGCGAAAAGGTGATTTGGAGGGTGCGCAAGGTGCGCCTAGTGGAACAGGTCCTTGGTCCACCTTTTATACAGCGGATAGGGAATAGCGAATTCAGGCGGAACTTCATCGACATCTACATTGGCGAGGTAGGCGGTTTGAGCCATTTGACCCTGCGTGCGGGCCTCTTTTGGCGTCATGCCAAAATAGTCTTTGAAGGCCCGGCGAAATGTATTTTCGGACGCAAACCCAACTTCAAACGCAACGACCGAAATTGAACCGCGAGTATTTCCCTCTTTTGCCAAAGCGACAAAAGCATGCTGTAGCCGCCGTGTTTTGATAAAGCGCTGGATACCGCCAAGGGGTTCGGCCAGTCGGTATAATTTGGATCTGGACACGCCTAAATGCATAGCAATCTGCTCTGGCTCAAGGTTCGAGTTGGTCAGGTTATTGTCGATAAATTTGCGAATTTCAGCAAGGTGGCTATGGATCGCCATTGGTGAAGACTGGTCAATATTTTCTTTGCTAGAAGCAATCGCGGCGCGCAGGAGTGCCAGAGTTGGCTCCGTCACCGCCTCGGCCTCACTGAATGTCATGCTATCAGCGCGTTTATGCAGGTCGAAAATATGCCGACCCAGAATTTCTGCGATAGCAGTATCGCCCGATAGTTTGCGCATGTGAAGCGCACCAGCCTCAACATCAGCCTCAATATCGGTGTCTTTGAACAGGCCGCGAGGGATAAGAAGGTTGTAGGTATCAAACACAGATACATTGACAGTTGCCTCGCGTGTCAGGTCGACCAAATAAATGTCGCCTCCCTCAGCGGATTTGAAACCGAAGGTGCTCGCTGAAAAGACCTGTCCTTTTTTCACATATTGAACCAAGAGACCGTCGAGTCCGTCCTCGGCCACATCAGCGGCGGTGCGATTCAATTTTTGTGGGGAACCCGAAACATGGATCGACATAAACCCAGGGAAAGGAACCACATCGATTTGGCCATTGATTTCCGGAAACGGTTTGAGGCGAGATATTAACGCAGGGTCGTCGATTTTTTCCGCGCGCAAAAATGAAAGTGCATAGGTCCAGGCCGCCTCAATGGCTTTGCTCGACATGTCACCATTTGTGCGCAAATTTTCCGTGGAAAATTGCGACCGCGGCAAGGTGCCGGTTTCTTCTAATGGTATTTTGTTGTTCATTGTACCAGTCCCACAGATACACAACTAAACCTTTATGTTTCGTTGCACAATTTTTAAAGCAATTGTTGGGCCACTGGATTTTTCGGGCCTTTAGGCCAAGGGATGTTTTTCAGAATGCTTTAGGAGAAGAGAGAGAGAACTGACTGCGGTGCCTGGTTAGCTATCGACAGGGCTTGCAGGCCAAGCTGTTGTTTCACCTGAATTGCCTGCAGATTGGCACTTTCTTTCGCAAGATCAGCGTCCACCAGGTTGCCGATGCCCACTTCGATGCTGTCAGACAGCTGGCCCGTAAAGCCTTGCTGGATATCGAGCCTGTTGGCGGTGGCACCGAGCGTGGAAAGCTGCGTATTCACCGTGTCTATCGCGGTGTCGATGGCGGTGACCGCGGCGTCCGGGTCGCCGCCGCTGCTTGAGGTGGCGCTTGCTGTGAAAGTGGCGCTGGCTCCCGTACCCTCAATATAAAGTGACCCTGAAGATAAATAGATGAAATTTCCGCTACTTGATAAAACACCAGGCGATACACTAAATGCAGTACCTAGGGCAAAAGCGGTTTGGTCTGCACTGTCAGCGCCTGCTGCGTTGGTGAAATCTCCGGTCGATTGATCATAGAGTGTCGCGTTATTATATAGAGCGTTGAAATTGGCCTCCATATAATTATTGAGCGCATTTAATGTATCGCCGCTGCTAAATGGGGAGCCAAAGCCTGCTGTAACAGCCGTATTTGCGGTGGGTGTGCTGCTGGCAATAGACTGGGTGTCGATGGAAAGCCCAGCGCCAGTGAGGTTGGAAATGCTGGCTGTAATGGCCGTACTGCCGTCTGCCGACGTCAGCGCATTAACGCTGTCTCCGGTGAGCAGATTTTTACCGTTAAATACCGCGTTGTTGGCAATGGAATCGACCTGGGCAAGCAGTTGCTGGAAATCACTATTGAGCGAGTTTCGGCTGTCATCATCAAGGCCGTCGTCTTTGGCAGCAACAGCCTTTTCCCGCGCCTGTATAAGAAGGTCACTAATGGCTTCGGCCCCGGCGAGGCCAACCTCAACCTCGGAGCGGGCGCGGTCCAGTGAACTGTTCACAGCATTAAAGCCTGCAACGTCGGAGCGCAGGGTCTGTGCGATGGCATAAATGGCAGCTGAATCTTTGGCAGAAGACACCTTGAGCCCGGTATTGATACGGGCCTGCGTAACATCGAGCGATCTCGATGTAGCATTTAAATTCTGTAGGGCCAGCAGGGACCCAGAATTGGTGTTTACACTAAAGGACATATTCTATGCCTGTTCCGGTTAATTGCCCATCTCATTCTGAAATGCGCAGCCTCCCCTTTCTGAGGAAGTAGCGGTTATAATACCAAACGCTGTCGGTTAGAGTCCGGCCAGAATGTCTCGAAAAGCATCCATTTTGTCTCAGGATTTATGAAAAACCGCGATGAAAGCCTCGTCAGAGGCGGATGATAAACCTATGAGTTTAGTTTGCACGGACAGTAAGCCATGGGTGATTCTCAGGCGTCCAGCGCACGGGCGGCGCGGGGCGAAATACCGTAACTTTCCTTGAAACACCGGCGAAAAGCATTCTCGGAACCAAAGCCAAGGTCAAAGGCGAGGCCGCTGATGGAAAGGGGTTGGCTGGCTGTGCCTTTAAGTCGGGAATAGGCCTGCTCAAGGCGCTGGGTGCGAATGAAGCGTTTCACACCGCCCAGCGGGTCCGTAAGCCGATATAGTTTGGCGCGCGACATGCCGAGGCTGTCGGCGATAAAATCAACAGAGAGGTCAGGCTGGTTTAAATTTTGCTCGATAAAGCTTCGAACCTTTTGCAGCTCTTCATTTGTTGCTTGCACGCCAGAAGAATTTGCTCCGGATTCGACGGTATTCATTGCCGCCTGGAGAAGCGCAAGCGTTGGCTCGAGCAATGCGCTTGCTTCAGCCGCTGATAAGAGATGCGCGCTGGCGTGAAGGTCACAAACCTGACGATTGAGCATTTTAGCGACTGCATGACTGCCGGATATCTTGTGCAGCCGCAAATTATTTTGGATAAAACCGAATGCTTTTAGGTAAGCTTTGCTCACCAACAGGCAACGAGCGTCAAAGCCGGGTGTGGTAAATTCTGCCGCATAAGACATGTCGGCAATTAAAGTATCACCTTTGGCCGCGTGGGCGTGAAGCGTGCCGTCGCTCAGCTGGATTTCGCCGTCCTGAAGGCAAAAAATCAATATGCCGTCTTCTGCTTGATCCAGTGCTTTGGCGGCTTGTGGGCTTTGCTGAATATTTGCGCTAGAGGCCCGGAAACTGTCGAATTCCGGGAAATTGGCGCTGTCTTTTACATAGAGGGAAAAGTCGTGCTGCTGGAGTGTTCCGGCGGAAAATTCCAGGCTCAATATCGTCGCGGACTGGCTTGCCGAAAAATAGTCATTCGCTAGCATTTGTTTCTCTCCTCTTGGTGTCTGGCCAATTGCTGAACGGGCAAATAGGGCAGACTTTAGAAGAGAATAAGCAATTAGCGGGCCACAAGGCGCGAAACGAGCCTTCGCCAGGTTTTAGCGCTCCAACAGAAAAAGCGCCTGGTCAGCGCGCCAGTTTGCCGCTTTTGGCCCGGCCTTAAGCCGCTTGCCCTGCTGGCTGTGAGGGACAAATTCCTGCACGCGCAGTCCCTCGGCTTCGATCAGGTCAAATAGATCGCGGATCGTGCAGAAGTGAATGTTGGCCGTGTCGTACCAGCTTTTGTCGAGCGATTTGGTAACCGGCATGCGCCCGCGGCGCATCAGGCTCATGCGCACACGCCAGTGGCCAAAGTTCGGAATGGTAACAACGGCTCGTTTGCCGATGCGAAGCAAGGCCCGCAGAACATCCCGCGGCCGGTGTACTGCTTGCAGGGTTTTTGAAAGCACTACATAGTCGAAGCTGCCGTCAGGATATTCGCTGAGGTCATTGTCGGCGTCGCCCTGTATCACGAACAGGCCTTTTGCGACGCAGGCATTCACCCCTTCCTGGCTTATTTCCAAACCGCGCCCGTCGATATTTTTCTCGGCAACCAGATAGTCCAGCAAAGCGCCGTCGTCGCAGCCCACATCAAGCACGCGCGAGCCTGGTTCGATAAGGTCGGCGATTAATTTCAGGTCTGGTCGCAAGCTTGTCACGGCTTTAGCCCCCCTGACGTTGCCGCAGCCGCTACAAACCCCGCAAGCATTTGGTCCATTTCCGGTTCTTCGAGCAGGAAGGCATCATGCCCGTGTGGGCTATTGATCTCGGCAAAGCTAACGGGCACGCCAGCAGCATTCATTGCGTGCGCAATTTGCTTGTTCTCGCTTGTTGGATACAGCCAGTCGCTGGAGAAGCTGATCACACAGCAGCGCACATTGGTAGCCTCTTTGAACGCATCAGCGAGCCGGCCATCATAGCGGCGTGCGATATCCAGATAGTCCATCGCCCGTGTGATATAAAGATAGCTGTTGGCGTCGAACCGATCGACAAATGCCGAACCCTGATGCCTGAGATAGCTTTCCACCTGAAAATCGGCGTCAAAACCAAAAGTTACCGCATCCCGGGCCTGCAGGTTACGGCCAAATTTTTTGGTGAGCGCATCCTCGGAAAGATAGGTGATATGGGCTGTCATCCGCGCCACAGCAAGCCCCTTGTCGGGCTTTTCTGCCTTGCGGTAATAGCTGCCTCCGTTCCAATTTGGGTCTGCCATCACAGCCTGGCGGCCAACCTCGTGAAAGGCAATATTTTGCGCAGTGTGGCGGGCCGCTGTGGCTAGGGCAACGGCGCTGTGCAGACGTTCGGGGAAGGTGGTTAACCACTCCAGGACCTGCATGCCGCCCATAGAGCCACCTATGACCATAAAGAGCTTGTCTATATTCAGGTGATCAAGCAGCGCTGCTTGCAGGCGCACCATATCGCGGATGGTGATCACCGGAAAATCAAGACCCCAGGGTTCGCCGGTATTGGAGTTTATCTCCCAAGGGCCGCTGGTGCCAAGGCAGCTGCCGAGCACATTTGAGCAAATGATAAAATATTTGTTCGTATCCAAAAGCTTGCCGGGGCCAATCAGGCGCTGCCACCAGCCGGGCTTGCCGGTGAGCGGATGTTTGCTGGCGGCATATTGGTCGCCCGTAAGCGCGTGGCATACCAACACAGCATTGTTGCCGGCGCTGTTTAAGGTGCCGTAGGTTTCAAAACCAACGGTTACCGGAGACAGGGTCGCGCCGCTATCCAGTGTAAGCGCTTCTTCTGTGAAAAGCTGAGCTGTATGGCCAATATTTCCGCGCAATTTGGGGCTCCGGTTCAAAATATGCGTTACAGGAAAGCCATAAGCCCATCTATTGTCAACGCGGTAAAAACTTTCCTTTGCCTTTAGCTGGGCATGTCACTAATTCTAGGGCCACAGTGACACATGTATTTTGCCTGAATTTCGGAGAAGATTATGACCTCGCCAAAAGCCCATGAATGGATCCAGGAAATGGCCCCTTATGTACCGGGTCGGTCTACGGTTGAGGGCATTCAGGAACCTGCGAAAATGTCGTCGAATGAGAGCGTGTTTGGCGCGAGCTCAAAGGCGGTTGAGGCATTCCGCGGTGTAGCCGACAACTTGATGCGCTACCCAGACGCAAACTCCAATGACCTACGGGACGAAATTGCCGGTATTTATAAGCTGGACGCTGACAAAATAATTTGCGGCGCGGGCTCCGACGAACTTTTGACTTTGCTGATCCACACCTACGCCGGGCCTGGGGATGAGGTGATCTACAGCCAGTATGGCTTCATGGTATACCCTATCCAGACCACGGCGGCGGGCGCTACGGGCATTGCTGTACCCAACAAAAACTGGGCGGCTGATATCGATGGCATTATTGAGGCCGTGACGAGCGACACCAAAATTATTTTCATTGATAATCCGAACAATCCGACCGGTGCTTATAATACATGGTCTGAGATTAAACGCCTGCATGCAGCCATTCCTGAAGACGTGGTGCTGGTATTGGACGCGGCTTATGCCGAATGCGTAACAGCCGAAGACTATGACGCGGGGGCAGAGCTGGTTGAGCAGGCGAACAATGTGATTATGACGCGCACCTTTTCGAAAATGTATGCGCTTGCGGGTTTGCGTGTGGGCTGGGCCTACGGGGCGCCGGAAATTATTGATATGCTGAACCGGGTGCGCATGCCGTTTAACGTATGTGTGCCGGGGCAACCAGCAGCGATTGAGGCGGTGAAAGACCAGGCCCATCTTCAGGCCTCGGTTGACTATAACACGCAGTGGCGTGACTGGCTCACAGCTGAGCTGCGTGCGCTCGGCCTAAATGCAGTGGATAGCCAAACCAATTTTGTGCTGGTTGAGTTTCCGAAAGGCAACCTGTGCGCCAAAGCCTGTAATGAGTTTCTGACCAGTCGCGGATATTTGGTGCGCGCGTTGCCGCCGCTACCTGACCACCTTAGGGTTTCCCTTGGCACAGAAGATCAGAACAAGGGCGTTATCGCTTTGATCAAAGAATTTTTGGGCAAATGAATGAATAAGACCACAGGCAGGTTTGATTGTATCACTATTATCGGCGCGGGCCTGATCGGCTCGTCGCTCGCGCGCGCTATTGGCCGGGCGAAAGCCGGGTCGCCGCTTATTCTGGCGGACGCCGACGAAACAGTGTTGGCCGAGGCCAAATCGCTTGGGTTGGCGGATATTTACGAAACAGATGTGCGCGAAGCCGTAGCGCTAGCAGACCTTGTGGTCCTTGCTGTGCCCGTGGGGGCAATGGCCTCTGTCACCGCTAATATGGCACCTGGGATTAAGGCCGGGGCTGTGGTCACCGACGTTGGCTCAGTGAAGGCAAGCGTTATCAAAGCGGTGGCGCCCCTATTGCCGGAAGGTGTGCATCTTATCCCCGGTCACCCGGTGGCAGGCACGGAAAAATCAGGGCCATCAGCGGGCTTCGCCAGCCTGTTTGATGACCGCTGGGTCATCCTCACACCACCTGAGGGAGCCGATACAGGCGCGCTTGAAGGCTTATCGGCGTTCTGGACCGGGCTCGGTGCCAACGTGGATATAATGACACCCGAGCATCATGATCTGGTGCTGGCGATCACATCCCATGTGCCGCACCTTATTGCCTATAATATTGTCGGCACAGCGTCTGATCTGGAAGAAGTTACACGCTCTGAGGTGATTAAATATTCCGCCGGTGGGTTCCGGGATTTTACCCGTATCGCAGCGTCTGACCCCACCATGTGGCGCGACGTTTTTCTCAATAACAAAGACGCCGTGCTGGAAATGCTCGGGCGATTCAGCGAAGACCTCACCGCTCTGCAGCGCGCCATTCGCTGGGGTGACGGCGACGCCCTGTTTGAGCTGTTTACCCGCACGCGCGGCATAAGACGGCGCATCATTGACGCGGGGCAAGACGATGCGGGCGCAGACTTTGGTCGGCCGCACGAAGACTAGATTTCCAATCATTTGAGCTAGGTGGCCTTTCGGTTAGCTGGCGTGCGATTTAATCTACAACAGGATCCAGGGCCATTAATTGCTTGCCGTCCATGGTGACGCGGCCATTTTGCAGCATCAGGCTGTTACTGCCTTCTCGCACATTAATACCAAGCAATTCGCCGCTGCCTGCTTGCTCCAGGCTAATGCTGCCAAGGAGGCGAAAACCAGCGTCGAGTGTAAAGCTGGCGCTGCCTGCAGCCTGAATATTTTTCCCGCGGTATTTGATCGTGTCCAATTCCAAGAGGCCGCCTTCATCGCGCCACTCAGCCAAAGTGTCTTTTTCCCAGTCGGTAAGCGCCGGCCCCGAAATACCGCCGCGAAGCTCAAGGCTGGTTGTTGCTGCCCCGCCTGTAATTTTGAAGTCCAGAAAACGTGCGCCGTAAAGACCACTTTCCTGTTTCTGCGCGCTATTGTCGAGCCAGAAAGCAAGCTCCCAACTGTCTATGGCTGGCGGTGTGCGGCCAAGCAGCCTTTGAAGCGTGAAATCGTCAGTGCCGCGCGAATTTACCACGATTAGCGTTTTGCCGTTCCCATGCAGCTTGTAGCTGCCTTGCATAAAACCGTCGCTAAAGCGGGTAGAGCCGCCGGCGAAGCTACCTTTCACACCGCTTGCTTCAGCGATCCAGTGATTTGGTGTCCACAAGTGGCTAACAAGCATAAGAGCTTCGCTTGAAAAACCGAGTCCATTGCTGCGGGTTTTTATGCGCAGGTCTTCAACCAACACCGTAATACGGTAGGGGAAGCCGCCATGTTCAATTCTGCCGTGTTCGATGCGTACGCCTTGGTCACGCCATTGGGCCAGCTTGGCGGCAACATCTTTTTCAGCCTGAAAAGCGGCCGTATACCAAAGACCGCTATAGATCAGCACGCCGGCTATCATCACGGCAACAACATATCGAAGGTGGTTGATCAACAGGCTTCCTTTTTACGCGGCTTAATAGCCGACCAGTTCCAGCATCAGCGTCGCCAGATATTTATTATATTCTTTTGCAAGTTTGAACAGGGGCATCTTTGAGCGTACTGGATAAGGTGTAATCGTCAATCCCGGCATTGATTTTTCAAAGAGTAAAATACTGCGCTGAATATGATAGTCGGCGGTGACCAAAATGAGGCTTTTTGCAGAGTTTTCGCTTGCCCACTTCGCCGTTTCAACGGCATTTTCCAGCGTATTACTCGCGAAATAATCGAGTGTAATGCAGCAGTCAAACAGGGCCTGTTCTGCGCCTGTTAATGTACTTAATTCGCTGGGACGCACATCTTTATGAACACCGGAAACAAGCATTTTGTCTGCGTGTTTTTTCGCCAACAACTGAAGCCCGGCTTCCAGCCGTTCTGGCCCGCCGGTCAATACGACAATGGCGTCGGCTTTTAGTGCGTCTGACGTATAGGGTGCGGGCAGGCGCAGCCAAAACATCAGGAAACCCAAAGTCCAGACAGCAAATATGTAAAAAACCAATTTGACGACAGCCCGAAAACGGCTGGGTTTTTTCGGAAAAAAAACCATGTTTACATCATTTCCAAAAGGGCTTTGCGTACAGTGATGCGGGCAGTGACCATCGTCAGCGTGGCGGCAAAAAGCGGCAGCAAGGCCAGCCACAAAAGGCCAGAGGGGTCTGGTAGCCCGGCGCTTATCAGGCCTTGGCCCATTTTGACGGCAAGGTCTGCCAGCAGCCATAATATGCCTGCCGCTAGTAGCACACCAAACAGGCCACCCTTCAGCCCGTGTGCCAAATAGCGTGCATCAAACGCCTTCGATATGATTTTGTCTTCGGCGCCCATCAGGTGCATAATCTCTATGCTTTCCCGGTGGGTGGCAAGGCCCGCCCTGCACCCAAAGATCACGATAGCGACAGTGGATAAAACCACCATCAACACAACACCGACAAGCAGCATTTGCACCACGCCTGCCAGGTCCAGGATTTGTTTCATCCAGGCTTGGTGATCGTCAAGTTGTGCCCCGGCTGCTGTTGCGCGCAGGCGCTCAGATAAAGCCTCAGTGTTAATTGTTGCGCCGTCATGGAGCTTCACGTCGATCAGTGTTGGGATTGGCAAATCGTTGTTGATTGGCATTTCACCAAGCCACGGCGAAAGCAGCTCCAGAATTTCCGCCTCTGCCAGCACGGTGGCAGAAGCAATGCCGGGTGTAGCCCTCAGTAGTCGCAATGCGTCGCTGGTTTGCTGTTCGCGAGCGCGTAAATCTTTTTCCACTATTTGCACGGAAAAATTTGATGCGAGCCCTGCCGACCAGCTGGCAAGCCCCTTGCCAATAGCGACCGTGCCGGTAAGCGACAAAGTGCAAAGGAAAAGCATCACGCCAATGACCCACGGCAGCAGTCCTTCGCGCAGGCTTTTGGTTGGCAAAAATTGTAACGTACGGCCCCACATGGCTTAGACCCCCGGATCAATGGGCGTTCCGCCCGGATGGAGTTCGATATGGCCTTTGTCCAGCCGCAATACGGGCGCACCTACCGTGCGAACCAGGCTTTCGTCATGTGTGGCGACAACGGTTGTTGTGCCTTCCTTGTTGAGCGCTACAAAAAGATGCATCAGTCGCTTTGACATTTCCGCGTCGACATTTCCTGTGGGCTCATCGGCGACCAGAAGGTCTGGTTTGTTAATGATAGCGCGGGCGATGGCAACGCGCTGTTTTTCGCCGCCGGAAAGGGTGGCAGGGCGTGCATGCATGCGGTCGTCAAGACCAACCCATGACAGGAGTTCTTCAACATGGTCTGCGACCTGCGCTTTTTTTGCGCCCTGAAGCCTGAGCGGCAACGCAACATTTTCAAATGCGGTTAAATGATCGAACAAGCGAAAATCCTGGAACACAACGCCGATACGGCGGCGAATGCGCGGCAGTGCATCGCGCTCAAGTGTTGCCAGGTCTTTGCCAAAAAAATTAACCAAACCTCGCGACGGTCGGTGCGCCAAATACAGCAGCTTTAACAAGGTGGTTTTGCCTGCGCCCGAAGGCCCAACCAAGAAATGAAAACTCCGCCGCTCAAGCGCGAAGCTTACGTCGGTCAGAATTTCATTGCCCATGCCGTAACGCATGCCAACATTTTCAAAGGATATCATCGTGTATTTTACCCCAATAGTATCTGCTAGTTTCTGATAGTTTTTGGCAAATATCAGATACAATATTGAAGCAGAATTACATAGAGTGAAACGCGCGTCTAGCGCTGCCTTTCAAAGACGAGGGCAATTTCACAAGTGGGCGCTTGTATCTTTTGTGTGTAATCATATAGACTTGCTTAACGAATTTAGTTCAGCGTAGCAGAACGACCTTTTAATACCCACAAATCCACTGGGCCATATTATGATACTTGTCTGCCCTTCGTGCGACGCAAAATTCAAAATACCCGATGGGGCCATTCCGGCTGAGGGCCGGACGGTGCGCTGTGCCAAATGTAAAAACAGTTGGCACGCTACTCCCACTGATATTATGCGAAAGCCTGCTGCGCCGGCTAAGCCATCAGCTGCGGCCCCCGCGAGGCCAGCGGGCAAACCAGCACCGGCCCCGGTATCCTTTGACGGCGAACTTGACGAAAAGGCTGCGCGCGACGCTGCAGAGCTCAGGCGGTCTGTCCGGGGCACAATGGGTGCCGAAGAGGCAATTGCAAAACCGCGCACAGGCAATCCGTTTGACGAAGATGACGGAAACGAAGACGCTACTGGCACGGATGACGGCACCGAGGACGTGGGCCCTGACGATGATAGTGACGATTTTGGCGTCTCAGCGGCGCTTAAAGAAAGCATGGGGGATGATTTCGACAAAGAGTTCGGTGACGATGAGGACCCAGAAGAATACGACGAGGATGACTACGACGAGGACGACTTTCTGGCCCGTCGCCGTGCAGATCAACGTCGCCAGCATGAACGCCTGTCTTCGAGCCGCAAACGCCTGCTGATGACCATTGGCCTGGGTGGGTTGATTGTTTTCTGGTTGGGCGTATTTTACGTGTTTATGTTCCAGAAGGAAAATATGCGTCACTATTTTCCTGGTACTTCCGAGCTGGTTTATTCCATTTTTGGTACTGAGGACGGCCCGGAATTATACAATCCCGGTGACGATGTGCCTCTGACCAGATCTCCCGCCGAGGAAGAAGTGTATGTCAGGGCATACCTCGTGAGCACCGGAGTTGAAACCCGAGGCGGGAAACAAGGGCTGGTTTTGCGAGGCTATGTGGAAAATGCCGGTATTACAGGGGCCTATGTGCCCCAAATACGGGCGTCAATTTTGGATGCGAGTGGTAATGAGCTGGATAGCTGGATCATTAATCCAGAGGGCTTGTTGCTACGCAAAGGCCGCATCGACGAAAAAACCGGAACAACAAAAATGGGCGGGCGGAAAAATTTCGAAGATTTCCGCACTCCTATCCCGGCCGGAGCCAAGAAAACGGAAGTTAAAGTTCTTGAAGGCACCAAAAGTGAACCTAAGCCAGACGTTGGTTAATCCAAAGCATAGCACAACTTAGCTGTGTAATATTCCCTTAATGATTTCAATCGTGTGGCCGGATTGCTCTGGTTGGCCAAAATTTTCTGCTTTTTCCGTTACGGACCCGTGTCTATCTTGACAAAACTGGCTCCAAGGCAGCTAATATAGTTAAAATTTTAATTGTTTTGAGTTTGGTGGCGCAGACGCGTCGTTTGTGGAACGGTCTTTGCATTTATTTTCCCAGATTTATCTTAGATGGGAAAATCGATGGAATTGGGGATTGACGCGTTTTAGCGGCCCTCCGGTCGGAAGGAAGCCTAGTGGCTCGAATATTGGTAGTTGAGGATGAAGAATCCGTCCGCGATTTTGTAACTCGGGTATTAACAATGCACGGGCACAGCTGCCTTATAGCTGTTGACGGCGCAGAAGCTGTTGAGCTGATGGGTAGCCACCATTTTGATTTGCTTTTAAGCGATATTGCCATGCCGATGATGGACGGTATTTCGCTCGCCCTGAAAGTACGCGCCACCCGGCCGCATGTGCCTATTCTTTTGATGACCGGCTTTGCCGACGAACGCCAGCGGGCCCACAATCTTACGCTTTTGATTGAAGGACTGATCACCAAGCCGTTTAATATGGAACAGCTGTTGGCCGCGGTAAATAAAGCGCTCGATGAAAGCCGTAGCGCTTCGGTTGTTCAATCTTCCAGCCAGTCAGGCACAGAGTCCATGGAAATGAGCTCTTCCAAAGATTGACGCTCGCGCACAACCGCAAACCTGTCTCCGGAAACCATTACTTCAGGCACAAGCTGCCGCGAATTATAGCTCGACGCCATCACCGCTCCGTAGGCACCTGCAGATTTAATAGCCACTAAATCACCAGACACTAATTTCTGCGACTTTCGCCCCACAGCGAAAACGTCGCTGCTTTCGCATACCGGGCCAACAAAGTCGGCAGTTACGGTACCGGTATTGTTTTTGCTGACAGGGACGATTTCATGATGGGCTTCATACATTGCCGGTCGCAGCAGGTCGTTCATTGCGGCGTCAATAATATAGAAGGTTCGGTTTTCGCCGGTTTTTTCATATAGCATCTCAGACACCAGTATGCCCGCGTTGCCCGCGATCAGGCGGCCAGGCTCCAGGATGATACTACAATCCAGATCGCCGAGGACTTCACGGATCATTGCGCCGTAGGCTCCGGGAGAAGGCGGCACGCTGCCTTCTGCCTCGTAAGGAATGCCAAGCCCACCGCCGAGGTCTATATGCTTGATCGCATGGCCTTTTCCCCGCAGCTCAAGTGTTAGATCAACCACTTTGCCAAAAGCTGCCCTGAAAGGCCCAAGGTCAGTAAGCTGGGAGCCGATATGAAGGTCCACACCGACAGCGCTGACATTGCCAAGCACATTGATGCGGTCATAGACAGCGTTGACGCGGGCCCAGGAAATACCAAATTTATTCTCGGCTTTGCCCGTGGAGATTTTGGCGTGGGTTTTTGCGTCAACGTCCGGGTTAACCCGGACGGATATGGGCGCAATAAGGCCCATCTCGCCTGCGACACTATTGATTGCCTCAAGCTCAGCTTCGCTTTCGATGTTAAACTGTTTGATACCCGCCTTCAACGCCGCTTTGATTGCGGCTCGTGTTTTTCCGACACCGGCAAACACAATCTTGCTGGCCGGAATGCCTGCTTTTAGGGCCCGCATCAATTCACCTTCGCTCACCACGTCAGCGCCCGCGCCCTCTTTTGCCAGTGAGCGCAATACTGCTTGGTTGCTGTTTGCCTTAACCGCAAAACACACAAGCGCATCAACACCGTTAAAGGCCTCTGAGAAAACTCTGAAGTGCCGCTGCAGCGTTGCAGTGGAATATAAATAAAAAGGCGTTCCAACCTGCTTGGCTATATCAGCCACGGCAAGGTCTTCGGCGTATAGGTTGTCGCCTTTGTAGTGAAAATGATCCATGTGTGTGCTGGTCCGTAAGCTAGATGCTGCCTTGGCTGGCGGGTGGATTAACGTCGCCTTTTTTCCCGCAAGCGGCTAATCCAAGGGAAGCGCTGAAAATCAGCAATATAAGCAGAGTTTTTTTCATTATGTTTCTTCCGGTTGCAAGGTTTGGCGCGCGGCCTTAACGGCGGCTTTCACGTTGCCCGGCGCTGTACCGCCAAAAGATGTGCGGCTATTCACCGATGCCTCGACCGACAACACACTATACACATCTTCGGTAATTTTCGGTTCAATCTCTTGCATCGCGGCAAGCGGCAATTCCCACAGTGGCACAGCCTGCTCTTCCGCCAGTTTCACGACAGCACCTGTGACATGGTGCGCGTCCCGAAATGGAAGGCCGAGAGCCCGCACCAGCCAATCGGCGAGATCGGTCGCTGTGGAAAAACTTCCGGCTGCCGCCGCGGCCATCACATCCAGATTGGGTTTTAGGTCCGTAATCATGCCAGTCATGGCGGCAAGAGAAAGAGCAAAATCATCCACTGCCTGAAACACTGGCTCTTTGTCTTCCTGCATGTCTTTTGAATAAGCCAGCGGCAGCCCCTTCATCACCATAAGCAATGCGGTGTGCGCACCGGTAATGCGGCCCACCTTTGCCCGCACCAGCTCTGCGGCGTCAGGATTGCGCTTCTGCGGCATGATGGAAGAGCCGGTTGAAAAGCCGTCTGACAGGGTGATGAAGCCGTAAGCGGCGCTGGCCCATAGCACGATTTCATCGGCGAGCCGTGATAAATGCACCGCACCAATTGACAGAGCCCCCAACATTTCCAAAGCAAAATCACGGGCAGAAACCGCGTCCAGCGAATTTGCCATTGGGCGGTCAAACCCTAGTGCACTGGATGTTTGATGCCGGTCGATAGGGAAGCTGGTGCCCGCAAGCGCAGCCGCGCCCAAAGGGTTTTCATTCAGGCGCTCGCGGCAATCACTGAGACGCGTGCGGTCCCTCGATAGCATTTCAAAGTAGGCCATTAGGTGATGCCCAAGTGTAACGGGCTGGGCGGTTTGCAAATGGGTGAAACCCGGCATCACCGCGCCTGCGTGCAAGTCGGCCTGGTCTACAAGTGCCGCAAGGAGGGCAGCGTATGCCGTGTCGAGAGCATCTGCAGCGGCGCGGCACCATAGGCGAAAATCTGTCGCCACCTGATCATTGCGCGAGCGCCCTGTGTGAAGCCGCGCACCAGCATCGCCCACAAGCTCCCGAAGGCGGCTTTCCACATGCATATGAATGTCTTCAAGGGCCGGATCAAAAACCATTTCCCCCGCGGTGATTTCGGCCTCTATCTGATCAAGCCCTTTGTGGATGGCGTCGCTGTCTGCACCAGTTATAACGCCCGTAGCAGCCAGCATCGCCGCGTGGGCTTTTGAGCCTGCGATATCTTCCCGGTACAAGCGTTTGTCAAAACCGATCGACGCGTTAATCTCTTGCATGATGGCGGACGGCCCACCACTGAACCGGCCACCCCACATGGTTTGGCCTTCACCAGCATTTTCGGTGTTTGCTGCGCCATCGTGCCGCATCGCAGAAGATTGATCATCTGGTTGCTTGCCTTTAAGGCTGGCGTGTTTATTTTGATCGCTACTCATAGTCAGGTCCGTCCGGAGATTATAATGGCCAATAAAAGTCGCTTCTTAGCTATTGCAATAGTTGTTTTATTGGGCGTCGCAGCTTACCGGCAGATTGTCGGTCCGGCAACGCCTGATCATGGCATAAATTCTTATTTGAAGGGCGAAATGGCCAAGCTTGTCTTGCTCGACCCGCCGGAAGCAGCCACTGACCACATCATTATGCGCGAAGATGGCACCCCTGTGGCGCTCGACGAAATCAAAGACAAGGTGTTGCTTGTTAACCTGTGGGCACCCTGGTGCGCGCCTTGCCGCGCAGAAATGAAAGAACTGGCAAACCTGCAAAAGGCGCTGGGTGATGACCGGTTTGAGGTGGTTGCTGTGAATGTGGACCGCAGCAGCATTGGCGGTGCGCGGGAAACTCTGAAAGAGTGGGGCGTAGAAGGCCTAGGCCTTTATGCAGAACCCACCATGAAAATCGCGATTGATCTGGCTGAGGGCAGGTTGCCCACCAGCTTTATAATTGACCGCAAAGGCATGGTGCGAGCCGTTTATGTTGGGCCGTTGGCGTGGGACAAACCCAGCTCACTAGCCCTATTTCAGGCGCTGAAAGACGGGGCCATTTAAGCCGGTAAGCTTCTTGTGATTATGTCGATGCTCTCAGATGCGCTATGATACGACTCTTTCAGAGTGCAAATTTAATTTTGGGGATTGATCATGCATAGATTTTTAGTCGGACGGTTATTCGCAGCTTTGTGTGTGTTGACTTTCGCACAGACATTGCCGGCCACGGCGCACGCGGAAGATATTTCAGACTATCTAACCGGTGAAATTAGGCATCTTGATATCATTCACGGCGAGGTTAATCTGCACGATATTCTGCTGGTCTCGGCGTTCGGTGAAAATGGGAAAACTGTAGAAAAACTTGCTGACAAAAAAGGCAAAACACTGCTGCTTACTTTTTGGTCGAAAAATTGTTTGAAATGCAGGCGGCATCTCAAAGAACTGGCTGAGGTGCAAGACAGCATGGGCAAGGATGCGGTTGAAATTATCGCGATCAATATGGACCCAACACCTTACTCTAAAATTCGCCGGATTTTAGATCAGCGCGATCTCGGCAGCCTTGGAACTTATCGGGATTTTAACGAAAACATTCCCGCACGATTGATTTCGGACCCAGGCCTTTCCTTTTTCGGAACGGAGCCCAAAACCCTGGTTATAGGCCCAGGCGGCAATGTTCGCGCTATTGCGAATACGCGGAAAAAATGGAACACACCTGAAACCATTGCCCTGTTTGAAGCGCTAAATGACGGGCGTATTTAGACGGCCGTGTTTCCTTAATTAATGTTCAAGCAAATATTTGAAGCGTTCTGTCATGGATGCTTCAAAGGCCGCTTTTAACATAGAGTGGATATGGGGTTCCGCCTTCGTGACAGAGCCGCTGTCAAATGGTGGCTCCGGGTTATATTCAGTACCTAGCTGCATCATTTTTGCTGCGTCTGGCCCGATAAGCTCACCCAGCAGATAAAGCGCCATATCTATGCCCGCTGACACTCCCGCCGCGGTGATTATTTTTCCGTTTTGCACCCACCTTTCTTCTTTGTAGGTGCTGCCAAGGGCGTTCAAGGCATCTGCAGCCGCCCAGTGGGTGGTGGCCTCCATTCCCTTCAGAAGGCCTGCTTTGGCCAACACCAGCGCGCCGGTACAAACGGATGTTGTGTAGCGGCTGTGCTCATCGATTTTCTTGATCCAGTTTATGGTGTCGGCATCGGTGGCCGCGCCCACCTCGCCTGGCCCGCCCGGAACCAGAAGCACGTCTGCTGCGTCTACTTCAGCGAAGCTATGGCTCGGCATAATCTGGAAAACATCCTTCTCACCAGTGAGCAAGGCTTTTTCTTTCGCAACGAGCATCACCTCAACACCGGGTGCATGCACCAGCATTTCATAAGGGCCAATTGCATCTAGTGATGTGAAACCCGGGAATAGAAGGATTGCTATTTTCATGGATCGCCCCCACGCCAATTTGGCGCTTATTTGGATAAACCGTTATCCTAAGGACTTAATGTTTTCCGGCAGCTGGTCAATATCTACAATGTCAGTTTCTTGTTTACCTTCTTTGGCCCAGGCCTGAAGCGCAGGATATGCGAGCACCGCATCTACATATTCGCGCGCTGTGTCGCCAAGTGGTACGCCGTATGTATCAAGCCGCGTGACCAGCGGAGCAAACATCATGTCAGCGGCGGAAAAGCCGCCAAACAGAAAATCACCATCCGTACCGTAATTTTCGCGGCACTCAGTGAAAAGCTGCTCCACTCGGTCGAGTTCTTTCTGGAGAGCTGCCGAGAAAGTGAGCTCGCGCCACTGCCCATTCAGGTTCATCGGCATATGGGTGCGGATTTCCATGAACCCGCTATGCATTTCACCAAAAATACTGCGTGCGAAAGCGTAGGCGGCTTTGTCCTCGGGCCACCAAAATTTTGCTGGGGCGAGGCGGGCGCAATAATCGATAATCGCGGCGCTATCCCACACTGTTATATCGCCGTCAACAAGTGTCGGCACTTTTCGTGCTTTTGAATATTTTTCGATCTCACGGTAGAAAGATGGTGTATCAAGCTGCAGCATGATCTCTTCAAAGGGTAGGCCTGTATGTTTCACGGCAAGCCAGCCCCTGAGGGACCAGCTGGAATAGCGCTTATTTCCGATGATAATCTTTAGCTGCGACATATGTGGCTCCCGTTTGCAATAGGGGCGTATATACCACGGCCGCGCCCGACCAGCGAGCGACAGCTTCTAAGCTTTGGATCAAATTTAAATTGCCCGATTTACCGGGTGGGCGTTGGTGCGCCTTCACCGCGGTAATCGTAAAAGCCGCGACCGGTTTTTTTGCCAAGCCAGCCAGCTTCCACATATTTCACAAGCAAGGGGCAAGGGCGGTATTTGCTGTCGCCAAGGCCCTCATACAGCACCTGCATGATCGACAGGCAGGTATCAAGGCCGATGAAATCTGCGAGCTGCAGTGGCCCCATCGGGTGGTTTGCACCAAGCTTCAAAGCTTTGTCGATACATTCTACCGAACCAACGCCTTCATAAAGCGTGTAGATGCTCTCGTTAATCATCGGCATCAGAATACGGTTCACGATGAAAGCGGGGAAATCTTCAGAAACAGCAGTTTTCTTTTTCAGCTTTTCTGTATAGGCGGTGAAACGGTCAAAGGTTTCGTCAGATGTGGCTATGCCGCGGATAAGTTCCACCAGCTTCATAACCGGCACAGGGTTCATGAAGTGCACACCCATAAAATGCTCGGGACGGTCCGTACTGGCAGCAAGGCGGGTGATGGATATTGACGAAGTATTGGAGGCCAGCATCGCATTTGGTTTCAAATGCGGGCACAACTCTTTGAAAATGGCAGTTTTAATCTGCTCATTCTCGGTAGCGGCCTCAATGACCAGGTCGCACTTTTTGTGCGCGGCAAGATTATCAGCAGCCTCAATGCGGGCTAGAGCCGCGTTCATGTCGGCCTCACTAAGCGCGCCTTTGCCAAGCTGGCGCTCCATATTTTTGCGAATAACCGCTATTCCGGCATTCACCTGATCAATTGAAATATCGCTCAGCACAACATTCATGCCTGCAAGAGCACTCACGTGTGCGATGCCGCTTCCCATCTGGCCAGCGCCAATAATGCCTACGGTTTCAACCATCATCTACCTTCACGGATTGGTTAGTATTGTGAACACTATATAAAAAAAGAGCGCCGCATGCGACGCTCTTTTTCAGTAAGCTTTTAAAGTGCGGCTTCGAGCGCTGGCACTGCATCAAACAGGTCTGCCACAAGCCCGTAGTCCGCAACCTGGAAAATAGGTGCGTCTTCGTCTTTGTTTATGGCCACGATGACCTTGCTGTCTTTCATGCCCGCCAAATGCTGGATCGCGCCGGAAATTCCGACAGCGATATAGAGCTCTGGCGCAACAATTTTGCCGGTTTGGCCAACCTGATAATCGTTTGGCACAAAGCCTGCGTCTACTGCGGCGCGTGAAGCACCAACGGCTGCGCCCAGCTTGTCCGCCACTTTTTCAATAATGGCGAAGTTTTCGCCGGATCCCATACCGCGTCCGCCGGAAATAATAATTTTGGCAGATGTGAGCTCGGGACGATCAGATTTGGAAAGTTCAGCACCAACATAAGAAGAAACGCCAACCTGCGCGGCAGCGCCGATGGCTTCAACTGTTGCTGATCCGCCTTCGCTTGCTGCTTTGTCAAAACCGGTGCTGCGCACCGTGATTACCTTTTTGGCGTCAGACGACTGAACCGTGGCAATAGCATTGCCCGCATAAATGGGGCGTTTGAAAGTGTCGGTGCTCACCACCTCGGTGATGTCGGAAATTTGCGCGACATCAAGCGCGGCAGCAACGCGGGGCATGAAGTTTTTGCCAGTAGTTGTTGCAGGCGCGATGACCGCGTCGTAGCTGTCGGCCACAGAAAGAGTGATGGCAGCCAGTTCTTCAGCGAGCGGATGCGCGTAGGCTGCATCGTCCGCAACCAGTACTTTTGAAACGCCGGCAATTTTTGCTGCGGCTTCAGCGGCTGCGCCGCAATCTGATCCTGCTACCAAAAGATGAATGTCACCGAAGGCGCCTGCTGCCGTTACAGCGGCCAGAGTTGCGTCTTTAACTTCGGTATTGTCATGTTCTACAAATACGAGAGCCGTCATTAGATCACTCCCTTTTCTTTAAGTTTCGAGACAAGGTCTTCAACGCTTTCAACGATGATGCCCGCTTCACGGCCAGAAGGTTCTTCCACACTTAACACCGTAAGGCGGTTGGCCATATCGACGCCGTAATCGCCCGGCGTTTTCATGTCGATCGGTTTGCGCTTTGCTTTCATGATGTTTGGAAGCGATGCATAGCGGGGCTCGTTGAGCCGCAGGTCGGTGGTGATAACAGCAGGGAGATTGAGCTTCACTGTTTCAAGGCCGCCGTCGATTTCGCGGGTGACATTTACGCTACCGTCAGCAACCACAACTTCAGAAGCAAATGTGCCCTGCGGCCAACCAAGAATTTGCGCCAGCATCTGGCCGGTCTGGTTGTTGTCGCCGTCGATGGCTTGCTTGCCGAGAAGCACGATGTCTGGGGTTTCCTCAGCTACGATGGCCTTCAGCACTTTGGCGATGGCTAGAGGCTCGGCGTCAGCGTCATGCTCGACAAGGATGCCGCGGTCAGCACCCATGGCGAGGCCGGTGCGAATTGTTTCCTGTGCGGCTTTTGGGCCGATAGAAACAACAATAATTTCTGACGCAGTGCCTGCTTCCTTGAGCCGGATCGCTTCTTCAATAGCGATTTCGTCGAAAGGGTTCATAGACATTTTAACGTTGGCGAGCTCGACGCCCGTATTGTCGGATTTAACGCGAACCTTCACGTTATAATCGACGACCCGTTTGACGGGGACCATGATTTTCATGGGTCTGTTACTCCCGGTAATTATGCGAGGCAAAAAGCCGCGCTGAATTTCTGTCTTTCGAGACAGCAGCCATCTGCCGCTATCCCTTGGAAACTAAAAGGTACACACCGATATAACATGGCGAAACGGGAGTCAATGTGATGCCCGTTTGAGCCTGATTCCGTAACGGCATACGGCCTAGCGATTGGCCCCTGGCACCCATAAAACATCATCCGCGCCTTTATTATTTAAATAACGCGACATAACGAACAAATGGTCAGAGAGCCGGTTTAGATATTTTATCGCCGCCGGGTTCAGCTTTTCCTCGGCTGCCGCGGTTACGGCGTGCCGTTCGGCACGGCGAACAACTGTACGTGCCAGATGCAGGTTTGCGCTGGCTTCACTTCCCCCCGGCAACGTGAAACTGGTAAGCGGGGAAAGTTCCGCATTCATGGCATCAATCTCGGCCTCGAGCCGATCAATCTGTGTGTCTGTTATACGCAGTGTCATTTCATCGGGCGCAAAGGGGTCAACTGCGCCCTCTTTGGCGGGTGTCGCCAGGTCAGCGCCCAGGTCAAACATGTCATTTTGAATGCGGGCTAGCATTTTATCGGCTTCGCCGGATGTTGAAAGGCGGACAATGCCAATAACGCTGTTGGCTTCGTCCACACCGCCGTAAGCGTCAATGCGCGCGCTGTCTTTGCGCACTCGAACGCCGCCAACAAGAGACGTCTGGCCTGTGTCACCGCCGCGCGTATATATTTTTGTGAGTTTTACCATGGCAGAACCGGGTTTCTTAACTTGAATATGTTGTTGCAGCGAGCAGAAGCCAAACCAGTGTGAGCGCCTGCAGGCCTACCCGCCAACGCATCAGTCTGTTTTTACGTTTCAGGTTAACGTCATCATCCCGGCCCATGGTCATAACCCCCATGACAAGCACGATAAGCGTGGCAATAGCCGTGACAATGGCGAGAACAAAAAATGGTTTCATGGGCTTCCAACTCAGTGTGATGTTCACGCTCTATTCATGCCAAAACGGGCAACATGCGCGTGCAATTTTGAATATAATAGGCCGAGAATAGCGTTGAACAACCACAAATGCGCTAGAATATTGACCGGAAGCCGGAAAGGCGACAAACTGCCGCAACAGGGACTATCCCCCAAGGCGATTTTCTGTCGAATTTTCGCTCGGCATAGCCCTTCAAAACTACAAGGGATTTAGGGATGACGGCACGGTATCTTGTTTTCATAATTTTGCTTTTCGCAGTGACGGCTTTGTCACCGCGCGCCAGCGCTCAGGTTGACCCGGCGGAAGGCCAAATTATTGTGGACGGTATCCTTGTTGACACAATTCAACAGGCTTTTGACGCAGTGAAGGCTGGTGGAACCATCCGCATCGGCCCCGGCACCTATAAAATGGCCGGTTTGCTTAGAAGCAAAGCCAGACGCCGCGATGGCCAAGGTGCCGACAAAGACGGTGTTTCAATTTTTGGATCGCCTGGAACTATTTTTGATGGTGTCGCCTATGGCGGCAAGGCTACTTTCGTTTTGGCATCCAACGATGTGACGATGGAAGACATTATCTGCCGTAATGTTAAAGTGAAAGACCGTAACGGTGCATGTATTCGTTTTGAAGGTACTAACCTGACCCTGCGCCGGGTAACCTTCGAAAACAGCGAAAATGGCCTTTTGGCTAACCAAGAGTCTGGCGATATTTTGATCGAAGACAGTATGTTCCGGGCGAACGGTGCGGCTGGCCGCGCCCACGGTATGTACATAAACGGCGGCAGGCTCACTGTTCGGCGCACACAGGTGCTGAGCTCCAAAGATCAGGGCCACGGCATTAAATCCCGCGCTGAACGCACCATCATTGAAGACAGCGTTATTGCGTCGCTCGAGGGTGACGACAGCCGTTTGATAGATTTGCCCGTTGGCGGCGTTGTTGCCATTAGGAACAATCTTCTGGTGGAAGGCGCAAAAAGTGCCAACTTTCAGCTGCTTTCATACGGTGTGGAAAGCGGCTTGCTCACCAACAATCTTTTCCGCATGGAAAATAATCTGATCATCACTGACCGTGAAGGCGGAAGCGAACTAATATTGGTTGGAGAGACCATGCCAACACCGATCGTTAAGAAAAACCTCGTGGTGGGCAAAGTGAATTATAGTTGGCCGGGCGGGAATTACTTTTTTGAAACCCGTGCTGAATTGAACTTGCCGCCCGCGCCCGATTTACCCGAATGGGCGGCGCTAAAGGCCAATTAAGAACCAACCTTCAAACCGGCGGCAATAATTCTTCTTTCAGCATTTCCGCGGAAATACTGCTTGCCCTGATTGCCTGCAAGGTTTCAGATTTGTTTCGCTTGGCGAAGCGTTCGCCCTTTGCGTCCAGCAGCAGTGGGTGATGATGGTAACTTGGTGTTGGCAAGCCCAACAGGCGTTGCAGCACAATGTGAATATGGGTGGCGTGATACAGGTCCTGTCCGCGCACCACATGAGTGATGCCTTGTAGTGCATCATCAACAACCACGCTTAGGTGATAGCTGGTTGGTGTGTCTTTGCGCGCGAGGATAATATCCCCCAGCTCATCGGGTGTCGCGGCGATGTCGCCCTTGAGCGCATCGTGCCAGACCAGCGGGTCGGGGATAAGCTTGAGCGCCTTAGGGAGATCAAGCCGCCATGCGTGGGCCTTGCCGCTCGCGACCAGGCTTTGCTGTTCGTCAATGCTTTTGCCGTGACAAAGGCGCGGGTAGGCTGGCCCATTGGGGCCGTGAGGTGCCCGTTTTGATCTGGCAATTTCTTCCTGAATATCTTTGCGTGTGCAAAAACAGGGATATAGGACACCCGTGGCTTTCAGCTGATTCAGTGCGGCTGTGTAATCGTTGAAATGCAGGCTTTGAACCCGGACGGGCATTTCCCATTTCAGGCCCAGCCATGCGAGGTCTTCAAAAATACCATCGGTGTATTCCGGTTTGCAGCGCGCTGTATCAATATCTTCGATACGCAGCAAAAACCTGCCGCCAGCCTGCTCGGCGGCGCGGTATGCCAAAAGCGCACTGTAGGCGTGGCCTTTGTGCAGCCTGCCACTTGGGCTCGGCGCAAAGCGTGTTACGAAGCTGGCATTTTGGATCTCACTATCGTTCATGCCAGCACCTTAAAAAGCCGGACGGCAAAAAGAAACCGGTTTGGTGTTTGCCCCACAAGAAATTGATGGTGGCATCGATTTGGCTGCGGCAGGGGTTTGGTTGGGATCATCTTATTTTGTCACAAAGAATCACAAGATTTGCCTTTGGCATCTGCTCGTGACACAGTATATGGAGAATATGTTTGAATAGACGCCGCGGATTGGGCCGAATTTAAAGCATGCCCTGTCTGCCTGCTGACTGAGGATTGTCAAAGGGGGGGACAAATTTATGGGTGTTCATGTTACACCCCACGCGTCGCCGGAGGCTAGTCCGGCGCTTGTTTTGAACGCCGATTATCGGCCGCTCAGCTACTTCCCCCTCAGTCTGTGGCACTGGCAAACTGCCTTGAAGGCCGTTTTTCTCGACCGAGTTTCTATCGTTTCCGAATATGAAACCGAAGTGCATTCGCCTTCCATGTCGATGCGCTTGCCGAGTGTGATTGCGCTGAGGGACTATATCCGCCAGCCTGAGTATCCGGCTTTTACGCGCTTCAATCTTTTTTTGCGGGATCATTTTACCTGTGCTTATTGCGGCTCTCAGGATGATCTTACGTTTGATCACGTTATTCCGCGCGCACAGGGCGGCACCACCAGCTGGACCAATATCAGCGCCGCTTGCGCGCCCTGCAACCTGAAAAAGGGTGGGCGTACCCCGAAAGAGGCCCATATGCACCCCAAGCGCTGGCCGCACCAGCCTACGACCCATGAGCTCAATTCGAACGGTCAATTGTTCCCGCCCAATTACCTTCATGAAAGCTGGCGTGATTATCTGTACTGGGATGTTGAGCTGGAAAGCTAGATTTGTAGGCCCTCTAATAAGGCGGCTTTTCCTTCAAAAACACCGGATGCAAAATCCATAAAAGCCCGCACGCGCGCGGTATGCTTCAACTCAGCATGGGTTAACAACCAAATCTCTGAACCCAGGTCTTCACAGGGTTCAATAAGGCGGGCGAGCTCAGGGTCATGGTCACCCATAAAACATGGAAGCGGCGCGACGCCTAACCCGCTTTTCGCGGCTCCTTTAAGACAAAGCAGTGTATTGCTAGTGAAGTTGATGGTCGCGCCGGCGCGGTTTTTGGCAAGCCATGAGCCCACAAGCAATTGCCCCAGAGTTTCATCAGGCATCAACCAACTGAGCGTCTCTGGCGGCTGGGTCTTCCAGTCTTCGACGCTGTCACGCTGTCCGTAAAACGCAATGGCCATATTGCAAAGCTTTCGGCCAAACAGTGCTTCCGCCGGAGCACGCGTTGCACGAACGGCAATATCAGCTTCGCGCCGGCTGAGGTCGGCATAGTCGCTGGATACGACAAGTTCAAGTTTTACTGACGGATGAGTACGGGTGAATTCCGGGATGGCAGGCATTAAAATTTCAAGCATCAATCCGTCAGGCACGGCAACCCTTAAATCCCCATGCAGCCTGAGGTCCTGCCCGGCCACTTGCAGGGCCAATGAGTTAACTAGGTTTTCCACTTTATCACCGGCGGCAAAAAAAGCCTCGCCTGCTTCTGTCATTGCATAGCCGCGCGGCAGCCGGTCAAACAGGCGAACGCCCAGCGCTTCCTCAATAAACTTGATGCGGCGAAACACTGTTGAGTGGTTCACGCCAAGGCGACGGGCCGCTCCTGAAAGCGTTCCCTCAACACACACAGCCGTCACTAGCTGCAAGTCATTCCAGTCGATTTTCTGTGCATTCATGCAAATGAACTTACCAAAAATAGCGAATTTGTTTGCGATTACGAACAAACTATCATGTTGCCTGGTGAAAACAAGACGGAGATTGACGATGAGCTACCTTAAGTACACACAAGGTTTTACAGGTCCAGATCAGGTAATTTTGCGCACGCCAGAACGCTATATGCCTTTGGTGGAGTTTTTAGAAAATACGAGCCGGCAGCCAAGCGAATTGACGATGGCCGAACGTGAACTGCTAGCCAGCTATATCTCCAACATAAATGCCAGTAAATTTTGTATTGGTATTCATAACGGGGTCGCTAGTGCCTATTACAGCTGCGGCGTAGACCGCGAAGCGCCCGAAAAACCGATTGCGGATGATGGCCTTGGCGAGAGATTTGTGCCCGTAAAGGCGCTTCTCCACAAGATGCTGAAGTCCCCCGAAACTTATGGGCAGGTTGATGTCGACGGTATGGTCGATGCAGGCTGGAGCGAGCAAACCGTGGAAGACATCATTGGTCTGGCCGCCAGCGTGACCGTTTATAATATTATGTCGGTAGGGTTTGGCTTTAAAACTGCGCCAGCAGATTATTTCCTTCGTCTTGGTGAAGCGGTTAAAGAGAAAGGATACAGCCTTTGTTTGAGACGATGCTGAAGGCGGCGGAATAGGCTTTTTTACCAGGATGTTTGCTAGCGGCCCTGCGGCGCCCTAAACCCGCTTTGAGAGCCAGATGGCGGCGCGGCAACCGGCTTTGATAACGCCGGTTAAAATCTCGTGGCCGGTGGCATCGTTCGCGCCGTGTTCTTCGGCGATGCGTTTGTGCTCTACTTCTTCCGCCTGAAACTCCTCGATCACCTCTTCAAGCTCGGGGTCGCATCCGTTGAGCTTGTCACGCTGTTCCTGATAATGCTCGTCGATCACGGTTTCGACGGCCTGCGTGCAGGCCATGGCGGCTTTTTCCCCCATCAGGGCGGTGCCTGCACCGAGCGCAAAACCCGCCACATTCCAGAAGGGCGCAAGGATCGTCGGCCGCACGCCGCGTTCGCCTATCAGCTTGTTAAAGCGCGCCAGGTGGGCTTCTTCCTGCTCATACATATGGCGGATAAGCCCCGCGTTTTTGTGGCTTTCGCCCAGCACTGCGCGTTGGCCCGCATAAATACGCACGGCACCAAATTCGCCTGCATGGTCAACCCGGATCATGCGTTCCCGCTCTTCCTTGCTTACCCGGTCACCGGGCAGAGGACGCGCTGGAGTTTCCTTCTTGGTGGTGGCTTTTGGTGGCTGTGCGGATTTCGCGGTCATGAGTTCAAGCTTTCTGGGCTTTTTTGGCGCAAAATATAGTCATAGTGAGCGCGGCGATCATATTATAGCCTGCCATGGAAATGCCAAAAAGGTTCCATGCTATTTCGTCGCAGCGCACGATAGGGGCATTCATAATGGCGTCCATGGCGGCATTGATGTCGTCGGTGAGGTCAACATACGCCGAGCAGGTGCTGAGGCCCTCCCACCAGCGCTGCTCTACGCCCACATGAAACAGGGCAATGCCCGCATCTGTCAGGAAAACCGCCGCTAGCAGCAGCAATATATATTTCTGAGGGATGGCTTTTGCTGCGGTGCCAACAAGGGCAACGGCCATTGCCACCATATAGGGGTAGCGCTGCCACCAGCACAGTTCGCACGGGGCCAGCCCGCCAAATATTTGCGAGGCAAATGCGGTGCCGAGGATGGCGGCGGCAGCAATGCCAGCGAATAAAACAGGCTGGGTGTCTATGAAATTATGCAGGCGGTTAATCATGTAAGACCTCAGATAAATTTTATGACGACGAAGCCCAGCAGGCCGAGAATGATTGTTGCAGAAAGCACAAGCGAAAGCCGTCTTTCTATGTAATTGCGTATTGGGTCCCCAAACTTCCATATCAGGATGGCCAGCAGGAAAAACCGAGCGCCGCGAGACGGGATAGACGCCAGTGTGAATACCAGTGGGTTCATGGAAACCACGCCGCTGGTGATGGTTACTACTTTGAAGGGGATTGGTGTGAAGCCTGCAACAAGCAACACCAATATGCCGTAGTCTTTGAACCAGCTTTGCAGCGTGATGAAATTTTCCTGATAGCCATAAAACTCTATGATGTTGCGGCCAACAGCCTCGAACAAAAGCGCGCCAATGACATAGCCAAAAATTCCGCCCAGAACCGACATAACGGTGGTGATGCTGGCCAGTCGCCAAACCTTCAGCCGGTCAGCCACCATCATCGGTACGAGCATGATATCTATAGGGATCGGAAAAAAACTGGACTCCGCAAAAGCGATGGCGCCCAGCCATTTTTCACTAGCCGGGGTGCGGGCTTTCTCTAGCGTCCAGTCGTAGAGCTTTTTGATCAAAAATCTGTTTCCGTTTTGAGGGCTGGTATCGCCAGCGTACCATATTTACGGCCAAGCCATAGCAAATCATATGGGCCGGTACAATCGCGCTGGCTGAATAATTGGCGGACCGTGTTTCCCCGCTTGACGCGGATGCAAGAGAAGCTATGATGCGCGCCTTCTACCAGACGATTCTTCACGACCGTATGGGCCCCTGTGGCGGAATTGGTAGACGCGCGGGATTCAAAATCCCGTTCCCTTTGGGAGTGTCGGTTCGATTCCGACCGGGGGCACCATTTTCTCGCTGTAATCCTTTTGAATTCAGTTGCTGTGGCTATAGCTTTACGAGCCGTTCAGCTAGCGTACAGGCTTACGGCGGTAAATTGGGCTTGTGGCTTTGAAAAGGCTATGTTTCGCCCTAAATTGGGCCTAAGGGAGAAATTTCATGCTGAAACGCACTTATCTTTCGCTGTTTGTTGCTTTTTTTGTCTCGGTGGGCGCGGTTGCGGCCGATGTGCCGCGGGCCAAGGCGTCGGACGAGGGTTTTTCTGCCGAAAAGCTCAATGCGCTCGATGCCCATTTCAAGGGCTATGTGGCGGACGGCAAGCTTGCGGGGCTGACCACACTTATCGCCCGGAACGGCAAGATAGTACACCAAAAGGCCTACGGCGAGCAGGACAAAGCTACGCAAACACCCATGACCGACGATACGGTTTTCCGCATTTATTCGATGACCAAACCCATCACCGGCACAGCCATGATGATGCTCTGGGAAGAGGGCAAATATAAACTGGATGACCCAGTTTCCAAATATCTGCCGTCTTTTCGGAAGCAGCGCGTTTTTGCCGGTGCTGCGGAAGGTGAGAAAATCAAAACAGTAAAGCTGGAGCGCGAAGCCACCATTCTAGATTTGATGCGCCATACGGCGGGCCTTACTTACGGTGTGTTTGGTGATACGCCGATTGACCGGTCTTACCGCGCGTCGGCGATGTTTGACCCGAAGAATGATCTCAAGGCCGTGGTGAAAGAGCTTGGCAAGCAGCCGCTTCTTTACCAGCCGGGTAAGGCGTGGGTTTATTCCATGGCCACCGACGTGCAGGGGCGCCTCATTGAGGTGCTTTCAGGGCAAACACTGGCCGAGTTTTTTGAGGAACGCATTTTCAAGCCGCTCGGCATGCTTGACACCAGCTTTCAGGTGCGTGCTGACCAGCGCAGCCGTTTCGCCGAGGTTTACGGCATCGACAAGGAAAAAGGCCTCACCGCCTACCGGGGCAGCTTTTACCGTGATTTCACAAAGGCACCGCCATTCCTTTCGGGCGGGGGTGGCCTCGTGTCCACAACGGAAGATTACTGGCGCTTTGCGCAGATGATAGCAAACGGCGGCGCGCTTGGTGGTGTGCGGCTTTTGAAGCCCGAAACCGTGGCGATGATGCGGTCTGACCAGCTGCCAAAAAATTTGCAAGGCGTGGGCGGCGGCAAGCTCGGGCTTGGTTTTGGCCTTAATTTCGCTGTGGTGCTGGACACTGAAAAAAATGGCGGCAAGGGACGCCTGGGCGAGTATTTCTGGGGCGGCATGGCCAATACGCTGTTCTGGATCGACCCCAAGGAAGACATTGTGGCGATACTGATGACCAACGTGATGCCGTCAGGGGTTTTCCCACTCAGGAATGACATGCGCAAATTTGTCTATGAGGCGCTCGTGGAATAGAGGTGACTTTCGGGGCGACAAATGGGTGGGCCGGTAAATAGAATGAGCCGCCACTGTTGTTGCGTTCAGTGACGGCTCGGCGTGCTCCCCACAGCACACCTGGGAATTCACCCAAATTATCCTGTCAGTAACCTGTGCCTTGCTTCTTCAGCATTCAGATACCTCTGCCAACGTTTTAGAGCAGTGAACTGTGCCTTTTTTGCGGCGGTGGCTTTGGCTTCGCCGAGAATATCCTGGGCTTTGGCAAATTGCTCCAGTTCGATCTGCACCTGAGCCTGCAGCATCAATAAGGTGAATATTTTCTGCTTTTGTTTGGTCTCAAATGGGTCCAGAAGCTGCGCTGCCTGCTGGAACGCACTTCCTGCCAATTCGAGTTTATCAAGCTGCAGGTATAACTGACCAAGTCGGCGTAAAGCGGCGCTGTCTGGGTCTAGGCTGGCTGCAGTGGCCATCGGAGATAGCGCCTTTTCATATTCACCAGCTTGCAAATAACATTGCCCCAGCATGCGCATGTTTTCGGGCGTTTTGGCGACGCGCGCGTTTACGAAGGCCTGTTCAAGTACCCAGGCACAGCGAATGGGTGTTTCACGCGCCATTCGAATTCGGGCGACCTGTAGAAGCTGCGCCTCATCATCATTTAACCATCCCTGCCTATAGGCTGCTTCGGTTACGGAATAAGTGGTTTCTATGTTACCAAGTTCGCGGTGGGTGGCCGCAAGCTGGGTCCAGTAGCGAGTGCTTGGCCAGCGCTGGACCATATATTCAAGGCTGTTTTTTACTTCCGTTAAATCACCCATTTCCCAGTGGGAGGAAAGTTTTAGCTGATACCAGCTTTCCTGAATTTTAAGCGCATCATTTAGCGCGGCTTTGGTGAGTAGGGCATCAATATGCGTTAGCGCGGTGGCATAGTGGTTTAACGTGTAATATAGCTGAGCCTGAAACTGATACTCTGCAGCACTTGGCTCGGGTTTTGGCATTGCTTGCCATTTTTCGGTGGTTTTGCGCGCCGCCTGAAAATCCTCTTCAGCAAAATAAAGCTGTGCCAGGCTGTATAGAGAGGCAATTTCTTGCTGCACCGGGATGCTGTCTCTGAAGCTAAGAATGGTCTCATAGGCTGCTATAGTAGCAGGCACATCATTATTGTTGTATGCAATGCTAGACTTCATCTGCCAAATCACTGCCCGTTCGTAATTGTTAAGACGGCGTGATGCCAGGGCATTTTCTAGCAACAGGCTGGCTTTATCGGTTTCATTTTCATCCAAGAACTTTTGTGCTTTTTGTAGCTGGCGATATAGGTGTTCACTAATCGCTGGCACACGGCGCTCTTTCGATGGTTTTACTGTTTGCGCACGCGTGCCCTCTATGCTGGATGTCCGGCTGGTTTCTGCGGTCGTTGCCGCAGGAAAACTCAACAACATGACGCTGAATATCAGCGCAAGCTTGGTGATATATGAGCGGTGGTTATAGGGTAGCATTTGCATAGAAAACTCCTTGGTTGCCGGTGTCAGTTGACTAGCGTTTTGTAACCACAGCCACGCGTCCGCGGTCGACACCGCTTTTCAGCGCTGCGTCATACAGCCGGATCACTGATTTCAGATGTGCGCCTTTCTCAATCTGCATCAAGACAGGCGCCTTGGGGTCTTCAACAGATTTTTGTTTGATGATCGCCTCGGCTGCCCAGATATCCACATGACGACCCTCAAAATAGAGGCGATTGGTTTTATCTATTTGAAACCCAATTGCTGTATTTTCAGGGGCTGGCGGCCCGTCTGGGTGTGGATGGTTTACCTGCAGCCCGCGCTCATGGATGAAGCTGGCTGTGACGATGAAAAAGATCAGCATGATGAATACGATGTCTAGCATGGGCGTCATGTCGACGTCAGCTTTGCCTGCGGGTTTTGTACGACCGGTTCTCATAATGCCCCCTAACCTTCGTCTATTTCGAAGCCCATGCGGAAGCGTACGCCCGATGACCGGCGGGGTTGGCCGTCAATGGTGGTGGGCTTGTATTTGAAACGCGTGATGGTTTTGAGCGCGGTTCGGTTGAAACAGCCGGATGGGTCGGCTTCTACAATCACGGGGTTTTCAACAGCGCCGTAAATATTGACGTCAAAATCCATGATAACCCAGCCGCTAATGCCGCGTTCCTGGCAGCGGCGCGGATAGGCGGGGGCGATACGCACCAGTGGGATACGCTCGCCGTCCATTTGCGTGAGGCTAATTTCCGGGCCGGCGGGTCCTGTTGGCCGCTCAGGTCTTGGGCCAACATATGTAGGAGATTTTCCTTTGGGTTTAGGCGGCAGCTTTGGTGTGCTTGGAGGTTTGACAACTGTTTTGGGTTTTGGAATTCGATCTTTGATACGTGGCTTCTGAGTTTGTTCTGGCTCTTGGAAATAAACTAATATTTCGCGTGGTGGCTTGGAATCCAAAACAACATCGCCGCCAGCGACAAGGCTTTGCATCATGTAAAAGAGCGAGAATGTGGTTGCGACCGCACCGCTGGTTGCCGGGATTAAATGAATGTATTTCATATCGACCTCCATAAATGTTATGTTGTAACAATAATCTAATCTTTTGAGCATGTAAAGTTATATTATAACAAACAAGTGGAGCACACCGACCTGTCCTGTTGCCGCTAGGGTGTCAGAAACGTTGTGGCGGTATCTCAGGCACTTTTCCGCACACGGCAGCAGAGCATAAAAAAACGGCGCCCAAAAGGACGCCGCTTTGCATTTTTAAAACCGAAGCTTGCGTTAGCCGAGAAGCATTTTCTCACGCGCTTCTTCTGTTTTCAGATAATCACGCCATTGGCGAACCTGTTTCTTCTGTTTACCCTTACGTGCCACTTTGTTGGCAACGGTGAAGGCAGCATGGGCTTCTTTATAGCGCTTTAATTCGATAAGCGCCTGCGCCCGCAGCATCATGGTTGAAAAGCGTTTGTTGGCTGCTTTGGTGCCCTTTTCGTCTTCGTAGGCATCGAGCGCCTCGTCAAATGAGGCAACTGCCCCTTTAAGGTCTTCTTCAGCCATCTGTACCTGACCAACCTGGAACCAGAGGTCAGCTTCCTTTTTGATGCGAGCAGCTTCTGACAGGGGCTTGATAGCTTTGCCAAATTCGCCTGCCTGCATATAGCACTGACCAAGGGTGCGCTGGTTATCAGCGGTTTTTTCCACACGTTCTTCGCGGAAGCCACGATCCAGTATCCAGGCGCATTTGATTGGTGCGTCCCGGCTTACCTGAATTTGGGCAACATTAACGAGTTGGGCTTCATTGTCGTCGAGGAAGCCTTGTTTGTAGGCCGCTTCCATCAGCGAGTAAAAGCTGTTTTCGTCGCCAAGTTCCTGATAAACGCCAGCCAGCTGTATCCAGTAGCGTGGTTTGGGCCAACCGACCAACAGTGTCTCAAGCGTATCCCGCACGGCAGGGAACTGGTTGAGTTCCCAATGTGCAGAGAGCTTCAAACCATACCAGTTCTCTTTCACTTCGATGGTATCAAGTGTTTCCGCCATAGCGATAGTGCGGTTGATATAGTCAATGGTTTGCGGAAATTCGCTGCGAACATAATAAAGCTGTGACAGGAAAGTCAGCTGCGATACACCAACAAATTCACCGGCGCGCGGCTCCCAGATTTTTGCATATTTAAGCGCCTGATCATAATCATCAACGCTGTAATAAAGCTGGGCAAGGCTATAGAGAATGTTGAGTTCTAGCGCCACTGGGATACTGTCCTTGTACCGCAGTATTTGCTCGTACGCACGAATTGTGCCGCGTGTATCGTCTTCATCGAACGCAATCATCGCAGTGAGCTGCCACACCACGGCGCGCTCATAATCGTTGATTTTTTTCTTTTCCAATGCCGCAGCAAGTATCTCTTTTGCTGACGCATTGTCTTTGAGGTCCATCGCTTCCTGAGCTTTTTGAACCTGCTTGTGAACAGCGATACTCATGGCAGGAACCTTGCGGGTTTCCTGAGGTTTTTTGGCTGCTGCCTGTTTGGCCTTCTGTACCATAACCATTGTCGCAGACGCACTGTCTTCCAGTGCGAGCGGCAGTGGTGCTACTGCAAAAGCTACAGCAACACTGGCGGTCAAAGGCAAGGATTTAAGTTTGTCAATCAATGTCATAATAATCTCCTGCCCCCTCTAATCGGCTAGATCGAACGTGAATTTATAACGCACGCCCGTTACGGCTTGTGGCTTACCGTTCACAACCTTTGGCTTGTATTTAAACTTGGTCGCAGCTTTTGTCGCGGCCCGCTCAAAATAGCCTTTTGGCTCTGCTTCGATAATTACGATACTTGAAGCCGGAACTGTGCCGTCCTCAGAAACCGTAAGTTCCACAATTACATATCCCTCAATGCCGCGTTCGTTGGCCCGGCGAGGATATTGTGGCTGCACCCGTACCAACGGCAGATAGTCACCGTCGGAACTTGGGCCCAGATCAATCGATCCCAAATTTACACCGCCTGCGGTGTTTGCACGCCCGATAGAAAGGTTCAGCTTGTTAGGACCAGACATATCTACTTGGGGAGTGTCAATCTCCGGTGGGGGAGCTTCTACCTCCGGCGGCTTTTCAACCTGCCGTTCCATACGCTGGGGCGGCTGGTCTTCGATATCCTGAACGACGTCGATAAACCGAGGACGATCGTCATTGTCAATTTTAACTTCGCCGCTCGAGACAAGGAAATTCATTGTCAGAAAGAGGCCAAAAGTTACGCCGCTGGCAGCGACCATTGATGTGGCTACGCGCGCAATCATTATTTTCTCTCCGTGCCAATGGCGATGACTTCAACGCCGGCATTTCTAACGGCATCAAAGACTTTCATTACCAACACTGCGTCGGCTTTCTCGTCGCCTTGAATGGAAACAGACCCTTTCGGGTTTTCAGTATGAAGCTTTTCAACAGCTGTACGGACAGCATCTATTTCAACATCCTGCCGGTTGATGAATATTTTGTCTTCAGCTGTAACAGCAATCAGAATGCTCACTTGTTTTTGCAGACGCGAGGTCTCAGCCGAAGGCTTTGTAACAACTTGGCCCGATTCTTTCACAAAAACGGCGGTTACGATGAAAAAGATCAACATAATGAATACGATGTCGAGCATCGGAGTCATATTGATCTCTGTATCATCTTCCTGTTGTGCGTGGTTACGCATGGTTTTCTCCAAAATGTCTCAATGTTACATTATTGAGACCAAAACATTGGTGCTTCGCTTAAAGTGGCGGGGCAAGCCCCGCCAGCGGTTATTTTCTCGGCGTCATGACGATCTTTTCGTTAGCTACACCTACTTCTCTGGCAGCATCATAGATGCGAACCGACAAGCCAAGGTGCGAGCCTTCTTCAGCCTGTATCACCACAGGGGCGAGGGGACGTTCGACACTTTCTTTTTTGATGATTGAAACAACTGACGAAATATCAATACGAACGAAGTCGTGAGTGATGCGGTTGTTTTTATCAACAATGAAAGCGATCGCGCGCTTCTCGTCGTCTGGTGGTGGAGGATCATTTTGGGTATTATTGTCCTCAGGCTTATTGACCAACAGTCCGCTTTCTTTGACAAAAGAGGCAGTTACGATGAAGAAGATCAACATGATGAACACGATGTCCAGCATCGGTGTCATGTTTACTTCTGCTTCTTCCTCTCCCTTTGCGAATTTACGCATGGGTTACTCTCCAAATCAGGTCCAGTGGCCCCGTGTTAATGGTCTGTGGTCAGGCTGTCTTCAAGACGTTCTGACTCACGCTTGGCGCGCCGTTCAATGTAGGTGCTCAGGAAAATCCCAGACAGTGCCGCTACCATGCCCGCCATTGTCGGGATGGTTGCTTTCGAAACACCTGCCGCCATGGCACGTGCGTTCGAACTGCCCTGAGAGCCCATCACATCAAACACTTCGATCATACCTGTAACCGTACCCATTAGGCCGATCAGCGGGCAAATGGCGACGAGCGTTTTAATGAGATTCACGCCCTGAAACAGGTTGTGATGGATCTCTGAAACCATGGCAGCGCGTATTTTATGCGCATACCAGGATTTCCGCTCGGCCCTTGCTTCCCAGGCATCAATCACGCGGTTTCTCTGCTTTCTGTATTCAAGCGAGAAAAACCACATGCGTTCGATGATTAGCACCCACATTATAAACGTTACCGCGAGGATTCCGAACAGGACGTCGCCGCCCCGTTCTATGAACGCCCGGATCGCGTCTAATGCTTCACTAAGCGCCAGCATTCGCATGCTCTTTCTCTGCATGCACTGCAATGATGCCAGCAGACTGCTCTTCAAGAACGTGGATTACGCCTTTAGAGGAGCCCGACACAAAGCTGTGCAGGAACAGAGTTGGAATTGCGACAACAAGACCTTCAACAGTGGTCATCAAGGCAGCTGAAATACCGCCAGCCATCTTGGATGGATCACCGGTACCAAACAGCGTGATCGCCTGGAATGTTTCGATCATCCCGATCACAGTACCCAGAAGCCCCATAAGTGGTGCCACAGCAGAGATAAGCTTGATGATAGTGAGGAAACGCTCCAGAGGAGGTGTTTCTTTCAAAATGGCTTCATCAAGTTTCAGCTCAAGTGTTTCCACGTCAACGCTGCGGTTGTTTTCATAAACAGAAAGCACACGACCGAGAGGGTTGTTTACGTTTGCGGTTTCGTCGCGAATTTGCTTTTTCACTTTGCCGCTTACGCCCCACAGGTACGCCCACTGGAACAGCGCTATTAGAACGCCGATAAAGCCAAGGCTTAGTGTGATGTATCCGATAGGACCACCTTGCGCCAAACGCTCTTCAATGGTCGGCTTATCAACTTCAAGACCGAGCAATTGACCGCGAGTTGGGTCCATGCCGAGGGCAATAATGCCGCTTGTCGCGCTTTCAAAGTCACCAATGGTACCAGTGAAACGACCGGAAGGCTGACGAATAAGCTCATGAACTGTACCGTCTGGCTTCAATTCAAAATATTTACCGTCACCAACAAGGCCAAAGTCACCAATACGGGTAAGCGCAACAGTTTCTGCGTTACCGGCTACATTGCGAATAGTGTGATCAAATGTCACAACTTCACCAGAGCCAATCATTTCAAGCATCATCTGCGCAGGCCATGCACGAATATCATCGAGCGTAGGCAGTTCAGAAGATTCTGTTGATTTTCTGATCAGGTTGTCGATCTCGTCCATGCGGCCTTCGTTATCGATTGAGATATGCGAAGTGCTGATAACAGATTTCGCATCGCCTGCAGACTGCTGAAGCACACCGAAAAGTTCGCTTAGCTGGCCAAGGCGCTCGCGGCGAATTTCAAGCTGGCGTGTAATTTCAGCTTCGTTATTACGGCGTGTTTCTTCAAGGCGGGCACTTTCACGCTCAAGACGCTTCTGTGTCTGACGCTCTTCCTGAAGCAAACGCTGTTGCTGGTCACGGCGCTGCATGAATTCTGATTCACGCTTTTTATGTTCTTCTGATTCAGAAGCACGCCCCTGGCGTACTTTATTCAAAAGATCAGCCATGCTGTCTTGTGCTGTTGCAGCGGCTGAAAAGCCGAATGCGATCATAGCAGCAGAGGTTATAATTTTTCTCACGTTACTTCCCCTTCGGAGCCGCTATAGGCAGAACAACTAGATCTGACTGTGTACGTTTCTGAGCCATGCGAATAAGCTGTTTAACTGGCGCAGTAAATTCAGCGTCCAGCTTTTCCCAGCCGCCCGCTTCAGTGTTCCATGCAGCAGTTTCTGAGCCGTCTTTGGTTTGGTAATAATATCCAACCCGACCAAGGCGTACGAAATTCACATTGCGGCCATCATCAAGCGCCGCTTCATAAGCGAAATAAGACCGGCCATACTGTACTTCAGCCTTGTAGGCCTCCAGCACAACACGAAAGCGCTCAGGGTCGCTTACGTTTGGATTGTCCATAGTTGCGCGCAAATCATCGATCCGGTTCTTGCGATCTTCCAACAGGAAAGGCACATCGGCATCGATAAATTCATCCAGGTCCGCGATCATGTCGAGCATCAAAGGCGTAATTTGCCGCTTTATCTCGTCGATCTCACCAATGGTCGCTTTGATCTTTGTGATCTCTTCTTCCTGTTTGGTGATTACGCGCCGCTGCTGAGCATTATAAGCGCGAAGACCAGCATTGGTTTTCAATACGCCTTTAAACTCGACAACCAGTTTATCTGTTGCATCAACAACGCCGTCGATAGTTTTTTGCGACGATTGAGCGATTAAGTTCGCTGCATTAACTTCTTCTACGATCGACTTCACGTCAGCGCTCTGTGCTGACGCGGCAGACGCTCCCAGAAAGATCGAAGCTATTGCAACTGTAGAGACAGCTATCCGTTTCACTTTAGCTTTATCCATTCTCTGCCCACATGGGTTCTAACAAAGCTGCGGGTTTGTCGTTTAGCGAGTTTCACATGTGGTGAACCTCTAACGCCCCCGTAGCGGATTAAACCTTGCAAAGATCAAAGCCTGCTGGCTCTAAATCCTTACCCCTTCAATTGAGATCAAGTCGACGCAAACCCCATACCCCTGACAGAAACTCTGTCGGGCTGTAGCTAGTATCGCATACAAAGGCTTCCCCGTACCTCTCCCAATTGTGCCGACCACAAAGCAAATTTACATTTGCTCCCTCTCGTCATCCGCTACCTGCTCAATAAGAACCGGCGGGACGATCTGTTATCCAAGCTGCTCAGTTTTGCTTTCACAAAATCATGCCAGCGTGAGAGGGGTGGTCCGCTCGGCGCCTATCATCCAAGAATCTTCCGCGATTCCAAGCAAAAATTTCACTTTTGTTGTTTTGGGCACCTTGAAACTTTATTTTTCTCCCCAAATAACGACCCAAAACGGCCAAACAGTTGATGTAATAATGTAACATAAAACTGAAATAGTCAACCAAATTTGCGCAGAAAATCTGAATCGCTTACGTGTGTGTTTGCAACCATGCGGTAGGTGCGGTTTGGGTGGAACTTAGGTTTAGAAATGCCGGACCAGTCAGGTTTGGCGATTACGCCTGTGTTGCATTTCTGTCAGAGCAGCAACAACGCCGTGCCATTGATTTTCCGTACTTATTTGGAGCGCGCTCTCAATTCCCATATGGCCTGATAGTTTAACTGCGAGGGCTTTGCTGCGTTCCGAAATCGTGCCGGTGCAAACATCTGGCGGGCAATTATCAGGTGATTTTTGTGGGAATGAACTCATAAACAGGGCCTTAAACTGGGGAACAAAAAAGCTGGAGGCAGGCGTGCCTTTTTTCCAATTGCGCCATGTTATCCAAAAGTTCTGAAAAACCTGTTAACGGACTTTGAAATATTGCTTCAATTTTGGTTTTTTTTGTCAGTGTTTCTTGCGCGGCGCCAACATTGATTCGTCATAATTGAATTTTTGGCGGAATTGAGGCGGCGAATCGGTCGTTGGCGATTTGCCGTTAGACGAGTTTCACACGCCGCAGCCCTCGCGCTGAATTTCCTATCAGGAGCATGTCAGCGTTTTCGAGGTCCTCGACTGTGATCGAGCGAACTTCTACCTTGGTGGCAGGCAGGGGCTCTATCATAACGCTGCGCAATATTCCTGGCAGCAGACCGTCATCGATGGGTGGTGTGATGATGCGTTTATTTTCAACAACAAAGACATTGCTGATCGCACCTTCAGTGACATGGCCTTGGTTGTTTGCAAAAAGAACATCCAGATGGCCTTCGGCGCGGGCACAGCTATGTTCGTTATCAAAGACAGTGCGCATTGTGGTTTTGTGCTGCAGGAAAAGGTTATCCGCATCGACCTGATGCTGCGACAGTTTTACTGTCCCGGCTAGGGGAAGGGCCAAAACAGTCGCTAACTGTTGGCCATCACAATATTCGGCGCCATCGAGTGAAGAACTTGTGACACTGCAATGCCCTTCTTTTGTCATAAGCAGTCGCGTTCGCAGGCGCGCATTTTGCTCTGTGCATTCGCAGTGCTCCTTAAGGACCCGATCAATTTCAGCCTGATTGAAATCAAAGTCGAAATAGTCGGCGCTCGCTCGCAGGCGCGATAGATGCTGTACCAGATGAAGGAAGTTTCCTTTTTCGTAGCGAAATGTTTCTATGAGGGCAAAGTCGGGCAAGGGGGCAGTGAGGAAACGAGCCTTCAGGAGACACTCCTGATATTCAGCCTCACCGTCACTGTCTGCGACAATCCCGCTACCAACACTAAGCCGACCTTTGCCCTGACCGGGCAGGCACAGTGTCCTGATGGGGACATTCAGTGTCCAGGATTCGGCGGTGTTTTTAGCTGCAGGGCTAAAGTGACCTATCGCGCCGCAGTACACCCCGCGAGGCGCGTCTTCGAGCTCGCTGATAATTTCCATTGCCCGAACTTTAGGCGCACCGGTTACGGAACCGCATGGGAACATTGCCTTCAACATTTGAGAAGGCTTTAGGCCAGGCTTGGCTTCCGCGCTAACGGTTGATGTCATTTGAAACAAGGTCGGGTATTTTTCAGCCTCAAAAAGGCGTTCTGTCTTTACACTGGCCTTTGCCGCGACGCGGCTGAGATCATTGCGGATCAGGTCTACGATCATGAGGTTTTCCGCTCGAGACTTCTCGTCGGCAAGCAGGGCGCCACATATGCTTTGGTCTTGCGTGCTGTTTTTGCCGCGCGGGGCTGTGCCTTTCATTGGCTTTGCGCTGAGCCTGTCTCCCGACCTCCGGAGAAATAGTTCAGGCGACAGCGATAATATTTTTGTTCCCTCCGGGTCTGGCCCGAAACGGCCTGAACCGGTGTCTATATAGGCACCGTAAGCCACAGGCTGGCTTGCTCGCAGTTTTTCATAGAGCGCCAAAGCATCGCCCTTTATTTCGACCACTGAAGGAAATGTATGGTTTATCTGGTAAACGTCACCCGCTTGGATAAAGTCCTGAATGGTGTCAAAAGCCTTTAAATAGCCATCTCGGCTGTGACTTGCGGAACTTAGGTCAATGCTGTGGGGTCGCCGGTTCCCGCGGGCTGCGTTGTGAAACAGCTCCTGCACCATGGCTGGCGTCAGGCTTTCCCTGTGCTTGGTGACCATCATCCATATCAGAGGTTCATCGGCTTTTTTCTGTAGTCGGCTGGCGAGCCGCGGCTCAAAGGCGGCGGCCACTTCGTAGGATATCCAGCCTGCCGTATGAAAGCCCTTGGCATGGACCTCGTCGATTGCCGTCAGTGCGCCCGCGACCTCTTCAAAGCTATCGGCTTTGATTATATGATCAGGTGAATGAAATAACAGGGATGCGCCCGCTTTGTGGGCTGCCCGGCTGTCATCGAGGAGGACGATGGGGCTATTGCGCAGGTCGAAACTGGTCACGTAGCCCCCTCTAAAGTTGTTGCTGTAGCGTCGTGTGCCTTGCTGGTCCATGGACGCGAAGCTGGACTTCCGGGCACGTGGACCTTATGTGACAGACAAACAGAAGCGTCAATATCGGCGTTTCCACAACTGGCATTAAGTGTAAGAATATGGTTGTTAAGAAGCGGCAAAAAAAAGCTGGAACACCAACGGTTCCACCTCAAGAATTGGCAAATATTCAGGCCCTTTATGAACGGGCCCAATGGCTTTCTGCCTGGACTATTCACAATGCGAACAATGTACGAACTGCGGCAGACGGCCTGAAGGTAGGTGGGCATCAGGCATCTTGTGCGTCGCTGAGCACCATTATGTCAGCTTTGTATTTTGGTGTTCTTGACCCCAAGGACCGGGTTGCGGTCAAGCCTCATGCAAGCCCGGTGTTTCACGCCATTCAATATTTGTTCGGCAAGCAAAGCCGCGACCAACTGGAGAGATTTCGGTCTATTGGCGGCGCGCAATCCTATCCGAGTCGTACAAAAGACCAGGATGACGTAGATTTTTCGACGGGCTCTGTTGGGCTTGGTGTTGCCGTAACGGCCTTCGCGTCGATGGTGCAAGATCATCTAATCGACAAGGGTGCAATGGCACCTGAAAATGCTGGCCGTATGATCGCTTTGATGGGTGACGCAGAGCTGGACGAGGGCAATATTTATGAAGCCCTGATCGAAGGCTATAAACATAACCTCAGAAACTGCTGGTGGATCATCGATTATAACCGCCAGAGCCTGGATGCGGTGACCAGTGACCGCATGTTCACACGGTTTACCGATATTTTCGAAACAACCGGCTGGAAGGTTATCACGCTAAAATACGGCAAGTTACAACAAGCGGCCTTTAAAAAGCCCGGCGGCATAGCGCTTAGGGACTGGATTGATGAGTGCCCGAACGACCTTTATTCGGCTTTAACTTATAAAGGCGGCACTGCATGGCGAGCGCGCCTGCTTGCTGATATTGGCAATAAACGGGGCGTTAAGGCGCTGGTCGCGAGCTATAATGATGATGCGCTTAATGCGTTGATGACCAACTTGGGTGGCCACGACATGGAGCTGCTGCTGGAAACTTTCCGCAGTATTGATAGTACGCAGCCCCACTGTTTTATCTGCTACACCGTGAAGGGTTACGGCTTGCCGTTCCAAGGCCATAAAGACAATCATGCTGGTTTGATGAACCCAACACAGATGCACGCGTTTCGTGACCAGATGGGAATTCAGGAGGGCGGCGAATGGGACAAGTTCGCAGGCATGGAAGACCGTGCGGCCGACCTAGAGGCTTTCCTAGCCAACGTGCCGTTTAATACCGGCGGGCCGCGCCGTCACAGAGCCCCAACTTTGCCCGTTGATGGATTGGTTGACCTGGGGACAGGGAAACAGTCCACTCAGGTAGGGTTCGGTAAAATCATGAATGGTCTGGCGAAAGGCAAGAGCGCTTTGGCCGACGCGATTGTTACCACCAGTCCGGATGTTACTGTTTCTACCAACCTTGGCGGCTGGGTGAACCAGCGCGGTATCTATGACCGGAAAGGGCAGGAAGACACCTTCAAAACTGAAAAGGTTGTAAGTCCTCAGATTTGGCGCAGCCACAAAGGCGGCCAGCATATGGAACTGGGCATTGCCGAAAATAATCTGTTTTTATTGTTGGCGGCCCTTGGCCTTTCCGACAGCCTGTTTGGCAGCAGGGTGATCCCGGTGGGCACGCTTTACGATCCTTTTATTAACCGGGGCCTGGATGCCTTGAATTACGCATGTTACCAGGATGCTCGCTTCATGCTTGCGGGCACGCCGTCTGGCATTACGTTGGCACCTGAGGGCGGCGCTCACCAAAGTATTCATACGCCGCTCATTGGTATGGCGCAGGACCAATTAACCTATTTTGAACCCGCTTATAATGATGAACTCGCGGCCATCATGCAGTGGGGATTTGAGCATTTGCAGGCACCAGACGGTAACAGTGTTTATGTACGCCTTTCCACGCGGCCCATCGATCAGGTGGAACGTTGCGGTGAAGCTTGGCAGGCGGATATGCTGAAAGGCGCATACTGGCAGCGCCCACCTCAAAGGGGTGCTGAATTAGCCATTGTTTATACAGGCGCGGTAGCGCCAGAGGCGAATGAAGCGCTTGACCAGCTTCTTGAAGATATTCCGGGCGCAGGCTTGATGGCCGTGCCGTCGCCTGATCTCATTCATAAGGATTGGTCCGCGAGTGTAGCGAGCCTTGGCCGCGACAGTCAGCATAGGCAACCGCACATCGCTCAATTGCTCAGGGCTCTTTCGCCAGACGCTTCGCTGGTTACCGTGATAGACGGTGCGCCCGCGACCCTAAGCTGGCTTGGGGGCGTATTGGGGCACCGAGTGATGCCGCTCGGTATCGACCGGTTTGGCCAGTCTGGTGATATTGGCCAGCTCTATAGTGAATATAGAATTGGCACGGATGCCATTCTTGATGCCTGTGCATCAGTTTTTGCTGGTTGAGGTCGAAAAAAAAGGGTGTCTGTTTAAGACACCCTTTAGAAATTAGCTACGGATTAGGCCTGTTAGGCGATGCCGTAGGCGCTGAGCAGAACCGTGATTGAGCTGACCAACAGAACAATTATTGTCCCGAGAGCGCCAATGCCCCGCCAAACATTTTTTTCACGTTCCGGATAATTTATCAGGCCGATCGCATGGCAAACACGCGCAACGACAAAAACAACGCCCATGCCCATCACCAGATTGGCGTTAGCCTGCATATATTCAGCGGCACCAATGAGCATTATAACGATTGGCGCAAATTCTGTGAGATTAGCATGCGCACGTATAGCGCCGAGCAAATGAATGTCGTCGCCTTCACCAAGATTGGTTTTGGTTTTTACACGCATACGGCCGGTTTGTACTGCGGTAGCGATTAGAAGCAGGCCAATAAAGCCCATGGTGATGAATGTAACCGTCATAAAATCTCCCCTCGATGACGTTTTAAAATAGTTCCCAAACGCAATTGACGCTCTGTCGAGCGGTTTGTAAACGGCTAATTTGGTAGTGTTGGGCTTTCAAACGGCTGCGGCTCCATAAAAATGGCCGCCGGCATATGCGGACGACCATTTGAAAACTTCTAGCTTTTCCGGGCCTATGCCTATGGCGCTGCGAGCGCCTCTGGACGGGTCCCGGCTATCACCGCATCTTCTTTTGTGTAGAGTGTTGGGGACGCCATATTCAGCATTTCCCGCACTTCCTCTAGCGGCAGATGCATCAGCGCTTCCCAATTCACACCCGGCAGCCATGCAGTCTGTTTGCCCGTTTTATAAGCTTGCCATACGGCGCGCCAAACCGAAGCATGAGGAAATGTCTTTTTAAAGTGGAAGGCACCCATCAGGGCGATAGCAGCAAATCCCAGACTTTTTGTTTGCGCATAAGAAAAACTCACAACACAGGCTTCACCAAAGCCGTCTCGCCCATAGCCTGTAAGTATATGCCATAGATCATGAGATTCGCGCATGCGGCGCGCGTACCGGTACATGCCTTCGTCGGTAAAATCGTCATAATGGCCTTCAGCAGCGTCGATAAGCCCCTCGGGTGAAATTCCTTCACGCTGGCAAAATTCATAATAGGTACGACCGAAGGAACCAAGTGGTAGTTCTGACAAATATTCCCGGTTTGTAAGCGTATCTAAAAGTTCGATTTCATCCCGCAGAACCCGTTGGCCAAAGGCGGTTTTCTCAAACCTCTGGTATTCTTTCCAGAAAGCGTCTTTGACCAATGACCGCATGATAATGAATACCTGATTGGTATCTTCAGGCGTTTTGATCAATTGGTTTAGGGCGCGCCAGGCTTTGCGCCATTCCCTTTTGGGCGGTACATAGGCTTCGCTGCCGGTCGATACCGATAGTTTGTTAGTCATGGTTAAGCATCCTCACATATGCTAGTGATACTAATAAATATGCTTATCGACAAAAATGTCAATAGCGACATGAGATTGTTTTTAACTTTTTGCGAAACCTGATTTTATGAGTGAAACCAAAAAACGTATCAGGCGCACGCCCGACGAAGCGCGAGCATTAATACTGGAGGCAGCTGCCGCCCGCCTGCAAACTGATGGCCCTGAGGGTTTGAAAATAACCGAGGTTGCTACAATTGCCGGTGTGGCGCACTCCACTGTGTTGCACCATTTTGGTAGTGCGGAGGGTTTGCGCGGCGCATTGATTGGCACCATGGGCAACCGTCTACTGGAAGACATTCTGGAGATTTTTCAGAAGCGCACAGTTGCCAAGGGCGACAATGAAATCCTGCTTCGGGTATTTGAAACCCTAAGCGACAAGGGCCATGCTAGGTTACTGGCCTGGATGATGCTGAAAGGCGATCAGCCTTTGGATGCTTCCGCCGGTGCGGAAAACTCTAGCGATCACCAAATGCAACAGCTTTTCCATCAGCTGATAGAGCAGGTGTCGGCTTTGGAGGTTGAGGACACCGGTGACCGAAGCGAGTTAGGCTGGCGAAAAGCGCGCCAACGGGCGAGGTTCGCGACCATGTTGGCCGCGGTGGCAGCAGTTGGAGACGGCATTGCCGGCCAGTTTTTGGCCAGTCAAATTGGGCTGTCTGAGAAAGAGTCCCGCGATGATTTCCGTGACTGGTTTGCGTCGCTTCTAAACGGCACCAGGGGCAGGGATGTTTGCCCGTAAGCGGCGATTTTGGGCGCCGCTTACCGACCTTCAATTTTTTAGCCAATGACCATAAAATAGCCTTTAACCAGTCCAGCAACACTGGCGACGAGCAGGCTAACAAATGTTAGCAATGTGCCCCAGAATCTGAACGGATTGAAACCGTCTATCTTGCCGAATGTTAGGCCGTGCATATAGCGCGCGACAACAAAGACCCCGGCGAGGCCTGCGACAAACATAAAATTACCGCTCATCTGCTCCAGAAGGCCGATCAGGATCAACCCCATCGGTGCATATTCGATTAAGTTCCCGTGCGCCCGTACGGCATTATGCAGGTCATCTCCATCGCTTTCCGCCGTGCCGTGTGTTGGTCGGCGTCTTACAACAGTAACCATGTATGACAAGTAAACCAAAAGCAGCCCAAGAAGGCTTGCTGAAATAAGTGTGATAGGCATATGGTGCTCCCCTGTACCAAGTTTTATGAAACGGACGTTCCACCCAAAAGAGTTTTTGGTCAAGCTTCGATATTGAAGGGCATCTATTTATTTATGGCGAAAGATCGCTTCAGAGACTGGGGACTATACCACAAGCTGGTCGCAACCCTTCTTGTTGCCATGGTATTTAGCGTGATGGTACGCCTCCTTTTGGCAATTGATGCAGCCTACGAAGTGAAAAGTGAAATTATCATTGAGACCAGTGCCGCCGAGGTGTGGCCATGGCTGGTCGATAACCGTAAACGTGCGGATTGGCAGGGCGAAATTATGTGGGTCAGCGGTGTTTCTGCTGAAGCGGGCACCTCAAGGCTGGTATTTTGGAAACGGCGTTATCAGCATTGGCGGTCCTATGAATTGATCACCGCGCTGGTGAAAGAGCGTTTATTCAGGTCTGAGCACCAGTCGGACGAAGATACTCGTTGGTGGCAGATTGAACTGGTGCCGGAAACCGTATGCAGGACCAAGATTGTTTATACCGAGACCATCCGCCCGAGAGCCTATCAAGACAGGTTTTGGTTTTTCCGTGTTCGCGACGAACGTAAAGAGCGACTTACCGAAAGCGTTAAATCACTGAAATCTTGGGCGGAACAAAGTGCGGTTTCTTGTGATGCGCAAGCAGAGGCGCAAAAAGCCAGCCAAAATTAGGGATCGCCGCTTGGCATTTAAGCAGGGACAACTTCAAATTCGGTAAATTCCCAATTTTCTATCTTGTCCATTTCTGCCAAAAACAGATGCTCGGCCGCGACAACGGCTTCGTCTTCGCTTCCGGCCTCTACGTCACAAACCCAGTAAAAAGTCCCGTTCGGGAGGTTGGCTTGAAGGGTGACTTTTTGTTGTGCCATTTGGGGGCCTCTATGCGGTTATTCTTAAAGAAAGCTGTGTCTTCGATCTAGCATGAAGCAACCTTATCCGACAATAATTTTCAGCGTAATTTGGTAGGGCAGTGACTTTATAGTCCATGCAGTGTCGGCCAGCACGGTTCCCACCTTAACGCCTATAGTGATCGTCCGATCAATTCCTTCATAATCTCGGAGGTGCCGCCATAAATTCGCTGTACACGGCTATCAGTGAAATGGTGGGCGATTTCATATTCAGACATAAAGCCGTAACCCCCATGCAATTGCAGGCAGGTATCAGCGACGCGACCCTGCATTTCTGTTGTCCACAGCTTGGACATGGCACCGCCCACTGCGTCGAGCTCGCCTTTCACCAGCCGCGATAGACACTGGTCAATATAGGCCCAGCCCACCTCAAGCTCGGTGTACATCTCGGCCATTTTAAAGCGAGTGTTTTGGAATTTCATGATGGGCCTGCCAAAGGCTTCGCGTTCTTTCACATAGTCGAGCGTGATATCAAAGGCGCGCTGCGCTCCTGCCATCGCGATAACACCAATCGAAAGCCGTTCTTGCGGCAATTGCTGCATTAAATACATGAAGCCTGCGCCCTCACTGCCAATCAAATTGGTGGCGGGTACACGCACGTCATCAAAAAACATCTCGGAAGTATCCGAAGAATGCAGGCCAATTTTTTCCAGGTTACGGCCCCGCCGAAATCCGTCGCGTTCAGTTTCAACCACAATAAGGCTTACGCCTTTTGCGCCCGCCTTTGGGTCGGTCTTGCAGGCCACGATAACAAAATCACAGCTTTGGCCGTTTGAAATGAATGTTTTGGAGCCATTTACAACAAAATGGTTTCCGTCGAGCCTGGCGGTGGTTTTTATGCCTTGCAGGTCGCTGCCTGTGCCCGGCTCGGTCATGGCAATAGCGCCAACCATTTCGCCTGTCACCATTTTTGGCAGGATATTTTCTTTGAGATCGTCCGATCCATATTGCAGCAAATAAGGCGCGACAATGTCTGAATGCACAGCAAGCCCTGCGCCGCCAGCACGGTTATAGGCTTGCTCTTCATTGATAACACAGTTTAATCGGTAGTCGCCGCCAACGCCGCCATATTCCTCCGGCAATTGTGGGCACAGGAGGCCATTATCGCCGAGCTTGTTCCAAAAGGCGCGCGGCACTTTGCCGTCTTTGCTCCAGTCATTAACGTAGGGCGCTGCCTCGGCCTGGAAGAATTTTCTGACAGCATCACGGAAAATATGGTGTTCTTCGTCGTAAACATCGCGGTTTTTTAGCAAGGGCCTGCTCCTGAATAAAACATATTAAGGAAGATGGGGCGAAGCTTGCTGGCTGTCAAATCGACAAAGGAGCGTGCAATGAAAATTGGCAAAAAAAGGGGCCCGAAGGCCCGCTTTAAATCGTACCAAATTTGGAAGCAGCTTTAGTCGCGATTAGCGCCGCGGTAACTGCGAATTGCCAAATTCATTTCATTTTGAACATCACGACGTCTATCATGGATGTCGGCCAGATCTTCGTCCCAGCGCACTTTTTGTTCTTTGGTCAAATAAGGGAGTATTCTTGGCGCTCTTGCATCCATACAGGCAAGATATTCGTCAACTTCCGCTGAATATTTCACAACTGCATCACGCGCAGTGCGAATGCCGTCTTCTCCAGCTGTTTCACCACTGGGGATGAAAGGCACTTTGTGTGGAACTTCACCGCAATCAGCTGCAGACAAAGCGCCGCCATAAACAAAGGCCAAAAATATACCAACTAAAACTATTCTCATTTGTAATCTCGTTCGTAATTTATGTACGCCAACCAATTTATCATAAATTCGAATTTGTGTCCAAATCCGGGCAGCTGACACGCCTTTCTTAACCTACAAATATGCCTATTTTTTGGCAGCTTTTTTCGCAGGCGCTTTCTTTGCTACAGTTTTCTTAGCCGCGGCTTTTTTCGCGGGTGTTTTTTTCGGTGCTGCTTTTTTTGCGGCTGCTTTCTTGGCAGCAGGCTTCTTTGCGGCCGGTTTTTTCGCAGCAGCCTTTTTCGCAGGAGCTTTGGCTGCAGGAACGGGTGCCGGTGTTTGCGCCGATGCCGCCGTTAAAGCAGGATCAATTTGTGCTGTTTGTGCGGCTTGTGCCGCTTGTTGCGCTTTTGCCTGCTCGGCAGCAGCCTGCTGTGCTGCAGCATCTTCGGCTTGTGCCTGTTCCGGGAAGAGTTGACGATAAACTGCGTTTACGCGGCCCGCTACATCGGAAACTGCTTTTGCAAGCGCGGGTAAATTGTAGGCAACACCCCGGTAGGTAAATACTTGATTCCCAGGGTTATAACCCCGATATACTGCGTCTGCAGTTGTCGTCCCGTCACCAACAGATGTAGGGTCACCCACCAGGTCAAAAATAATTTGCTGGCCTTTAGTATTAGCTATCCATTCTTCTGTTTTTTCGTCTGAACGTTCCCAGATTTCTGACAAACGGCGATCGTTCAGGGCGTGTTTTTCGTTCAATTGCAGAACTTTGCGCAAGGCTTCGCCGCGGCTACGTGCCCGCGCACGTGAAGGCCATAATAAGGAAGATATCTGGCTGGCTGGCATCAAAATCATCTGGCCGCCAAATAGCACGCCCTGGCTTTGGCCCGCATTCGCAGCCTGATTAAAAAGGTTAAAAGAGGCCTGCATATGCAGGCACTGGTTACGCAGCTCATGAATATAAATGCTGAGCGTATTCTGATCCATTGTCTTTTCGCTTTTTTACTGTTTTACGGTGCGATGCTCCCCCCTAACAGTGCAGAGCATGATCGCTTGAATGGGAGCGATAGCACAAGCGACCTGCCCTGACCAGAGTGGATTGAGGCCTTGGGCATGGCTTTTCTTCTCAATTTGCGCTAAAATGAGTTTGGGTATTAAAAAACGGGTGCCACAAGATGGTAGATAGTGTTCTTGCACCGCAAGCGCAGACTGTGTCTGGTGCTGGCAAGGCGGAGCGTGTAAAAGCGCGGGATCCGGCTGGCGTGGCACGTCCTTCTGCGGGCGCTTCACAGCGTGCTTTTGGCGCTGGTTTTTCGCAGTCAGTCACCGTGCTTCCCACTGCATCAAACGATCAGGCACCTGCGGGAGGCGGCCTGCTTTCCACCGGTGTGCAAATATTGTTGGCGGAAACGCGTAGCGAAGAAGCCTCGGCGCCGTTTGTGCCGAGCTCAAAACTTGACAATGCCATCAACACCTATGTTGAGACCCAAGGTCAGGTTCGCGAAACAATCAGGGCCAATGGTGGCGGTTTTGGCAACCTCGCCGGACCGGCGCCTGCACCTGCAGCAGCGCAACCAAACACAGAAACAAACACACCCAATTTGGCAAATACCATTACGTCAGTTTGATTTTGCTTTGGTGCGGTACTGACCGTTGGTCAAGAAATTGACATACCCTGCTTCGTTCGCACCGGCATTTAGAGGGCGGCCGCGCGTTCCTGCAGATTGGCCATCCATCGTTCAACTCGTTGTAAATTGCTTTCGCGTGAGTTTGTTCCAACCGGTTTATAGGCATAGACGGCAAGTTTGCTGGAAAACGCATTAATTGGAAGCACGCGCAGCGCTATCACTGTCGGGAAGGTTTCTCCCGGCAAGCGCTCCAGGAAATCAAACTGGTTTTTTATGAAATCGAAATTGTGGGTTTCGGTGGTTGTTAAGGTGTCGGAAAAATCAGCGATGAGTTGCCGAAGCTGGCCCGCGTTAACAGTGAAAATTTCTGCCCCTCCGTCGGCTTCGGCGTTCGTACACAGGCTGGCATCGCAGAGCAAATATCCTTTATTTTCGGCATCGTAGGTGAGTGTTTCAAAATCAACAGGAGCCAGTGTGCCGTCACCATCGCCAAACAATGTGTCACCGCCACCGGCTAACACATACATATACAACATCAACCCGCCAGCAATAACGATGAAGCTCAGCATCAACAGATAAGATCGAATTTTTTCAATCATTGTGGTTTCTCGATGCGTCAGATTGTTTGGGGTCAGGCGCGTCCGCAGCGGGCAAACCGTATAGAGAAACGGTGGCCCGCCGGAAAAGCTTTAGCTTAAGATTGAACCAAGCTGCATCGCCAGGCTCATGTCGCCTTCGACACGAAGCTTGCCGGTCATAAAGGCCATTTGCGGGTTCAGGTTGCCCTCAGCGATTTGAAGGAAATTGTCCATAGTGACCTTAACAGTGCAATCTGCGTCACTGTCTTCATTGTCGATTACAGTTGGGGATGATTTGCCGTCAATGCGAACCATGCCGTCGTCACCAAAATCAAACTTGATGATAGCGGAGATTGGAGAGTGGGCCCCTACACGGCTCCGCATTTCTTCAGTAATTTTTTCCAGCGTCATATTGGTCTCCTTTGGTGATCGCCTGTATTTTTGGTCACGACTTTATCGAATCATGGCATATATTGGACTTGATGGTCCAATAAGCAAATTTTTATTGATCGGGATTCTCTTCTTTCTTTTTCTTTAACTTGCCCAAAAGGCCACCAAGGCTTTGTTCAAGTTTGCCTTTTGCGTCGCCCGCAACTTGTTTGATTTTGTTTGAAGCTCCTGCCGCGACAAGCGCTTTGGTGATCTGTGGCTGAAGCGTATCCATGATATGGCGGGCAATTTCTTTTGGAGCGAGCCCTTCCTCGTCAGTACCGAGGTCGGTAAGGGTGAAGTCGGCAAGAGCAATATCCTCATCCAGTTTTAGAAAGCCGTCATTTTTCGCAAGAATGCGAGGTGCGACAACTTTTAATTCGCGTACGGTAACGGTTATGTCGGAAGGGTTTTCGTCTTCGCTTTCCGGTAAATTCAAACGGTCCTGAAAAGCCTTGAAATTGGTTTTACCATCTTGTCTGCGTACGTCGAGGAGCGGCGCATCAAACAAAAGCTCATCAATGATGATATGGTCAGAAAACAGGCTGGCGGTCTCCAGCTTCACCTTAAACTGACCAAGGGCGAGCATTGGGCCTTCACCAAAGCCTTCCGGTTGGCCGATTTGCAGATCGGTTACACTCACTTTGCCTGAAAAAGGAGAAATCGAAACGCTTTTAACGGCCACATCGACCGACAAGCGCTCCGGGCCATTCGTAGTTATTCCAGTTTCTACAATAGAATCCAGTTGGCTATATAAGGCGATGGCAGTGACCGCCATAACCAGCATGATAGCGACAAGTATTTTCTTCACGGCGGATGCCTTTCCTGTTTTTCAAGTGGGTAAACCACCTGTTTTCGCAGCAAAATTATTGCATGCGAGTATAGCGATTTTAGCGGGCATATTACAATTCAAACCCTGGCTTTTTGTGTTTTTGCCGCGCCTCAAGGGGGTTTGCTACACAGTTGACCAGAATAAAAGCTTAACGTCTCTCGTAGTTTATGCCAGCATGGACACACTTCTACTTGGCTCGGCAAAGGATGGAACCGCGTGGCACCTTTCACTCAAATTCTTCTTTTTGTTTCCTATGCAATATTAGGTTTGGCGATGATGATCGTTCCACCACGGTTGTTTGGGTGGGACCAGCAGTTATTCGGTTTTATCGGCATGTTTGTTTTTTTCGGCGCATGGCAGTTGCAAAACTGGATTGTGGCGAGCCGTACCGAAATCAATGCAAATACACGGTTGGACCAGCTTGAGGACGTAGCGCTTATCCTTCGCAAGGATGTGGAGCGTACACGTCGGGAAATGGCATCAAGAGGCCGGGAAGGTGAGGCCAAAAGCGAAACTCTGGTTTCGGAACTGAAAATGCTGCAAACGCTTCTCACTCAGGTTTCTCGAAAAGAAATAGAGCTCGGAAAGCCAGCTCCTGCAGAGGAAGCAACCAAGTCTTCTAAGGATGCCGCGCTTGAGCTCAGTGTCGATCACCTGCCCGCGGGCAAAGGCACTCCACTCGGCGGTGAAGCAGAAGCTGCAAGCGACAGCCAAGCTGAAGATGCAGAGGGCGAAGAGCTTGAGTTCGAGACCCCAGAAGAAGAACAGATGACAGAGGCGGATCTGGAAGAGCTGGATCTCACACCCGAGGAAGCCGCGCTGGTTGTGGTCGACGACGGCTCAAAGCCGTTACCGGACAAAAGCGATGCAGCAGATGCCAAGCCAGAGGCTGTTGTACCCACCGCAGCCCGGAAGGGCACGCCACAAAAAGGGCCAAAACGCAAAGCCCCTATTCGGCTTATCAAGCGCGAAGATCAGCTGCTTCAGGTCGTGCGCAGTAGCTTGTCCGAAAACCGTGTTGATTTATACCTGCAACCTATTGTTGGGCTGCCGTCGCGGCGCGTTGTGCACTATGAATGTTTCTCAAGAGTACGCGACGAAGAAGGCCGTATTATTCTTCCGCGCCAATATATGAATGTGGCGGAAACAAAAGGCCTTATCGGCACGATCGATAATCTGCTGCTGTTTAGATTGATCCAGCTTGTAAGGCGTCTTGGAAAACGCCGACCAGAGCTTCGTTTCTTTTGCAACATGTCACGTTATTCTATGATGGATGAGGAGTTTTTCCCTCAGTTTATTGATTTCATGACAGCAAATCGTGAATTTTCAGGGCGCTTGGTTTTTGAGGTGTCGCAAGAAGATTATAACGCGCTGGAAGGTGATGTTATTGATCGGCTGCAGTCGCTGGGGCGGAAAGGTTTTGGTTTTTCGATGGATCTGGTGAGTGACTTCAATCAGGAATTTGCGAAATTGGAAGGGCAATATTTCCAGTTCATTAAAGCTGATTTGAGCCATGTGTTGGCACATCATCCGGAGCCGGGAGACTTTGAGGCCTTCAAGTCCTCTTTGCGGCTTAAGGGTATGCAGTTTATCGCCAGCAGAATAGAAGAAGAAAAGAATGTCCTGAGAGCACTCGATGCCGGCGTTGAATATGCGCAAGGCTATTTGTTTGGCGAGCCAACATCCGCCAATGATATGAACCGTGAACTTTAGTATTTTCTCCGATGCCCAATAGGTCAGGCCAGGAAATTTTGCTGCCTGGCGGCTTGCAGAATGTCGCAGAGGGCCTGGAGCTGATCATATGCGACCTGTGGGGTGTTCTTCACAACGGAGAGAGCCCCTATGTAACAGCAATTAACGCAATAGCAGCGGCGCGTATGGCGGGTATTGAGACAGTTTTTCTGTCGAATGCCCCCCGACCCCGGGGCTTCGTGCGTGCCCATCTTTTGGATATGGGTGTGCCCGAAGATTTGGTAAACTATGTGGTGACATCCGGAGGGTTGGCCCGTGACGAAGTGCGGGCTGAGTTTGCTGGCAGCAAACTATATCATCTTGGCCCCCGGTCTGACCAAAATACTATAGACGGTCTGCCGGTCGACCTGGTGGACCACCCAGACGATGCGGAAGTTATTCTGGCCACTGACCTGGATTTTAAACGCGTAGAAGACCACCGACCTTGGCTTGCCGGGGCTGCCAGTAGGAAAGTTCCATTTCTTTGTGCAAACCCGGACCGCGTCGTCCATGTGGGTGATCAACTTCTTTTATGCGCGGGGTCTGTCGCAGACCTATATGACCGCATGGGCGGTGAGGTGCACTGGTTTGGTAAACCGACCGCCTTTTCTCTTATGTCATGCATTGCCGAATGTGGTCTGGCACAAGATACTGACCCAGGATCAATATTGATGATTGGCGATAGCTTGCAAACCGATATGGCGGGTGCCGAGGCGGCAGGGTGTCGCGGGCTATTTATCGCCGGCGGTATTCACAGAGACGACTATCCCAACATTCTTGCCGCAGCCGAGGGCGGGACAGTATCCACAGCCGAATTCAGAAAGATTTTCGGCGCAGGAAAAGCAATTCCCCACGCCGTAATGAAACAATTGGTCTGGTAGTGATTGTTAACCAAAGAGCGCGTCGATATCGTCCTGGCTAACTTCTTCGCCCGCGGGGAGTTCGTCGCTTTTGCCGTCTTTTGCCTTCTCTGCTGTCTCGGCTTTTTTTGCCTCTTCAGCAGCTTTGGCTCTTTTTGCTTTTTCCTCAGCCTTGGCTTTTTCTTTTTTTTCGACGTCGGCTACCGGATCGAAATCTTCTTCGAACATATTGTCTAGCTGTTTGGGGTCAACCGCTTTGGGTGGTTCCGGTTTGGGCTCAGGCTTAGGTTCTGGCGCGGGTTTTGGCTTTGCTTTTGGCGCAGGCTTGGCCTCCGCTTTTGCTGCTGGTGCCGGTTTTTCTGCTGGAGCAGTTGGTGCTTGTGCGGCAGGTGCAGCGCCTTCAGACCCCATCAATGCGTCAACTTCACCCTGATCAATGCCTTCGCCTTCAAGGGCAGGCCCAGAAAGCAGAGCTTTGTCTTCTGAAACAGGTTCTGCTTCTGCTTTTGCGTCTTCGATGTCTTCTTCGGTGACGCCAAGCAAATTTCGAAGCTCAAGGACGCGCTGTTCGATATGGGCCAGTGTTTCCACCACTTTGGTAATACGTTGTCCCGTGATGTCCTGAAATGAGCAGGCTTCAAATATAAGCATCACAGCGTCGTTCACTGTTGCTTGGTATGCAGCCGGATCTTCCGTGTCAGCACCCATAATTTCTTCGGCTGCGTTCATTATGGTGTTGGTGGCTTCTTCAGTTTGCTGCACGATGGCATCAAGCTCAAGCCCCGCGCGCGGAATACGTGTGCTTTCCAGGTCACCTGGCTGCAGGGAGGCAATTTCCTTGCGTGCATTGGTGATATAGTCGCTTAAAGAAAGAAACTCTTTGTATACTGATGTATCAATGGTTTTGAAAAACATCTGAGTAGTGGCAATCAGCACTTCGGTCACAGAGGCGACCTCTGTGAGTGACAGGCTGGCCGACTTTTGCTTGCGCAAATTGTCTACCAGCATACCTATTTGTCCCGATAGCGCCTCAGAACTCATTAGAAGTCCCCAACAACAGCAACCAGTTTTGTTTTGAGTGTCGCCGCATTGAAAGGCTTAACAATATAGTTGTTAACGCCAGCCTTCTTGGCTGCGATCACGTTATCTGTTTTGGATTCAGCGGTTACCATGATGAAAGGCGTGTCTTTCAACTGGTTGTCTGCACGAACTTCCTTCAGAAATTCGTAGCCCGTCATCGGCTCCATGTTCCAATCAGAAATAATCAGCCCATATTGGCGAGCGCGGGACTTTTCCAGTGCCTGTGCACCGTCTGTTGCTTCATCAACATTATTGAAGCCAAGTTGTTTCAACAGATTACGGACGATGCGAAGCATCGTCTTGTAGTCGTCGACGATCAGGATCGGCATATCCATATCAACGGCCATGATAATTCCTCAGTATTTGTTGTCGCATTTAAGAGCTTCGTCAAACGAGACCCGCTCATTCCCTATTCGGGACATTAGCCCCGATGTCATGAAGAATTGGTTAACCTAAAGATTGGTTGGTTTCAATTACTTCCGTCATCTTTCGGCAAATAATGAACCCAACTGCCTAAAATCCGCGTTTCAATAGCCTCGCTGCAAGGGCTAGCCTTGCTGTAGCGCATATTAATGCGGACGCCTAGGCGTTAGCATCCAAACAGCGATGCCTTCCAGCAATTTTCGGACATTTAATTTGCTTGCAGTATTTGCCGCGTTTGTGGCGTCTTTTTCGAATCGGTTGTGGCAGGTATCATGCGGAATTCGATCAGCACCTCAGCCATAGATGGAGCCGCCAAAATCTCCCAAAATTTGCACGGCCAACCCTAACGGCTGTGACATTGTCCCGGATTTAAGGCATGCGACACCGACGCTTGACAAAAAGGTGGCACGATCCCTTATCATGGTGTATGTCCCGGCGCAGCGCTGTAATATTGCGCGAACCTCAGCCTTTGATGTGTTGCTGTTTTGCTCGGTTGAACAAGGAAACCGGATGCGCCTTTTTCGGCATACAAATGAAATCCAATCCAATGACCGCGGCTGTGTGGTGGCGCTTGGCAATTTCGACGGGTTTCACCGCGGGCATCAGGTTGTTATTGGTGAGGCAGGGCGTTTGGCGCGCTCAATGGGCTTGCCATTGGCGGTAGTGGTTACCGAACCTCACCCCGTATCTTATTTCGCGCCGCACGTGCCCTCGTTCCGCCTTACGCCCTTTCGCGAACGGGCTCAACTGCTGGAAAATTTTGGCGTAGATCAGCTACTGGTGCTGCCTTTTGACAAAGATCTCGCAACCATGTCCGCGCAAGACTTTGTGCTTGATATTTTATGTGGAGATATGGACGCCAAGCATGTTTTTGTTGGTTATGATTACCGATTTGGAAAGGGTCGCGGCGGCGGTACCGATGTGCTCGGAGCCATGGGCGACATGGAAGGTTTTGGCCTTACGGTAATTAATGCGGTGACCGTGGGTCTCGAGGGCTATGCCGGGGAAGTTTATTCTTCGACAGTAGTTAGAAAAGCGCTTCAAAATGGCGAGGCACGGAAGGCGGCGGCCATACTTGGTCATTGGTTCACCATTAACGGCCGTGTCACCGAAGGAGATAAGCGGGGCCGCACTATTGGTTTTCCAACCGCCAATATGGAGCTTGGTGAAAGCTTACAACCTAAATTGGGTGTTTATGCGGTGCGTGCTCGCATCGAAGGCACCAGCAAGATAATTTCCGGGGTTGCAAATATTGGTAAACGGCCAACTTTCGACAAACGCGATATTATGATGGAAGTTCATCTGTTTGACTTTGATCAGGATATTTATGGCCAACATCTGCGGATTGAGCTTGTTGCGTTTCTACGGCCCGAGCAGAAATTTGACGGCGTCGAACCATTGAAAGCGCAAATCCATGATGATTGCAGAATTGCCAAAATAATATTAGCCGAACCGGAAAATGCAGCTGACCGCCTTAATGCCCCGACGCTGGATCAATATCTAAATCTGTTCCCGGAACCCCATATTCGCGCCCGTTGATTTACAAATGTTACCTTTCTGGCGCATGGTATTAAGCGTCGTGTAACTTGAGGGACAATTTATGCGGTTTTTGATTGTTATCATTTGCGCCTGTGCTGCGGGTTTCGGCCAATTATTAGCGGCAGACGAACCGGTTCGTCTGCTGACCTACACTGACTATGCACCGTATGTTTCCGACAAAGTGCCCGAAGGCGGCATGTTAACGGAAGTGATCAAGACGGCCTATGCTGAGCAAGGCGTTGAGCTGGAGGTGGTCTATGTGCCGTGGAAGCGCGGGTACCGTATGGTCCAGGAAGGGGAGGCCATCGGCACTTTTTCCTGGCAGCGGACGAAAGACCGCGAGCGTGACTTCTTGCTGTCTGACGCACTGTTCGCTGATTCGAACCTGATATTCACAACCCTTGCTGATTTTAAGCAGATAGAAGATCTGCGTTCACGACATAAGCGCGGTGAGACGTCCATTATTTGTATCCCCCTTGGCTGGACAATTCCTGCGAGGTTCAAGGCTTTGGTTGAGGAAAAAATAGTAGCGAGGGTTGCGCCCGAAAAAATTGGGTCTTGTTTGGAATTAATGCATGGCGGACGGGCTCATATACTGAATATCCCGCCGCTAACTGTTTATTTCGAAATGAATGCGCTCGCCGAAAGGCTTTCCGTAGAGCGTGATGTCATTCCTGGGTTTCGAGTGGTTGATTTTGATCCCGGGCCACTGGCCACCACGCACATACTTTTCGCCCGCACCAAAGAAGGCGCGGCAGCGGCCGCTATCTTTAAAAAAGGCTTTCAGGCGATTTTAGCCAATGGTCAATACAGCAAAATCATTAAGCAGCATTTGGCGTTATATCCCGGGATGGGCCGCGAGCAGGTTCTGAAGGATTTAAAAGAGATTGGTTTGCTTCCGGCGGCACCGTAGATCGCTAATCATTTAAATGGTTAGAATTTTTTTTTGAGCCGTATATAGTTCGGGCAAGATTTGAGCCTGACGGGTGGGGAGACTTTCGTGGAAATGCTATTTGATTATCACCTTTGGGTGAGTTTCCTAACGTTAACGTCGTTAGAAATTATCCTTGGCATTGATAACGTAGTTTTTGTAGCGCTGTTGGTGGGTCACCTGCCCGAAGGCCAGCGCGAAAAAGCCCGGGTCGCCGGGCTGTCACTGGCGCTGTTGATGCGCATAGTGCTTTTGTTGGGTGTAGCCTGGGTGATTAGCCTTAAAACTCCGTGGATCAACGCTTTTGGCCATTCGTTTTCAGGCAAAGATATATTGATGCTGCTTGGTGGTGGATTCCTTTTGTATAAAGGGACAAACAGTATCCACGATGAAGTAACGGGTGATAAACTTGAAGAGTTCTCGGCTTATTCGGGAGGTATGATGGCGGTGATAACCCAAGTGGTTTTAATCGATATTATTTTCTCGTTTGATTCTGTGATGACAGCTGTTGGGCTTACTGAAAACATATATATCATCATAGCGGCAATGACGGTGGCTATGGCGGTAATGATTTTCTCTTCCGGCCATATAGCAAACATTATTGAGCGCTTTCCGACGCTTAAAATATTGGCGCTGTCCTTTATCATGCTGATTGGTATCTTCCTTGTCGCCGAAGGGCTGGGTGTCCATGTTCCCAAGGGGTATATTTATTTTGCTATGGCGTTTTCTCTCGGCGTTGAGGTGCTTAATTTGCTTTCGCGCAAACGACGTCAGAATAAAAATACGAAATAGAACGGAAGTGTATGGTGAGGTGTTTTGTAAATGTTAACCCTGTGCCTTTTACATTAGAGCACGGATTGTTTGAACCAGATCGGGACCTTATTTGTGGCACTAGGTAGTAAAACTGATCTTCGAGTTTTGATCGCGATGGCGAACGGTCAGGCCGCGGAAGGTGCGCGCGCTGTTTTTAAGGAACAAGATGCCGCGATTTTTCAGGTAGCTGAAGGCAAGCAGGATGCGCTTGCCAAAATGCAAACGGCGACCTTCAATCTTCTGCTGGTCGAAGACACGTTTTCAGACCTGGGCGGTATTGATTTTATACGTTACGTCAGAATGACCAACAGCCCGGTGTCTGTTGCCCCCGTTATATTTGCGCTAAAGGAGCCCAGCCGCGATTCTGTGTTAGAGGCACGAAACGCAGGCGTGAATAAAATGGTAATCATGCCGTTCACCACGGCGTCTCTTCTCAAAAACCTGGCCGACATCATGCTCCACCCGCGTCTTTTTGTTCGAGTAACGGGGTATGATGGGCCGTGCAGGCGCTTGCAACAAGCGCCGCTCAAGGGGCCTGAACGCCGCGTTAAACAAGAAGGCGCGCTTTCAGTAGAAAAGCAGCAGCAGCTGTTCAAGGGGCTCTAAGGTTTAGCCTAAAGGTGCGGCGAGTTTCTGCAGCCGAGGTGCTTGCGGCAATTGGGTATTAACCTACTCGACAGACGCGGCGCACACTGATAAAAAGCGGCAATGACAAAACTATATTCAAATGGCTGGCCCCATGCTGCCAAATCAATACGAATTACTGGCCCGGCGCTTCTTTAGCGGCCGGGGTTTCTGGTTTGTCACTTTTCCAAGAATATAGTTGCTGAATAACAGGTGCCGTGGGCGCCGCTCAGCCCAATGATACGAGATACATAATCATGTCTGCACCTGACGATAAACGCGATTACCGCGATACAATTTTCCTTCCCAAAACTGATTTCCCCATGCGAGCGGGCCTGCCAAAGCGCGAGCCAGAATTTCTGGCGCGCTGGGAAAAGGAAGAAATTTTCTCCAAACTGAGGGAAGACAGCAAAGGCCGCGAGACCTTCATTTTGCATGACGGGCCCCCGTACGCGAACGGCAATATCCATATTGGCCACGCCATGCAGAAAACGCTGAAGGATATCGTTGTTAAAACCCAGCAGATGCAGGGCCGTGACGCGATTTTTGTGCCGGGATGGGACTGTCACGGTCTGCCGATCGAATGGAAGATCGAAGAGAAATACCGTAAGAAAAAGAAAAACAAGGATGATGTCGACCCGGTTGAATTTCGCCGCGAGTGCCGCGAGTTTGCGGACCACTGGATTGGGGTGCAAAAAGAGGAATTCAAACGCCTTGGTATCTTTGGTGATTGGGACAACCCCTACACCACTATGAATTTTGAGGCCGAAGCCACCATTGTTGAGGAGCTGCTGAAATTTTCAACCTCTGGCGCACTTTATCGCGGGTCAAAGCCGGTGATGTGGTCGCCGGTTGAAAAAACCGCGCTTGCGGAAGCCGAGGTTGAATATCACGACCATACCAGTGTGCAGATCGATGTTGCTTTTGACCTTGTAAGCACGGCAGACGATAGCCTGATGGGCGCCAAAGTGGTGATCTGGACCACCACACCCTGGACCATCCCCGCCAACCGCGCGGTTTGTTTCGGCCCCGACATTGACTATGTACGCGTCCGTGTGAACGCTGTCGCAGAAGATGCGCAGGCTGTTGTGGGCGACGAATTTTTCGTGGCTGAAGCTTTGCTTGCGGAGTTCGCTGAACGCGCGGGCTTTACGGGTCATGACACTGTATCGTCTGTGAAGGGCAGTGCCTTTGAAGGCACAATCTTGGCGCATCCGTGGCGCGGTCATGCGGACGCAGATGGCTTTTATGATTTCGACGTACCCATGCTGCCGGGTGATCATGTTACCACGGAAGCGGGCACCGGCTTTGTGCACACAGCCCCCGGTCACGGTGACGATGACTATCAGGTCGGCCATGTGAAGTTTGGTATTCCCGTGCCGTACACCGTGAATGAGGCGGGCTGTTACTATGAAAATGTAGCGCTGGTCGCGGGCCACCATGTTTACAAGGTAGCTGACACAGTTTGTGATTTGCTTGCGGGTGTTGGTGCGCTCAAAGGCAAGGGCAAGTTAACCCACAGCTATCCGCACAGCTGGCGCTCCAAAGCGCCGCTTATTTTCAGGAATACGCCCCAGTGGTTTATTTCCATGGAGAAAACCGGCCTGCGGGATACTGCAGTACAGGCGATTGAAGATACCAAATGGTTCCCCGCTTCCGGTAAAAACCGGATCACCGCCATGGTCGCAGACCGCCCTGACTGGGTGATCTCCCGCCAGCGTGCGTGGGGTGTGCCAATCACCGTATTTGTGCACAAGGAAAGCGGCGAGCTGCTGCAGGACGAGGCGGTCAATGCCCGCATTATAGACGCTGTGAAAAAGCAAGGGGCTGACGCATGGGTTGCCGTGCCCGCGCAGGATTTCCTCGGTGCAGAGTATAGCGTCGACGACTTTGAGCAAGTGAGCGACATTCTCGATGTCTGGTTCGATAGCGGCTGCACGCACGCTTTTGTACTGGAAGGCCGGGACGAGCTTTCAAGCCCTGCTGACCTGTATCTCGAGGGTACCGACCAGCACCGGGGCTGGTTCCAGTCAAGCTTACTCGAGAGCTGCGGGACGCGCGGCCGAGCGCCCTATAAGGCTGTCTTGACGCACGGGTTCACGATGGATTCTGAGGGCCGGAAAATGTCGAAGTCGCTTGGCAACACGGTGGCGCCGCAAAAAATTATCCAACAATACGGCGCTGATATTCTCCGCCTGTGGGTGGTTGCGGTGGATTATACCAGTGATAACCGTATCGGTGACGAGATCATCAAAGGCCAGGCTGACGCGTACCGCAAGGTTCGCAATACCATGCGCTATATGCTGGGCAACCTGGCTGGTTTTTCTGACGAAGAGAAAATGCCGGTGGACGAGATGCCTGAGCTGGAACGCTGGGTGCTGCACCGGCTCAATGAGCTTGATACGCTGGTTCGAACCCATACCAATATCTATGATTTCAATCCGATTTACCGTGAGCTGTTTGATTTCTGCAACTATGAGCTTTCAGCCATTTTCTTTGATATCAGGCGTGATGCTTTTTACTGCGACAGTGCCGATAATCACCGCCGCCGTGCCGCGCGCACTGTGCTCAACGAAGTGTTTCAGCGCATTGTGCTGTGGTTCGCGCCCGTGCTTTCTTTCACCTGTGAAGAAGTATGGCAGTCCCGCTTCGGCGAGGGCGCAACCAGTGTGCACCGCCAGCTTTGGCCAGAAACACCGGCTTCCTGGCGCAACGATACCCTGGCTGAAAAATGGGCCAAAGTATTGAAGGTTCGCGGCGTTGTAACATCAGCAATTGAGATCATGCGCCGCGACAAAGTGATTGGCTCCAGCTTGCAGGCTTCGGCTGACATCTATGTGGATGATAGTACATCCATTGACAATCTTGACTGGGCAGAAATCACTATCACATCAGGCGCTAAACTTTGCGTAGGCGATGTGCCGGACGGCGCATTTGTACTTGATAATGTGGCAGGCGTTGCCGTTGATATTTCGGTAGCGGACGGCGAAAAATGCGAACGCTGCTGGGTGATCAAACCAGAGGTCAGCGAAAACGGTGACCTTTGTGGCCGCTGCGCAGATGCGGTAGCGAGCCATGATGCGGCGGCGAGCGCCTGATGCTGATCGGCGATTATTTCAAACGAGGGCTTTTGTTCGCAGGCCTGCTTATTGCTGTTGACCAGCTTTCGAAATACTGGATTTTGAATGGCTTGAAGCTGGACGAAATCCATTCGATTGAAATTTTACCGTTCATGAGTTTCACCATGGTGTGGAACGAGGGCATCTCCATGAGCCTGCCGCTTGGGGACTGGCTGGGAAAATGGGGGCTGGTTTTATTAACCGCCCTTATCAGTCTTTGGCTGATCAATTGGCTCAGGACCACGGCGCGGAAGCTTGAGGCGTTTGCGCTCACGCTTATTATTGGCGGGGCTATCGGCAATATTATCGATCGGCTTATCCACGGCGCGGTAGCAGACTTTATTCACCTTCACGCATGGGGGTATAATTTCTATGTATTCAATGTGGCAGACAGCGCCATAACTGTGGGCGCAATATTATTATTGTTTGATGGCTTGCGGGAAAGCCGTAAAAGCCCTAAAAATGCCTCAAAGACCAGTGAGGTTGATGCCAAATAGCGGCGCGACCCTTAAGGAGAAGAGTGAATGACGCTCAAGTCTGCATCATTAATATTGTTAGCGAGCCTTAGCCTGGCCGCTTGCGGTGGTGGCAAAAAAGGCCCCGATGAATTTGAGGTATTAAGCCACGCGCCGCTGGTTATTCCGCCAGAGGCTGAATTGTCTCCGCCGCGTCCCGGTGAGCCCCGCGCACAGGAAATTGACCCTGGCCAGCAGGCTTTTGAAGCTTTGTTTCCTGGCAAGAAACTCACACGCTCCACACCAAAAAGCCTAAGCGAATATGGGCTTATTAAGCGTATGGCGCGCTCCAGCGCTGATATTCGGTCAAACGCAGGCGGCGCGAAGAACGCGGATGTTGTTAAGAAAAATCTGATTTTGGCTGATTTGCTTGAGGCAAAAGAGCGTATGTTCCAGCCAGACAATGTGGAAATCTACAGGGTTTCTGACGGCGGTTAAAACGCTTGCCGCATAAAAATTCAGGGCCGTCTGCATCATTTGGTGGAGGCGGCCTTTCTCTTTTCAGACAACCTTGTTAGGTTCTTTTTATGACCACGCAAGACCGACAAAAATTGCCAGTTGAAGCTGGTATTATCCGCCTCCTTAGTGAGAGCACCATCAACCGTATCGCGGCTGGTGAAGTGGTTGAACGTCCCGCGAGTGCGGTGAAGGAGCTGGTGGAAAATTCTATCGACGCCGGGGCCAGCCAAATCGATGTGGTGATGCGCGAAGGCGGGCGCACGCTTATTCAGGTTTCCGACAATGGCCGGGGCATGGACGAGGATGAGCTTGCCCTCGCGGTTGAGCGCCACGCTACATCCAAGCTTACGGATGAAGATCTGGTCAATATCGCATCGCTGGGTTTCAGGGGCGAAGCGCTGGCGTCTATCGGCGCGGTGGCAAGGCTTTCGGTAACATCAAAGGCGCGCGGCGCGGATGAAGCCTGGGCAGTGCGCGTAGACGGCGGCACCAAGCACGGCGTTGAGCCCGCTGCGCACACTGAAGGCACTCGCCTTGAGGTGCGCGACCTGTTTTATGCCACGCCAGCCCGGCTGAAATTTATGAAAACGGTCCGCACCGAATATGGCCAGGCATCTGATGTGATCAAACGGCTCGCGATGGCGCATCCGGACATTGCCTTCACGCTGTCAGACGGTGACCGCACCACGTTTCGCGCCCCTCCCGTTGGCGGCTTAGCAGGAGACGCCCGGCTGGAGCGATTGGGTGCAATTCTTGGCCGTGAGTTCCGCGAAAATGCTATTGAGATAGATGCCGACCGCGAAGGCCTTCGCCTTACGGGCTATGCGGGGCTGCCAACCTACAGTCGCGGCAATGCGCAGCAGCAATATTTGTTTGTGAACGGCAGGCCAGTGAAAGACAGACTGCTCATCGGTGCCGTACGCGGTGCGTATCAGGACTATCTGGCGCGGGACCGTCATCCTGTGCTCGCCCTGTTTCTCGATGTGCCCGCAGATTTTGTTGATGTGAATGTTCATCCGGCGAAAGCCGAAGTGCGTTTCCGCGACGCCGGACTTGTGCGAGGGTTAATCGTTTCTGCGCTGAGGCACGCGCTAGCGGCTGCCGGACACCGGGCATCAACCACAGTTGCGGGCGTAGCGCTCGGTGCCATGCGCAGTGAAGGCTCAGGCCCCGGTCTGCCGTGGCGCGGTAGCCGCGAGCGGCCCGGCCTGCCCGCAGGCTTTCGGCAAGCTGTGGATATGGTGTATGGCCCTGCGCCTTCAAGTGGCGGCGCGTTTGCGGAAGACAGCCAGATGGGTTTTGACCCTTCTGGCGAGATGGGTGCGCCTAGCGCCCGTCCGCTGGATGCAGCTCACCAACATGAGCCTGTATCAGAAGCAGATCAAAATTTCCCGCTGGGTACAGCGAGGGGGCAGGTTCATGCCACCTATATTGTCAGCCAAACCGGCGATGGTATCGTGATTGTTGATCAGCATGCGGCGCACGAGCGGCTGGTTTATGAACGTATGAAAAAGCAAATTGCCGCCACAGGCGTTGCCAGGCAGTCGCTGTTGCTCCCCGAGGTAGTAGAGCTCGATGAGTTGGCCTGCGCGCGGCTACTGAAGCGCATAGAAGAACTGGAAGCGCTGGGCCTTGTTATTGAGCCCTTTGGCGAAGGGGCAGTGATGGTGCGCGAAGTGCCAGCCATGCTCGGCAAGCTGGACGCCAAGGGACTGGTGCGAGATCTGGCCGACGAGATCACAGAACTTGATGAAGCATTGTCGCTCAAGGAAAAGCTTGAGGATGTGTGCGGCACCATGGCCTGCCACGGTAGCGTTCGTGCAGGCCGCAGGTTAACAACGGACGAAATGAATGCGCTGCTCAGGGAAATGGAAGCCACCCCGCATTCTGGCCAATGCAACCACGGTCGCCCCACCTATGTGGAATTGAAACTCGCGGACATCGAAAAGCTGTTTGGACGGCGTTAGGCGAATTTTGCGCGCAGCTCTTTGATCAAATCAGCGCTCATTTCCATGTTCTCCTCTTCGCTATCGAGGATTTTGTTGATCAGGCGACACTTGAAGGCGCTGGCATCAAAGCCTTCTGGCAGGTTTTCCACGCCAGCCGCATCAAGCATAAAATCGACCATGCGATTTGAGGCATGAATGCGTCCCCACAGATAATCATTTTCACGGGTGCCCCGGCTAAAGAAGGCGCCAAAATTAAATAATTCTGTCCCTTTTAGCGGGTTTTTCCCGTCTGCCAAATGGCCGCAGTCCAGCGGACTTATGCGGTCAACACGTATTTCGTCTACTTCCAGAAGGTCGGTGCGCGCGGTCATTGGCTGGGTCAGTACGTCATAAAAAGCGTAACCCACATAAGCCCGGAACAAGGTGACCTTCAGGTCACGGTCCCGCAAGCTCGATAGTGTCATCGCCATAAATTCGTCGGTTATATAATCAATATCCTCAAGCATCATCAGATCGCCGATTTTCCTGAGGGCAGGGCCGATTGTATCCGCTGACAATTCGCTTTTGTCGGGCCATACATCCAATAGGCCTTCAGTGAAAGTTTCGACCTGCCAGCGGGCGCGGTATTCCTCCAAACGCTTGTAAATTTCGCGCTTGGTTAGCTTATAGAAGGCGGTCGGCGTTCCTTCTTTATGGTGCTGCAGAAAGTGATTAAGCCGCTTTACGGTAAAACGAAGCCGCCGTACACGGAAGTCCACATCGTAGCGGCTGAGGAAGTTCACATAAGACAGCAAATCAGCGTAGGCATGGTCGCTAACAAGGCCAAGGATTTGTTGATCCGCGGCCCATGTGTCCACCAGCGCTCGGGTGTCGGCGTAATTCAGGTTATGGCCTTCATGCCGAGCCAAGGATACCAACAGGCTGGTGAGGCGCTCCAGCAGCTGCTGTATTTTGCTTTGGATATAGGTGCCGTAGGCAAAGCCGGATTTTTCCTGCGCCAGCCGGTGGGCCCGTTCACGCCACCCTGCCAGCATGGCGGTTTCCACACGGCGGTCGCTTTCCAGGTCCAGCATATTATCAACAAGCAGCCGCACGTCTGCCTCGATGGTTTCAAATACGCTTTCAAGCCGCCGGGCTTCTTTGTTGCTTTCTTCGATAGCGCGCAGGTCGCCGTAAATTGGGTCGCTGCGCGGGATTTCGGCCAGCGACGATAATATGGTGTGAAACCATCCGGGTTTCTCTGTCGGCCCCGTCCCTTCGGTTTCGGCCGGGTCGTCGGGCAGTGGGTCAACATAGATGATGCGCCGGTCTACTTCTCGGTGGGCGGCACGGGCCTGCGTGGCGTTTATCGCCTCGGCGAACGGTTTATTATTTGTAACGCCGCCATCGATGAAAGACATGGTCTCCAGCGCGTCTGGGTCTGCCACGTGATTTGGGAAATTTTTAGCGAGGAACGCCTTTTTGTCGGGCCAGCCGCGCCTGACCTTCGCCAAATAATTCTCCACATCGCGAAGCGTGACAGGAGGAAAAGCGCCGGGGAAACTTGATGTGGCGCGGGCAGCAAAACCAAGGCCCGCGATATTATCATCTGCCATGTCGCTAGTGCTTTCCTGGCCCTCCGCATCCTGGTAGGAAAAATTCATGGTTATTTTATGCTGGCGTTCGCTTATTTCTTTGGGGTCATGCAGCTTCAACCGGCGGGTTTGGCCAAAGAAATTGGTCAGGCTGACAAACAGATCAAGCTTGTGGCCTTTGGGCATAAGCGTGGCGGTGCCATCGGCCGCGCCCATTGATGAGCAGGCGTTTATCATCCAGGAAAGCATACGTTCGCCGGAAAAAGGTGGCTCAAACCAGCGGGATCTCAGGAAGCGGGAAAGCTTTCGTTTGCTTTCGCTATCCAGGTTTTCAGAACCAAAAATGCGGTTGCTGGCAATCCAGATCAGCGGATACATGAAGAACTTACTGGTGCGGTTGGCGATGGTTTTTTGGTCCATCAATTCTTCGATGTCGCCAAGCTCCATCCAAAGGTTTCTAAGAGGGTCAAAGTCCAGATCGTGCGCAAGTGCCCGGGACAGGAAAATTCCGTTGATACCGCCAGCAGACGCACCTGAAACTACGTCAACGATGACGCGCAGGTCTATTTTTTTGCCAAGAATTTTAAACAGTTCGAAATACAGGTCTTCGCTGTCGGTCGCATAGGGCCGGCGCGGCGCGGCTTGTTCAAAGGTGTCGCGGCCACCCTCGGCGCTTTGATAGGCGCGCGATGCCCGCACGAGCTTTAAAATCTCGTGGCTAATGCCGTTCATATAAACTGCAAGCGACGCGCCGCCATAACAGACAAGCGCCAGTCTGAGTTCCAGTTCACGCATCTTGCGGTTCCTCGAAAGGCCCTGGTGGGCAATTAAGCGCTTATAATTGTTGCATATTTTAGGGCGCGCCCAAAGAAATTTGTGCACGCCCTAATGGCAGGCTAATTATCACCCAGGGACTGGTCCTGCCGATTGCTCAGTTATTTTTTGGCGGATTTGGTGTCTATCATTAAATCCAGGCCCTGCATGTTGGCCGGAATAACCACCACACTGCCTTCATTGTCGGCGAAGCCTCTGAGTGCAAGATTGATCTCATGCTGCAAATATTCGGCTGTAAGGCTGGCATTAATAATGTCATTTGCCTTGGCGATGCCTTTGGCACGCTCAATTTCAATCATGGCTTCCTGCTGCGCGATTTCGACCTCCAGCTTTTTGGCTTCGAGTTTTTTCTCAAACTCAACGGCCAGCTGGATGCTGCGTTCGATGCTGGGGTCGGTGTTTAGCGCGCGAATGATCACGCGGGTAACCTCAAAAACGCCTTCATCGGCACCGTCTAGCCTGCTCTGCAACAAGGCGGCAACATCGTCGCCAAGTGCTTCGCGCTTTTTGTGTAATGCGAGCGAATCGATTTTTGCGACCGCGTCATAAGCAGCCCCCCGCGCTTCGCGCCACACCAATTGATAAGCCGGTGAATAGCCACCCGAAGCGTTTCTTGCCCGGCTACCTGAATATTTTATGTCGGTTTCCGCTACTTTGGTTGGAATGACCCGGTAATAGACCGTTACATCCAGATCTTTCAGCGACAGATTGTCAGCCGCTTTGGGCCTCAGGTCTCGAAGGTCAAAGGCAATTTCTTTGGTGATGAAAATATCCGCCGTGGTGACCAGCGGCACGCGCCAATGTACGCCCTCGCCAACTTCCTCCGGATTTACGGTTCCAAGGGTTTTTTCCACAGCGACTTCGCCGGTTTCGACAACATAAAATCCGCAACTGCCGAGCAGAAAAATTAGACCAAAAAATACCAATGTAAGAATGCGTGATGCAGACTTCATACGTCCTCTCCCAATTTTTTGTGATAAACCTTAGATGGGTACTATTGGGGAAATTACAATAGGTACGTGTATTCGTGTGGCCTGATGGAACAGTGTTAACTGTTTGCTTTTAAAGATAAAAATACAGTTCTTTGCTTGCCCTGGGAGCGGTCGTCAATAATTTCCAGCGAGGCGGGAAGTGACAAACCGTCGTCGCTTTTAAGTTCGCAGATTATGGCGCTATTGGGGTTAATCCAGCCCGCCTTGATGAGGCTTTCAAGCGTAGGCTCAACAAGGCCTTTGCTGTAAGGCGGGTCCATAAATACGATATCATACGGTGCTTCTGCAGCCGGTAAATTGTGGGCGTTCGTTGTCAAAAGTGTCGCAATTTTGTCCACTTTCAAGGCGCGAATATTTTGGCGGATGCAATCAATAGAAGCCGGGGACTTTTCCACGAAAGTAGCGCTCACCGCGCCGCGCGACAGGGCCTCAAGGCCGAGGGCACCACTGCCGGCAAACAGGTCTGCGACACGGGCTCCGGCCAAATCCGGGTAGCGGCCATGCTCCAAAATCGAGAAAACACGCTCTCGCATGCGGCTGCTTGTTGGCCTCACGGTGTTGCCAGCCGGCACTTCCAGCCTTCGGCCTCGAAATTTACCGGCAACGATGCGGCTCATTTTTTGCCCCGGTTGGGTTTGCCCTTACTGCCCGAAAGCGCTCGCTCCTGCCCTTTTGGTGGGCGGCCTTTAGGCGTGCTGTCTGAGGCGTGTCGCCTTGTACTGCCGGGTTTGGCTTTGCCGCGTTCGAAACTCGGTGCGGATTTCTTGTCGCTGGATTTAGCGTCCGGTTTTACGCTTAACCGCTTGCGGCCGTCTTTGGTGGCCCCTGTATCTTTGCGCTCATCCTGCCCATGTCCGGCCTTAAATTGCCGCCGCCGTTTGGCGCCGGGCTTGTTGTTCGTGTCTTTTTTGGCTTTGGCCCATTTGCTAGGGTCGCGCTTGATTGTGTCAGTACCCACCACCTGCGGCGCATCGCCGAAATAGTCAGATAGCACCTCATAAAGCTGCTTTTCGCCAACTTGTGCGATGCTGGAGACCTCAAGCGTTCCCAGTGAAAATGGACCGTAATTGGTGCGTATCAGGCGGTTCACGGCCAACCCTAGGTGTTCCATCACTTTTCGTACTTCGCGGTTTTTGCCTTCGCGGATAGCGATGGTGAGCCAGGCATTGCTGCCCTGCTGGCGCTCCAGCGATGCATCGATCGCTCCGTAATGCACGCCGTCAATGGTTACGCCGTCTTTAAGGCCAGCAAGCGCCTTCTCCTCAACGCGGCCATAAACCCGTACGCGGTATTTGCGCAAAACCGAATTGGCAGGGAGCTCCAGCCAGCGTGCTAGCTCGCCGTCATTGGTGAAGAGCAGAAGCCCTTCCGTATTCATGTCGAGCCTGCCAACGGATATCACGCGTCCCATATGAGCGGGCAATTTATCGAAAACCGTTTCGCGGCCTTCCGGGTCGCGGCTGGTGGTTAGTGTGCCGCGGCGCTTGTGAAACCGCCATAATTTGGTTTGTGAAACCTCGGCAACAGGCTGGCCGTCTACCATGATGCCCTTGAGGCTTGTTACCAGGGTTGCAGGTGTTTCCAGTATCTTGCCGGAAATGGCAATTCTGCCATCGGCGATCATGCGCTCAACTTCGCGGCGGGAAGCCACGCCGGCGCGCGCCAACACTTTGGCGATGCGTTCGCCTTTTTGCGGCGCGTTTTCAGATTTATCGGTCTCTGTCATGGAGCGCACCATAGGGATGTCAGCCACCGGGCGCAACCATTTGAGTGCTATGGCTTGACGCTTTGCAGCATACTGGTTTACGCCAAGATTATGATTGATCAGTTTCCTCATATGCGTGCCGCGCTCGAACTGGCTCGTTTAGCCGCGAAAGAGGGCGAGGTGCCCATCGGCGCGGTCATTACCGGGCCTGACGGCACGGTGTTGGCCAAAGCTGGTAATCAGGTGGTGGGGCCCCATGATCCAACGGGCCATGCTGAACTAATCGCGATCCGCAAGGCAGCGACCAAGCTGGGCTCTGAAAGACTGGAGGGATGCAGTCTGTATGTAACACTGGAGCCTTGTGCAATGTGCGCACAGGCCATTGCATTCGCCCGTATTGCCCGGCTTTATTATGGTGCTGACGACCCCAAGGGTGGCGGAATTACGGTAGGTGCACGCATATTCAGCCAGCCAACAACACACCACAAACCCGAAATTTATGGCGGCATTTTGGAAGAAGATGCTGCTGAATTGCTTAGAGACTTTTTCCGCGCCCGGCGTTAAGCTCTTTTCATGGGAGAAGATCTCGGCGCAAAAATAACGGCTTATCTGAGTGAAGCATGGGCCTGGTTTCAGAACACATTTCTGGAACCTGAACGGCTTGTTGAGCTTGTTGCTATAATTTTGGCTGTTTTTGCGGCGCGTATCAGCTGTAATTACCTGCATCGCGGAATTATGAGCGCTTTCGGCGAACACCCGTGGGTGCAAAAAGCAGACAGGCGGTTCTTGCTGCCAATCCTCACGGCAGCCGTTGCCATATTGTTGATGTGGACAGCCATACTGCTATTGACCCCCTTTATGGCAACCTACCTCTTGTCCGTGACGACCAGCCTTTATACGGCCTGGCTTGTGATAAGGCTTGCAGTTGGCATGCTGGCAAACAGGGAGCTGGCCAAACTTGTTGCGGGGTTGGTGTGGTCTGTAGCGGCACTGAACATAATGGGCATTCTTGATCCCCTTATTACTGTTCTTGATGAAGCCAAATTGCCTCTTGGTGAAATAGAAATGAGCGTTTTATCGCTGCTCACTGGTCTTATTTCCTTTGCCTTGCTGATATGGGGTGCGTTTGCGTTGTCGGCGCTGATTGAACGCCAGCTTAAGGGCATGGAGGGGGTTCCGCCTTCTGTACGCGCCCTGATGACCAAAGTTGGCAAAATTGTGCTGGTTTCCTTGGCTTTTCTAATTTCGCTGAATGCTACGGGCATTGATCTCACTGCGCTTGCTGTTTTCGGTGGCGCGCTTGGCGTTGGTCTGGGTTTTGGCCTTCAAAAAGTTGTTGGTAATTTTATCTCGGGGATCATTCTGCTGGTTGACCGTTCCATCAAGCCCGGCGATGTGATTGAAACCGCTGGCACCTACGGCACCATCAATCGTTTGGCAGCGCGTTATACCAGCGTGATCACGCGTGACGGCACCGAATTTCTGATCCCGAACGAGGATATGATAACACAGCCCGTTGTAAACTGGTCGCATAGTCACCGTTTGGTGCGCCGGCGCATTCCGGTACAGGTGTCGTACCAAAGTGATATCAGGCAGGCGATGGCCCTGATGGTGGAGGCGGCAGAATCTGAAACTAGAATTTTGAAAAAACCGGCGCCGCGCACGCTGATGCGCGGGTACGGAGAAAACGGTGTCGATTTGGAACTCCGTATGTGGATTGACGACCCGCAACATGGTGTTTCCAATATAGCCAGTGATGTGATGCTCCGAATATGGGACAAATTCCAGGAAAATAATATTGAGTTCCCATACCCGCAGCGGGTGGTGCATGTAAAAAAAGACGCCGGGGATAACCCGGCAGTGTTGGGAGTGTAAAACGACAGCAAAATATCAAGCTGAACAGGGAGTTGACCGATGAATATTGGTAAGTTTGTTTTGAATGTTGTTGCAGTGTTTGTGCTTTATGGAATTTTATATGCGCTTGTAATGCCGGTAGTCTTTCCTGCCGCCATGGAAAGTCTGGTGGCGGCGTCGAAACCTCCAGAAGAAGCTATGATGGCGGAAATGGCCTACCATTTGGTGCAGACAATAGTGGTTGTGTGGCTATTCGCCAAAGCTGTCGGCTCAGGCGACCTCAAGGACGGTGCTATTTTTGGCCTGATGATTGGCTTTTACCTGATGGCAACAGACTCTGTTTGGTTTACGGCCCTCAGGGATTTTCCAGCAGCAGACGCCCGCATGGGCCTCAGTATTATGAACCTGGTCAACAGCACAATTGTTGGGGCTTTCCTAGCCTTTATGCACGGCAAGGGCTGGGGTGTAACCACGGCACAAGACGGCTCCTGATCTAAGCGGCGTCTATATAGGCCCAGTAAGCCTCGGCGAGGCGTTTGGCGGTGGCACCGGGCGTGCCGTCGCCAATTTGTGCGCCATCAAACTCTACGATGGGCATCGCGCAGCTGGTGCTGCTAGTGAGAAACATCTCGGAAGCGGATTTTGCTTCCTCCAATGTGAAGGCTCGTTCCTCCACTTTCATTTGCAGCTCGCCAGCGATCTTCATCAGTGTCGCGCGGGTGATGCCTGGTAGAATATTATCGCCGGTGGAACGGGTTACCAGTGTGCCGTTTTTCGCAACCATCCAGATGTTGGTGCTGCTGCCTTCGGTTACATGGCCATCTTCGTCATAGAGTACTGCTTCAAAACTGCCAGCCTCGCGCGCTGCCTGTTTGGCAAGAATGTTGGGCAGCAATGAAATGGATTTTACGTCGCAGCGCCCCCAGCGGATATCTGGCTGGCTGGATACTTTAATGCCAACCTCAGCGCGAGCTTTCACGGCTGCGAGATCAAGCCGCCGAGCTGTGACCACAAGTGTGGGCACGGCCTCAGCCGGAAAGGGATGATCCCGTTTTGCGACACCTCTCGTAACCTGGATATACAGAAATGCGTCACGCAGGCGGTTGCGGCCTATTGTCTCTTTAAAAACAATAGCCATGGCGCGGCGGCCCATTGGCATATCGATTTGAAGCTCGCGCAAGCTGCGCTCCAGTCGGTCCAGGTGGGGTTCCAGATCGACCAGTTTGCCGCCTGCAACCGTGATGCCCTCATAAACCCCGTCGGCAAATTGGTAGCCGCGGTCTTCAATATGTACAAAGGCCATATCCATCGGCACATAGGCGCCATTTACATAAGCAATGCGTGACATGTCAGCTTCCTTTTGCGGGCGGTGGCACCCTATAGGGTTTGATAAACAGCATCAATAGCAGCGCGGGCAGGATGATCAAGCACGTGGCGAAGGTGAGAGCAGGCAGCCCATACCCAATGAAGGGTGCAACCGCTGCGGTGGCTGCCGCTGCGAGGGCAGTTACGGCCACCAACATCAAGGCCGCAGCCCGGTCGTCGTCATCTTGCGCCGCAACAAGAGCCTGTAGAAATCCTGGTCCGCCCCTGATGCCAAGTCCTGTATTCAGTATCCAGAACAGAAAAATGAGGTCGCCCGGTTTGTTATTGCCAAACAAGGCATAACCAAGCAGGGCTAGCGCCCCAAACGCTGATACAATTGTGCCAAGCATAACTGTTGTTTCAGTTCCCCAGCGTTTAACCAGACTGCCAGAAAAATTGGCAAAAACTATGAAAAAGCCGACACCAACCATTTGCATGTTAATAAAATCAGCAATGCTACCGTCCATTGTTTTGATAATTACAGCAGGCGCGGTGAAAACAAAGGTTAGCAGTCCGCCCAAAACTGCCGCGTGGCTGAGTGCATAGCGCAAATAGAACTTGTTTCTAGTCAGGCTTAGGTAACTGCCGGGCTTCAGGTTGGCCTTGGTGCCAATGTGCGGCAACAGTTTCGGGCGCACAACAACGATGGCGCAGATGATGCCAACCAACAAGCTTGTGAGAAAAAAGGAAGCTGTCCAGCCGTAGGATTGGTGCAGCCAAGCGCCTGCGATTGGGGCAAGGCCTGGCACCAGCGCTTCTATGCTGCCCATGGCGCTGATCGCGCGTACCGCGCCCAATTCTGAAAAGAGGTGACGGATAAGGCCGGGGGCTATAACAGCAGCACCAGAAGCAGCGATACCTTGCAAAAAGCGTACGGCGACAAGTGTTTCAATTGACGGGCTATAGCCTGCGGCAAAAGAAAATCCCGCATAAAAAAACAAAGAGCCAATGAAAAGTCGACGTCTGCCAAAGCGTACTGCGAGGCTGCCAAATGTGATAAGTCCTATCATGTTGCCTGCGACAAAGGCAGCGAGCACAAGCTGGCTGAGGGTGGTCGTTGTATCAAATAGTTCGGGAAATTCCGGGACAGAGGGGAGCACCAGATCGATCCCTGCGAGCCCGAGCACCGTACCCGCAACAATCGCTACAAATGCAAACATGCGCGATACGTTGGGGCTTTTTTCGGCTTTGATTGCATTGTTCATAATATTGGTATTTCTACTGGTGCAAAATTAGGTGAAAATTACCCTGACGCATCAATTACTGTGGCTTGCAGAGGCATGCAAGCTTCTGCGCCAAATGTTTTTTTCAACTCATATTCCAGCGCGGAAATGATTTCTCGTACGTTGCCCCCCGCATTGTTAATTTCACCGCATACGGGATTTCCCAGTACCAGGCCTTCTGCGAATGCGGGTATATTCTGTAAGTTGACGCGGTGATCAACGGTGGTGGTTAAAATAGTGGTGAAGCCTGCTTGTTTTAATGTTTCATGAATGGCGTCTTTATCATGATAACCAAATGGAATTTCGTAAAATTTGGGTGGATCGCTATTCAGAAATTTGGCAATTGTCTCATGGGCCAATTCAGCAAACGGGTTTTGGACCCAACTTTCCCAAACGCTAAAAATATAACGACCACCCGGGGTTAATACACGGAAAGCTTCTTTGAAAGAGCGCAGTTTGTCGGGAAAAAACATGACACCAAATTGGCAAACAACCATATCGAAGCTACTGTCGCTGAATGGTAATGCGAGTGCATCAGCAGTTTGGAAATCTGTGTTCGGCACGGAAGACAGCTTTTCTTCAGCGATGTCCAGCATCTCTTGATTTAGATCAGTAGCCGTTAGTGCCGCGTCTGCTGGCAATCTATTACGTAGTTTTTGGCTTACAATGCCAGTGCCAGCTGCAAGCTCAAGCGTGTGTTTTGGCGTATAATTAGCAACACGTTCCGCAATATCTGATGCGTAAAAATTGAATAAATTGGGACCCAACCCTTCGTCATAATATCGAGGAATATCTCCAATAAAACTCGCTGAATTTGACACGCTAGCCTCCTGTTAAAATTAATGAGTCCTGACCTTAGACAAATAAGTTCGTCGAGAACTCCATTATGATCAGGCGTAACTATGCGCTTTTGGTTTTTATGGCTTTTTCGACGATACAATCATGAAACTGATTCACCAAGTCTACGACAGTGTCTGGTGCTTCCACCTGCGGATAATGGCCAATGCCAGGCAAACGGGCCAGCTTCGCTTTGGGGACCAGCTTTGCCCAACCGTCTGCCGCATGTTCGCCGGAAACCGGGTCGGCCAACCCGTTAATCATCATGAGCGGCATGAAAGCATCTTTAATGGCACCCACCCAGCGGTCCGCATGGATTTCTCGTTCCGCCATATAGCGAATGCGCCGCGCGAGCGAGCCGCGGCCATTCACGCCGAGCATAGCCGGCCAAAACTCTTTCAGTTGGCGGCCAGAAGGCTTTGTGGCCGCACCAAATATCTCGGCAAAACCACGCAGAAACTTTTCTTTGCCTGCAAACCGCGCCAGTAGAGGGCCAAAGCGCCCGGCAAGCAATTTTTGAACTCGTCGTGGTCGGTGCAGGCTGGGGATCATACCGCCGTTTAAAAAAACACCCGAAAGAATGTGAAAGGATAGTGAGCTTTCATTGTGGCGCGCGATCAGTTCCTGCGCCACAGTATCCCCTACATCATGGGCCAAAATATGGGCTTCTTTAATACCACGGTGTTTCATCAGTGCTTCGATCATGTCGGCTTGGTCCATGATGCTGCAGGGTCGCCGTTTTGCGTTGAGCGACTGACCGTAATCGAGCAAGTCCGGCACCACCATATGAAACCGGTCAACAAAATAGCGCGATATCCAACACCAGTCCCAGCCGCAGGTGGGAAAGCCGTGCAACATCAAAAGCACTTCGCCTTTGCCGCCGCGTTGGAAATACACATTGTGGTCTCGCCATTCGAAATATTTTCCGCACTGTTTCCACTGTGCAAAAGATAGCGGCGCCTTTTCGATCGTCATTTTTGTCCACACTTATTTTTCGTTACGGCTTCTGCCGTTTGGGCGTGCGCACCCGATTAAAATACGGCACGCCATCATTAGCATGTTAACTAGTGCGGTATGGCCATGCAGGCAAACAGCGAAGTGACTTTCTTTTTCTTTGTTGCTGATTTAAGCCAGTAAAGTGAAGTGAGTAACCGGAGCGTACCATGCAAAAATTTCCAACGTTTGTTAGCCATCTTGAATGCGGTATTTCAGGTGCGTGTGATTATAAGCCCGGCGAATTACACGGGCTGTCCAGGGAAGGGCGCCCCCTTTTGGTGCGTTACGATCTGGACGCCGTAAAAGAGGCAGCAGATAAAGACGAGGTTTGGGCGCGTGGCGGCGGATTTTGGAAATGGCGCGAACTGCTGCCGGTTATGCAGAGTGAAAATATTGTCACGCTGGGTGAAGATGATACACCGCTCTTAAGGTGTAAAAATTTGGCGGCAGACCATAAGGTAACTGGCGATATAATCATCAAGGACGAAGGCCGCTTGCCAACAGGCAGTTTTAAGGCACGAGGACTTGCGCTAGCGGTCGCGATGGCAAAAGAGCTGGGGCTCAAGCGTTTGGCCATGCCTACAAACGGCAATGCGGGCGCTGCCATGGCAGCCTATGCCACGCACGGCGGGTTGGAGAGTTATATTTTTGCGCCGGACGACACCCCCGAAGCCAATATTCGCGAAATCGCGCTGATGGGCGGCAAGGTTTGGCGGGTGAACGGGCTGATAAATGATTGCGGTAAAATTGTGGGTGACGGCAAAGAGGCTATGGGCTGGTTTGATTTGTCGACCCTTAAGGAACCTTACCGGATTGAAGGCAAAAAAACCATGGGACTGGAACTGGCAGCCCAACTTGGCTGGCATGTTCCCGATGCCATTTTCTACCCAACCGGCGGCGGAACTGGCCTGATAGGCATGTGGAAGGCCTTTGATGAAATGGAAAAGCTTGGCTGGATTGGTTCAAAACGACCAAAGATGTTTGCCGTGCAGGCAACCGGGTGTGCGCCTATTGTTAAGGCGTTTGATGAAGGAAAGCGGCATGCCGAGCTATGGCAAGATGCTCACACGTTTGCCGCCGGGATAAGGGTGCCTGTCGCAGTGGGGGATTTTCTAATATTGGACGCAGTTCGGCAAAGCGGCGGCGCTGCTATCGCTGTCGGTGATGACCAGATAGAAGCTGCGCGGTTTGAAATTGGTGCGAGGGAAGGTGTGCTGGTTTGCCCCGAAGGTGCGGCCACTTTTGCAGCGTACCAACAGGCCATAAAAGATGGCCATACAGACAGAAGCGATACGGTGATGTTGTTTAACTGTGGCAATGGTTTGAAATATAGCATGCCTGAAGCGAACAATTTCTTGGATAGACATAAGCCTATCAATTATGACTTAATGAAACGGGCATAAATAACAGGGGTTGGGACGTGAAAATTTTAACAGGTTTATTGGTTGCATTTGGTGTTGCTGTCGCCGGATTTGGCGTTGCTGGATTGCGCGCTGAGCCGCTTGACTATTATCTCGTGGAGGGCGTGAGTTATGACCAAACCATGCCGAAACCCTCTGAGGTTTTTGGCCATGATATCGGTGATCAGCCGGTGCGCCATGACCAGATGGTCACTTATTTAAGGCAACTGGCGGAAAACAGCCCACGCATATCGGTGGAGACCATTGGTCACAGCCATGAGGGTCGCCCGATCCTGTTTTTTGTTGTTACCAGCCCGGAAAATCACGAACGCTTAGATGCGATCCGCGAAAACCAGCTTTTGCGCACAGACGCCAAAACCTCAAAGCGGGCAAATGATGATATGCCTGTCGTTACCTGGTTGAACTACGGCGTGCACGGCGCGGAAGCCAGCGGAATGGATGCCGCTATTCCAACGCTTTATCATTTGGCCGCTGCACAGGGCGAAAAGGCCGCTGATCAGTTGGCAAACAGTGTAATTTTGATCACTGCCGTATTTAATCCGGACGGCCACGCGCGCCGTGCGGCGTGGGTAACCCAGTATGGCAGCGATGTGCCGGTTAGCGACCCCGCGAGCGAAATTCACAATCAGAATTGGCCGGGCGGGCGCACCAATCATTATTGGTTTGACCTGAACCGCCAGTGGTTGCTGCAAACCCAACCTGAAAGCCGCGCATGGCTTAAAAAGTGGCATGAATGGAAGCCTCAGGTTTCTGCTGACTTTCATGAAATGGGCACAAATAGCACTTATTATTTTCACCCCGGCGTGCCGACGCGCAAATATCCGCTTATCCCCGCCGAAGGACGTAAGCTTGCCTATGAAATTGCCGGTTATCATGTGAAATGGCTCGACGGCCAAAGAAAGCTTTATTTCTCGGAAGAAGGTTTCGACAATTATTACATAGGCAAAGGATCTACATACCCGCAGGTTAATGGGTCTTTGGGCATCTTGTTCGAAGCTGGTGCTCAAATGGGCATTGTTAAGGAAAGTGACCAGGGCCTGAAATCATACTCTGAAAATGTGCAAACGCACGTCGGCACCAGCCTATCCACGATAGAAGGCGCTGTGGCGATGCGTGCTAAATTGCACGGCTACCAACGTAAATTTTTCCGGGATGCGCCAAAGCTTGCAAAAGATGATGATGTGAAAGGGTATGTGTTTCGTGCCCCCGAAGACCATGTCCGCCTCGATATGTTCCTCGATTTGCTTCGGCGGCACCAGATCAAGGCTTATAAAGTTAAGGGTGCGGTAAAGTCAGGCGAGCGCAATTTTGGCGCTGACAGCTATATTGTGCCGCTGGCACAGGCCCAGTACCGTATGGCCAAATCTATTTTTAATCGTATCACCGAGTTTCCTGACAAGGTTTTTTATGATGTCTCCGGATGGACTCTGCCACTTGCTTATGGCCTTGATTACGGCCCCGTAACATCAAAAGTGTCAAACCGGTTAGGTGCAGAGGCTACCAGTAATGGCTTTGTAGCGGTCGAACCTGATGTGGCGCCATACGCTTATATGTTCCGCTGGTCAGACTATTATGCTCCGCGCGCGCTGAATGCCATGTTGCAGGCTGGAATTTTGGCGCGGGTTTCCAAAGAACCAATTGAAGTTATGACAACCCGCGGCGCAGTGAAATTTGCGCGCGGCACGGTCATTATCTCGAAACAGCACCAAACAGTTGCCACGGGCTATATCGACCGCCTGATGAAAATGTTGGCGGCCGAAAACCGGTTGACCATTCACGCTGTTACATCAGGCCGAACCTCAGGCGCAGGCGCTGACCTTGGCGGGCGGAATACAGTCGCCGATTTGCGGGCACCCAAGGTGCTGCTGGTAACGGGCCAAGGTTTTACAAGCTATGACGCAGGCGAAGTGTGGCACTTGCTGGATCACCGGATGAAAATTCCGGTGACGCTGGTTCGGCGTGACCGGCTTGCGGGTGTAGCGTTTGAGCGTTATACGCATATCATTATGGTTGGTGGCAGAGGTGCAAATCTTCCTGCTGTTTTGCGGGACAAGGTGGAAACCTGGGTCAAGGCGGGCGGGACACTTGTAGCGCACCGGCACGGGGCCAAATGGGTCAATGAAAAACTGTTTGGCGGCAAAAAAGCTAAAAAGGATGACGCTGAAGCTCAACCCAAACGCCTACTGTATAAAGACAAGGGCCAACAGGACGCTGAACACGTTATTGGTGGTGCGCTCTTTGAAAGCAAGTTGGACCTTACCCATCCGATGGCGTTTGGCATTGTGCGCCCCACGGCAGCTACCAACAAGAACACAAGTTTTAAATTGAAAGTGCCAAAAGACCCTTACGCACAAATTGCGGTCTATAGTGATCAGCCGTTGCTTTCGGGATATGCCTCGGACAAAAGGCTAGCCGAGATTAAAGGCAGCCCGATGATGACCGCAGAGCGCAAAGGCAAGGGGGCGGTAATTTTATATGCCGACAACCCCAATTTTCGCGCCACTTATGCTGGGGTTGAAAAATTGTTTATCAACGCGCTGTTTTTCTCACGCGCCTTTGAGAGCGCTAACATGAGCGAAGAAGCAAATGTTGAAGCATTGGAAGAATAACGCTATTTGAAAAAATAAGAGGTCAATATGAAAAAGATATTGTTGGTATCGATTTTGGTTTTGTTGGCCTCTTGTTCTGAGGAGCAAGCGGCCTCTAAAGGCGTAACGAAAATTGCTGACCTCTATTTTCGGTTTGCTGTGGAACATGCAGCAGGCAGCGGCGCAAAATACCGAAACATGATGACCCCCGAAGTGTTGGTGGCGGGCAGGCGCTGCGTGCAGGATAAAATAGTATCAAAGAAGCTGGGCATTTATGGCCGAAGCAAACTCAAGTCACTTTTGCTAACACATTTGTTTCCCAATGAATTAGGGACATACAAAACATATCTGTCTCAAAAAAACGTACTAGACAGCATGGAGCGCCGTGTGAAAAAGCTGGGCTTCAAATCTGTTGCCGACGCCACTCGGAGCACTAATTTGATCGCCAAGAGCCTTGTGAGTGAATATGCGTTTTATTCACGGTTCAACGATATTCACAAAGTAGCGAACGGCGTGAATGCTGATAATCTGGTGATAAAATACTGTGCGCCTGCTTCGCTGAAAAAGTAACAAGTGACCTGAAGGCGTAAATTCCGGTCGACCCTGTCGCGCGTTAGCTAACGTCGTTTAAGTCTATGATGCCTTCATCCCTTGGGCCTGCCGTGCCGGTCTCTACCCTTAACCAGTCGATAAATTCAAGCACACGCTCGTTCTTTAAATTATCTTTGGGGCATACGATATAGTGTTTGAAATCAAGCGGAACGCCTTCGCCAAACGGGCAAACCAGCCGCCCGGCTTTTATATCTTCTTCGGCGATTACGGACCGTGCCAACGCGACGCCGCGCCCGGCTACAGCGGCTTCGATAGCCAGGGCATTATTGTTGAAATGCAGCGCAGGCATTCCGCCAGGGGCTTCAAGTCCTGCAGCACGCAACCACATTGTCCAGTTTGGTGCGCTGTCGTCTTCAACGGTGCTGTCATCATGGATCAGGGTATGGCGCAAAATTTCCGAGCGGCATTCCGCCAGATTATCGCAGTCCACCAAATCAGGTGAACAGACCGGGAAAATTGTCTCGCGAAGAATTTCTTCTGTATAGAGCCCAGGGTAATTGCCGAGCCCATAACGAATGCAGAGGTCAGTATCCTGAACTTTGAAATCTGTCACTTGCATGGTGGCGTCAATTTTTACTACGGCGTCAGGACGACGTTCATAATAGTGGGCGATCCGCGGCACTAGCCACTTGCTGGCAAAAGACGGCGACACACTAATTTTAAGATGTGTGGAGCTTTTGCTGTCGGTTAAAATATCGACGCTTTCTTCCATCAGTTCAAAAGCTTCTTTAAGCGGTGCTAGCGACAGCTGCGCTGCTTCGGTGAGCACGAGTGACCGATTGGTGCGGCGAAACAGCTCCACGCCCAGAAAATCTTCCAGTGATCTTATTTGCTGGCTTATGGCAGCGGGTGTGACCGACAGGTCATCGGCGGCGTGTTTGAAGCTCATGTGGCGTGCGGCAGCATCAAAGGCGCGCAGCGCATTGAGGGGGAGTAGCGATCTCTTCATTTATCCACTCACAATTCAATTGGCTATTTCGCACCTGGGGGATGCTACATAGCTCAGGTTAGAAAAACTAAACCGTGTTTATCTTAAGCGAGCCGCTGAAAAAAGGAATTTTTTTAGCGGCAACTTTGCCGGATAGCATAGATAGCAATTGTTTGGTGATTTTAAAGGGGGTTATTTGTTTGCTAGCACGCGCGTATTTTCAGCAAAGCTCAGGTGAATTCCGCACTCGGTTTTCACCTGCCCGCGCCAGCGCCCGGCTCGCTCATTTTCGCCGCTTTCAACCCGGTCTGTACAGGGCATGCAGCCAATGGACGCAAACCCTTCCGCAACCAGTGGATGCCGTGGCAGGTCATGTTCGGCGATGTAATCTTGAACATCCTCTTTGCTCCATAGGGCAAGTGGGTTTACCTTTACCCGTCCGTCAGCGGCTTCGAAATGCGGCAACAAGGACCGAACGCCGCCCTGAAAACGTTTGCGCCCGGACGCCCAGCCCTCAAAGCCGTACAACACTTCATCCAGCGGCTTCACTTTTCGTATGAAGCAGCACTTGTTGGTATCTTTGGTCCATAGTGCGCCTTTGGGGTCGTTTGCGGACAGGTCATTTTGGTCTGGCGAAATTGAGCGCACGTCGGTTAAACCAAGGTCCGCTGTCAACTGGTCGCGGAAACGTTTGGTCTCGCCGAATAACTTTCCAGTATCAAGAAAGAGCACGGGGATATCTTTTGATACGCGGGAGGCGATGTGCAACAGCACAGCTGATTCCGCACCGAAGCTGGAGACAAGCGCAAAGCGCCGACCAAAATATTTGAGCGCCCCGTCTATTACTGCTTCAGGGCTTGACGATCCGTAGCGACTGTCGAGCAAGTCCGCTGCGCTGAGCGCGTCAAAATAAGAAGCGTCAGCTATGGCCGTTTGCGTGTTCACGATGCTGCTCTGGTAGAAGCATTGCCGTTTCGTGCAAAAGCAAGGGCTCTGCCGCCAGTATAGTCGCTTTGGTAAAAATCGTCGAAGCGACTGAGGGCAGAGCGAAAGGCCTCAACGCGGCTATCATCAGCAATATCTACGCTGTCAAACCCGGCTCGTAGCAAAAACAGCGCCTGATCCGGCATAACAGGGCCGCGTGCGCGAACTTCACCTTTAAAGCCCAAATCTTTTCTCAGGCGTACGCCAAGGGAAAAGCCACGGCCATCTCCAAAAGCTGGAAAGTCGATAACAACAAGCGCTAATTGGCCGCATAGGCTCTCTAGCGCCGTATAATCAGCGTTGGTTGGCACCAAAGCGCCTACTTTGCCTGCGACTTGAAAAAGCTTGTCGCTGTCGTCCAGTAACCGTGATAGCGGCACCAAAACAGATGCGCCTTCCTGCGGCAGTTCATCTTCTGCTAGCAAGGCCCAGTCACGTACGTCAATGCCCGTTAAGCTAAGCAGCGTCATAAATCGCCTCCTTGAAAATCTCTGCACCAATGCGCCGGTAAGTGGCCAAAAACTCCTCGCCCTCTTTGCGTTCGCCAAGATAAACAGCAACCACTTTTTCAAGAGCATCAACAATGCCGTGTTCGTCAAAGCCAGGGCCTAAAATCCCGGCCTTTGATGCGTCTTCAGCACCTGAACCGCCCAGGAGGATTTGGTATAATTCCTGACCCTTTCGGTCGACACCAAGGATGCCAATGTGGCCGGCATGGTGATGTCCACAGCTGTTGATGCAGCCAGACATTTTAACCTTTAAGGGACCAATGTCTTGCAAGCGTCGCATGTCACCAAACCGCTTGGTGATTGCTTGCGCAATAGGAATGGAGCGAGCGTTTGCAAGCGCGCAATAATCCAGCCCCGGGCAAACAATCATATCGGTGAGCAGCCCAACATTTGCTGTACCCAGCCCAGCGTCGTCCAAGTCTGCCCAAATGGCGGGCAGGTCCCGCAGCGCTACATGGGGCAAAATCAGATTTTGCTCGTGGCTCACCCGGATTTCCGCTTGGCTATATTCGTCGGCAAGCGCTGCGACTAGGTCCATCTGTTCGGCTGTCGCGTCACCTGGGATACCGCCGTGAGGCTTCAGGCTGATGGTCACATTCACATAACCAGGCACCTTATGGGCATTCGTATTGTTTTTTACCCAAGCCGCAAAGACGAAGTTCTTTTTTGACAATTCTTCAACTGCTGGCACGTACTTTGGAAGTACCTCAAGCGGCGGCGGCGCGAAAAAAGCCTTAATACGGGCCACTTCTTCCTTAGGGACATCAATATGGGCATCTTTGATCCTTTCCCATTCTGCTTCGGTTTGGCGCGCAAACTCGTCCGCGCCCATCGCTTCAATGAGAATTTTGATGCGGGCTTTATATTTATTGTCGCGCCGACCTTGCTCGTTATAGACGCGCAGCATGGCTTCCATGTAGCTGAGCAGATCGGATTCCGGCAAAAATTCGCGGATCGTTTTGGCAATCACAGGCGTGCGGCCCATGCCGCCACCCGCCAACACTTCGAAGCCAAGCTCTCCCGCTTCATTTTTGCGTACAATCAGCCCGATGTCGTGCCACTTAACGGCGGCACGGTCGGTGTCGGCGCCTGTGATGGCAAATTTAAATTTGCGCGGCAGGAATGAAAACTCCGGGTGAAAACTGGACCACTGCCTCAAAAGTTCGGCATAAGGGCGTGGATCGGCAATCTCGTCCGCTGTCGCGCCTGCAAACTGGTCGCTGGTTACATTTCTGATGCAGTTGCCAGACGTCTGGATTGCATGCATTTCAACTTCGGCTAATTCTTCCAGAATATCTGGGGTTTCACTGAGCTTTGGCCAGTTAAACTGAATGTTCTGGCGCGTTGTGAAATGGCCGTAGCCTTTGTCGTATTTGCGCGCGATGTGGGCGAGACGACGCATTTGGTCGCCCGACATGGTGCCGTACGGTACAGCTACCCTCAGCATATAGGCGTGCAGCTGCAAATAGAGCCCATTCATCAAGCGGATCGGACGAAACTCTTCTTCCGTCAGTTCGCCCTTCACTCGGCGCTCAACCTGGTCGCGGAATTCAGCCACGCGCGTATCGACCATCGCATGATCAAATTTATCGTAGGCGTACATTATGCGGCCTCCCAGTCAGAACTGGCTTGATAGCCAAGATCTGGGCGTACGCTTGGGCCTTGTGCCTGTATTGCGTGTTTGATGTGAGCCGGGTATGCAACTCCGCCATCAACGTGTGCACCTATCACTTCGATATCAACAATAAGGTTGTTCTCAACAGATTTGTTGGCTGTTGTGACCAATGTTTCGAGGGCATCGCCTTCGCCGTAGGCCGCGAGGCTGGTGTCGGCGCTCCAGTTTTCGTCGCGGGTGAAAAACACTGCGCGGCCATCATCCAGAAAGTTTCCTAGGATCATCTGTGGTCCTGTGATTTTTATAGCCATGGTTAAGCTCCTTAGGCGCTCGCTGCGACAAGCAGCGTATCGAATTCTGGTTTATTAAGGTCAGCCGCGTTCATGACAACGCCGCCGATAATAAGAAGTGCCGGGCTTTTCACTGCGTTCTCCGCAACAAGCGAAGCCAGGCTTTCAAGGGTCCCGTAAAAACGCCGCTCGTTGGCGCGGGTTCCGTTTTCCACCACCGCAACCGGGACAGTACGGGCGACACCTTCGGCTACCAGCCCAGCGGATATTTTCGAGGCGTTTTTCACTCCCATATAAACACCCAACGTTTGGCCTTCGCCTGAAAGCCGCGCCCATTCTTTGAAGGCTCCGTCTTTCAGGTGTCCCGTTACCAGTGTAAGCGAGTTCGCGTGGTCTCTGTCGGTCATGGGGATTTGAGTTGACGCTGCAATGCCCTGAAACGCGCTGATGCCGGGCACTATCTCAATATGGATATTCTCAGCCCTGAGCGCGGTCAGTTCTTCCGCGGTGCGTGCAAACAAAGTTGGATCGCCGCCCTTCAGCCGAACAACGCGCTTTCCCGCATGGGCTTCACGCACCATGATTTCATGGATGCCGTCTTGGCCCACGCCGTGGTTGCCCTGGCATTTGCCAACGAAAATTAATTCTGCGTCGCGGCGAGCCAGCGCAATAACGTCGCGGCTCACCAGTCGGTCATAAATAATAACGTCGGCCTGCTGCAGCGCTCGGTGCGCCTTGATTGTCAGGAGGTCAGGATCACCGGGCCCAGCGCCGACAAGCTGCACTTGCCCCACTGTTGCACCCAGCCGGAAATCATGGGCGGCCCTGACAAGCAGGTCTTTAATTTCTGCTTCATCAATGTCAGCGAAAGTGCCGGCGCTGTCGAAAACGCCGTCCCAGAAAAGGCGACGACGGGTAGCGTCAGGGATCAGGTTTTTGACCTTTGCCCTCACGCCGCCCGCCGCACTTGCAAGTATCCCAAGCGACGGGGGGGAGATTCGCTCAAGATCACTCCGCAGGCGGCGCACAAAAACAGGAGCAACACCGCCCGATGAAAAGGCTACTTGCAGGGGCCCGCGCGCAAATTGCGCCGGGGTCGTGAAGTTGCTCTTGGAAGGTTTGTCGACAACATTTACAGGCACGTTTCTGGCGTTGGCGAGCCGCAGTACACGCTCTTCTGTTAGCTCGTCATCTGTCGCGATATAGATCAGCGATTTGCCGATGAGGTCATCTTCCGAAAACGGTCGATCAAGTGGCAGAATGTTGCTGCGGTCAGTAGTTTCAGAAGTTAGCCCAGCCTCCTTAAGCGCATCGCCCGCGCCTGGCGCTACCACAGATATGCGTGCGCCGGACGACAGGAACAGCCCAACCTTAGCAATGGCTGCACCTGTCGCACCCACAATAAGGATGTGCTGTTTTTCTGCATTTAGAAAAATCGGAATGCTCGCCATGTGCCGTCCCTTTCTGCAATTCGGTTGTCGATATTGCCCATAATTTTGCGCAATTTAAATCACCGACATTGCCTAGATAGGCGTAGGGCATCAACAGAACAAGAGAGAAGAATTTAACGGATAAAGTAGAATTTTTTTCCGTTAAATAATATTTTTCGCCCACTAAGCGAAATAAAAACCTAATATTGGTCCAGGCGCGAAAATTTCACAGTGGCTTTGGCGGCACTGTAGAATGTGAGGCGTGGGATAAAGCTTGTTTGTGAAATCAGAGCTTTTTTTGTTGGTTGCTTCATGTCAGAAAAGGCATAAAGCGAGGTATGTACAGACAAGGAAACAGAGTGTTCGCATTGACAAATAGTTGGCGTACGCGTTTGGGCGGCGAGCTTGAAAAGCCTTATATGCGCTCGCTAGAGGCGTTTTTGTTGTCGGAACAATCTGCTGGAAAAACCATTTATCCGGCTGGTCGCAACTATTTCGCGGCGCTTGATCATACGTCCGTTGACCAAGTTAAAGTTGTGATTTTGGGGCAGGACCCCTACCACGGTGAGGGACAGGCGCACGGGCTTAGCTTTTCTGTAAAGCCTGGTGTGAAGGTGCCTCCTTCACTAAGGAATATATTTAAAGAACAAGCTGAAGACCTGCATATTGATCAGCCAAACAACGGTTATTTATTGCCGTGGGCGGAACAAGGTGTGTTGCTGCTAAACGCTGTTTTGAGCGTGGAAAAAGGAGCGGCTGGTTCGCATCAGGGCAAGGGTTGGGAAATCTTCACCGACAAAATTATCGAATTGCTGAATAGAGAATGTGAGGCATTGGTATTTATGCTTTGGGGCGCGGGTGCGGAAAAAAAGGGCGCGCAGATTGACCGGAAAAAGCATCTGGTGCTTGAAGGCCCGCATCCCAGCCCCCTCAGCGCCTACCGAGGTTTTTTGGGTTGCAAGCATTTCTCAAAGGCCAACGCATACCTGAAAGCGCACGGCAAAGCTCCTATCAACTGGCAACTCCCTGAAAGCGAGGATCGCCAAACATGGAGATAATTATATACGGGATAGTGTTGATCGTGTTTGTCGCGATATTTACCTTTGAGGTCATAGCGCCTGCTTCTGGTAACGACTGCGATAAACGCTGGCAGATTTATGCAGGCGGTATCAGTGCGTTTCAAATGGTGGTCACTTTGGCAGCAGGGTATTTTTTCCGAGACTGGTTTATGGCCAATGCTCTATTCCATATACCCAGTAGTGTTCCAATGGTTTTGCAGGCATTCTCATCTTTTCTGGTTGCAAGTTTTATAGCGTATTGGTGGCACCGGGCCACCCATGCCTCCAACATCCTTTGGCGGTGGGTTCATCAGTTACACCACAGTCCCTCACGCATAGAATCTCTGACAGCCTTTTATGTGCATCCCTTTGACGGTTTAGCGGCAAATATCCTCAACGCCTTTGTTGCATTTGTTATATTGGGTGCATCCATTGAAGTGGCGGCAGGCGCACTGTTGATTGCAGCTATTTACAATATTTATGTGCATTCAGATACCAATTCGCCAATCTGGCTAGGTTATCTTGTCCAAAGGCCGGAAATGCACCGTGTTCACCATAAAGCAGGGCATCATTCGCAGAATTATGGGCTCCCTATATGGGACCTGATGTTTGGGACATTCGCAAACCCCGATAGAATTGACTTCAAATGTGGGTTTACGTCAAAAAAGCAATTCAGAATTCTTGATATGCTTTTGCTGAGGGACGTCGAAGGTTAAAGGGTAAATAACTTCCTTGGAACTCGAGCTTGTTTAGCGGCGCGACTAAATCGCAATGTGTGGGCTTGACATATTACCTTTATGCCCCATATAGTAACCTTAGGGTATCAAAAAGGTACCGAAAGGTTCTTGTTGATCATAAGGATAGAGAGCATGTTTTCTAGGAAGGCTGAAACCACAGCACAGTTTGTTGATCGCTTTTTGAAGCGCATTGCGCTTGCGGTTTCAATAATGGCGGCGTCATACGGATCGGGTGCGGTCAGCCATTTGGTTGGCGGACGTGCCAATGAAATTTTGCTTTTGGTGAAAGATCCGCTCGGCCTTATAGCGGCCCTCATTGTTTTACCAATGTTTATCAAAATGGTGGCCAAGCTTATCCGCAGCGGCGGAAAACACAGAGCGCCCTCGGGTTATGTGGCGGAAATGTATGGCCGCTCGGCGGGGAATGGTTTTGCAGCGGGTTTTATTTTTCTGGTGTTTCTTGAGCCCCTGAGCGGCGGGGCACTGTCGCACTTACCACCAGAATTTTTCGCGCAGTCATCGATAGCCGTGTTGCTGGGTGCGCTCGGGATCAGCTTTTTTATTCTGAACCGCGACGACGATGACGAAATAGATGATGAGTTCGAAAATGACGGACAAGGGGCATGAGTGCGCCTCTTAATAACCGCATCCGGGTCTACAGGGCCGAGCACCGGCTGAGCCAGGGTGCGCTGGCTGATATTATTGGTGTTAGCCGCAAAACCATCAGCACGATCGAGGTCGGGCGCTTTGTGCCTTCCACCGTGATCGCACTGAAAATCGCACGTCATTTCGGTGTGCCGGTGGAAGAGCTTTTTTCATTACCCGAATAAGGCGGTGATGCCCCCAGGAACGACAGACAACACACAACAACAAAAGAAGGATAGAGAAATGAATACGCATAAAAACGCAAAACTGCTGATCGGTAATGCCGTCATCTGGGCGGCACTGATGATTGCGATCTCTCTGCTGGTAAAAGGCAATGAGAACAGCCAGTTTATCAACTTGTTGATGATCCTTGGCTGGTTCTCCGCCCAGTCACTGATTGTATCCCCCAAAGAAGCCGCTGCGGCAGACTGCGCTATGATCCGCCGACTGTTTGGGCGCGGAGAGAACAAAGAAAGCTGACTTTACAGGCCATTTGGAAAGATAAGCTTCGGGGCCTCATTGGTATTTGGGCTGCGGAGTGTCAGCGTGTGTATTTTCGTCGTCGTTCGACGGCTTGACCCGCGAATCCAGTTTTTCAGTCTCTGGACTCGCCTATCAAGTAGGCGAGTGACGAAAAGAATGGAAAGCTTGAAAAGGTTTGATCGACCATCCATGTACAGTTGTATGAGGGAGCATCTACAAAAACGAATATCAGATAGACGAGAAAGAGAGGAAGCGGGAGTAGGATACCTTGTTGGCGATCACCCAGATATCTTCATTTCGGTTATAATTTTGATAATAATGCGGTTGTTCTGGATTCCACCTGTCGCACGTTTTTGCCACTGGGACTATATTACCTTCTGGACCGAGTCTCATGGTGGATTGCCATCAATCCTCTCTATATTTACAGCGATTTCAATATTGATGGCGCTTTGGCTTTTGTTTCGATTTGCGCTACCGGCGAACCCTGCAGGCAAGTTATTCTGGCCATTTCGTATTGTACGGCTGGCCGTCTTACTTGTCGTGTTGACTTATGGCTGGACATATCATGCGTCAGTAGATGCAATGGCTGAACACGCCAAAGGAACTGCAAGGCCGGACCTTCATCCACATTGGGAGCATGTTGAAGCTGGCTATTGGCCAGAAGCAGGTTTTGATTGCCCAGTGTATTTCAAAGCCTCACGCCCCGACTAGACGGCAGTTTTTGTTTAGGGTTACCCCTAAGGCTTGAAATTCGAAACATTCCCGACACTAACCCATGCACCGGCCTGTTTTTCGTAGAGCTCTATCCAAAC